>Ga0265319_1000079_pt1 | contig 75683 bp, 69 predicted proteins | sample 4824metaG_FD_192443 | JGI IMG/M metagenome (GOLD analysis project Ga0265319, IMG submission 192443) | Rhizosphere microbial communities from Carex aquatilis grown in University of Washington, Seatle, WA, United States - 4-8-24 metaG | ecosystem: Host-associated > Plants > Roots > Rhizosphere >... | reverse complement strand
GACCGCATGGAGCGCGGCGTCCGCCACGGCTCGACATTCGGCGGCAACGACCTTGCCGCCGCTGCGGCGCTGGCGACGCTGACCGTGATCGACGAGGAGGGCCTGGTCGAGCGCTCAGAACGCCTCGGCAATCTCCTACTCGAGTTGACGCGCCCGCTGGTTGGCCGCTACGACATCGTCTGCGACGTGCGCGGCGTCGGCCTGATGTGGGCGATCGAGCTCGCCGCCCCCGCCGGCGGGCGCAACCGAGCGGTGTGGAACACCGTCGAGCGCAATCAGCCAGGACTTGCAGCGCAGCTGATCACCGTGCCGCTGTTCAAGCGCCACCACATCCTCAGCCAGGTCGCCGGACACCATCTCAACGTCGTCAAGGCACTTCCGGCGCTGATCGTCGAGGAATCGGAGATTCACCGCTTCGCTGCGGCGCTCGACGATGTCCTCGCCCGCGCCGAGCGACTACCCCGAGCCGTCGCCGGGCTGATGTGGGATCTCGCGAAGGGCGGGATGCGCGCGCGAGTGGGATGAAGGCACTCGTCACCGGCGCGGCGGGCTTCATCGGCTCGCATGTTGTCTGCGCCCTCACGTCCGCCGGCGCGGAGGTGAGGGGCTTCGACCATCGACAGGCACCTGACGGATTCCTTGGCGTCGAGTTCGTGGTCGGCGACGTCTGTGACGCAGAGGCGCTGTTTCGTGCGCTCGACGGTTGTGACGCCGTCTTTCACCTCGCGGCTGCGTACAGTTACGAGCGCGCCGACGCGGCACTGATGGAGCGCGTCAACGTCGGGGGCACCCGCGCGCTGCTCGCCGCGGCGCGGCGCGGCGCCCGGAGCCGACGGATCGTTCACACCAGCTCGTGTGCGACCTGCGGACCAGTGGCCGGGCGCGCCGCGACAGAGGTTGACCGTCCCGCGGCGTGGGAGCTCAAGGTGCCCTACAAGCGCACCAAGCTGGCCGGCGAGGCTCTGGCACTGGCCGCAGCCAAGGACGGCGCCGACGTGGTCATCGTCAACCCGACAACCCCGATCGGGCCGGGCGACCGCAGGCCGACACCGACCGGAAAGATGGTCGCCGACGTCGCACACGGGCGCGCCGGTGCCTACCTCGCGCGGAGCGCGCTCAACATCGTCGCCGTCGAGGACGTCGCCGCCGGCCACGTACTTGCGTTCGAGCGTGGAGTGGCCGGCCGCCGCTACCTGCTGGGCGGGGAGAACCTAGCGATGCGCGACGTGTTCGGCGCGATCGCGCGCGCCGCCGGACGCCGGCCGCCACGCGTGCCGATCCCCTGGGCGCTCGCCTATGCCGCAGCGCTCGCGCTCGATCCGCCGCTGCGGCTGCTGGCCGGTCGCGAGCCGGACCTGCTGAAGCTCGACGAGGTGCGCGTGGCGCGCTGGCCAATGCTCTTCGACGACGCTCTGGCTAGACGCGAGCTCGGCTACACCTCGAGGCCCGCGATCGAGGCGCTGCGCGCAGCGACCGCGGCCGCATGCGCCGCACCGTGAGCGCGATTCAAGGTCCAGGGATGATCGTCGCAGCGCTCGAATGATCGACGACAGGGCTCTTGGCCGTGCGCTCGACGACACCGACGGGCTCGATCCCAGCGGCGCGCAGCAGCGCTGCCCCGAACTCGAGGCCGGATCCGAAGCGGTCCTCGGGCCGCTTTGCCATCGCGCGAGCGATCACCTCGTCGAAGGCGCTCGGGGCGGCCGGCCAGCGCTGTGACGGGGCAGGCACGGGATCACGAGCGTGCGCAACAAGCCGCTCCGCGTCGCCACCACGCGGGTAGGGAACCGTGCCGGTCAGCGCCTCGAACAGCACGCAGCCCAGCGAGTAGAGATCTGACGGCGGACCCACCTCTTCGCCGCGCGCCTGCTCCGGCGACATGTAGTCGATTGTTCCGATCCGCTCGCCGGCGAGGGTCAAGCCGTCGCCGCGGCTTTCACGGGTCACGCCGAAGTCGGTCAGGTAGCAATGCTGCGATTCGCCCTCGGCGTGAAGGTCGAGCAGCACGTTCGCCGGCTTCACGTCGCGATGGACGAGGCCGCGCTCGTGAGCCGCGTGCAAAGCGGATCCGATCTGTGCACCGATCGAGGCGGCCAGCGCCGGCGGGAGTGGTGCGCGTGAGGCGATCAGCTCGGCCAGGCTCCCACCGCGGACGAGACGCATCGTGATGAACAAGAGGCCGCTGTCCTCCCCAGCCTCGTAGACGGGGATCACGTGCGGGTGGATCAGCGAGGCTGCTGCGCGCGACTCGCGAATGAACCGCACGCGCACTTCGGGATCGTCCGCATGCGCAGGGTCGATCAGCTTGAGCGCGACCGGGCGTCCGAGGCTCAGCTGAATCGCTTCGTAGACGACGCCCATGCCGCCACGCCCCGCGAGCGAGACGAGCCGGTAGCCGGCGATCACCGACTCCGGTCCGATTGCGAGCGCCCGCAGGCGCAACGCGACTCCCGGATCGGCCAGCACGGCGCCGACCACGGCGGGGTCGAACCGCGCAAAGCGCTCACGCAGCAAGCGCAGCTCGCGTCGCTCGACAGCGAGCGGCACGAGGACCGCACCGATGCCGCTGACGAAGATTGCGGCGAGCACCGCAACCACGAGGACGATCGTGCCGGCGTCGAAGAGAAGCTGAGCGAGCACGAGGTAGCCGGCGACACCGAGCATGCCTACGAGCGCGGTCCAGGGCCACGGTCGGCGAAGGTAGGCGAGCAACGGCAGAGCGAGCGCGGCAGCGGCAAGGACCAACCAGTCGATGGAAGCGCCCGCGGGCCGCAGTGGAGCCCCCCTGAGCAGGGTCGCGATCGCATCGGCCTGCAACTCGGGGCCGGTGATCGGCGCCGATCCCTCCGGGACCGCGTGCACGTCCTGCAGCGCCGGATCGGTCGCGCCGACCACGACGACCTTGCCGCGGAACGCCGACGGCGCGACCGTGCCGCGGAGCACGCTGACAAAGGAATACGTCTCGACCGCCCCGGCCGGGCCAGGGAAGTCGATCCAGACCGGGCCGCTCGCGAAGAGCGATCTCAGAGTCGCACCGGGCAGGCCTGCCAGCCGCGCGCTCACCGCAGCAAAGCTCGCAAACCCACCCGGCTTGGCGGCGACCTGACTGATTTCCCCGTTCGCGTCGTAGCTGAAGAGCGCGCTGCCGACCGTTATCCCCTGCCTGCCACCGAGCACGAACGACCTGTTGGCTCCGTTCGTCGCGTCAGCCGCCAGGACGAGGTGTCCCCGGGCCCTCAGAGCCGCGGCCAGCAGCTCGCGATCCGCTGCGGCTGATGGACCGCGTGCATCGAAGATCAGGTCGTAGGCGATGACCGTTGCACCGTCGCGGCGCAGCAGGTCGATCATCCGCGCCGCGTCGGTGCGCGGAAGCGGCGGGCGCCCGAGTCTCGAGACGGTCTGCGGATCGATGCCGACCACCACGACTCGCGCCGAAGGTCGCTGGCTCCCGCGTAGGCTGAAGCGCGCGTCGAGAGTGTTCAGCTCCAGCTTCCTCCCGAGCCCGGAGTGCCACGTACCGTAGCCGGCGAGCAGAGCAACCGCGACCACCGCACCGAGCGCGACGCCGAGGCGGCCGCGCGGCGCGGCTAGGGTTCTGGCCGGACCAGGCCCCACGCGACCGCCCGTTCAGCAAGCTGCGCGCGCTTCTGGTTCTGCGCTAGCGCCGCGACTCCGAACAGCGCGTACATGGTGCGCAGGTTCGCCTTCACGGCGTCCAGGCTGAGAAACAGTTCGTTGGCAATCTGCTGGTTGCTCGCAGGCGATGCGAGATGCGCTGCGCCTCGATAGGGCCGCGACAGCGCTGCGAGAACCCGGCGCTGGGTTTCCGTCAGCTGGTCCGCGGTGACCGCCGCTTCCGCGCGGACCGTCGGCGCGGGACCGCGGGCCGGTCCGCGGAACAGCATCACCGTCGCCCCGACGCGGATCAAGTCGCCGTCCGCCAGGCGCCGGCGACCCGCGATCCGCTGCCCGTTAACAAATGTTCCGTTGCTGGAAAGCCCGTCGTCGACGACCAGCCACTCGCCGGCCGCACACTCCAGCTGGGCGTGCAGGCGCGACACCTCGACGTCCCAGGCGAACGCGACGTCGGTCTGCTCGCTGCGACCGATCGTCAGTGGCCGCTCGAGGTCCTCCAGAACGACGATTCCTTGGACTCCGCCACCGTCCTTGTATACGAGGTGGGGTTGCCCGGCCCGCTCCGCGAGCAGACGCGACCGGACCTCCTCGCCGGTCGAGGCCGCCGGTGCCGCCTCGTCTCGAGCCATGCGACGATGGTAGTTCAGCGCGAGGCCGCGAGGTAGTGCCGCCCGGCGGGAAGGACGAACGTGCGGTGGCGCAGCAGATCGGTGACGGTGACCAGGCCGACGGCGACCGCGACGAACGTCCCGTCGCAGCGGTCGGCTATCCGCCAGGACGTGCCCTCGTCGGCAGCCGCCGCGTAGTGCCCGCGCGTCGTGTAGTTGCCGTGCGCGTCGCCAAAGACCTGGTCGACGACCTTATGGGAGCGCCTTGCCTTGCCCGTGCTTGCGATGCGCGCGTGCCGCCCTCGCGGGTTGCAGCTCGCAAGGTCCGCATTGAGTCGCAGCACCGTCGTCGCCGCGCCGGTCGGCTGTTCCACAGCGAAGATCCCACCAGAGAACTGTCCGCTCGCCACCTGCTGTGTGCCTGGAGCGGTCGCACTCTCGATCACGACGTGCCCGTGCCGGGCGTCGACGGTCGATCCGACCGGGATCGGCGCACCAATGCCCGACACCGCTCGGAAGCGCTTGTTGGCGCCCGGAGGGTGGAACCGGACACGCCCCCCGATCGCCGCGATCACGACGCTCCGGCCGAGGACCGGCGTACCCGCCAGACTCGTCGTAAAGCTCTGGTCAGCGCTCGAGGCCTGGCAGATCGCCGGCGCGCAGCCGGACGCGAGGACCCGGTAGTGGTAGGTGGTGTCGGGAGCGAGCCCGCCCAGCCCGCTGGTTACGTTGACTCCGCCGGCCGTGGCGTTCGCCGCGCTGATCGCGCTCGTCGATCCGTATGCCGTGGTCGTCCCGTACTCGAAGTGGTAGGTGACCGGCTGCGCCAGGTCCCCCGCAGGGACCGACAGAGTCGCCGCCACGACCGCCGATCCGGGGCCGACCGTCGCGACCGGCCGCAGGTCGGCAGCAATCACCGGCGAGGATCCGAGCGCCACCCGGTAAATCGATGACGCCGTCGCGTCGGTCAGCCACAGCGTGTCACCCGGGCCCGCGGCCAAAGCTTCAATCGTGTCGCCGGACGGGTAAACCTCGTCGAACTGGCTGACCACCCCGGCCGTCGTGATCGACGTCAGGTCGCCGCCGCCGGCCAGCCAGATCTGGCCGTCAGGTCCGCTGGTGAGGAGCTCGGGATTCGCAGTCGATGCCGGTGGCAGCGCAAACGCAGTGAATATCTCGGTCGGGGTGATCCGGTCCACTTGCGAGCCCTTGATCCCGAGCCACAGGTTTCCATCGGGTCCCGTGACGATCGGGATCTGCGCGGTGGAGGCGACCGGAAGGAGCGCCGGCGAGAGACTGCCAACGGTTGAGACCCGCTCGTACTGATCGGTTCCAACCGTGAACCACAGGGCTCCGTCGGAGCCTGCGGTGATTTCGTAAGGCTCACCAGACGTAAGGCAGTGTTGCGTGACCGGGCCAGTAGGGAGCGCGACCGTCGCGACCTCGCCCGGCACGTCGCCGTTCTCGGTCACCCAGATGTTCTTGTCGGGCCCGCCAACGATGCCCACCGGGCCGGCTCCGTTACCGGCGGAGCAGCCCGAGGTCGCGATGGAGATTTCGCTCGCCGTGCCGCCGGCTGTGGAGAGCCGACCGACCTCGTTCGAGCCAGGCTGAACGAACCAGAGCGCGCCGTCCGGTCCCGCGGTGATCGCCGCCGGCGCTGCCGAGACCGGGTACTCCGAGACGACACCGCCATTGGTGACGCGTCCGATCCGCAGCGCGTTCCGCTCCGTGAACCAGAGCGCACCGTCACTTCCGAGGGTGATCCCGTCAGGCCCCGCCGCGGGGGTCAGCGTCGAGAAGGATGTGGCCGCGATCGGAACGTCGGCCTCGGCGAGGGCGGCCGAAGCGAGCGCGGCCGCGGCCAGCACGAACCCAACCGACGCACCGCGTAACGACTTCCATCCCCAATTCAGCCGTGCTCCCAGGCGCAACTCGCCATCGATCGTAATACCTGCGCACCCTGGACGCGCCGCCAGGGCGGCGGTGAGCAGTCGCCGGGACCCACATGAAATCTTGACACCGGTCCCCGCGATCTTGATGCGGCCTTGATGAGCGGCGTCCTACGCTTCGCAACGTGCTCGATGTCCTGGCCGTGGTCCTCGGAATCGCTTCGTTCGCGGTCCTCTATCTGCTGCTCGAGGGAATCGACCGGGTATGACCCCGTTCGGCGCCTTCATCGCTCATATGACCGGCGCCGACTTTCTCGGCCTAGTGGTTTCAGTGCTGATCTGCGCCTACCTCCTCTACGCGCTGCTCCGCGGCGAGCGGTTCTGAGGTCGCTGCGATGACCGTCAACGGCTGGCTTCAGATCGTCGTTTTCTGCGGAGTTCTGATCGCCATCGCTCCGCCGCTCGGCGCCTACATGGCAAAGGTCTACACGGGCCGGCGCGTCTTCCTGAGCCCTGTGCTCGGCGCTCCCGAGCGATTCATCTACAAGCTGATGGGGGTGGACGAGAAGCGGGAACAGGACTGGAAGTCCTACGCGAAGAGCCTGATCTTCTTCTCGCTGGCCGGCTGGCTCCTGCTCTACCTGATCCTGCGCACGCAGTCAATTCAGCCCTGGGCCAACTACGGCGGCGTGACGTTCCACTCCGCACCGTGGAATGTGACGTTCAACACGGTCTCGTCGTTCATGACCAATACGAACTGGCAGTACTACGGCGGCGAGACGACGATGACGTACTTCAGTCAGATGGTCGGCCTGACCGTCCAGAACTTCGCCTCATCGGCGGTCGGAATCGTCGTCGCGATCGCGCTGATCCGCGGCATCGCCAACCGCACGAGTTCGAGCCTCGGCAACTTCTACGTCGATTTCGTGCGCACGGTGCTCTACGTCCTGCTCCCGATCGCGTTCGTCAGCGCGCTGGTTCTCGTCTCGCAGGGCTCGATCCAAAACCTCTCCCACTACGTCTCTGTACACGGCATCAGCGGCATCGCACAGACCGTCGCGATGGGCCCCGTCGCCTCGCAGGAGGCGATCAAATTGCTCGGCACCAACGGCGGCGGCTTCTTCAACGTCAACTCGGCGCACCCGTTCGAGAACCCGAACGGCTTTACGAACTTCTACGAGATGCTTCTGGTGCTTGCCATCCCAGCGGGTCTCGTCTTCACCTACGGCAAGATGGTCGGCTCGCGCCGCCAGGCAATCGCCGTCTTCTCGACGATGTTCGTCTTGTTCTTCGCCGGGGTTACCGTCGCATACGCCGCGGAGGCGGCTGGATCGCCGGCGCAGCACGCGGCGGGGCTGCATACCCAGGTCATGGCGAATTCGACCGGGGGCAACATCGAGGGCAAGGAGCAGCGGTTCGGCATCGCCGACTCCGCGCTGTTCGATGTCATCACGACGGTCACCTCCTGCGGCGCCGTCAACAGCTCGATTGAGTCGTTCACGGGCCTTGGCGGCGCGATCCCCTTCGCCAACCTTTCGGCCAGCGAGGTCATCTTCGGCGGGGTCGGAACGGGCCTCTATTCGATCCTCCTCTACGTCCTGCTGGCGGTGTTCATCGGCGGCCTGATGGTTGGCCGGACGCCCGAGTATCTTGGCAAGAAGGTCGAGGCGCGCGAGATCAAGCTCGTCGCGCTCGGCCTGCTGATTACGCCGCTCACCGCGCTGTTCTCGACTGCGCTGGCGACCGCGAGCGCCGCTGGGAGAGCCTCGATCGCATCGGTCGCAGCCGGAGGACCGCAGGCCTTCTCGGAGACCTTCTATGCCTACCTCTCGCAGGCCAACAACAACGGGTCGGCGTTCGCCGGCTACACCGGCTACGACGGCACGGTCGGCAATCTCGCCGGCGCTCACGGCGTCACGTTCGCCGACCTGCTCGGAGGATTCACGATGCTGTTCGCCCGCTACGCGCCGATTCTCTTTGCGCTCGCCGTCGGCGGCGCACTGGCCGGGAAGCGCGTCAGCCCCGCGGGCCTCGGCACGATGCGCACCGACAACGCGACGTTCGTGGTGCTCCTGATCGGCGTGATCATCCTCGTCGGCGCGCTGACGTTCTTCCCCGCGCTCCTGCTCGGGCCGATCGTCCAAGCCCTGACCGGACACCTCTACGGCTGATGCGCCGGGACCTCCTCACAGCACTGCGCGCCGTCGTTGTTGTCACGATCCTGTTCGGGCTCGCCTACCCGCTAGCGGTAACTGGGGTGGCGCGCGTGATCTTCCCGGGCAAGTCCGGCGGGTCGCTGATCAGACGCAGCGGAGCGGTGGTCGGATCAGCGCTGATCGGGCAGCAGTTCTACGAGGCCGTGATCGGCAAGAACGGCAAGCCCGAGACGAAGGCCGGAGCGCCGGTGACGGTGCCTGACCCGCGCTACTTCCAGACACGTCCCTCCGGCACGGCGCCTGCCGACAACGGGGCCGGCAGCAGCTTCGCGAACTACGGGCCGAACAGCACCGTCACCCTGACCGCTCTACAGGCCAACATCGCGACCTACCTAGCCCTCAACATAGCGCCTGACGGGCACCTCTACGACCCGCACCTGACCGCGGCGAGGCAGGTCCCGGTCGACGCCGCCGACACCTCCGCGTCGGGGATTGACCCCAACATCTCGGTCGCGAACGCCGAAATCCAGGCGTACCGGATCGCCGCAGTGCGCCGCAATCTCTCGCTTGCGCGCGTTGACCGCCTCGTCGCTCAGTACACGACCGGGCGGAGCCTCGGCTTCCTTGGCGAGCCGGGTGTGAACGTGCTCGAGCTCAACCTCGCGCTTGATCGCATCAGCCACGGGAGCCGCTAGATGTCAACCCCTCAAGTCACTCACGAACGCGCCGCGATCTCGCTCTTCCGCCGCGACATCGTTGTGCGCGCCCTGCTCGACAGCTTGAAGAAGCTCGACCCGCGGGTCCAGGTGCGCAACCCCGTGATGTTCGTAGTCGAGATCGGCGCCGTCATCACAACCGTCACGTGGCTGATCCAGGTCGGTGGCGGCAAATCGCTCGGCGGCTACGAGCCGTCGTGGTTCACCTTCACGATCTCGGTCTGGCTGTGGCTGACGGTGATCTTCGCGAACATGGCGGAGGCGTTCGCCGAGGGGCGCGGTCGTGCGCAGGCCGACACGCTTCGCTCGATGCGCAAGGAGACGATGGCGACGATGGCGGACGGCAGCACGCGCCCCGCAGCTGAGCTCGCGCGCGGCGACATCGTCGTCGTCGTTGCGGGCGAGGTGATTCCGGGCGACGGGACCGTGATCGACGGAATCGCGACGGTCGACGAATCTGCGATCACAGGCGAGTCGGCGCCGGTGATCCGCGAGTCGGGCGGCGACCGCAGCGCCGTAACCGGTGGCACACGCGTCACTTCCGACAGGATCGTCGTCGAGATCACCCAGGAGCCGGGCAAGTCGTTTCTCGACCGGATGATCGCGCTCGTGGAAGGCGCTGAGCGGCGCAAGACGCCGAACGAGATCGCCCTCAACATCCTGCTCGCCGGCCTGACGCTGATCTTCATGATCGTCGTCGCCACGCTACGGCCGTTCGGCCTCTTCTCACAAACCCAGATCTCTGAGACGACGCTGATCGCGTTGCTCGTCGCCTTGATTCCGACGACGATCGGCGCTCTGTTGTCGGCCATCGGTATCGCCGGCATGGACCGCCTTGTCCGCCGCAACGTTCTCGCCCTGTCCGGTCGTGCGGTGGAGGCCTCCGGCGATGTGGATGTTCTCCTCCTCGACAAGACCGGCACGATCACGCTCGGCAACAGGCAGGCTTCAGAGTTCTTTCCGATGCCCGGAGTCGCTGAGGCGGAGCTCGCGCAGGCAGCGCAGCTCGCCTCCCTGGCCGACGAGACGCCCGAGGGCCGCTCGATCGTCGTACTTGCCAAGCAGTACGGGATCCGCGAGCACGACATGTCCGCCGGCGATGCGACCTTCGTTCCGTTCACGGCTCAGACGCGGATGAGCGGAGTCGACTGGAACGGGCAGCAGCTGCGCAAGGGCGCGGGCGACGCAATCATCGCGTGGGTCCGCAACGAGGGCGGCGAGGCGCCGCCGGAGCTTCAGGCGCAGCTCGACCGGATCGGCCGCGAGGGCGGCACGCCACTTGCCGTCGCTCGCGACAATCAGATCCTCGGTGTCGTGTATCTGAAGGACACGATCAAGCAGGGCATGAAGGAGCGATTCGAGCAGCTCCGGGCGATGGGCATCCGGACGGTCATGGTCACGGGCGACAATCGTCTCACGGCCGCGAAGATCGCCGAGGAGTCCGGGGTCGACGACTTCCTCGCCGAAGCAACCCCGGAGGCGAAGCTCGCGCTGATTCGGGAGCAGCAGGCCGCCGGACGCCTCGTTGCGATGACCGGCGACGGAACCAACGACGCGCCGGCACTCGCCCAGGCCGACGTCGGCGTCGCAATGAACACCGGTACGCAGGCGGCTCGGGAGGCGGGAAACATGGTGGATCTCGACTCCAACCCGACGAAGCTCATCGAGATCGTCGAGGTCGGCAAGCAGCTGCTGATCACCCGCGGAGCGCTCACCACGTTCTCGATCGCGAACGATGTGGCGAAATACTTCGCGATCCTGCCGGCGATCTTCATCACCACCTACGCGGCTTCGCACACTGCGAAGAGCCCACTCTGGGTCCTCAACATCATGAACCTCGGCACGCCGCAGTCGGCGATCCTGTCGGCCGTCATCTTCAATGCGATAGTGATCCCGCTCCTCATCCCGCTCTCACTTCGGGGTGTGCGCTACCGGCCGATCGGCGCCAGCGCGCTGTTGAGGCGTAATCTCCTGATCTATGGCCTCGGCGGCATCATCGCTCCCTTCGTCGGCATCAAGGCGATCGACCTCGTCGTGCACAACCTCCTCGGCGGCTAGGCTCGGCGAAGCCGGGCGGCCGGTCGCGCGCGTCCTGGAACCGACCCGCTAACCGGGCGGAGCGAACGTGACTGAATCGCCGCGACGTGGGTCGCACCGCGTGTTTCTTGGCATGGCTGCCGGCGTCGGTAAGACCTATCGGATGCTGGCGGAGGGCCAGGCAGAGGCCGAGGGCGGCCGGGACGTTGTGATCGGGCTCCTCGAATCGCACGGCCGCGCCGAGACAGACATCCAGGCGCGCGGACTCGAGATCCTTCCGCGGCGTCGCGTCCCCTATCGCGAGACGACCGTCGAGGAGATGAATCTCCCGGCGATCCTCGCGCGCGCACCCGAGCTGTGCCTGATCGATGAGCTCGCGCACACCAATGCGATTGGCGTCGAACACGCCAAGCGCTGGCAGGACGTCGCCGACGTGCTCGACGCGGGGATCGATGTCTTCTCAACCGTTAACGTCCAGCACCTCGAGAGCCTCAACGACCAGGTCGCAGACCTGACCGGCACTCGGGTTCGAGAGACGATCCCTGACGCGGTCCTCAATTCGGCCGACGAGGTTGTCCTGATCGACCTGACTCCGCGCGCGCTGATCGAACGTCTGCGTGCGGGAAAGATCTATCGGCCCGACCGCATCGAGGCCGCGCTCAACAACTTCTTCAAGGTCGAGAACCTGTCCGCCCTGCGAGAAGTGGCGCTCCGCCAGGTCGCCGAGGAGGTCGAGGCCAAGAGACTCACGCCCTCCGGGCCGGCGCGCGAGGAGCGCCTCACACAAACCGCGGCGCCTCAGGCTGTCGGTGAGCGGCTGCTCGCGCTGATCAACCTCTCGCCCGCGTCACAACGCGTCGTTCGCCGCTCCTACCGCTCGGCGCAGCGCCTGAGCGCCGATCTCGACCTGCTTCACGTCGCTCGCCCCGGATCGCTGGCCAAGCTCGAGCAGAACCCACAGCTTGGTGCGATCAGGCGCCTCGCAGCGGTCCTTGGAGCGCACCTCCTGGTGGAGGAAGGCGACAGCATCGCCGAAGTCGCCGCGCGTGTGGCACGCGACCGCGGAACGACCTACGTCCTGATGGGCAGACCGAACCCGCGCGGAGCCCTTCAGCGCCTCTCCAAGCCCGCGCTACCCTACGAGCTGATGCGCGAATTGCCGGGCGTTGACCTTCGGCTCGTTGCCGACCGCACGCAGTTGCCTGCGAGTCAGCCGTGACGACCACCCTGATCCTGGCCGTAGTCCTCGTGGCTTTGCTCGTCGCGATCATCGCCCGCGAGCTGGCAGGTCGGCGTCCGCGGCATCTGACACCGTCGTCGCAGCGAATCGTGTTCCCGTTCGTGGCACAGGGCCTCTCGCAGCGCGGCCTTGACGCGGCTCTGCGCCTCGCACGCAACGAGGCCGCAACCCTCGTCCCGGTCTTCCTCGCGCGCGTTCCCCTACACCTTCCGCTCGACACCGCGTTGCCCCGCGAATGCGAGTCTGGCCTGCCGCTCCTCGACGTTGTCGAGCAGCGCGCGATGATGGCCGGGGTTCCTGTCGACTCGCGCATCGAACGCGGCCGAACCCTGCGTCACGCGCTGACCGAACTCGCCTCCCACGAACAGTTCGACACGATGGTCGTCGCCGCGGTCGACGCGACCGAGACGGGGTTTCATCCCGACGACATCGGCTGGTTGCTCGAGAACGTCGACGGCGAGATCATCGTCATTCGCTCCGGCGGGCGGATCGGGTTCGCTCCCCGCAACGGACGGGTGCGTCGCCTGCGCCGCGCTCAGCCCGCGAACCGGTAGCCGACCCCGGAATCGGTTCGGATGAAGTGCCGGCCCCCCTGGCCGTCGGCAAGCTTGCGCCGCAGGTTCGCGATGTGGGTACGAAGGAGCGGCGTCGCGTCCGCGTACTCGGGTCCCCAGACCTCGCTGAGAAGCGTCCGGTGCGTCATCAGGAGACCGCGATTCACCGCCAGGGTGCGCAGCAGGGAGAACTCCAGCGGGGTCAGGTGAACTTCGGCGCTGTCGAGCGTCACCGTGTGCGCCGCGATGTCAACCACCAACCCCCCCACCTCGATTCTTGGCTCGATCTCTGCGCGTCCGGCGCGTCGGAGCACCGCCTGCAGCCGCGCAACGAGCTCGCCTGGACCGAACGGCTTCGTCACGTAGTCGTCTGCGCCGGCACCGAGAGCTGCGATCTTCGACTCCTCCTCATCGACCGCCGAAAGCACGATGATCGGCATCTCGCTCCATGCGCGCAGCTCGCCGCACACCTCGAGACCGGGGCGGTCGGGCAGCATCAGGTCGATGATCGCCGCATGCGGCCCGGTCAAGGCCGCCCGGTCGAGAGCCTCCTCACCGGTCGCCGCCGTGGTCACCTCGTAACCGGCGCCGTGGAGTACCAAGCGCAAAGCGCGAAGGATCTGCGGGTCGTCGTCGCAGACGAGGATTCGTTCCCCCGCCATCAGCGTCGCGCCGGTTCCCGGGCGTCGGCCGGCCCCAGGCCTTGGGCGGGCGTCGCCGACCGGCTCGCCGCCTGCTCGCGCGGTTCGACCTCCGACGGTGCTACCGGCAGCTCAACAGTGAAACTGGTTCCCTGGCCCGGTAGCGACTCGACAGTAATCCGACCTCCTGCCAGCTCGACGAAGCCGCGGGCGATCGCCAGGCCAAGCCCGGAACCCTGGTGCCCCGGTTCCGCCGTCGGCGAGCGGTAGAACGGGAGGAAGATCCGCTCGAGCTCGCCAGGGCTGACACCCGGACCCTGATCGGTGATCCTGACGCGGACCTGGCCGCCGGCAGCGTGCGCGCGAACTGCAACGGGCTTGCCACCCGAGTACCGGACCGCGTTTTCGAGCAGGTTCGCGAAGGCGCGCTCAATCTGGCCCGCGTCACCCCACAGCTGCGGGAGATCCTCGTCTACGGCGATGCGAAATCCGGAGTCGCCGCCGGCCTCAACGCCGGCAATTGCCTCGCCAATCACCTCCTCGAGCGAGTAGCCCGCGTGTCGCTGCTCGAGCTCGCCGGCCTGCAGGCGTGACAGGTCGAGCAGCTTCTCGACGAGGCGCGACAGCCTCATTGCCGCCTCGATAACGACAGCACGCGCCTCGGCGACCTCGCCGGAGGGCGAACCTCGCGGGTCCAGCGCGCTGGCCGCAGTCAGAATCGCCGTCAGCGGTGTCCTCAGGTCGTGCGATACCGAACGGAGCACGGCGGTCTTGGTCTCGTCACTCCGGCGCACGAGCGCCGTCTCGATGACCTCGGCCTGCAGATCGGCGCGCTCGAGCGATGCGGCCAGCATCGACTGTAGGATCGGCACGATCCGCGCCCTTACCCGTTCACGCTGCCCCGGGGGGAGGGTGGCCGGCAACAGGAGCGTCCCGATTCGGGTGTCGCCGTCGCGGAGCGCAAAGGCGACGCGACGGTCCCCGCCGACGCTCTCGCCGAGTTCGATGGCCGCCGACGCGCTACCGAGCGTGGTGGCGATGCGCCGCGCGGTCGCGGCGAGCGCGATGTCGACGCGCGAGCCGCCGAGCATGATGCGCGCCATCTCTGTTTGGAGGTCGGCCTCACGGCGTCGCTCCCCCGCATCGTGCGCCCGCTCGCGCGCGATCCTCCCCAGCAGGCCCGAGATGACGGCAGCGATCGCCAGGCTCGCAAACGCGATCCACGTGCGCGAGTCACCCAGCGTCAAACGACCGACAGGCGGAAGGTGGAAGTAGTTGAACGACAGCGCGCTCGCAAACGTCGTCAACAGGCCGAGCCCCGTCCCCCAGTACACGGAGGTCAGCACCACGGCCACCACGTAGACCACGCTCAGCGACGCGGTCGGTGCGACGTGGCCGAGCGGGTAGATCGCGAGCGTCTCGAGCGCTATTCCCGACGCTGCGGCCGCCAAGCCGAACGCAAGCGAGGGCCGGCGATCTCGCAGCACCAGCGGTGAGAGGAATCGGGTCCGCATCGCTCACCCGATTGTCCTCGCTTGCAGCGCAGCACGCACTGAAGCGCGCGGACGCGCGAGGCTAGGGATATACCTGCTTGCCGGTCTCCTCCTCGACGATGCGAATCGCGAGCGAAGGGCAAGCCTGCGCGGCGGCGAGCATCAACTCGTCGGGTCCGGTTCCGATCACGACCGCCACGTCGTCAAGACGGAAGATCTCAGGGGCGATGTCCTCGCAATCGCCGTGTGCAGAGCACGCGGCGGGGTCGATCACTGGGACGAGCGTCATGCGGGAGTCCTTTCGGTCATGTAGCTGAGGCGCTGGCGGAGCTCGCCGACGGCACGCGGTCTTCCGACCACGACTGCCGCGACGAGTTCGCCGTCGCGGGTGTAGTGCGCGACGAAGTCTCGCGCGTCCGGGTCACCGTCGATCGTCACGGTATCGGCCAACTTCGCGTGCCCGAGGTACTGGATGCGAGTCCCGTACTGGTCGCTCCAGAAGCTCGCGAGCGCGGGCGGGCTCGGGTCGCGCCCTAGAATCGCGTTTGCGACCGCCATCCCCTGCCGCGACGCCGCCTCCCAGTGGCCGCTGAGCACGTGGCGGCCAAGGAACGGGTCGTAGCACGCCGCCACATCGCCGGCCGCAAACACGTCCGGAAGCTCGGTTCGCCCGGCCGCGTCAGTCGGTACCCCCGAGGCTGGCACGTCGGCCGACTCGAGCCAGGCCACATCGGGGACGACACCCACACCCACGAGGACGTGGTCGCAGGTTACGCCGCGGCCGTCGCTGAGTGTCAGGGATTCGATCGTTCGCTCTCCGCTAACGGACGTGACGACCTCCCCCATGATCAGCTCGACACCTGCGCCAGCGTGAAGCTCGGCAAACCAACGTCCGAGCTCCGGACCGAGCAACCCGATCAGCGGGAGCGACTCGAGCTCGATCACCACGACCTCCGCACCCGCCGCCCGCGCGGCCGCCGCAACCTCCTGGCCGATGAAACCCGCACCGATCACAACGAGCCGTCGCTGCGCCGCGATCAGCTCACGAAGCGTGCGGGCGTCGTCGATCGTCCGAAGCGTGCTCACGTTCGAGTAGCCGGCAAACAGCGGGAGGCTGCGGGGATGCGCACCGGTCGCAATCACGAGCTTCTCGTAGCCGAGCGTCGTGCCGTCGCCCAGTGTCACGACACGGCCCTGTGCGTCGAGCCTGGTCGCGCTGGCGCCGCGGAGCAGCTCGATCCCCCGCTCTTCAAACCACTCCTTTGAGCGGAAGGCTGCGCTCGCGTCGTCGGCGCCGGCCGCCAAAAGCTCCTTGGAAAGCGGCGGCCTGTCGTACGGCAGGTGCGGCTCACCACACACGATTCGCAGCTGTCCGTCGTAGTCGCCGCGTCGCAGCGCCTCGGCGCAGCGCTGTGCAGCAAGGCCGCCACCGACTATCAGTACACCGTCACGAGCCACCAGACTCCCTTCGTTGCCCTACGGTGATCCTCGCGGGAGCGTGACTGCGCGCCCTAAGCGATGCCTGTGTCTTTCCTGAGAGCACCGCGGTCAGCGGATCAGCGACCGGCCCGCCGGGCTCGCCGCGCCCGCCTCGCCTTCGCTCGGGAATGCTTGACACGGTGCTCGATCGGTCGAACCGACCCCTTGGGCCGCTCAGGATCGATGCTCGCCGAAGCTGGGGCGCGAACGCGAGCGTCCGTCACAATGAATCGCGCGATCCCGGCCAGCAGGACCGCGGCGGTCACGAAGATCGCGATCTCGAGGCCGGTCGACAGGCCGCCGCCCGAAGACGCGGTGGTGCTCGGCGTAGGCACCGTCACCGGCCCCGTGCTCGCAGGTGCTGTAGCGCCGGTGGACGGTGTCGACGGCAGCGATACGTTGGGCAGCGTCGTCGTCGGCGGGCTGACCGCGGTGGGTACGGTCGTCGTCGGGGTGCTCGCCCCGGCGTTCGGCGCCGTCGTGGCGCTTGTCGGTCCGTTCGCCGCGGCCGGCGTGGTGCTCGTCGCTGCGGCTGCCGTCACGTTGGGCGCCGTCGTGAAAGACACAGCCACGCCGCACAGCACGGCGCAGATCAGCGCCGCAGACGGTCGGCAGTCGATTGTTGCGAATCGTCCCGCGATCGTCGCAATATAGCCTCCGTGGAGTGCTCCAACCGCGAGACGACCTCCGCAACGTCGCCATCATCGCCCACGTCGACCACGGGAAGACGACTCTCGTCGACGCGATGCTGTGGCAGTCGGGCGCATTCCGCGTCGGTCAGGAGGTCGCCACTCGCGTCATGGACTCGATGGATCTCGAGCGGGAGAAGGGCATCACGATTCTCGCCAAGAACACGTCGGTTCGCTACCGCGACGTGAAGCTGAACATCGTCGACACGCCCGGTCACGCGGATTTCGGCGGCGAGGTCGAGCGCGGGATCACGATGGTCGACGGCGTCCTCCTGCTGGTCGACGCCAGCGAGGGACCGCTGCCGCAGACCCGCTTCGTGCTCCGCAAGGCGCTCGAGGCCGGCCTCCCGGTGATCCTCGTTGTCAACAAGGTGGATCGCCCGGACGCGCGCATAGCCGAGGTCGTCGACGAGGTCTACGAGCTGTTTCTCGACCTCGACGCGACAGACGCGCAGATCGAGTTCCCGATCGTCTATACCAACGCCAAGGCGGGGTGGGCGTCACTGACTGCTGGTGAGGTCGGGACGGACCTCGAGCCGCTGATGGACCTGCTCGTGCAGCGCATTCCGGCGCCAATGCACGACCCCGACCACCCGTTCCAGGCGATGGTGACTAACCTCGACGCGTCCCCCTACGTCGGCCGGCTCGCGATCTGCAGGATCCATCATGGGGTCGCGCGCCGCGGCGCGCCGATCGCCTGGTGTCGCGCCGACGGGTCGGTCGTGCGCGCCCAAATCGGCGAGTTGTACGTAACCGACGCGCTCGACCGCGTGGCCGCCGAGGAAGCCGGTCCAGGGGAGATCGTCGCGATCGCCGGGATCGCTGAAGTGACGATCGGTGAAACGCTCGCCGACCCCGAGGATCCGCGCCCGCTACCGGTCATCAGCGTCGATGAGCCGTCCCTCTCGATCACGATCGGCCTGAACACGTCTCCGCTGGCGGGACAGAGCGGAACCAAGCTCACTGCACGCGCGTTGAAGGCCCGGCTGGATCAGGAGACCATCGGCAACGTCTCGGTACGAGTCCTCGACACCGATCGGCCGGACGCTTGGGAGGTCCAGGGGCGCGGCGAGCTGGCCCTTGCCGTGCTAGTCGAGCTCATGCGCCGCGAGGGCTTCGAGCTGACCGTCGGACAGCCGCAGGTTCTCACACGCGAGATCGGCGGCCGCCGGCACGAACCGGTCGAGCTACTCGCGATCGACGTGCCGGAGGACTACGTCGGGGTCGTCACCCAGTTGATCGCGCTCCGAAAGGGACGCCTCGAGCAGATGGTCAACCACGGCACCGGTTGGGTGCGGATGGAGTATCTCGTGCCCGCCCGCGGCCTGATCGGCCTGCGGACCGAATTCCTGACCGAGACGCGTGGCACCGGGATCGCACACCACGTGTTCGACCGCTGGGAACCATGGGCGGGCGAGCTGCGAGCGCGTCCCACGGGCGCACTCGTAGCCGACCGCGCCGGCACCGCCTCGCAGTTCGCGCTGATGAACCTGCAGGAGCGCGGCCAGCTCTTCATCGGCCCCGGCGACCCCGTGTACGAGGGCATGATCGTTGGCGAGAACGCACGAGCCGACGATCTCGACGTCAACCCGGTCAAGGAGAAGCACCTCACGAACATGCGCTCGTCGACCTCGGAAGTGCTCGTTCGCCTCGTGCCGCACCGCGAGCTCTCGCTCGACCAAGCGCTCGAACTGCTGCGCAGCGACGAGTGCGCCGAGGTGACACCCGACGCGGTGCGTCTACGCAAGGTGACGCTACCGAAGGTCGAGCGCACCAAGGAGGCGCGGCGCGCGCGGGCCTGAACACTGACTGCGCCGCGCTCTAGACTTCGCGTATGTCTCCCAAGCAACGCCAGGTTCGCCTCGAACAGCGTGCCGGCGCCCCCGAGGCGCTGATGACGCAGATGCAGACGCGTAGCGACGAGCAACTCGAGGCGGAAACGAAATACCGCTCGGTCGCGATGGCGATTCTTGGGGGCCGGGCAGCCGAACGCTACGATGCGGCCGCCGCGCGGAGCTATTTTCAGCGCGCGATCGCCGCCGCGCGACCCCAGGAGCGGGTCCAGATCCGCCGTATGGCCGACGCATCACTCGCGCTCGCTGAGCGGCGCGCGGGCGACCTGCGCAACGCCGTGGAGAAGCTTGGGCAGACTCCGCCGACCAAGCGCCAGCTCTTCGGCCTGCAGATGATGGGACTGATCGCGCCTCCCTCGAGCGCCGGCGTCGTCCGCCGCGTCCGGGGGATCCTCGTGGGACTCGTGATCTTCATTGCGGTCGTAGCGCTTGGCAGCGGCCTCGTCGAGCTTGTCTCGTTGCCGTTCGGCGGCCTGTCGCTGCCGCCGGCGGTTCTCCTCGGAGTCCTGCTCGACATCGTCGTGCTGCTCGTCCTCTCGCAGGTCGCTCGCCGTCGCCGAGGAGCCGCCGGCGCCGGCCCCGGGGCGGGCGGCTGAGAACCGCGCGGAGCGCCACGCAAAATGGGCTTGGCGGACCCGCGCAAGCAACCGGCCATGAGTCCCAAGCAGACCCATCACAAGCATTCATCGACGAAGGCCTACCGGCGGCTGCTCGATCGGCTCGCCGAGCACCCGTCCGTCCATCGCGTCGCAACGGGCCGCGTGACGCCCCGCATGGGATCGGGGCGTCCCGTCGCGCCGATCTCGAAGGTACGGACTGTGACGTCCGGACTCTCGATAACGATCAACGTCGACGGCGCCATGATCGACGCCTACGTCGTCACCGATCGCCCGCTCGAGGTCGAGCAGTTCATGGCCGAGCAGGGCTGGACGGGCTGACGGCCTGCCAACATCGGTGAGCCTGTTCCGCGCGAAGGCGACCCTCGCGCGCGCTGCCGGCAGGGCATCGCGGCTGACTGGGCGCGGCGGGACGAGCCTGCCCGGCACCGTGCTACTGGCGCTCGACGATCAAGCGCTCGAGCGTCTCGCCCGTCGGCTCGGGCGTGGAAGCGTGGTGATCTCGGCGACCAATGGGAAGACGACCACCACCGCCCTCACCGAGTCGATCCTTGCGCTGGCGGGGATTCCGGCCGTGCACAACTTCGCCGGTGCGAACATGGCCGGCGGCGTCGCGTCGGCGCTCCTGACGGTCAACGAGCACGAGGCCGTTGGCGTTCTCGGGCTGTTCGAGGTGGACGAGTTCTGGCTTGACGGCGTCGTGGCGGCGCTGACGCCGCGTGCGATCGTGCTCGCCAACCTCTTCCGCGATCAGCTCGACCGCTACGGCGAGCTGGAGACGATCGGTGACCGCTGGGCGCAGCTCGCCGCCGCAGCTTCCGGGCGTCTCGTACTCGGCGCTGACGACCCGCTCGTCGCGAGCCTCGGGGACCAGGCCGACGACCCGCTCTACTTCGGCGTGGAGGATCCGTCGCTCGCAAGAACAGGCGGCCTGGCCCACGCTGCCGACTCCACGCAGTGTCGGCGCTGCGGCGCTCCCTACCGCTACGAGCGCGTCTACATCGGTCACCTGGGCGTCTACGAATGCACCGGCTGCGGCCATCGCCGGCCGGCGCCGCAGGTCAGCGCCCACTCGGTCGAGCTCGATGGCGTGCGCCGCGCCCGTTTCGAGCTGCGAACACCCGCTGGACGCGCGGAGGTGGCGCTTGCCCTCCCCGGCCTCTACAACGTCTACAACGCGCTCGCCGCGGCAGCTCTTGCCACCGCTCTCGAGGTTCCGCTCGCGACGATCGTCGCTGGTCTCGCGGCCGCGTCGCCGATGTTCGGTCGCGCCGAGCGCCTCACGGTCGACGGTCACGAGCTCCAGATCATGCTGATGAAGAACCCCGCCGGTGCCAACGAACTGCTGCGCACGCTCGCACTCGAGAGCGGGGAGCAGCATCTTCTCGCCCTACTCAACGACCACGACGCCGACGGACGGGACATCTCCTGGATCTGGGACGCCGACTTCGAGGAGCTGGTACCGCGAGCCGCACGCGTGACCTGCGGTGGAACGCGCGCAGCTGAGATGGCTCTGCGCATGAAGTACGCGGGCGTGGCGACGGACCGGATCGTGGTCGACGAGAACGTGGCGAACGCGCTCGACACCGCGCTTTTGGGATCGGCGGGCGCGACCGTCTACGCCCTGCCGACCTACACGGCAATGCTCGAGCTGCGCGAGGTGCTCCGCCGACGTGGGCTTGCGTCGAGTTCGTGGGTGCGCTCGTGAGCAGTGACAACGTCATCTGGCACGACCTCGAATGCGGCGCGTACCGGGCCGATCTGCCCCTTTGGCAGTCGCTCGCGGCCGCTAACGGCGGCGCGGCAGTCCTCGAGCTCGGCGCCGGTACAGGGCGGGTTGCTCTCGATTTGGCGAGGGCCGGGCACCACGTGATCGCGATCGAGCGAGATGCGGACCTCGTGGCCGAGCTGGCCGACCGCGTCGGCGACCTGCCGGTGCGCATCATCCGCGCTGATGCCTGCGACTTCCGGCTCGAGACTCCAGTCGGATTGTGCGTTGTTGCGATGCAGACGGTGCAGCTCTTCGCGGACCGTGGCGCCTTTCTGCGGTGCGCGCTGGCGGCGCTGGCGCCGCGCGGGGTGCTGGCAATGTCCCTGCTTGGTGCTGACACGCAACCGTTCGAGGTGGAGCTCGACCCTGACACCGCTCAGCATCACGGCATTCGCTACGCCAGCGCGCCTGTCGCTCTGCGTGAGAGCGCCGAAACGGTGGTCATCGAGCGCCGGCGGACCGCCGGCACGGAGCACAGCTCGCTCGACACAGTCGCTCTCGCGCGGATCGAGCCGGAGACCATGATCTTCGAGGCCACCGCCGCGGGGTTCGAGCGCGTGGGCGTGCTGAGCGTGCCGGCGACCGTTCGTCACAGCGGCAGCCAAGTAGTCGTGGTAGAGGCTCCCGGGCAATGACCGCGGACGTGCTGCGCGTCTGCGCGCTCTACCCGGAGTTGATGAACATCTACGCTGACCGCGGCAACCTGCTGATGCTCGAGCGCCGGTGCGAGTGGCGTGGTATCGAGATGCGCCTCCACACGAGCACGCTCGGTGACGTGCTGCGCGACGAACACGACCTTTACTACATCGGTGGCGGGCAGGACTCTGATCAGCGCCGCTGTGCGCACGATCTCGCAACGCTCAAGGCCGACGCGCTGCGCTCCGCCGGCGAGCGCGGCGCATGTGTCCTCGGCGTCTGCGGTGGGTACCAGCTGCTTGGGCATTTCTACGAGATCGGGGACGAGCGCGTCGAGGGAATCGGGTTGCTCGATGTCGTGACGGTCCGCTCCAGCGGCCCGCGCCTCATCGGCAACATCGCGGTTCGGGTCGGCGACGAGATCGTCGTGGGCTTTGAGAACCATGCCGGGCGAACGCGCCTGGGCGCCGCTCAGGAGCCGTTCGGCCGCGTGATTCGCGGCCACGGCAACGACGGCCGATCGGGCCATGAGGGAGCGCGGCGCGATGGCGTGCTGGGGACCTACGTCCACGGGCCGCTGCTGCCAAAGAACTCGCGTCTGTGCGACACGCTGATCGCTTCCGCTCTCGCCGTTGAGCCTGCCAACCTCACGCAGCTCGACGATGCGCTCGAGGACGCGGCACATGCGAGCGCGCTGCGAGCGACGGGCCTGTAGGCCGCTCCGCCTGCTGATCAGCTAGCCGCTAGAGCCAAACCCGCGGGTACCGCGGACCGCAGGGTCGAGCGACGCCTGCTCGCTCAGCTGCACCTCGGGTAACCCGACGATCACGAGCTGCGCGATCCGGTCGCCAGGTAGGACTTGGAACTCCTCGTCCGGATCCGTGTTGAGCAAGAGGACGCGCAGCTCACCGCGGTAGCCACTGTCGATGAGCCCCGGCGCGTTGACTAGCGCGATGCCATGCCGCGCCGCGAGCCCGGACCGGGCGAGGACGAGCCCCGCGTGCGATTCGGGAATCGCAACCGCGATCCCGGTTCCGATGCCGGCGCGCTGGCCGGGCGCGAGCGTCGCAGCCTCGACGCTGTAAAGATCGAGGCCAGCGTCGCCATCGTAGGCGCGTGTGGGAAGGATTGCGTCCGGTCGCAGACGTGAAACCTCGAGCCTCATCGACCGTTGCGGCTCGGTGCTGCGGTGCTGTAACGCGCAAAACGCCGCGCGGACGCCGGCGTCAGCAGCGCGCTCACCCGTACTCCCTGCGCCGTGTCCTCACGGTGAAGCTCGCCCGCGAGCGCGTGAAGCTCGGCCATGCGACCGCCGTCGCTGTAGGGGACGAGCAACTCGACTGGCTCAAGCGCCGACACGAATGTCGCGTCGATCCGCTCGCGCAGCGCTTCCAGGCCCTCCCCGGTCTGCGCCGAGACGAGCAGCGCGTCACGTCGCCCCACCCAACGGTCGGAGCGCTGCGCAGGCTCGAGCAGGTCCGCCTTGTTGAGGGCCAGAAGGCGGGGAACGTCGCCGGCGCCGATCTCCTCGAGCACGGCTTCGACCGCCGCGATCATCGCCTCGAGCTCGTCTGCCTCAGCGCTCGCGTCGACGACGTGGACGATCAACGCCGCCCTGCGCGTCTCCTCCAGCGTCGCCGCAAACGCGTCGACGAGCTGGTGTGCGAGTTTGCGGATGAACCCGACCGTGTCGGTGAGCAGGTAGTCGCGTCCATTGACCGGAAGGACTCGCGTGGTCGGGTCGAGCGTGTGGAACAGCCGGTCGGCAACCGACACCTCAGCGCCCGTCAGCGCGTGGAGCAGTGAGGACTTCCCCGCGTTCGTGTATCCGGCGAGTGCGATCTGCGGGATCTCCGACCGTTCACGCTCGCGCCGCATCACCTCGCGCGCTCCGCCGACCTCCACCAGACGTCGCCGCAGCGCCGCGATACGGTTGCGCGCAAGTCGCCGGTCAGTCTCGATCTGCGCCTCGCCGGGTCCGCGGGTGCCGACTCCACCGCCAAGCCGCTCGAGGTGCGTCCACAGCCCGCGCATGCGAGCGAGGTTGTACTCGAGTTGCGCCAGCTCAACCTGGAGCTTGCCTTCCGCGCTGTTTGCGTGGCGCGCGAAGATGTCGAGAATGATCGCCGTACGGTCGATGACAGCGACGCCCAACGCCGCTTCGATTGTCCGTTCCTGCCGCGGAGTCAGCTCGTCCTCGCAGGCGATGACGTTCGCGTCGAGTGCCTGTGCGAGATCCATCAGCTCGACGAGCTTGCCCGGTCCGAGATAGCTGTTTGGATGCGGTTGCTCGCGCAATTGCACAAGCGTTCCGGCAACAGCGACGCCCGCTGTGCGCAGCAACTCCTCGAGCTCGTGCAGATCCTCCGGCGCGCGCTGCGAGGCGATGCAGACCGCCCGCTGGCGCGCCCGCTGGACGGTCACCCGCCCAGCTTCCCGAGCCGTTCGATTGCCTCCGCGAGGCGATCATCCGGAGTGGTCAGCGAGATCCTGAAGAACCCTTCCCCGTTCGGTCCGTAGGCACCGCCGGGGGAGATCACGACGGCGGCCTCTTCGAGCACGTGCTCGCAATACGCCGCGGCACTATCGAAGCCGGCAGGCACCGGCGCCCATATGTAGATCGTCCCGCGCGGCTTCGTGACGTTCACGCCGATCGCCGCGAGCGCGTCGCAGACGAGATCGCGGCGGCGCTGGTAGACCTGGTTCATCGCGCGGACGTAGACGTCGAGTGCCGGCTGGAGCGCCGCCGCACCTGCAAGCTGCACTGCCTCAAACAGGCCTGAATCGACATTCGTCTTCAGACGCCAATAGGACGAGATCGCCTCGCGGTTGCCGACGATCGCGGCGCAGCGCCAACCCGTCATGTTGTACCCCTTCGAGAGCGAGAACACCTCGACGCCGACGTCCTTCGCACCAGGCGTCGCGAGAAACGACGGGGCGACGTAGCCGTCGTAGGTCGTCTCGGAGTAGGCGTTGTCGTGGACGATCAGGATGTCGTTTGCGGCGCCAAACTCGACCAGCCGCTCGAAGAAGCCGTCCGGAACGACCGCTCCGGTCGGGTTATTCGGATAGTTGACGAACAGAATGCGCGCCTTCTTGCGCGTCTTCGCGTCGATGGCGTCGAGGTCGGGAATGAACCCAAGCTCGGGCACGAGCGCCATCAACACGCCCTCCGCGCCGACGAGTAACGGCCCGCCCGTGTAGACCGGATAGCCGGGATCAGCCGCCAGAGCGACGTCACCGGGGTCGAGGAAAGCGAGGTTCAGGTTGAAGATGCATTCCTTGGCCCCGATCGCCGGCATGACCTCGCCATCGACGTCGATCTCGACCCCAAACCGGCGCGCGTAGAACTTGGACACGGCCTCGCGGAATTCCTCGCGACCACGGTTCGACGGGTAGGTGTGCGTCGTCGGGTTCGCGACGGCGCGCTGCGCAGCCTCGACGATCGGCTGGTAGGTGGGCGTGTCGGGGTCGCCGATCCCGAGCGTGATCACGTCGACTCCTGCTGCCCGCTTCGCAGCGATCTTGCGTTCCAGCTCGGCGAACAGGTACGGCGGGATCTGCTCCAGGCGATCACTGTGTCTCATGTAGCTCCTTGACGAATTCGTCTGCGAGCGTCCCGGCGTACACGGGAACCGCCCAACCGGTCAGTGTGACAGCCAGGTCAGGCGCGATCGCGACCTCCAGCTCCCCGCCGTCAAGGCGCACCGTAACCGTGCTCTCACCGCCGGCCAGGTGGTAGGCGACGGCCGCTCCGCTGGCGCCGGTGCCCGACGACATCGTCTCTCCGACACCACGCTCGTAGATGCGCACACGCAGCAGGCCCGCCTCGAGCACTCGGTACCAGGACACGTTCGTGCGATTCGGGAACAGGGGGTGATTCTCGATCGCTGGGCCAATCGCGGCCAGGTCGAGGCTTTCGAGGTCGGGCTCGGCGATCGCGCACTGCGGGTTGCCGATCGAGACGTGACGGAAACCCCAAGTTCGGCCGCCGGCCTCGAGCTCCCCGATCCCGTCCGGCGGGCCGCTCGGATAGTCCTTGGATACCGTTGCGGCGTGGCCGATGTCGACGCTGCACGTCGTCGGCCCGGTGATGGTCGGGGTTATCGGGCCGGCCGCCGTCAGGATCGCGAAACGATCTAAATCCGTGTATCCGCGCGCCCGGAGGTACATGATCGCTTCGCGCGAGCCGTTGCCCGACAGCTCGGCCTCGGACCCATCGGGGTTGAATATCCGCAGCGTCGCGACGAACGCCGGATCGTCACTTCGCCCCAGCAGCAGGACGCCATCGGCCCCGACCCCCAAATGCGGGTCGCAGAGCCGAACGATGCGCGGCGCTGAAAGCTCCCAAGGCAGGACCTCCGCTTGGATGATCAGGTAGTCGTTGCCCAGTGCCTGCCATTTCTCGAATCGCAATGCCGCTCCGCTCTTCACGCGCCCCTGTTGTCGATCATTGCAGCGCGGCGGCCACATCGTCGGGCCCTCTCCCTGTCACGTCGATCAACTCCACGTCGGCGAGCTTGCGCATCCACGTCAGCTGCCGGCGGGCGTAGTTGCGCGTGCGCCGCTTGAGCCCATCAATGTCATCTTCGAGCAGCTCGCGAAAGCCAAGCGCCTTGCGCGCGGTCGCCGACGCACCGCAGCAGAGCGCGGCCTCGACCTCGGCGCGAGCGCCCGCGGCCACGATCCCATCCACGCGCGCATCGATGCGCGCGTAGAGCTCATCACGCTCCATTACGAGGCCGATGAGGCGCGTCGGACGGCGCACGTCTGCGCTCCAGAGCTGCGACCTCTGGACGGGCGCCCTCAACTCGCCGATCTCGTCCAGCTCGAGCGACCGCACGATCCGCTGGCGGTCGGTCGGTGCGATCGTCGCGGCGGTGGCCGGTGCTCGATCCTCCAGCAGTGCATGCAAAGCAGCCGGGCCAAGAGCGTCGGCGTAGGCAGTCCAACGCGCGCGAACGGCGGCCGGGGCGGCTGGACGAAAACTCAACTCGGTCAACGCGGCGCGCAGGTAGAGCCCGGTACCGCCAACGACGATCGGCGATGATCCCTGCGCCAGGAGAGCGTCGATCCGTGTGTGGGCCAGAGCGGCGTAGCGAGCGACGCTGAGTGATTCGCTTACCGGGATGCACCCGATGAGCTCGTGATGGAGCCTTGCGCGCTGTTCGCGACTCGGCCAGGCGGTGAGGAGCTCGAGGCCGGCGTAGATCTGAAATGCGTCCGCCGACACCGCAACCGGACGCTCGCCCGTGGCGCGAAGGCGCTCCGCGAGCGAGCAGGCGATCGCGGTCTTGCCGACGCCGGTAGGGCCGAAGAGAGCGATCACGTGGGGCGCCGGTCACGCGCCGGCGCGCGCTGCGATCCGCTCCTCGCCGCTGAGCGTTTGGCTCGTCGCCCCGGTGACCAAGACAGCAGCAAGCTGTCCCGGGCGCGACAGACCGTCGAAGTTGACGACCTTGTTGTGGCGGCTGCGCCCCCGCAAACGCTGCGGATCGGTTCGACTCGACCCCTCAACGAGCACCTCGACGGTTCGGCCAACGAAACGCTGTGCGCGCTCACGCGCCCGCCGCTGCACGAGCTCGAGCAGACGTTCCATCCGCTCGAGCTTGACGTCGTGCGCCACCAGGCCCTCCGTGACGCTCCCGGCCTCGGTTCCGCGCCGCGGCGAGAACAGAAACGTGAAGGCGCCGTCGTAGCCGACCGCATCCACGACCGCCAGGGTGTCCTCGAAGTCCGCCTCGGTCTCCCCGGGGAAGCCGACGATGACATCGGTTGTCAATGCGACGTCGGGGACGTGCTGGCGGATGAGCGCGACCCGGTCCAGATAGCGTTCCCGATCGTAGGTGCGGCGCATCGCGCGCAGTACGCGCGAGGATCCCGATTGAAGCGGAAGATGGATGTGCTCGCAGAGCGACGCGAGCTCCGCGTGCGCGAGCACGACGTCCTCGCGCATGTCCTTTGGATGTGGGCTCGTGTAGCGCACGCGCTCGATGCCCTCGATCGCGTCGATTTGGCGCAGAAGCACGGTGAAGCTAGCCGGCTCCGGCCGCAGGTCACGCCCGTAGGAGTTGACGTTCTGACCGAGCAGGGTGACCTCGCGCACACCGTCAGCGGCCATTGCGCGCACCTCACCGACGAGCACATCCAGCGGGCGGCTCACCTCGCGACCACGGGTCGATGGCACGATGCAGTAGGAACAGCGGCAGTTGCAGCCGACGCTGATCTGCAGCCAGCCTTGAAGGGCGCGTGAGCGCTTGGCGGGCAGATCTCCCGTGAAGGACTCGAACTCGAAGTATCCCTGCGCCGTCAGCGAGTCGCTGAGCAGGAAGTCCGCCAGCCGATGAACCTGCCCAGGGCCGAAGGCGACGTCGACGAACGGGAACCGGGTGAAGACCTCGTCCTTCAACGATTGTGCCCAGCAGCCGCCGACGCCGACCACGCGGTCGGGGTTCTCGCGCTTCAGACGGCGGGCCTCCCCGAGATGAGCTACGAGGCGGCTGTCGGCAGACTCACGGATCGAACAGGTGTTGAACAGGATCAGGTCGGCATCGGCTCGCGCCGGCACCTCCGCGTAGCCCAGCGCGTCGAGCATCCCGCGCATCCGCTCCGAGTCGTGCTCGTTCATTTGACAACCGAACGTCGTTACGTGGTAACGCTTCACCGCGACAAAGATTACGGGCGCTCGTGCTGCAGCGAAGTGATCACGCTGCGGTCGGTCCCAGACTAGCTAGGCTGGCGCCATGGCCGACACGAACTGGGCGGGCAATTACACCTACCGAGCCGAGATCGTGCATCACCCGAGCACCGTCGACGAGCTCGCGGCGCTCGTCGCTTCACGACCGAAGCTACGCCTGATCGGATCGCGGCACACGTTCTCGTCGATCAGCGACGCCGCGGAACAGGTCAGCCTGGACCTGATGCCCGTGGACATCTCGGTGGACGCCTCCGCACAGACCGTGACGGTAAGGGGGCAGGTGAGCTACGGCGAGCTGGCCGCACGCCTGCAGCGTGACGGCATGGCACTCGCAAACCTGGCTTCGCTGCCGCACATATCTGTGGCGGGCGCCGTCGCGACGGCGACCCATGGCTCGGGCGACCGATCCGGGAATCTCGCGACCGCAGTCGCCGGGGTCGAGCTCCTGACCTCATCGGGCGAGCTGTGGCGCTTCTCGCGCAGTGACGCTGACTTCGGTGGAATCGTCGTGTCGCTCGGGGCGCTCGGCGCCGTGACAGCGGTCACTCTTGATGTCGAGCTGGACTACCAGGTTCGTCAGCGCGTCTTCGAAGGCCTGCCCTGGGAAGCGCTCCTCACAAATTTCGACGGAGTGACAGGCGCCGGTGACAGCGTCAGCGTGTTCGCACTGTGGGATGAGCCGACGGTCAATGTTTGGGTCAAGTCGCGCGTCGGCAACGAGCCGGAGGCGGTCCGCGACGAGCTGTTCGGTGCGCGCCCGGCGCGCACCGACCGCCACGTGATCGACGGTCACGACCCGGACAACTGCACGCCGCAGCTCGGGGTCGCGGGACCCTGGGCGGAGCGGCTGCCACACTTCAGAATGGGGTTCACGCCGAGCAGCGGCGAGGAGATCCAAAGCGAATATCTCGTGCAGCGAAGGCACGCTGTCGATGCGATCGATGCGCTGCGAGCGATCGGAGTAGGACTCAGGCCCTTACTTCACGTCAGCGAGATCCGGACCGTGGCCGCCGACGAGATGTGGCTGAGCCCGCAGTACGGAACCGACACCGTCGGCATTCACTTCACCTGGCGGCGTGATCAGGAGGCGGTCGAGCGGGCCCTTGTAGACGTGGAGGCGGCGCTTGCACCGTTTGAGCCCAGGCCGCACTGGGGCAAGCTGTTCCTTGCCGACGCTGCGACGCTTGCGGCCCGCTACCCTCGGCTCGGCGATTTCGCCGCGCTGGCTGCGCGACTCGACTCTCGCGGCGCCTTCGCCAACGACTGGATCGCCCGTCACGTGCTGCCCGGCAGCGGCACCGACTAGGCTGGCGTCACTGTGATCGGCACCTGGAAACAAGCATGAGATACCGCCAACTGGGCCGCTCGGGGCTCCGGGTCTCGGAGCTCACCCTGGGAACAATGGGTTTCGCCGGCGCGGGCCAGTTCCAGCCGGTCGGTCAGATCGACGTCGCCGGTGCTCGCCGACAGGTCGACATGGCGAGGGATGCCGGCGTAAACCTCATCGACACGGCGGATGTGTACTCACAGGGAGCATCGGAGGACGTGGTCGGACAGGTGCTCAAGGGACGCCGCGAGGAGATGCTGATCGCAACCAAGGCGCGCTTCCCGATGGGCGCCGGAGCCAACGACGCCGGACTGTCGCGCCACCACCTGATCGAAGCCTGCGAGGCGAGCCTACGCCGCCTCGCGACCGACCACATCGACCTCTACCAAGTGCACGAGTGGGACGGGCAGACGCCACTGGAGGAGACGCTCGCCGCGCTCGAGCACCTCCTCACCAGCGGCAAGGTGCGCTACGTCGGCTGCTCGAACTTCGCTGGCTGGCAGGTCATGAAAGCTCTCGGCATCGCGCATCGCGACGGCCTTCCCTGTTTCGTCAGCCAGCAGGTCTACCTCTCCCTGCAGGAGCGCTCGGCGGAGTATGAGATCGTGCCGTTGGCGATCGATGCGGGCCTCGGCCTGCTGATCTGGAGCCCGCTTGCCGGGGGGCTCCTGACCGGCAAGTACCGTCGTGGCGAGGCGCCGCCGGAGGGCTCGCGGCGCGCGGGCGACTGGACCGAGCCGCCGGTCTACGACGAGGGCAAGCTCTATGACACGATCGACGTGCTACTGGCGATCGCGAATGAGCGCAGCGTGTCGGCGGCGCAGGTCGCGATCGCGTGGTTGCTGGCTCGCCCGGGCGTCAGCACGGCGATCGTCGCGGCACGCACCGAGGATCAACTCGCCGACAACCTCGCGGCTGCCGAGCTCGAGCTGAGCGCCGATGAGATGACGCGCCTCGACGTCGTCAGCCGCCCGCCGCTGATCTATCCGTTCTGGCATCAGCGAAACACATCGAGCGACCGCCTGAGTCCTGCCGACCTCTCGCTGATCGACTCGCATCGCTGAGGCGGCCGGGCCACCTAATCAGTCGGTGCCGACTCCATCCATCGCCAGCCCGGCCGATGGCTGGGTCGCTTGGAAGCGTCGCACAGCGTCGTAGGCGACATCGCTGTCATAGCCCTGGCGGATGAGAATCGCGAACGCTCGCTGACGCTCGGCGTCCGTCTGCGGCGAGGCACGCACCCGCCGACTCAGCAACGCGACCGCTGCATCGCATTCACTTCGATGGTCGAACGCAGCCAACGTCGCGTCGACAATCTCGCGGTCAACCCCGGCCCGTACGAGGCGCTCGCGGATGCGATCGACACCCCAGCCGTCGATCGATCGCCGGTCCTCGGCGAGCATCCGGGCGTACCGCTCGTCGTCGAGGTAGCCCTGATCCGTCACGATCGCGAGCGCTTCGTGGATCGTGTCCGCGTCGACCTTCGCTCGTCCGAGCCGCTCCCGCAACTCGGCCGTGCTGTGCTCGCGCCGGCCTAGGTGGCGGTAGCAGCGTGCCAGCGCATCATCCAGCGAATCGCTCAAGGCGGCTGCTTCCGCGTCGGACGCACTTTCCGGCTCCCGCTCCCCCTCCGGGCCTTCTTCGCTCGGCGAGGGGGTCGCCATCAGGCGGCTCGCTCATCGGTGACCGTGATCGCGGCTGCCTCCTTCTCGAAGTCGAGCGGCTCGTCGTCATCGTCGTCGTCCGCGTCGGACACCGAGCCACGTGTGGCAACCAGCGGCACATCCGCGATCTGCACCTCAGCCTGATCGCCGGTATCCGAGCGGGTGATCGGCTCGACGAGCGAGTCGTCGACGCCGAGCGCGGCGTAGATCTTCTCCTCGATCTGCCTGGCGATCTCCGGGTTGTCGTCGAGGTAGGCCTTCGCGTTGTGACGGCCCTGCCCGAGTCGGTCCTCACCGTATGAGAAAAAGGAACCGGATTTGGTCACGACGTTGTGCTCGATGCCGAGATCGATCAGGCAACCGGACGTGGATATCCCTTTGCCGAACTCAATGTCGAACTCGGCCTGACGAAACGGCGCGGCCACCTTGTTCTTGACGACCTTCACTCGCACGCGGTTGCCGACCGCCTCGGTCCCGTCCTTGAGGGTCTCGATCCGCCGAATGTCGAGTCTCTGCGACGCGTAGAACTTCAGCGCGCGACCACCCGGCTGCGTCTCCGGCGAGCCGAACATGACCCCGATCTTCTCGCGGATCTGGTTCGTCAGGATGCACAGGGTCTGAGTACGGTTCAGGTTGCCCGCAAGCTTGCGCATCGCCTGGGACATCATTCGCGCCTGCAGGCCGACGGTCTGGTCCCCCATCTGGCCCTCCAGCTCTGCGCGCGGCGTGAGTGCGGCGACCGAATCGATGGCGACGACGTCGACAGCGCCGGATCGAACGAGCATGTCTGCGATCTCGAGCGCCTGCTCGCCGTAGTCAGGTTGCGACACGAGCAGCTCGTCGATGTTGACGCCGATCCTGCTCGCATAGAGCGGATCCATGGCGTGCTCGGCATCGATGAATGCACAGGTCCCGCCGAGCTTCTGCGCCTCGGCGAGAACGTGGTAGATCAGCGTCGTCTTGCCCGAGGATTCGGGCCCGAAGACCTCGACGATCCGCCCGCGCGGGACGCCTCCGATGCCGAGTGCGAGGTCGAGCGACAGCGCGCCGGTGGGGATCGCGGCACAGCGGACCTGTGCGCCCTCGTCGCCCATCCGCATGACCGAGCCCTTGCCAAACTCCCGCTCGATCTGGCTGAGCGCACCCTGCAGCGCGGCCACCTTGGCCTTCGCCGCCTTCTCGTCGTCTGTCACGGACATCTGCAGCTCCTCTGGGACGAATGTCTGTTCGGTCAAGCTACGCACCGACGCGGACGGAACGCTGCGATCAGCAGCTACCATGCGCGCGCAGGTGGCTCATGCGACGGATCCGGCTCGGGCGGGAGGCCGGCTCACACAGCGACTCGCCCTCTCTCTCGGCGCAGTGCTCGCCGCGACGATCGTCGTGCTCGCGCTGCTGGCTCCGTCGAAGCCGCATCCGATACCGCGTCGCTGGCTCGGCGCATTCGCCGGCTGGATCTGGAGCGGAAACGTGACCACGGTCTCAGCGAGCTGGACGGTGCCGAGCATTCTCGGCTCCTCATCGCCAGGACGAGCCGGCACGTGGATCGGCGCACAGGCTCCAGGCGACGAGAACAGCCCGTTCATCCAGATCGGGAGCAACGAGGAACTGTTCTCGGTGAACGGGGGCGATCCGGCGATCCCCGCTGCCCAAACGGAGGGCGTGGAGGGCTACTACGCGTTCTGGAGCGACGTCCGCCACCATTTTCACCCCCAGTACCTGTTCGCGGTGGCGCCGGGCGATCGGGTATCGGCGAACATGTCGCTCGGTGGGGGCCGCTGGCGCCTCACAATCCATGACGTCAACTCAGGCCGATCGCGACACCTGGCAACGACCGACGAGGCTCGCGGGTCGTTCAACGAAGCGCAGTGGATCCAGGAGGACGTCACCGACGAGCGGACGGGCCGCCTCTTCGCCTACCCGAGGTTGACCCGCGTCTCGTTCGCGGGGCTCCGCGTCGATCGCACGCGTCCGAGCGCATCGGACCTGTCGTCGCAATGGATGTCACCAAAGCATGAGGTCTACGAAGCGCCCAGTCCCCTCCGCAACGCGTCGTTCAGCGTGCGCCGACGAGCGCTCGGTGCCGCCGCCGCCCAGTTCCTTGCGATCATCACGCCGCTCGACGCCGCCGATCAGCGGTTCTCCGACGAGTTCGACCGCTGGAGTTCAGAGGTCACGCGGTCGAGCCCGTCGGCGCCGACCCAGGCTCTGATCGACTCGACGTGCGCAGTCCAGCGCGCCATTCTCGCCCACCGGGTTGCTGCTCTAGCGAGCGCTCGGTGGCCGGCGTCCGCGCAGCCGCTGATCGACCGGTTCATCGCGCTTTCGGACCGCAGGCTCGGAGACCTGGCGCAGTCGCACGTACCGCAGCCGCTGACGGTTCCCGCCTGGGACGACGCGTGGGAGCAACCCGACAACGCGCTGGGAGCGACCGGACGCGCGGTCCGCAGGGCGCTCGGCGCGCCCGACTGGAGCCCCTATTGACCTCGCCTCACCACCCTCCGACCCGGGCCAGCTCCTCGTAGCGCGCACCGTCGCCGTCGAGATGCGAGCGCAGGAGAACCACCTTCTCGCACGCGAAGCGGAGTTGCGGCGTCGGGAGGAGCGCGCTCGGTCGCTCGCTGCCGGGACGCATGCGTGCCACCGTCACGTGAGGGCGAAAGCGCTCCGTTTCCGGCTGCCAATCGATTGTCGCCGCGATTTCATCGACAAGCAGCCGCCGCAGGGAGCGCAGGCCGCCATCTGGATCCCCGATCTCGACGGCCAGGGCCCGCGGGCGGCGCGCCGGTAGCCACGCCGGCGCGCCGACGTGGAGCTCCCCGACGCCGGCGACCGCCTCGGCCGCGCCTGCGAGCACCGCGGCGATCTCGGCGCGACAGGCGAGCGGCTGCTCGCCCAGGAAGCAGAGCGTCAGGTGAAGTGTCTCCACGCTCAGTCGACGCATCGCGGCGCTCCGTGCCGTCAGGGCGCAGCGGGCCCAGCGTGCAAGCTCCGAGCGCACGTCGGCCGGCAGGCTCGCCGCCACAAAGATCCGCCCGCTCTCGCCGCTCACGCCGCTTCGCGTTCGCTCTCGCCGCGCAGCAGGCGGCGCAGCAGGTGAAGCGCGAGCGTCGTCGTCCGGTCGCGGATTTCCGCGCGCATCCCGGGCACGCGTGAGCGGCGCACGAGGCCCGTACCATCCCGCGAGCTGACCGCGACCCAGACCGTCCCGACCGGTTTCTCCTCCGTCCCACCACTGGGGCCCGCAATACCCGTCACGCCAATGCCGATGTCTGCACCCAGCTGCTCACGTGCCCCGGCGGCGAGCGCCACGGCGGTCTGCGAAGAGACCGCGCCGAAGTCGACCAGCGTCTCGTGCGCAACCGCGGCCGTCGCCTCCTTGACCTCGTTCGAGTACGCGATGACGCCGCCCACGAAGTACGCGGAGGAGCCCGGGCGCTCGGTGAGACGAGCCGCCAGCAGGCCACCGGTACACGATTCGGCGACTGCGACGGTCAGGCCCCGCTCCAGCAGGAGCGCGACCACCTGGTCGTCGACGCTCGTGCCGTCATCGGAATAGAGCGTGTCCGGATGACGCGCTCGGACCACCGCCTCCAGCGCGGCGTAGACATCCGCGTGTTCGACCTCGTAGCGAGAGACCACCTCGATCTCCGCCCGGCGCATGCAGGTGCTCACCTCGATCAGGTCGAGGTCCACGCCCCCAGCCTGTGCGGCCCGCAGCGTCTCGGCGATCTGCGACTCGGGCAGGCCGTACAGCCGCAGCGTGCGTTGCTCGTAGGCCACCCGCCCCGCCACGGCGTGCTCGAAGGCCGGCGTCTGAACCGCGGCCAGCCACATTGGCTGCAGCTCGCGCGGCGGTCCCGGCAGGACAACGACCGTCGGCCCGCCGGTCTCCCCCGCCGCGGGCACGACGAGCCCGGGCGCCGTCCCAACCGGCGCAAGCACCGTCGCGCCGTCGGGGACCACGGCCTGCTTGCGGTTGGAGGCGCGGATCGTTTCCTCGGACACGTCCGGCCAGCGGTCACGCATCGGGCGCAGGATCTCGGCGATCCGCTCCTCGAGCGCGACGTCGAGCACCATCTCTCGCCCGCTGAACGCGCCGACGACCGAGGCCGTCAGGTCGTCCGCCGTCGGGCCGAGTCCGCCACTGGTGACGATCAGCTCCACCCCGCGACTCGCGCACCACTCGAGCGCCGCGCGCATGTCTTGCGGGCGATCACCGACGATCGTGATGTGCTCGACGCTCACGCCGAGCTCACCGAGTCGCTCCGCCAGCCACGGTCCGTTCCGATCGCTCACCGTCCCGCCGAGCAGCTCGGTTCCCGTCACCACGATCGCCGCTCGCGCACTCATGCCACGCAGGCGAATCGCGACGGGGCGGCGAGCGACCGTACCCGGCTGGTTGTGATGGCGTAGCGCGTCGGGCTGGTTGCGCGTCCCACCACCAGGCGGCGCCCGTCGACGACGAGCGTCGCCGCGCCGCTAGCAAGCGTCAGGAGAAACCGTCGCGCGTGAAAAACACCCGTTGGCGATCGGAGCCGCTCGCCCGCGAGCCTGACGCGGCCGTCGGCGACGAGGCAGAGCCGGACGCCCGCGCGGGGCCGGATTCGAAGCGACGCGCAGCCAGGCGGCACCGCACCGCTGACACCCGGCGCGCAGCTGCGGGACCTGGTGCTCGCAGGCGATGTCGCCGTCCCGAGCGCGCTACCGCTGCCGCGCGCCGGTGCCTTTGCCTTCGATCCGAGGAGGTGTCCGACGACAACGATGGCCAGAACCAGCACGACGATCGCAACGAAAGCAACCAGCCACCGGAAACGCCGCCCGGATGCTGCGCGATCACGCGGGTCGGGACCGATCGTGGGCCGCACGGGACTCAGGTCGAGCTCGTTGGGCTCCTCCCATTCGCGCTTGTACTCGTCCACGAGCAGGCGCCAGTCGAGCCCGAGGACATCGCTATAGGACCGCAGAAAGCCCTTTGTGTACGCGGTTCCCGGAAGCAGGCTCCACTCCTCGTTCTCGAGCGCTCGCAGGTACTTGGCACGGATCTTCGTGCGCTCCTCGACCTCGGATATGTCGAGTCCTGCGTGCATCCGCGCCTCGCGGAGCATTGGGCCGATGTCGCTCATCGCACGGCGAAGCCTACCGGCGCCCCCGCCGCCCGCAGGCGACGGCCGCAGCGGGTCTACTCGGTCGCGGCTTCGGTGAGCGCCGGATCAGCAGGGGGCTGCGCCGGGCCGGCGGGCCGCGTCTCGAGCGCCGCGAGCACACGCGGTAGATCAGCCTCGCTGACGAGCACCTGCCGCGGCTTGGATCCCTCGTAGCCGGAGATGATCCCGCGCCGCTCGAGCATGTCGATCAGTCGTCCGGCGCGGGTGTACCCGAGCCGCAGGCGCCGCTGCAGCATCGACGTCGACGCCGTCCCCATCTCGACGACCATTTCGATCGCCTGGCCGAGCAGCGGGTCCTCATCAGGGTTGAAGCCGTCGGCGTCCTCACCGTCCTGCGCGAGCGGTTCGGCTTCATCGAGCAGCTCCTGGCGCAGCTCCGGCTCACCTTGCGCGCGCCAGTGGTCGGTGATCGCGGCGACCTGCGCCTCGTCAACGAACGCGCCCTGGATCCGTTGTGCGATGGAGCTGCCGATCGGCGCGAAGAGCATGTCGCCGGCCCCGAGCAGTGACTCCGCGCCGTTTTGGTCGAGGATCACCCGCGAGTCGATCTGCGAGCTGACGGCAAACGCGATCCGCGACGGCACGTTCGCCTTGATCATGCCGGTGATCACGTCGACGCGCGGCGACTGGGTCGCGAGCACGAGGTGGATTCCGACCGCTCGCGCCTTCTGGGCGAGGCGGATTATCGAGTCCTCGACGTCTGCCGGAGCGACCATCATCAGGTCTGCCAGCTCGTCGATCACACACATGATGTATGGGAGCGTCGGCTCCCCACGTGCTTCGCGGTGCCGGTTCAGCTCGACCAGCGACCGCGTGCGGGCGACCGACATGATCCCGTAGCGCTGCTCCATCTCGCGCACGAGGTTCATCAAGGCGTTCGCCGCCATTCGCGGGTTCGTGATGACCGGCGTCAGCAGGTGCGGAATCGAGTCGTAGTGGTTCAGCTCCACCTGCTTCGGATCAACGAGCACGAGGCGCAGCTCGTGTGGCGTCGCGCGTAGCAGGACGCTCGCGAGCATCGAGTTCACTGCGGCAGACTTGCCCGACCCGGTCGTCCCTGCGACGAGGAGGTGCGGCATCTTCGCGAGGTCCGCGCCGATCGCCCGGCCCGCGACGTCCTTCCCGAGCCAGACCGCGAGCGGCGACCAGTCGGCCGGCGGCTCCTGGTAGACGTCGCCGAGCCGCACGATCCGTCGCTTGGCGTTCGGCACCTCGACGCCTACCGCCTGCTTGCCCGGGATCGGCGCGAGGATCCGCACGTCGGTCGCGGCGAGCGCGTAAGCCAGGTCGTCCTTGAGAGCGGCGACCTTCGCGACCTTGATGCCCGGCGCGAGACGCAGCTCGTAGCGCGTGATGTGGGGTCCGGCAACGGTGCCGACGACGCTCGCCTGGACACCGAAGTGTCCGAGCGCCTCCACCAGCCGTGCGGCGGTTTTCGCCTGGCCCGCGGTATCTGGTCGCGTCTGTTCACTCGAGCTGCGGGTCAGAAGGCTCGCCGGCGGCAGCCGCCACACAAAGCTCGGATCGTCTGTGACCGCCGCCCTGAAACGTCCCTGCGGCGTGAGCTTGCGCTGTTCGCGTGGGTCGACCGCGTCCTCTTCTTCGATGGGCTCCGCCCGGTCGGGCTTCGCCGGGAAGACCATCGGCGCGAAGTGCGCATCGTCGATGTCGGGGTCGGGGGCACCCATGTCCTCGAAGGGATCGAACTCCGGCGGATCGAACGGGGCATCCGTTCCGCGCCCAGCCCGCACGATCAGCTCGTGCTCCTCCTCGTCGGGCGGGTGCAGGCGGTCGCCCTCATGGGCCTGACGCTCGCGCTTGCGCCGCTCGCTACGGCTCGGACGCTCGCGCGGAGTCCGTTCGCGCCGGCGCTCGGCGACCGAAACCGACGGGATCCGGTTCGTGGCGTCGGCGATGCCGGCGCCGGCAGAACGCAGCATCAGGGCGACCGAACCGCCGCTCAGCAGCATCACGCCCGCGAGGAAGAGGAAAACGGCGAGGAAGCTTGCGCCGAGCGTTCCCACCAGGTGCGTCGTCGCCCACAGCTCGCCCTGTCCGGCGATGCCGCCGCGGTGCTCGAAGTAGGACTGCTGCCAGAAACCGTGCGGGCCCGCCGAGCCGGCGACACCGAGCGTGTTCGCAGCCAGGGCGAGTGTGGCGGCGGAGAAGAGAAAGAAGGGACTCGCGCGCAGCGGTCGCGGCGAGCCGATCAACGGCCGCAGCACGAGCATTGCTCCGGCGCCAGCGACCGCCACCGGGACGCCGTCGCGAATCTTGCCGAAGGCGAAGGCCAGCGCAACCGCGGCCGCGTTCCCGACCGTTCCGCCGTTCCAGTTCGCATAGAGGACGCAGCCCATGAACACAGCGACCGCCACGAGGCCGAGGCCGATGACGTCCAGCGAGCGCTGGTCCAAGGCCAGTCGGGTCCGAGGCTTTCGCCGCAGACGCCTCCTGGAGCGCACTTTCGCCGTGCTCTTCGGCCGCGTGGCGCTCGCTCGCGCCGGCGCGCGCCGCGTCTTTGTGGTCGATCGAGGGGCCATCGAAGCCGCACTTCGACGCGCAGCGCGATATGCCTGCGCGCACCGTCTGCTGGCGCGCACGTTCGACGAGATCCGCGAGCCCGCGCGAAGCACGGGGAGCGGCTTTCAATGGCCCATAAAGATCGCTCGCGCGGTGTCCGGCGGGCCGTAACATCGATCGTGCGATGAGCACTGAATACGCGCGCGCCCCACGTGTTCTCGTGGTCGAGGACGACACCGACATCGCCGACGTGCTCGTCCGCTCGCTGCGGCTCGAGGGCTACGACGTACGCCTGTCCGCCGACGGAATCGCGGCGCTCGACGACGCGCACGCCTTTCTCCCGGACATCGTGATCCTCGACCTGGGCCTGCCACGAATGGACGGCGTCGAGGTCGCTAAGCAGCTGCGCAGCGATGATGACGTCCCGATCCTGATGCTGACGGCGCGTGACGCTCTCGACGCACGCGTCACGGGCCTCGACGCAGGCGCCGACGACTACCTCGTCAAGCCGTTCGAGCGCCAGGAGTTGCTCGCGCGCATGCGCGCCCTGCTCCGCCGCCGTCCGCCGCGCGGGAGCGCGCCGTTGCGGGTGGGCGATTTGTCGCTCAACCCCGACACCCACGAGGTGCACAGGTCCGAGCGTGACGTGGAGCTCACGCAACGCGAATTCGAGCTGCTCGAGTACCTGATGCGCAACGAGCGGATCGTCGTCTCCCGCCAGCGACTGCTCGACGAGGTCTGGGGTTACGACCCGTTCTCCACGACCAACACGATCGAGGTCTTCGTCTCGAACCTGCGACGTAAGCTGGAGTCCTCGGGCGAACCGCGGCTGCTGCACACGATTCGTGGCGCCGGGTACGTCCTCCGAGCGTAGATCGCGAGCGCGGACGCCGCTCTCGCGGTTGCCGATCCGCCTGCGGCTGGCCGTCAGTGTAAGCGCCGTCACGTTTCTGATGCTGGCCGTGCTGGGCGGCGCGGTCAGCACTCTCACCGCGCACCGGCTGCGGTCTGATTTTTACACCCAGGTCACGACGCAGGCGACCAACCTCGCTCACGACATCGCCCCGAGCTACCAGTCGGGTCAGCTCGTCGTGCCCGACCTGACACAGTTCGCGAGCGTCGCGGGTGGTGCAGCGCGCATCTGCACGCTCGACGGATCGTGCCCCCGCTATGCGGCGTCGGCACACGCCCCCTACCTCGGCTCGCCGCTCGACCCGCAGGTCCAGGTCAACGGCTATCGCGTAGCGACGCTCCGCGTCAGCGTCGGCGAGCTCGGACCGGGGGCGTTCGTCTACGTCCAGTACGGCCTGCCGCTCGCGTCGCTGAACTCCGAGATCGCGCAGCTCGACGTTCTCCTGATCCTGGGCGTGCTGACCGGCGCGGCGCTCGCATTCGGCGCCGGCTGGCTTGTCGCCCGCCGGGCGATAACCCCGATCGCCGAGCTGACCGCGGCCGCGGGCGAGATCGAGCGGACCGGCGACCCGACGCTCACGCTCCCGGCGCCGACGGCCAACGACGAGGTCGCGGAGCTGTCGCGCACCCTCTCCACAATGCTCGCGTCGCTGAGCGAGGCTCGGGGACGAACGGAGGCCGCGCTCGATCAGCAGCGCAGCTTCGTCGCCGACGCCTCACACGAGCTGCGCACGCCGTTGACCAGCGTTCTCGCGAACCTCGAGCTGCTCGAGGAGTCGCTGCGAGGGCCCGAGCGCGACCTTGCTCGCTCGGCCCTCCGCTCGACGCAGCGGATGCGCCGGCTTGTCGCCGACCTCCTGCTGCTGGCCCGCTCGGACCACAAGCAGCCGCCCCCGGCGCAGCCGACCGACCTCGCAGACCTCGCGATCGCCGCGGCGGCCGAGCTCGAGCCCTCAAGCGAAGACCACGAGATCGAGCTGGATATCGCACCGGCGCCGCTGCTCGGTCGTCCCGACGATCTGCAACGTGTCGCGACCAACCTGATCGAGAACGCGATCCGCCACACGCCGCCCGGCACCCATGTGCGAGTCCGCACGCGGAGGCTGCGCGATGGTCGCGTCGAGCTCGTCGTCGCCGACGATGGACCGGGCATCGCGCCCGAGGTCAAGAAACACATCTTCGAGCGCTTCGCGCGAGGACACGGCGAGGCGAGCGGATCGTTCGGTCTCGGCCTGGCAATCGTCTCCGCAGTCACTGCGGCGCACGGTGGAACGATCGACGTCAAGAGCGGCCCTCGCACCGGCGCCCACTTCACCGTCCGCCTTCCGGGGACGCGCGCCGGCGCGCTCGCGCGCGAAGAGCCGACGCAGAGCACCGTCCCGGTCTCGAGCGCAGGCGCGCTCGCCGCGCGCGGCGATCAGGCACTCGAGTCAGGCGGATCCGGCTCGTCGGGCGGCGCGGCTGACGGCCGGCGCTCCCAGCCGTAGCGACGCGTCGCCGGCGATACCAGCAGCAGCGCAAGCGACACAAGAAGCAGCACGAGGCTCACCGCGGTGCCCGGGAAGTCGAGCTCGCCCGCCGGCAGGCCGTTCACCAGCAAAGCCAGCCCGACGATGCTGAGCAACCAATACGCGATCCGCGCAAACCGGCTGCGGAGGACGATCGCGAACCCGATCAGGACATAGATGACGTCCCAGAAGCGGACGAGCCCTGGCCCGTGCCGCGCCACCGGCGACCACATTGCTGCGCCGTGTGCCCCCGGAGAGTAGATCGCGGCGACGCCCGCGAGGTCGAGCAGATGCGGAACCACGACGACCACGCCGATCGCAAGGTCGCAGGCCGCCACCCACATTGCGGCGGTTGGAGGCGACGGCCGCGGCTCGAGCGCATCCGGCCCCGCGCCGAACCAACCTCCCAGCGGTTCGGGCTCTTCCTCGCTCACGGGCGGACCGATCGGTCGGCTTCGACGGCCCGCGGGAGCGCCGGCGCCAATCGGCGCGCGCGCGCCGGCGTAACGGTCTGAGCGAGCCTGTTGGGTGGCACCGTGCGCGTAAGATGGCACGAGATGTGCCCTGAGGCAGAGCCGCACACGCTCGTAAGCCCGGACGATCCCGAGGTCGAGAGCTTCGAGGGGCGCTTCTTCCGGATGCGTCGGGCGCTTGGCGCCACCGGCTTTGGGATCAACGAGATCCGCCTCGGACCCGGGCGAAGCGGCCAGGAGCACGACGAGACAGCGACCGGTCACGAGGAGGTCTACGTGGTTCTCGAGGGCGCCGGAACGTTCACCGTGGCCGGCACCGACGTACCGGTCGCCAAGGGCGACTACCTCCGCGTCGCCCCCACGGTGACGCGCACCGCGACCGCCGGTCCTGACGGCCTGCGCTTCATCGCGATCGGCGCACGCCCGCGCGAGGAGCACGACGGCAGAGAGGTCCTCTGAGGCGCTAGACCTCGACGACGACCGGCAGCACCATCGGCCGGCGGCGCAGGCGGTCGTAGACGAGTGCGGCGAGATGATCGTGCAGCGTTTCGGTCAGGACGTCGAGTTCGCGAATGCCGTCCCCGACCGCTCGCTCGAGCGAGTCCTCGACAACCTCGCGTATCTCCTCGATCAGCTCGCCGGCCTCGTCCATGAACGGCACACCGCGGAAGATCACCTCGGGGTCGGCGACCGAACCGCCGCTCTGCTCGGAGATCGTCGCCACGACGATGAAGATCCCATCGGCCGAGAGCATGCGGCGGTCGCGCAGCGCGGCATCGGCGATGTCCCCGATGTCAACACCGTCGACGAAGATCATCCCGGCGCGCTCGAGCTTGCCGAATTTCGCGCCGCGCTGGGTGATCTCGAGCGGCAGGCCGTTCTCGGCGTGGAAGATCGAGCCACTGTCGATGCCGACCGCTTCGCCGAGCTGGCCGTGGAGCTTGAGCCGCTTGTAGTCGCCGTGGCACGGCATCAGGTAGCGCGGCTTGACGAGATTGATCATCAGCTTCAGCTCCTCGGCGTAACCGTGGCCCGAGGCGTGGATCGGCGCGTCGCGGGTGGTGATCACGTCGCAGCCGACCTGATAGAGGCGATCGACCGTCTCGTTGACCGCGCGCTCGTTGCCGGGGATCGGTGTCGCGGAGAAGACGACGGTGTCGCCATCGTGGAGCTTGACCTGCGGGTGGTCGCGATAGGCCATACGCCGAAGCGCCGACAGCGGCTCCCCCTGCGAGCCGGTCGAAATGATCACCACCTCATCGTCGCGGAAGTCGTCGATCTCGCGCGCCTGGATCATCACGCCGGCCGGGACGTCGATGTGGCCGAGCTGGCTGCCGATGCCGACGTTCTTTCGCATCGACCGGCCGACGAGCGCGACCTTGCGGTCGAGCGCCGCCGCAGCGTCGACGACCTGCTGGACGCGATGGATGTTCGACGCGAAGCTCGTGACGATGATCCGCCCGCGGGCGCGCGAGAAGACCTCCTCGAGATGTGGACCGACGACGGTCTCGGACGGGGAGAAACCGCCACGATCGGCGTTCGTCGAGTCGCCGAAGAGCAGCAGCACGCCCTCCGCGCCGAGCTGCGCGAGCCGCGACACGTCGGCCGGCTCGCCATCCACCGGCGTCTGGTCGAACTTGTAATCGCCGGTCAGCAGGATCGTTCCGAGCTCGCCTGTCAGAGCGACGGCGCACGAATCGGGGATCGAGTGCGTCATGTGAATCAGCTCGAGGCTGAACGGCCCCAGCTCGACCGTGTCGCCGGGATTCGTGTCGATCAGCTTGACGTCGCGCAGCTTGTGCTCATCGAGCTTCGATCGCGCCATCGCCATCGTCAGTGCCCCGCCGTAGATCGGGGGCAGCTTGGCGCGCGCGGCAAGCTCCCGCAGCACCCATGGAAGCGCCCCAATGTGATCCTCGTGGCCGTGGGTGATGACGATTGCCTCGATGTCCGCGGCGCGGTCGCGCAGGTAGCTGAAGTCGGGTAGCACGAGGTCTATCCCGACCATCTCAGGCGTCGGGAAACGGAGGCCAACATCGACCACGACGATTCGACCGTCCTGCTCGATCACCGTCATGTTCTTGCCGATCTCGCCGAGGCCGCCGAGCGCCAGGACGCGAAGTGTGCTCACGCGGGCTGCTGCTCCAGGAGCTCGTGGCGGACAAGGACCCTACGAACCGCCTCGCGCTCGCGCTCGTCGGCCTCGACAAGCGGAAGGCGCAACCCACCCACGGGGTGGCCCAGCATCTCGAGCGCCGCCTTGGTGCACGTCGGGTTCGACGTGATGAAGAGCGCTTCGTAGACGTCCTGCAGCGACGCGTCGATCGCCGCCCGGTTCTCGGGCTCGTCGATCATCCTGTGCATCTGCGGGCCGACTACGTGGCTCGCGACGAGGATCCCGCCGGCCTCCCCCATGTCGAGCGTCCGCGCGAACGTGGTGTCGTTGCCGGCGTAGATCGCGAGTCCGTCGACCGGCGCGAGGTTCGCGTCGTTCGCCTGCTTGACGTAGTCGATGCGTTCGATCTGCGCGAGCTCGGCGAGCAGGTCGTTTGGCATGTCCGTCCCGGTTCGCTGCGGAATGTTGTAGAGGATCACCGGAACACTGCTCGCGCGCGCGATCTCCTCGAAATGCCGAACGATCCCGCGACGGCTCGGCCGGTTGTAGTAGGGCGTCACCGACAGCACCGCGTCAACACCGAGCTCGCAGGCCTCCTCGGTCAGGTGGATCGCGTGACGGGTGTCGTTCGAGCCGGCTCCCGCAATGATGCTGACACCCGGCGGACGCTCACGCACCGCCAGCGAGATCAGCTCGAGATGCTCCTCGTCGGTGAGGGTCGCCGCCTCCCCCGTGGTGCCGCACACGACGAACCCATCGGATCCGTTGGCCGCGAGATGTCCCAGCAACGACACAAACGCGTCATCGTCGACGCGCAACTCAGCGTCGAACGGCGTGACGATCGCTGTGATGAGCGCTCCAAGCTCGGCCATCGCTGCAGTATCCCAGGCACGCACCGGCGGCGGTTCCGAGCACCCGCCCGACGCATCGTCGCGAAACGCTCGACACCCCGGTGGCGCCGATCGACCCCGCGAGGCGACTCACGAGTGAAACAGCAGGTGCTCGAGGCCCACGACCGGCGAGCGCTGGAGCGAGCCGACGCGACGAATCGCAAGTAGGAGCCCGGGCATGAACGACTCGCGATCAACCGAGTCGTGGCGGATCGTCAGTGTCTGTCCGACGTCGCCGAGGATGACCTCCTGGTGGGCGACCAGGCCCGGCAGCCGGATCGAATGAATCGGTGGCGCCGGGCGGCCGCTGGCTGCGGCCATCAACTCGGCGGTGCGGGCGGCGGTGCCACTCGGGGCGTCCAGCTTGCGGTCGTGGTGAAGTTCGATGATCTCGGCCGCCGGCATGTGTCGCGCCGCCTCGGCGGCGAAGCGCATCATCAGCACCGCGCCGATCGCGAAGTTCGGCGCGATGAAGACGTTTGCCCCGGCCTGACCTTCGAGGGCCGCGACGTCGAACCCGGTGGTGCCGATGACGACGTGCACGCCCGCACGCAGGCAGGCCAGCGCGTTCTGGAGCGCGGTGCCTGGTGTCGTGAAGTCGACAACCACATCGCAGTCGGACAGGATCGAGTCGAGCTCCACGCCGAGCACCGGGTCCGCGCGACCGGTCAACTCGAGGTCGTCGGCGCCAGCGATGGCGGCGCAGGCGGTGCTCCCCATTCTGCCGCCCGCTCCAGCGACACCCACCCGGATCATGGCGCCGGCTCGAGCTCCGCGTGCAACGGCTCGAACGCCTTGCTGAAGATCGCCTCGTCGGGGCCGATCGCAACTGCCGAAAGTCGGGTTGGGTCAAACAGCTCGCCGGCCAGCGCGGTCAGCTGCTCACCGTCAACCGCGTCAATTCGCTCGATCACCTCGTCGATCTCGAGGATCGGCATGCCTGCCAGCGTGCTCGCGCCAAGACGCTCCATCCGGGCCGTGGTGGACTCCATCGCGAGGACGACCCGACCCTTCACGTTGTCCTTCGCGCGCGTGAGCTCCTCCTCCGACACCGGCTCGGTGCGCAGCCGGGCAAGCTCCTCGTCAATCACTCGCGCGACCTCGACCAGGTTCTCACCGCGCGTGCCGACGTACAGCCCGACCTGCCCGGTGCTCGCGTAAAGACTCTGGAAGGTGAAGACGGAGTAGGCCAGCCCCCGCTGCTCGCGAACTGCCTGGAAGAGACGCGAGGACGATGTTCCTCCGGCGAGGCTGTCGAGCACACGCAGCGCGAACCGCCGCTCGTCGTCGCGGGCGAGACCGGGTCCGCCGAGACAGACGTGGTACTGCTCGGTGTCCTTCTGGCGGAAGGATTGCCGCGTACCGGCGCCCGCCGGCGGCGTTGGCGCGGTGAGGGCGCGCCCCGCCGGCGCCTTCGCCATAGCCGATCCGGCCCACGCGACGATCTGGTCGTGGTCGATGTTCCCGGCGGCGGCGATCACGACGTTCTGGGGGAAGTAGCGCTCGGCGTGGAACGCGAGCAGCTGCTTGCGGCTTGCCTTCGCGACGACGTCCGCGTGGCCGAGGATCGCGCGACCAAGCGGGTGTCCGGGGAAAACAGCCTCACCGAGCACGTCGAAGACGAGGTCCTGTGGATCGTCCTCGTACATCGCGATCTCCTCGAGCACCACCGCCCGCTCCTCCGAGAGGCCGCTCATCGCCGGCTCGGTGACCATCTGGGCGATCACATCAAAAGCACGCTCGAGGTGGATGTCGAGGACCCGCGCGTAGACCGATGTCGTTTCCTTGCCGGTGCCCGCGTTCAGCTCTGCGCCCATCGCATCGAAGATCTGGTCGATCTCCTCGGATCCGTAGCGAGCGGTTCCGCGAAACAGCATGTGCTCGAGCAGGTGCGACAGGCCCGCCTCGTCGGCGTGCTCGGTGACCGATCCCGTTCCGATCCAGAAGCCGAGCGCGACCGACCGCACCGCCGGAACCTTCTCCGTCACCACGCGAACGCCGCCCGGCAGCTCGGTCAGCAGGTGCCGATCGCTCACGCCGCACCCCGCGCCGGCCACGAACCCGACCCACCGGCCAAGGCCGCGCGATGAAAGCGCCACCCGCCACCGCTGGGCGCGCACCGAGCGGCCTCACGCCCGGTGCTCAGGGCAGCGACCCCAGCGGGAAGCGTGCTGAACACGACGTCACTCATCACGCACGGCCATGGTTCCAGCGGTGCTCGGGGGTCGCTGAGCGACCCCCGGAGCGAGCCGCTAATTCCTGGGGCGCCCCGAGCCACGCGAGCCGCCGTTGCGCCCACCGGACCCGGCGCCCTCGCGCGGACGCCGCGGACCACGATCGCCGCCACCGCCACCGCCGCCACCGCTCGAGGACATCGCTACCAGCTCCTCGACCGTCTTGCCGGCGATGTCCGGGTCGTCGGCGCGTCGGACGCCGATCCGTCCGCGCTCGCGGTCGACCTCAACGACGCGGACCGCCAGCTCGTCACCCTTGTTGAGCGCCTCCTCGACCGTCTCGACCCGCTTGCCGGGCGATACGTTCGAGATGTGCAGCAGTCCGTCGGTGCCCTTTGAAAGCTCGATGAACGCGCCGAAGGCGGTCGTCTTGACGACCTTCCCGAGGTACTCGTCGCCGACCTCGACCTCTTTCATCATCGTGCGGATGCGCTCGACGAGCGCGTCGGCGAGCTCGCCGTTGGCCGAGTAGATCAGCACCAGGCCGTCGTCGTTCACATCGATCTGGGACTCGTATTCCTCGCAGAGACCGCGGATCGTCTCGCCGCCCTTGCCGATCAGCAGGCCGATCTGGCTCGGGTCGATCTGAACCTTCTCGATCCGTGGCGCGTACTGGCTGAGCGCCTCCCGCGGTCCCGCGATCACCTCGGCCATCTTGGCGAGGATGAACGTGCGAGCCTCGTGGGCCTGCGTCAGCGCGTCGCGCAGGATGTCGAATGTGACACCCGAGATCTTGATGTCCATCTGCAGCGCGGTGATGCCGCGCTCGGTCCCGGCGACCTTGAAGTCCATGTCACCGAGGTGGTCCTCAACGCCCGCGATGTCGGTCAGGACGATGTAGTCGTCGCCCTCCTTGATCAGGCCCATCGCGATACCCGCGACCGGACGGATCAGCGGCACGCCGGCGTCCATCAGCGACAGCGACGACCCGCAGACCGACGCCATCGATGACGATCCGTTGGATTCGAAGATGTCCGAGACGACGCGGATCGTGTACGGGAAGTCCTCGATCGGCGGGATCATCGGCACCAGTGCCCGCTCGGCGAGCGCGCCGTGACCGATGTCGCGCCGCTTCGGACCGCCCAGGCGACCAGCCTCCCCGACCGAGAACGGCGGGAAGTTGTAGTGGTGCCAGTAGTACTTCTTCGTCTCGAGCCCCAGCGTGTCGAGCCGCATCTCCTCCTTGAGCGTGCCAAGGGCCACCACCGAGAGTGCCTGCGTCTGACCGCGCGTGAACAGCGCGGACCCGTGCGTGCGCGGGGTGACGCCGACCTCGATCGTGATGTCGCGGATCTCGTTCTCGGCGCGCCCGTCGGGCCGCTTCTTGTGAACGGCGATTCGCTCGCGAATGATCGACTTCTCAAGCTTGTCGAAGACGAGCTGCGCTGCAGCTCGCTTGTCCTGATACCCCTCGGCGTCCGGATCTCCAGAATGCTGCTCGAGGACCGCAGCCTCGACCGCCTTGGTCGCGCTTTGGCGCTCGAGCTTGTCCTCCACCTGGGTTGCATCGTCGAGCGCCTTGCCGTGCGAGCTGCGGATCGCGTCGAGCAACGCCGGGTCCGCTTTCGGCACGATGACCTCCAACTTCGGCTTGCCGACCTTGTCGGCAAGTTCGAGTTGGAGTGCACAGAGCTTCTTGATCTCACTGTGGGCGATGTCGAGCGCGTCGAGGATCTCCGCTTCGGGGATCTCACGGGCGCCTGCCTCGACCATCAGGATCGCGTCGGCGGTGCCGGCAACGATCAGGTCCAGGTCACTCGCGGCGAGCAGGTCCTCCTCGCGCGGGTTGACGACGAAGTTGCCGTCCACCTTGCCGATCCGCACTGCTCCGACGGGCTGGGGCAGCGGGATGTCGGAGATCATCAGAGCCGCTGATGCACCGTTCATCGCGAGGATGTCGTAGGGGTGCACGTGATCGATCGACAACGGGATCGCGACGAGCTGCGTCTCGTAGCGCCAGCCCTTCGGGAACAGCGGGCGGATCGGTCGGTCGATCATCCGCGCCGTCAGCGTGCCCTTCTCGCCTGAGCGTCCTTCGCGCTTGAAGAACGAGCCGGGGATCTTGCCCGCGGCGTACATGCGCTCCTCGACGTCGACGGTCAGGGGCAGGAAGTCTGCGTCGCGCAGGCCTCCGGCGGTCGCGGTCGCGAGGACCATCGTGTCGCCCTGGCGGACGACGACGGCGCCGCCGGCCTGCTTTGCGATCCGTCCGGTCTCGAACGAGATCTCGCTGCCGGCGATGGACACCGACAGACGGGTCATTCCATTGCTGCTCATTGGTTACTACCTCTCTGGCCGCCCTTGTGGCGGCGCTGCTTGTTCTTTATCGCTTTGCGGTTACCGGCTAATCGTAGCCGGTGTCGGGCTCGAACCAGAAGCTCTGGGACGGAGTGTTCAGGCGCCGGCGCGCGGACCCGGCGCGCGGCCGGCGGCGGTCACGACGCGTCGAGTGCGGCCAAGATCTCCGCGGGAGTCGGGACCTCGAAGAGGTTCGTCTTCTCCTCGCTCCAGCGGACGAGTCCGTCCGAGCCGACGATGACTACTGCGCGCGTCGTCATCCCGCCGGAATGGCGGGCCCCGAACGCCTCGGCGGCGGCGCCCTTCGGCTCGAAGTCCGACAGCTGATCGATGCTGCTCCCGACCTTCTCCTTGAACGCCGCCTGCGATTGGCGCGCGTCGGTCGAGATGGCATACAGCGAGAGGCCACGGGCGTGGAACTCGTCGAGCGCCGCCTCGTAGGTCGTCAGCTGGTTCGTGCACCCACCGCTGAAAGCGAACGGGTAGAAGATCAGCAGGCTCGTCCTGCCCAGCAGGTCGGCGCGCGTGAAGGGCTCGCCTTCGGCGGTCAGGAGCTTGAACTCGGGCACCTCGGCGCCCGCAGAGATCACGCTCACTTACGCAGGCCCAGCGATCCGATCAGCTCGCGGTATCCCTCGAGGTCGGTCCGCTGGAGGTAATCAAGAAAGCGACGGCGGCGGCCCACGAGCATCAGCAGCCCGCGACGCGAGTGGTGGTCGTGCCCGTGGGTGCGAAGATGGTCGGTCAGCCCGTTGATCCGCTCGGTCAGCTGAGCGATCTGCACCTTCGTATTGCCTGTATCGGTCTCACTCGCGCCGTAGGTGGCGGCGAGTTCACGCTTGCGTTCCGCGGTCAAGATCATTGGCGGTCAAGGCTAACAGACGCGCAGAGCGTCCGGGCTCGCGCGACGTCGCGTTGCATCTCCTCAATCAGCGCATCGACGCTCGCGAAGCGCCGCTCACCGCGGAGCTTCTCGAGGAACTGGAGGCGCAGCTCGCTGCCGTACAGGTCGCCGTCGAAGTCGATCAGGTGGGCTTCGATCAACTCGCCGCGCCCGGACTCGAACGTCGGCCGCACTCCCACGTTGACCGCCGCCGGGACGCCGTTTGCCAGGCACGCGTAGACGCCGTGACCGGGGTTGGCGAGCCGCTCGTCCGGAACCACGTTGGCGGTGGGGAACCCAAGCTCGCGCCCACGGCGGTCGCCACCGACGACGGTTCCACGCAACTCGAACGGCGCGCCCAACAGCTCCGCGGCGTGCGCAACTGCGCCGGCGGCGACGAGCGAGCGGATATGACTGGAGGAGACGACCTCCCCGTCGAGCTCCCGCAGCGGGACGATCCGTGTGGCGAATCGACCGTGCGCGGCTAGCAGCTCGGCGTCTCCCTTCGCGCCGCTGCCGAAGCGAAAATTCTCACCGACCGAAACAACGCGCGCGCCGAGACGGGCAACAAGCACGTCATCGATGAACTGCTCCGCGCTCCGCGCGGCGAAGGCGGTGTCGAAGTCGATCACGATCAGCTCCGCGACGCCGAGCCCGGCGATGATGTCGGCCTTGATCGGGAGCGGCGTCAGGAGGCGCGGAGTGTGCGCCGGCGCAACCACGGAAACGGGGTGCGGATCGAACGTGAGGACCGCGTCGGCCCCAGCGATGACGTCGCGATGTCCCAGGTGGACGCCGTCGAACGTGCCGACGGCGACGGTCCGATCGGAGGGGGTCACGTCCCCCAGATTCGCGAGCCTCACACCGCGACTATAGGTCTAAGGGTCGCCGTCGGAGCGACCTCGCGGCGCTCGGCGAGTGCCTTGGGCACGCCGGTGGCGGCGTCGATCACCAGCACGAGCGGGGATTCGCCGCGCGCCGCGACGGCGCGGCCGTGGCGCAGGTCGAGCAGCTCTGCCGCGCCGAGGGGCAGAACCGGGACGAAACGCTCGCATGCGGCGAAGACGTCGAGCAGCGGCGCGGGGCCCTGTGTCGGCCAGGCGTGCTCGAGCGTGAACGGCCCGATCGCGGTGCGTCGCAGCTCCTCGCAGTAGGCGTCACCGAGGTCAGCAACAAGCGACCGAATGTAGGTTCCCGACGAGCAGGCGACCCGCAGCCCCACGCGGTCGCCCTCGCGCCAGCACAGCTCCCAACCATGAATCTCCACCTCACGCTCGGCCAGCTCGACGCTCTCGCCGCGTCGCGCGCGAACGTAGGCGCGCTCGCCCGCGACCTTGATCGCGGAGTAGGCCGGCGGGCGCTGGCGAATCCGGCCGGTCGGCAGCGTTATCGGCTCTGGCGGCATTCGGCAGGTCTGATCGAGCACCCCCTCGGGGTCGCCCGTACTGGACGTCCAGCCGAGCTTCGCGGTCACCTCGTAGGTCTTCGGCAGCGCCATGAAGAAGCGCTGCAGACGCGTCGCCGGGCCGACGAGCAGGATCAGCAGGCCCGTCGCGAACGGGTCGAGGGTGCCGGCGTGACCGACCCGGCGCGTCCCCAGAGCGCGGCGCGCCCGTGCCACGACGTCATGCGAGGTGATCCCGGCCGGCTTGTCGGCCAGCACGATCCCCCGGGGCTCGTCGTTCACACGTGCGCGCGGATCGCGTCGATCAACTCGGCGGTGTCGAGCCCGGTCGTGAAGCCGGCAGCGCGGCGGTGGCCGCCGCCGCCATGCTCACGCGCGATCGCGGAGACGTCGATGTCATTGTCGGTCGCTCGCAGCGACACCTTGTAGCTGGCCTCCGCGGATGGGCTCGATCGCTCGCGAACCAGCATCGCGACCTTGACGCCGCTGAGCGCTCGTAGGTGATCGATCACACCCTCGCTGTGGCTGTCTTCGGCGCCCGAGCGTGCGAAGTCCTCCGCCGATAGGACGGCGACAGCGAGGCGGCCGTCCGCGTATAGCCGCAGGCTGTCGAGCGCGAGGCACAGCAGCGTCAGCTTGGCGAGCGGGATCTCCTCGTAGACACGGCGGTACATCGCGGCGACGTTCACGCCGGCCGCAATCAGCTCGGCGGCCATCTCGTGCGATCGGCCCGTGGTGTTCTCGTAGGAGAACCGCCCGGTGTCGGTGATCAGCCCAACGTACAGCGCCTCGGCGATCTCAGCGGTCAACTCGACTCGAGCCGCGCGCAGCAGATCCCAGACGATCTCCGCCGTACACGACGCCTCCGGGGCAACGTGGTTGATCGTCCCGAAGCGCGTGTTGTCGTGATGGTGGTCGATGTTGACAAGGATCGGTGCCTCGTAAAGCGCAGCAAGCGGGTTACGGTCGAGGTTCCCGCAGTCGAGGAACATCACGGTGCGCAGCGGGAGGTCCGCGGGCGGCGCGGTCGCGAGCCCGTCAAGCGACAGGAAGCGATATTCGTGCGGAAGCGGGAAGTCGTCGGGGGAGATCACCATCACCGAGTCCTTGCCGAGCGCTCGCAGCATCGCCTGCATCGCGATCAACGAGCCGAGCGCGTCGCCGTCGGGATGCTCGTGGGTGACGAGCAGGAACTGCTCGCCGGCGCTGATCGCTTCAAGCACCTCCCGACGCGTGTCGTGCGCCACCGCAGCCAATCTGCTCACGCCTCCCGTCCCGTGTTGCGCAACAGGTCCTCGACGCGCAGGGCACGGTCGGTCGTGTCGTCGTAGCGGAACTCGAGCGTCGGCGTGCGACGCAGCGTCAGCTCGCTGGCGATTCGTCCCTGCAGGTAGCCGTGGGCATGGCGCAGGCCGTCGAGCGACGCCGCACGTGTCTGCTCGTCGCCCAGCACGCTCACGTATACGCGAGCACTGCGCAGATCTGGGCTTGTCGTCACATCCGTCACGGTCACGAACCCAACACGCGGATCCTTCAGCTCCTCCGCAATCGCTTCTGCCAGCACCTGGCGGACCGCCTCGTCCACACGCCGCATACGACCGCCGGCCATCCTATTCGTCCTCGCCCACGCCGGTCCGCCGGCCGGCCTCGACCTTGCGCGGCACGGCTCAGGCGAGCGCGCGCTCGACCTTGCGGGTCTCGAAGACCTCGAGCACGTCACCTTCCTTCACGTCCTGGAAATTCTGCAGGACGATGCCGCATTCGAATCCGGAGGCCACATCGCGGACGTCCTCGCTGAAGCGCCGCAAGCTCGCGATCGTCGTTTCCTGGACGACGGTCCCGTCGCGCACCACGCGGACCTTCGCGCCGCGGGTCACGTGTCCCTCGGTGACGAACGAGCCGGCAATGGTGCCGATCTTCGACGCCCGGAACGTCTGGCGAATCTCGACCTGGCCGACGGTGTCCTCGATCTCCTCGGGCTCGAGCATGCCCTGCATGGCCGCCCGCAGCTCGTCGATCGCCCGGTAGATCACCGAGTAACCCCGAATCTCGACGCCTTCGCGCTCGGCGAGAGCGCGCGCGTCACCGACCGGCCTGACGTTGAACGCGAGGATGACGGCATCGGAGGCTGCGGCGAGCATGACGTCGGATTCGTTGATGCCGCCGACCCCGCGGTGGATGATGTTCACCGACACCTCGCTCTGCGGCAGCTTTGCGATCTCATCCTCGACCGCCTCGACAGAGCCGGACACGTCGCCCTTGAGGACGAGGTTGAGCTCCTTCACCGTGCCCTCCTGGGCGAGGCGGAACACATCCTCGAGCGAGACCTTGCGGCCCGAGCGGCGCGCTAGCGCCTCGGTCTTCAGGCGGTTGGCGCGCTCCCCGGCGAGCTGGCGAGCACGGCGCTCGTTCTCCACCACGCGGGCGAACTCGCCGGCCTCGGGAACGCCGTCGAAGCCGAGCACCTCGACCGGCTCGCCCGGGGCCGCAATCGCCTTGCGGGCTCCAAGGAAGTCGCTCATCGCCCGCACGCGGCCGAAGTTCGCTCCCGCGACGAGTGCGTCGCCGACCCTCAGCGTGCCGCGCTGAACCAGCAGCGTCACGACCGGCCCGCGTCCTGGGTCCAGGCGCGACTCGATCACGACACCGGAAGCGTCGGTGTCCGGGTTGGCGCGCAACTCCTCGAGCTCCGCAACCACCTGGAGCGTGTCCAGCAGCGAGTCCAGACCATCGCGGGTCTTCGCCGAGACATCGACGAACTCGACCTCCCCGCCCCATTCCGCCGGCTGCAGGCCGCGCTGGGTCATCTCGGTGCGGACGCGCTCCGGCTGCGCCCCTTCCTTGTCGATCTTGTTGACCGCGACGACGATCGGCACCCCGGCGGCGCGCGCGTGGTCGATCGCCTCGTCGGTCTGCGGCTTCACTCCGTCGTCGGCGGCGACGACGATCACCGCGATGTCCGTCACCCGAGCGCCGCGAGCGCGCATCGCCGTGAAGGCCTCGTGGCCCGGGGTGTCGAGAAAGGTGATCGCGCGACCGGCGTGGACGACCTGGTAGGCGCCGATGTGTTGTGTGATTCCGCCGGCCTCACCCGCAGCGACCTGCGTTTCGCGGATCGCGTCGAGCAGCGACGTCTTGCCGTGATCGACGTGTCCCATGATCGTCACCACCGGCGGGCGATCGGCAAGCTCGTCATCGGCGTCCTCGAACACCGGCTCGTCGATGTCGTCGGCGGCATGGACGATCTCGATGTTCTTCTTGAAGTCCTCAGCAAGGACGCCGATCGCCTCGTCCGACAGCGTCTGCGTGAGCGTCACCATCTCGCCCAGCGCCATCAGGTTGCGGATGATCTCCGGAACGGCGACGCCGAAATACTCGGCGACGTCCTTGACGGTCGAGCCGGAGTTGATGCGGATCAGGTCGGTCTGCTCGTGGGCGCTCGTGTCGATCGGGGCGACCGTGTCGTCATATGTGCCCCGCCGGCGTCGCCCGCGCCGCGGCGGCCGCCGCGGTGGCTGCGAAGCAGGTCCGCTCGCGGGACGGCGCGAAGCCTGCGAGTCGATCACCACGCGCCTGCGGCCGCCTGGTCCGGTCACGCCCGGTCGCTGCTCGCCCTGCCTCGAATCGCGGGTCGGCCGACTCGTGGCAGCCCGCGACGGCTCCGCCGCCGCGTCCGGCGCGAGGGCACCTTCGGCGGCGGTGCCGGGAGCAGCCGGCTGCGCGGCTCGGGCACCCGCGTCGTGGGCGACCGGCTCCGCCGGCGCGCCACCTGCAGGAGCCCGAGGGGCACGATCGCTCGCCGCCGCCCCATTCGAACCCCCCTTCGGTGAACCAGCCCCACTGCCGCCAAGCGCAAGCAGGGCCGCCTCCTCATCGATCGCCGACGCGGCGGCCTTCGCCTCGATGCCGGCAGCCTGAAGCTTGGCCATCAGCTCCTTGGCTGACATGCCCTGTTCCTTGGCTATCTCGTGTACGCGTTTCTTTGCCATTTGCTGGTCGATTCTACGTCCTGGGCGTGAGTTCCTCGTGCGGCGCGTCCGCGGTCCGGGGGCGCAACCACGCCCGCCGGCGGACTACGGCGCCGCGGGCTTCGCGCCGGCCTCGTCGGCTGCTGCGAGCGCCTGGTGCGCCTCGAGGCCGCAGTAGCGCGAGCCTGGCAGTGAGGCGTTGGGGCAGCGGCGACCGTTCGACATGATCGCTGCACAGCGCCCCTGAGTCTCCTCCTCCTCGTAGCCGTGCTCGGCCTCCTCGGCGGCGAACTCGCTCTCGGACTTGATATCGACTCGCCAGCCGGTCAGGCGCGCGGCGAGGCGGGCGTTCTGGCCTTCGCGGCCAATTGCGAGCGACAGCTGGTCGTCGGGGACGATCACCGTCGCCTGCTTGGCGGCGTCGTCGACGAGCACCTCACGCACGCGCGCGGGCGAGAGTGCCTTCGCGACGAAGCGGGCGGGCTCGTCGTTGTAAGGGATGATGTCGATCTTCTCGCCACGCAGCTCGGATACGACCATCCGCACCCGCGAACCGCGTGGCCCGACGCAAGCACCAACCGGGTCGACACCGTCGGCATGCGAGATGACCGCGATCTTCGAGCGGTAGCCGGGCTCGCGGGCGACGTTCGCAATCTCGACGAGGCCGTCGGCGATCTCCGGCACCTCCAGCTCGAACAGCTTCTTGATCAGCTCGGAGTCGCGGCGCGAGACGATGATGCTCGGTCCCTTCGCCTGCGGCGAGACCTCCTTGATCACGGCCTTGATCCGCTGCGAATGGTCGTAGCGCTCGCCGTCGACCTGCTCCGACTTCGGCAGCAGCGCCTCGACACGTTCGCGCAGCTGCACGAGGGTGTAGCGGGAGTCCGATTGCTGGACGATGCCCGTGATCAGCTCGCCGACCCGGTCGCGGTACTCCTCGAACATCATGTCGCGCTCGGCCTCACGGATCCGCTGGAGGATCACCTGCTTGGCGGTCTGCGCGGCGATGCGCCCGAAGTCGTCCGGGGTGACGTCGCGCTCCTCGATCTGGTCGCGATACTGCTCGAACTTCGCCGGGTCGATCTCGGGTTCCTCCGGCTCGCGCATCTCGCCGGTCTCCGGGTCGATCGTCGTGCCCTCGTCGATCGTCTCGACGATCAGGTGCGCCTCGAGCTGCTCGGGAATGATCAGCTCGATCACGCGAAAGTCCGCGGTCTCACGATCGATCTCGACCCGCGCGTACTTCGCCGCGCCGGGCTGCTTCTTGTAGGCCGACAGGAGAGCGTCCTCGAGTGCGATCATCAGCCGCTCGGAGTCGATGCCCTTCTCGTGGGCCAGCGCGTGCATTGCGTCCAGGATCTCGCGTGACATTCCTCTACTCCTCCACCAGGTGGGACCGTTCGATCGCCGCGTACGGAATCGCGACGACGCCTTCCGGCACGGCAAGCGTCACCTCGTTCTGCGATGCACCGACGAGCTCGCCGGTCAGGTTGCGCTGCGCGCCTTCGCCCGCCAGAGTGAACTCCTCGCAGCCCGCGGCTATGCGGACACGCGCACGCCGGCCGACGAAGCGGGCGAAGTGCTCGGGCTTCGCGAGCGGTCGTCGCGGTCCCGGCGAGCTGACCTCGATCGTGTAGCTCTCGCTCAGGTCCGCGAGCGCCTTGGCCACGCGCTCGCAGTGCGCGACGCTGACGCCCGCCGGGTGGTCGATGAACACGCGCAGGGTGGAACCGGCCTGCTCCACGAGCAGCACCTCGGCGTCGGGTTCGACGGTCGCGACGCGGGCCTCAATATCGGTTTGTAGCTGGTTCATGGCGAAAAAAAAGCGGGCGTGCGCCCACTTCCGGAAAGGGAACCACCGCCCCTCGTGGGCGATGCGAAAGCTGTGAAACCCACTCTATCAGGGGCGGACCGGCCCGCCTATCGGCGTCCGGCTCCGCGTGGGATATCTGGTTGGGGGTGGGTCGCAGCGGGCGGACCGGCCCGCCTATCGGCGTCCGGCTCCGCGTGGGATATCTGGTTGGGGGTGGGTCGCAGCCGTGCGGGCCTGACCGGGTGGCGCGCTGCCGGCGCGTGTGGGGGCGACGGCGGTGGGACTTGGGCGCGGCCGCCGGGTTCTCGATGGCCGTGAGGCGTTGGGCTGCGCCGCTGCGTTCTCGGTGGTCTTGAGGAGTTGGGCTAGGCCGCGAGGTTCTCGATCGCGTCGAGCAGTTGCTCGGCGATCTCTTGCTTGGGGGCTTTGGCGAGTTGCTGCTCGCCGGCCGCGGTGATCAGGATGACTTCGTTCTCGCGTGCGTCGAAGCCGATCGAGGGGTCGGCGATGTCGTTGAAGGCGATCAGATCGACCTGCTTGCGGGCGAGCTTGTCGCGTGCGCGCTCGAGACCCTGGGGGCCGTGCTCGGCGGCGAACCCGACGAGGGTCTGCCCGGGGCGGCGAGCTGCCGCGAGCGATGCCAGGATGTCTTCGGTCGGTTCGAACTCGACGGCGAGGCGATCCACGTCGCTGCGGGAGATCTTGCCGTCGTGTGTTGTCGTGGGCCGGAAGTCGGCGACGGCGGCGCACATCACGATCACGTCCGCGCTTGGCGCTTGGCGCTCGCAGGCCGCCGCGAGCTGCTCGGCGCTCTCGACGTCGATGACGGTGATCCGCGGGTCGCGCTCGAGGGCGACGTTCGCGGCGATCACGGTGACCTGCGCACCGCGGTCGGCCGCCGCGGCAGCGACGGCGAAGCCCATTCGGCCCGATGAGCGGTTGCCAATGAACCGCACGGCGTCGATCGCCTCGCGCGTCCCGCCGGCCGTCACGAGAACGCGGCGGCCCGCCCATGCCCCGTCCGCGGTGCGGAGCGCCGCCTCGCAGGCTTCGAGCAGTGCGGCGGGCGCCGCGAGGCGCCCTGCACCGTATTCGCCGTGAGTCGCGAGCCGGCCGGAGTCGGGGTCGATGATGCTCACCCCGCGTTCGCGCAGCAGCGCGAGGTTCGCCTGCGTCGCCGCATGTCCCAGCATGCGGTGGTTCATCGCCGGTGCGAGCAGGAGCGGGCAATCCGCAGCGAGCGCCGCGCTCAATAGGAGGTTGTCGGCGAGCCCGCCCGCGAGCTTTGCGATCGTGTTCGCCGAGGCGGGGGCGATCAGGTAGAGGTCGGCGGAGGAGACCAGCGCAAGATGGCTTGCGGGGTCGTGCTGCGGGAGCGGCTCGCCAGGGAACGCGCCGCGCAGCGGGTCCCGCTCCCACTCGCTCGTGAGGACCGGCGCGCCGGTGAGCGCCGCGAACGACGCCGAGCCGACGAACCGTTTCGAGCTCGGCGTCTGGATCACCCGCACCGAGTGCCCGCGCTCGGTCGCGAGGCGGACAAATTCGAGCGCCTTGTAGGCCGCTATGCCACCGCTCACGCCGAGCAGCAGTTTTGGCATCGCGCCGGTTTAGCGGTAGTGGTACTTCAGCTTGCCGGCCGCGACTTCCTCGAGAGCGATCGTGAGGTAGTTCTTGGAGCCGGACTCGACCATCGGCGGCGGAAACTCGTCGAAGCTTCCCTCACCGAGGTTCTGGTAATAGGAGTTGATCTGGCGCGCCCGCTTGGCGGCGACGATCACACTTGCGTAGTTGGAGTCGACGTGGTCGAGCAGGGAGTCGATGCGTGGAGAGATCACCCAACCAGTCTAGCGTGCCCGGCTCACGGGGCCGCGCGCGCACGCGTGTAGAGAGCGTCGAGCGCGTCGATCGCGCGATCGAGGTCATCGTTGACGATCGTGTGGGGAAACTCCGCACAGGCCGCGAGCTCGGTCTCGGCAACGGCGATCCGCATCGCGATGTCCTGCGCGTCGTCGGTACCACGCGCCTCGAGCCGGTCGCGCAGGACGGCGAGCGACGGGGGCGCGATGAACACGAGGATCGCGGCGGCGATCGCGTCGCGCACCTGGCGCGCTCCCTGCACCTCGATCTCGAGCACGACCGGCTCGCCGCCGCCAGTGCGGCGGTCGAGCTCTGCGCGGAGCGTCCCGTAGCGGTGCCCGGCGTAGGTCGCATGCTCGACGAACTCGCCGGCCGCGAGACGCTCGTCGAACTGCAGCTCGCTCACGAAGTGGTAGTCGACGCCGTCCTGCTCCCCCGGGCGCGGTGATCGAGTCGTGGCCGAGATCGAAAGCCCGAGCTCGGGATGCCGGGCGCGCAGAGCTGCGATCAGGGTCCCCTTGCCGACCCCCGACGGGCCGGTGATCACAAAGATGGTGGCGTGTGGTCGCGAGGGTGCCATCGGAGCGCACCGTAGCGGGCGCGGGTCGGTCGGGACGCGAGCCCGCCGTCCGCCGGCCGTCGGTCAGCGGCGGTTGAGCAGTGCGACGAGCTCGCTGCGCTGGCGGTCCGAGAGACCGCCGATCGTCTTGCTCGGCGAGATGCGGCAGGTGTGGAGGATCTTGTTGACCTTGACCCGTCCGTACTTGGGGACGGCCAGGAGCATGTCCGAGACCTTCGCCGTCTCGACGTAGCTCGGCGGCGCGGCGAGGAGCTGCTGGATCGATATGCGTGCCGCCTTCAGGTCGCGCTTCAGCTGCGCGCGTTGCGAGCGGATCTCGTTCGCGCGGGCCAGTGCGTCGAGTCGCTGGTTGATCGAGCGCTCCGGGGTCAAGGCTGTCATCTGGAGGCGTCTCGTGTGCCGGGCGACATGGGCGGCGAGTGTATCGCCTCTCCCACGCCATTCAAGTACGAAAGCGCGAATTCATCTCGACCCCTACTTGAGGTTCGTGCCAACCCGCCGTTCGCGCCAAAACTGGATCGCTTTGCAGGGCTTTCTGACTCAATTAGCGGCGATCATCCCGCATTTTCCGAAAATTCGCCTGCCAGCTCAGCGGCGATGCGACGGCCGGCGGCGGGGTCACGGAAGCTCTCCGTGCCAACCGCCACGACGCGGGCGCCGACTCCGAGCAGGGCCGCGGCGTCCGCGCCGCTGCTTACGCCGCCCATGCCGACGACCGGGATCGCGACCGCGGCGGCGACGGACGCGACCTGCGCGAGGGCGACCGCACGTATCGCCGGTCCTGACATCCCGCCGGTGCCACCGCCGAGCCACGGAGCGCCGGTGACGGGGTCGAGCGCCATCGCGCGCAGCGTGTTGATCAGCGAGACCGCGTCGGCGCCGCCGGCCGCCGCCGCGAGCGCGCAGGCAGCAACGTCGGCCGTATTGGGGGTGAGCTTGACGATCAGCGGCTTGGCGGTCAGCGGACGCACGGCGCCCAGCAGATCCTCGAGGCCACGGGGATCGGCGCCGATGTCGAGCCCGGTCTCGACGTTGGGGCAGGAGACGTTCAGCTCGATCGCCGCGACCTCGGGGCGGTCCGCCACCCGTTCGATCAACGCAGCGAACTCGGCACTGCTCGAGCCCATGACGTTGGTGATCAGCGGCACTCCGAGCTTCGCATAATCGGGCACATGCTGCTCGAGGTACGCGTCGATCCCGGGGTTCGGCAGGCCGATCGAGTTGATCATCCCCCCGGCCGACTCCCACAGCCTCGGCGGTGGATTGCCGGCGCGCGATCGGAGGGTCACCGTCTTCGACACGTAGGCCGCGAACGGAAACCGCTCGATCAGCGAATCGCCGAAAGCCCGCCGCGCGGCGAGCACATCAAAGCAACCCGAGGCATTGATGATCGGGTGCTCGAGATCGAGCCCGCAGAACTCGATCACGCGAGCGCCGCCGCCGCGAACACGGGCCCGTCGACGCAGACCCGCTTGTACCCGTCGACCGTCTCGACGACGCAGCCGAAGCACGCTCCGTAGCCACACGCCATCGGAGCTTCCAGCGCGAGCTGCCCGGACATATTCTCGCGCGCGAGGATCAGTCGCACAGACTCGAGCATGACCGGTGGCCCGCAGGCGTAAACGTCGACGTTTCCACGCTCCTGCACAACGCTGGCGAGAAGGTCCGTGACGAAGCCGTGGTGGCCGATCGAGCCGTCGTCGCTCGCGATCGCGGGAGCGGTGAACAGGCTCGCGGCCTGCGCGTGGCCCGCCGAACGGAAGCCAACCAGTGCCGTGCCGCCAAAGCGCTCCTGGAACATCGCCAGCGGCGGGATCCCCACGCCGCCGCCGACCAGGATCGCCTCGACGCCACGATCGGGAGGCGTAAAGCCGTTACCGAGCGGCCCAAGCAGATTGACCTCCTCGCCGGGCTCGAGTTCGCACAGCCGGTGCGTCCCCGGCCCCACGTCCTCGATCAGGAACCCGACCTCACCGTCGCGCGCGTAGAGCGCCGAGATCGCGCGTGGCAGAAACGGGCGCTCATCCGCCCCCCCGCCCCAACCCTCCACCGCCGACAGCATGTAGAACTGACCCGGCGCCACCGGCGCCTCCTCCGCCACACCCACAACCACATACGGCCCCACCAACCGCCGACTGAGAACCGCGGCCACCCGCCGCCCAAAAGGAGCCGTCACCACGCCCGCATCACCCAGCTCCCGTGACCCAAAGCCACGAGCACCACGCGCCTGCTACACCGCGCGGAGATGCTGTGACCGAAGGTCACCGTCATCTCCCGCGATGGAGTTCCTGGAGGGAGATCACCGACGGCTCTCCCCCGCGGGCCGAGCGGATCGCGCGAATCGCCGCCTGTCCTCCCGACAGGGTCGTGATGGCCGGAATGCCGCGCGTGTGCGCGGCCCGGCGGATCTCCCAGCCGTCGCTGCGCGCGCCCGATCCGGTCGGCGTATTGATGACCAGGTCGACGTCGCCCCGCGCGATCCAGTCCACCACGTGCGGCGAGCCCTCGCCGACCTTGTTGAGGACCGTGACCGGGATTCCCATACGCTCGATCGCCTGGGCGGTGCCGCGCGTCGCGACGATGCGAAAGTCGAGGTCATGAAGCTGGGCGGCGAGCCCGGCACCGGCCGGCTTGTCGCCGTCGGTGACGGTGATGAAGGCGGTGCCGGTGTCTGGCAACGCTGATCCGGCGGCGGCCTGCGCCTTCGCGAAGGCTGTCGGGAAGTCGACCGCGATCCCCATCACCTCGCCGGTCGAGCGCATCTCGGGTCCGAGCAGCGAGTCGGCGCCGAGGAAGCGGTTGAACGGCATCACCGCCTCCTTGACGCAAACGTGCGTCCCGCGCATCGGGTCGGCCGGCAGGCCCAGCTCGGCGATCCGCTCGCCGAGCATGATCCGGCAGGCCAGCTTCGCGAGCGGGAAGCCGATCGCTTTCGAGACGAACGGCACGGTGCGCGAAGCGCGAGGGTTCGCCTCGATCACGAACAGTTCGTCGCCGCCGACGACCGCGAACTGGATGTTGATCAGCCCGATCACGCCCAGGGACAGCGCGATCTGCGACGTCTGTTCACAGATCCGCGCGAGCATCGGGCCGCCGAGCGAGTGCGGCGGCAGCACGCACGCCGAATCGCCTGAGTGGATCCCGGCCTCCTCGACGTGCTGCATGATCCCGGCGACCCAGACCTCGGTGCCGTCGCAGAGCGCGTCGACATCGACCTCGATCGCGTTCTCCAGGAAACGATCGAGATAGATCTCGCGACCGTCCGCGCCGGCGGTTGAACGCTCCAGGTAGTCGGCGAGCGCTTCGGTCGAGTAGACGATCTCCATCGCCCGCCCACCGAGGACGTAGCTCGGGCGGACCAGCAGCGGAAAGCCGACGCGCTCCGCTTCGCGGAGCGCGTCGGGGATGCTCTGGGCCGTGGCGAAGGGCGCGGCCTTGCAGCCCGACGCGGCGAGGAGGGCGCCAAAGCGGCCGCGGTCCTCGGCGGCGTCGATCGCGTCCACTCCGGTGCCGAGGAGCTTGACGCCGGCCTGCTCGAGGCCGGCTGCCAGCCGAAGCGGCGTCTGGCCGCCGAACTGCACGATGACGCCCTCGGGCTGCTCGAGCTCGATGACGCCGAGCACGTCCTCGAGGGTCAGCGGCTCGAAGTAGAGGCGGTCGGAGGTGTCGTAGTCGGTCGAGACGGTCTCCGGGTTGCAGTTGATCATCACGGCCTCACGACCGGTCGCGCGGACGGCCTGGGCGGCATGGACGCAGCAGTAGTCGAACTCGATTCCCTGGCCGATACGGTTCGGTCCCGAGCCGAGGATCACGATTGCTCGCTCCCCGCGGGCCGCCTCGTGGGTTGGCTTGCCGTCCTGACCGGGGCGCTCCCAGCCGGAGTAGAAGTAGGGCGTGCTCGCCGCGAACTCGGCCGCGCACGTGTCGACGGCCTTGAACGTCCGCACGCCACGGAACGTGCTGTCGGGATCCCGCGCGATCTCAGCGAACTCGGCCAGGAACCAGGGGTCGATCGCTGTGCGCTCATGCAACTCCTCGACACTCGCCCCGCGCCGCAGTGCCTCGAGGATCTCGTCGTAGCGACTGGCACCCGGCCGCTGCGCCCGCGAGAGGAGCTCCTCGACCGGCAGGTCCACCTCAGGCGAAACGTCGAGCTCCCTCGAGCGCATCGCCTTCACGAACGCCTGCGCGAACGTGCGACCGATCGCCATCGCCTCGCCGACCGACTTCATATGCGTCGTCAGGACCGGCTCGGCTCCGGCGAACTTCTCGAACGCAAAGCGCGGCCACTTGACGACGACGTAGTCGATCGTGGGCTCAAAGCTCGCGGGGGTCGCGAGCGTGATGTCGTTGGGGATCTCCTCGAGCGTGTATCCGACCGCGAGGCGCGCGGCGATCTTGGCGATCGGGAACCCAGTTGCTTTCGAGGCAAGCGCGGATGAGCGGGAGACGCGCGGGTTCATCTCGATCACGACGATCTCGTGCGTGGTCGGGTTGACCGCGAACTGCACGTTGGAGCCCCCGGTCTCGACGCCGATCGCGCGGATCACAGCGATCGCCTGGTCGCGCAGCTCCTGGTAGACCGCATCGCTGAGGCTCTGCTGAGGCGCAACGGTGACCGAATCACCCGTGTGGACACCCATCGGGTCCACGTTCTCGATCGAGCAGACGATCACCGCGTTGTCGGCCCGGTCGCGCATCACCTCGAGCTCGAACTCGCCCCAGCCGAGCACCGACTCCTCGATCAGCACCTGCCCGATCGGCGAGGCGGCGAGACCGCCGGCGACGATCTGCTCGTACTCGGCGCGCGTGCGCGCGATCCCGCCGCCCTGGCCGCCGAGCGTGAACGCGGGCCTGACGATCGCCGGCAGCCCGATCTCCGACAGCGCGGCCTCGCCCTCGGCAACGCTCGACGCGATCATGCTGCGCGGCACGCGCAGTCCCGCACTCACCATCGTCTCGCGGAACAGCTCGCGGTCCTCGGCGCGACGGATCGCGTCCGCGCTGGCGCCGATCAGCTCGACGCCAAAACGGTCGAGCGTCCCGTCCGCCGACAGCGTGCTCGCGAGGTTCAGCGCGGTCTGACCGCCGAGTGTGGCCAGGAGCGCATCCGGGCGCTCGCGCTCGATCACCTGCGTCACCGGACCGGGCAGCAACGGCTCGATGTAGGTCGCGGTCGCGAAGTCCGGGTCGGTCATGATCGTCGCCGGATTCGAGTTCACAAGGATCACCTCGTAGCCTTCGGCCGCCAGCACGCGGCAGGCCTGCGCCCCCGAGTAATCGAACTCGGCCGCCTGTCCGATCACGATCGGCCCCGAGCCGAGGATCAGGATTCGCTTCAGGTCATCTCGCCGCGGCATCAGATGCCTGCGCGAGCGCGCGAGAGCTCGCCGATGAAGCGGTCGAAGAGGTGAAGCGCGTCGTGTGGGCCCGGCCCCGCCTCCGGGTGGTACTGGACCGTGCTGGCGCCGGCCTCCGGCAGACGCAGGCCTTCGACGGTGTGGTCGTAGAGGTTGATGTGCGTCAACTCGGCGACGCCGAAGTCGGTCTCCCAGCGGACCGGCTCATCGACGTCGAGTGTCCGCTCGCCTGCCGGCCCGAGCACAGCGAAACCGTGGTTCTGACTCGTTATCTCGACGCGCCCCGTCTCGAGGTCCTTGACCGGGTGGTTGGCGCCACGATGCCCGAAGCGCAGCTTGTAGGTCTCGAGGCCGACGGCGCGGCACAGCAGCTGGTGACCGAGACAGATACCGAAGACCGGGAGCCGCCCAACCAGGCTGCGCAACTCCTCGACGATGTACGCCAGCGCCGCGGGGTCACCGGGACCGTTCGCGATGAACACCCCGTCTGGCTCGCCGTCGAGGATCTCGGCGGCGCTCACGGTGCACGGGTAGACCCGGAGTCGGGCCCCGCGTGCACGCAGGTTGGACGCGATCGAGGACTTGATCCCCGTGTCGATCACGGCGATCGTCGGCCCGTCGCCCCCGCCTGCGCCGGTCGGCTCGAGCGTGAACGCCTCCGCCGGGCTCACCTCTTGCGCCAGGTCCCGGCCATTCATCGAAGGCTCCGCCGCGATCAGCTCGCGCGCCCGCTGCTCCGAGACCTCCGCCGGGAAGATCCCGCCCCGCATCGACCCCGCTTCGCGGATGTGGCGCACCAGCGCCCGCGTGTCCAGGTCGGTGATCGCAACCACCCCGCGGCCCGCCAACCAATCGAGCCAGCCGGATTCCGCGCCAGCGCAGTGCCGGCCGTTTCTGGCTGCCCGCATGATCGCCCCCCGTGCGTGGACGGCGCTCGACTCCATCGCCGCCTCGCTGACGCCGTAGTTGCCGATGTGCGGGTAGGTGAACGTGAGGAGCTGGCGCGCGTAGCTCGGGTCGGTGATCGACTCCTGATAGCCAGACATCCCCGTGTTGAAGACGACCTCGCCGACCGCGGCTCCCGCAGCCCCACACGCAACCCCGTCGAACCGGGCGCCGTCCTCCAGATAGACAAAGCTCATACGGCACTCACTCCGACGGGCACACGCAGGGCGAAACTCCGCTCGCGGTAAGCGACGCTGCCCGCCGAGGCGGTCAGGAGCACGCGGCCCGTCAGCTCGCGACCGGCGAAGCAGCAGTTCGCGGAGCGGCTCTCGTAGCCTGACTCGCCTACCCGCCATGTTGCTTCGAGGTCGATCAGGCAGACGTTGGCCTCGCTGCCCGGGGTGATCGTGGGTGTCGCGAGCTCGAACAGCGCGGCCCCCGCGGTGAGGCGCTCGATCAGGCAGCCCAGCGTCAGCGCACCCGGCAGGACGAGGCCGGTGTAGAGCGCGGCGAACGCCGTCTCGAGTCCGGTGCTACCCATCGGTGCCTGCTCGAAGGGGACCGCCTTCTCGTCGCGCGAGTGCGGGGCGTGGTCGGTCGCGATGCACTCAATCGTCCCGTCGCGGAGACCCTCGACGAGTGCCACGCGGTCATCCTCGGTGCGGAGCGGCGGGTTCATCTTGAAGCTCGTGTCAAGCGAGCGGACGGCCTCCTCCGTGAGGAGCAGGTGGTGCGGCGATGCCTCGCCGCTGACCCGCGCCCCGCCGGCGCGAGCATGCGCGAGCGCCTCGACCGACGCGCGGGAGGAAAGGTGCTGAAAATGGACCCGCGCCCGCTCCGCGGCGGCGATCAGCGAGTCGCGAGCGATCATCGTCGCCTCGGAGACCGCCGGGATCCCGGTCAGCCCGAGCGCTGCCGAGACCTCGCCCTCGTTCATCACGCCATCCGCGGAGAGCGTCGGATCCTCCTCGTGGAGGGCGACAACACCGCCGCACAGCCGCTGGTACTGGAGCGCTCGCCGTAGAAGGCCGGCCGAAACCACGGGCTTACCGTCGTCCGTGAAGCCGATCGCGCCCGCCTCGCGCAGGCGCGCCATCTCGGTCAGTTGCTCACCGCGCAAGCCGACGCTGACAGCCGCCATGAAACCGACCTGGACGCGCGCCTGCTCACGCGCCTGTGCGACGAGGCCGCGCAGTAGCGCCGGCTGATCGAGGGTCGGAGTCGTGTTCGGCATCGCTATCACCACGCAGTAGCCGCCGGCAGCAGCGGCGCGGGTCCCCGTCTCGAGATCTTCCTTGTGCTCCTGCCCCGGGGTACGCAGGTGGACGTGCGGATCGACGAACGCCGGGAACAGGTGCTTGCCCGCTCCCTCGATCAGCTCGACGCGCGCGGGTGGTTGCAGCGAGCCGGGCGGCGCGAGCTCGGCGATCTCGCCGGCCCGAATCAGCACGTCGTGCGGAGCGTCGATGCCGGCGCGCGGGTCGACCACGCGCGCCTCGCGGATCAGCAAATCGGTGCTCGGGGCGGGTGCCGCGAACAGACGCGGCTCGCTGACCTTCGTGCGCTTGGCGGCGCTGACGCGGGCCGGGCTCATGCGAGCTGCGGCTCCGCCGTCGTGATCGGGGCGACGGCAGAATCGTCGGAATGCGACCCGGCCAGCACCTCGACCAGCACCGCCATCCTCACCACGATCCCCGCCCGGACCTGCTCGACTATCAACGACTGTGGCCCGTCGATCACCTCGCCCGAGAGCTCCACGCCGCGGTTCACCGGCCCGGGATGCATCAGCAGCTGGCGCGGCCCCAGACGACGCGAGTTGATCTGGTAGTTGGCGGCGTACTCGCCGAGCGAGGGCAGGAACGCGTCGCTCATCCGCTCATGCTGGAGGCGAAGAGCGTAGATGACGTCTGCTTCGCCGATCCCCTCCAGCGTGTGGCGAACCTCGCAGCCGAGTGCGGTCAGCGCGCCGGGCACCAGCGTGGGCGGTCCGGCGAAGGTCACCTCCGCGCCGAGCTTGCGAAAGGCCTGCGCGCACGAGCGAGCAACGCGTGAATGCAGGACGTCGCCGACGATCCAGATCCTGCGGCCTTCGATATCGCCGAGCCGCCGGCTCAGGACGTAGACGTCGAGCAGGGCCTGGGTTGGGTGCTGGTGCTTGCCGTCGCCGGCGTTCACGACCCCGGCGTCCGTCCAGCCGGCGACCAGCGCCGGCGTCCCGGCGCTCGGTGAGCGGATCACGATCGCATCGGGGCCGTAGGCCGAGAGAGTCGCGACGGTGTCCTGCAGCGACTCCCCCTTCTCAACGCTGGAACCGCTCGAGACGACGTTCAGCACGTCAGCCGAGAGGCGCTTGGCCGCGAGCTCGAACGAGCTGCGGGTGCGGGTCGAGGCCTCGTAGAAGAGGTTGATCACGAGGCGTCCCCGGAAGCTCGGGACCTTCTTGATCGGGCGGTCGGCGACCTCGGCGAAGAAGGCGGCGGAACCAAGGATTCGCTCGATGTCCTCGCGTTCAAGATCCTCGATCGAGAGCAGATGCCTCACGCGAGCACCGCCGCACGGGAGATCGTGACCTCGTCGACGCCGTCGTGCTCGCGCACGCGGACGTTCACCCGCTCGCCGCGGGCGGTCGGCAGGTTCTTGCCAACGTAGTCGGGCCGGATCGGCAGTTCGCGATGGCCGCGGTCGATCAACACCGCAAGCTGGACGCGGGCCGGCCGGCCGTACTCGAGCAGCGCGTCGATTGCTGAGCGCACCGTCCGCCCGGTGAAGAGGACATCGTCGACGATCACAACGGTGGCGCCGTCGATCGCGAAGTCGAGTTGCGTGCCGGCGACGATCGGCGCCTCGGGCCGCAGCCCCAGGTCGTCGCGGTAGAAGGCGATATCGAGCGAGCCGAGCGGCAGCTCGCCGGGAATCAGCTCGCTGAGCTGGGGGTGCAGGCGCTTGGCCAGATGGACGCCGCGACGGTGGATCCCGACGACGGCGAGGGCGCCTGCTGCCTGCCCGTTCCCGTCAGAGGAGGCGGGGTTGCGCTCGGCGATCTCGTGCGCGATACGCGTCAGCGCTCGCGCGATGTCGTCCTGCTCGAGGACGACCGTTTCCGGCACGTCGTTCACAGCCTACGTCCTTCCTGGCCTCTCGGGACCGGGTTAAAGGAGCCGCGTGGAATGTATCAGCGCGCGCCGACGCGGTAGCGCTGTCGGGGCGCTACGTCGTTGATTCGGCGGGAGCCGGCTCGAGCTTCGGGGCCGGTGGCGCGCCGTCGTCGAAGCGGACCAGGCGCGGCGCTCCGCGCTCCGCGAACGGGATCTCGATCGTGTCGAAATCCCGCGGCAGCTCTGTGTCGGGGAAGATCGTGCGCGCCTCGTCACGCAGCTCTCGCCCGCCGTAGCGGGCCGATACGTGGGTCAGGGCGAGCAGCTTCACGTCGGCGTCCAGCGCGATGCGCGCCGCCTGCGCCGCCGTCGAATGGCCGGTCAGGCCGGCGCGATCGCGCTCGTCCTCGCCGAACGTCGCCTCGTGGACCAGCACGTCCGCTCCGTGAGCCGCGATCGCGAGCGTCTCGCACGGCGACGTGTCACCGGACACCGCGAGCTTACGTCCGCCGCGCGGCTCGCCGATCACCTGCTCGGGACTGACACCGGCCACCGTCTCGCCACGTTGGAGCCGCCCGAAGTCGGGCCCGAACTCGACGCCCAGCTTCGTCGCGAGCTCCGCATCGAACCTCCCCGGCCGCTCGTCCTCGGTGAACACATAGCCGTAGGCGAGCGTGCGATGGCGCACGTTCACCGGTGCGATCTCGAGCGCGCCGCGCCGCACCGTGTCCTGCGCCTGCAACTCGATCACCTCGAGCTTGAAGCCGAGCTTGCCGTAGACCTTGCGCATCGTCGCCATCGCCTCACCCAGTCCGGGCGGCCCATGCAGCTGTAGCGGGCGCTCGCGGTCACGCAGATCGAGCGACTTCAGCAGGCCGGGAAGACCGAGCCAATGGTCGAGGTGCAGGTGCGTGATGAAAATGTCCGTCAGCTCGACGAGGCCCGCCGAGCGGATCAACTGGCGCTGCGTCCCCTCCCCGCAGTCCACGAGTATCCGCTCGCCGCCGTGGCGCACAAGCAGCCCGGGAAGGCCGCGTCGCGCGCTCGGAACCGAGCCGGCGGTGCCGACGAAGAGGACTGAGAGCTCCACCGGCCGAGGTTAGCGCCCGCAGGCGCACCGACGCGCGCGCGTGCCCGACAGCGCGCGCCACAACTATGCTGGGCGGGACGCACCACGCATCCAGCGCCCGTAGCTCAGTGGATAGAGTGCTCGCCTCCGGAGCGAGAGGTCGCAGGTTCAAATCCTGCCGGGCGCGCTTTGGAATGCCCCGTGTCCACGCTGCCTTCCAGTAGGCGGGAGGTTGGGCCCCGAGCTCTCGCGCTCTCGTGGGGCGCCAGCGCGCGACCGCAGCCCCATCGTGCACCGGTTCTGGCTCGCTCGGACCGTCCGACTAGACGCGTGGCCGACCCTCGCGTCGCCGTCTCAAGCCGGTTGCCGCCACGGCCGAGCCCTTGGTCAGGCTTTTCAAATCGACCCATGGGGGTGCCGCCGTGTCGCCGTTTCGTCGCTCAATCGCTCTTGCAGTCGCCTGCGCCGCGCTCGCGGTTGGGCCCGCGGCCGCGCTCGCGCACAAGACGCATGTCGCCCACGCTCGCAAGGTGTCGGGCGTGGTTCTTGCGATTAACGCCCATCGCCACACTTTGAAGCTTCGGGTGGGGCACGCCGCCGCGGCGCGCGTCGCCTCAGCCGGCGGCTCGACCTTGACCATCGCGTTCGGGCAGGCAGACGTCAGCGGTGGCAACGGCGCCGTCGAGGTGGGTGACGACGTGACGATCACGACGACAGGCGGTGGCGGCGGGAACGTCGCGACGGCCATCGACGTGATCGGAGCGCACAATGGCGGGGACGCGGGTCAGGGAGCTGCGATCCCGGGAACCGTCACGGCGATCGACGTTGGGTCGGGGAGTCTCACGCTCGCGACGGGATCGAGCTCGCTCCAGGTCAGCGTCACCGCGACGACGGTGCTCGCAATTCCCGGCGCGACCGGTGGGGTCACGCTCGCCTCGATCGCCGTTGGCGACCACGTCGTGGTGTTCACCGACGACGCGACAGCCAGTCCAGTAGTCGCGATCGGGATCCTCGACGGCGGCGCACCCAAAGGCGGAGACGGCGGCGGTGACGGGCACAGCGGTGATACCTCTCCGAGCACGAACCTCGTCAGCTTCGGTGGCTCGGTCCAGAGCGTAGACCTGACGCAGTCGCAGATCACGGTTGCGGTACCGAAGGGGCCGCTCGCGGGCGACACGGTGCTCGTCACCGTGAACGGGACCACGCACCTCGGGCGCCCCGGCGGGGACGGCGCTCAGTTCACGCTGGCTCAGGTGAAGGTCGGCGACCTCGTGAGCATCGCGACGACGAACCTGAGCCCGACCGGCATGATCGCGTTCTCGCTCTACGACGCAGGCCCGCCGCCGAGCACCCCACCAAGCGGCGGTGACGGCGGCGGGCAGGGCTCGACCTCCCCTCCGAGCAGCACGATGCGGTTCGCCGCTACGGTCAGCGCGGTCGGCGGCGACGGCGCCACCGTCACCGCGATCAACGGGCCGCTGATCGGCCAGTCCGTACGCGTGAGCGTCACGTCGACTACATCCTTCTCCATGCTCACGGTTCGCACACCGATCAGCGGGTTCGGCGCGGACGTCAAGGTCGGTGACACGCTCGAGGTGTACACGCAGAGCGAGACGACAACGCCTATCGTGGCGGTCGGGCTGATCGACTACGGCATCGTCACGGACTGAACTGTGCGCAGGGCGCGCGTCGATGCTCGGCGCGCGCCCGAATCCCACCAGGCAAGCTCGCGTTCGCGCCGCGCGCGCCCGGCGCGGCGAGCGTGCGCTCTAGTGAAAAACGCGCTTCTCGAGCTTCTTGGCTGAGGCGATCCAGCCGGCGACGGCCTCATCGCTCGGGAGCTCCGGCACGATGTGCCGCTTGCCGGCGGTGTTGCGGTCACGCAGCGCCTTCGTCAGGTTGGCCGCGTTGCGGTTGGCCAGCTCGAGTGGCGAGTCGACGCCGGCGAGCTGAAGCAGCTCAGCGAACTGGGGCGTGACGCCGTTGACGCGCATCAGGTCGGCGTTGTTGACCCAGGTGAGAACGTTGTCGTGCGCGAGACCGGTGCGCTCGACGATGCCGGCACGACCCTTGGACTGTGCGCCCTCGTCGAGCAGCGCCGCAACGGTCGCGATCCCGGCCGCGCGAAGCTTCTTCCCATAGGCGGGCCCGATGCCTTCGAGCTCCTCGATTGCACCTGCCTTCGATGCCGGCTTGCGCTTCGCAGCTCCGCGCGATGCCGTGCCGCTCTTCGACCGAGCGGCGGTCGTTGAGCGGCCCCTCGAGGCGGCGGCTGCCGGCGCGGTTGCCGCGGCCGCAGGCTTAGCGGGCGCTGTCGCGCTCGCCGAAGAAGCTGCGCGTGCGCTGCCGCTGCCGCGGAAGAAAGCCACGATTCGCTGCCAGAGTGTCTCGGTCATATGTTCGCCAGCTCCACGGCGGCGGCACGTTAGCAAACTCTGCGCGCAGAGCAAGTCTCGTAACGATTCCGCAACAGGTCAAGGCCAGTCCTCGCCGCCGTAGGCGTCAGCGAACGACCCGGAGGGTCGCGTGCATCCCGAGCTTCCAGTGCCCGGGCAGCGAGCACCACAGGTGGTAGTTGCCGGGGCGCAGATACACGACGGTGTCGAAGCGCTGTCCCGGGGTCAGGAGCGGCTCTGCGATCGCACTCGGCGAGCGCCCGCGCCGCAGACGCAGATCGTGCGGGTCCATCCCGCCGTCGATCTCCTCCAAGCTCACCGGGCCCGCCCTGATGACGCCGCGAGAGAGCAGCAGTCTGTACTCGACCTGCGTGACCTGCACGTAGGACGCGGTCGCAGCGCGCGCGGTGGCGCTCGCGGGCAGGGCGCCCGCGCCGGCGGCGCTGGCGAGCGCCAGCGCGACCGCGAGAGCGCCCAGCAAGATGTGGCCGGCACGGCGCAGCCGCGCCGCGCTCACTTGACGACCGTGACCCGGGGCACCGTCGACGCGTCCGGGATGATCTGGGATGCATCCTGCGCCAGCCACTGTTCCAACAGCGAGCAGTACACGCTGCGGAAATCGACCGTTTCGACAAGGTTGCCGAGCGGGTCGAGCCCGGCTGCGAGCCCCTGCCATTCGCCGATCATCCGCCCAGCCGAGTGCGTTCCGATGACGAACCCGCAGCCGGCCGCTCCGTGATCGGTTCCGCCCGATGCGTTCTCCTGCGGGCGCCGCCCGAACTCGGACCAGACGAGCGTCAAAACACGGTCAGCCAACCCCCGTGCTTCGAGGTCGCGCTGGAACGCGTACAGCGTCTGAACCGCCTCACCGAGACCGCTGGCAAGGCTGGACGCCTGGTCCTCGTGGGTGTCGAAGACCGAGTCGGTTGTCACCGTGACCGCGTTGATCGGGAGCCCGGCAGCGAGCATCTGGGCAATCGCCGCCATGCGCGCCGGGAACTGGTCAGAGGCAGTCGGATAGCCGGCCGGCAGTGTGGGCGTCGTGCCGTCCGCCGGCTGGAACTGGACGAGCTGCTGGCGCAGCGTGTTCGACATCACCGCCGCGGCTCCGGACTGCGCGAGCGCAGGATCACCCGAATGGGCGCCGAGCTCGCCGAGCGAGCCGAACGCGTCGTACATCAGGTCCTGCGGTGGCCCCCAGACGCCCTGCGCCCAGAACGAGTAGTCGCTCGGCAGGTCGACGGTCGCGACGGGGACGTGCGCCGTCGCCAGCGACGGCTGCAGCGAGTCGTCAAGGCACAATCCCTGCAACGGGTTGTCAGGCGTGCCGACGACATCCAGGTAGCGCCCGAGCCATCCGGTCAGCAGGTTGGGGTCTGTGGCGCCGACCTCGTAGTAGTGCCGCGAGGTGAAATGCGACTGGTTCGGGTCTGCGTAACCGACCGTCGGCAGCGCGCTCACCTTACCCTCGGCGTGCAGCTGTGCGAGCGGCGCGGCCGCCGGATGCCATTCGAGACGCGGATCCTCGCTGAACGCGGGGCCTGCACCTTCCTTGACCGCCAGGACCTGGCGATACTTGCCGTAAAGCGGATCCCCGGTCGGACAGAGCACCGACATCGAGTCGATTCCGCCCTGGAGATAGACGCTGACGATCACGCGGTTCCCCGGCACGATCGCGGCGTTTGCGATCCCGGCCTCGAACGCGGCCGGATCGAGCATGCGACCAGCGCCGTACACCGACAGCAACAGCCCCGCCGACGAAAGCACGAACTGCCTGCGGTTGAGGCCCGTTCCTGCGGGCATCGGCATGCCCGGCTCGACCGATGGGAGCCCCCGACCGGCCTGCGCGACGCCGCGGCGCAGCAGCTCTGCGCGGTTGAAGTCGAGGCAGGCACAGTGTCTGGATGTTGGCCGCGAGCTCATGTCAGCACGTCTGGTATTCGGGACTTGCGACGACGAGGGCACGCAGCGCGTTCACCGCGAGGACGGGGTACTGCTGGCGCTCCCACGACGCGGTCGCAGCATCGATAGCGGCAGAGCGCGCGTAGCTGGCCAGTGCGCCGGCCGTCGCCGCGCTGATCGTCGGGCCGCCCCAGAAATCGATTGCCTGCTGTGTCATCGCGTTCGGATCTGACGCAACCTTGTCCTTGGCCGGGTCGAGCACACGGCTATCTCCGATGAGCTCAGCGGTGAGGTTGAACCGGGCCAGCCACGTTCCCGTGTTCAGCCAACGGGTTGCGTCCCAGCCGGAGACGTTCGGCGGGTAGAACGGCATCTGGCCGATCTGGCTCGACTCCCACGCCCACGCGTCGGTGTCGATGTAGCGCCCGATTCCGCGCAGCATCCCCGCCAGCTGAACCACCGGCGGCTTGACCATGCGGGGACCGGAGTGAAGCAGCGGATGCATCAGGAACGCCTCGACGACCGGACGAATCTGCTTGCCGGACGAGACGTAGAGGTATTCCGCGGCCCTCGTGTCGCGCGCCG
>Ga0265319_1000078_pt1 | contig 75723 bp, 91 predicted proteins | sample 4824metaG_FD_192443 | JGI IMG/M metagenome (GOLD analysis project Ga0265319, IMG submission 192443) | Rhizosphere microbial communities from Carex aquatilis grown in University of Washington, Seatle, WA, United States - 4-8-24 metaG | ecosystem: Host-associated > Plants > Roots > Rhizosphere >... | reverse complement strand
CAATGCGTTTTGAACCTTTTTCATCAGGTGTTGCTATCAACGTATCGCCTGATAAACAAAAATCCTGCATTCTCATTAACCTCTCAGAGAGGTTGTACGCGTTCGAAGTTATCGTCGCATACGTCGGTGACAGCGACTTCTGAAACAGCAACACGCCGCTCGACTTCACCTTGTCAGGTGTTGCCATCGCAGTGTCAAAGCTTCGTATCTTTCGCTTGACCACGCTTCCGCTCTTGAACAGCGTTGACAGTTGTTGAAACAAATTTCTGTCTTTTGAGTTACTCATCTTTTAATTCCCAATAAACTTATTGTATTTAAATAAGTCTCCACGTCGTTATTGTCACCTTAAACGTCACACGTGCCCGTAAAGACACGTCGACTTATGAAGCATTACTTTCTCACCCATCCAACATCTTGACACCTGAGCCCGGATTCTTTGGTGCTGCAAACGCCAGGTCGGCCCACGTAGACGCAGCCTCGCCAAAGACTTCTTCAGGTGCACCATTGAATTGTTCAACGTTGTTCAACGATGGATTTCCTTCGCTTCCCTCGCTAAGCATGTTTGGTAGCGTCGTCTTTGCGGTGTCGGCAAATATTTCAGCCATGATGTCGTTTCCACCAGAAACTTCTTTGATTGCGTTCAGCAATGCTGGGCTTTGCTTCGGGCGTTGCTGTGGAACTATCTTTCTTATCTCCGTTTGTTGTTGAGGTACTACTCGTTTTGGAAACGCACCAATACCTTCTTGAAGAATTTCAATCAAACACTCTTTTACAATGTTTTTTAGTGCTTCACGAGAAATTTTTGCCATGATATAAATTTAACCACGTTGAAGATAATGTTATTGTGCTCGCGACCACTTTTTACCGTTCCAACAAAATTCTCCGCCCAAGTCATGTGTTGCACACAGTCTACCATTTTCATCGTAGTAAAAAGTCAACGCATGGTCATTCTTGTAAGAACTCGGCAGCGCCTTGTACGCGGCAGGTTCAACTTCTTCAAGTTTATTTGGATCGTTACCAATTTCTTTGCCTTCTTTTACTGAACGCAAACTGACCATTTTCACAGGCTTTACCAAGTAGCTCGCCGGATTGCTCACCATGTCTTCAAGAGACTTCTTGAGTTCACTTGTGTGAATGATTGTGGCTTCTACTGACTTCGGTGGAAGATCCTTCTCGAAGGCAGCGATGGCATCAAGAAGCTTAGACGCAGAGTTGACGACGGTTCGAATTCCTGTGCTATCGATTTCTTCGTTGAGCTTGTTGTACTCTTCCTTGATGAGCTGTTGTAGACGATCACGTGTGATTGAATTTTTGCTTTCCATTTGTTCTCCCGATTTTTCTGCCTTTAGTTTTGCTCTTCGTGCTGCTTTTTGCGTCTTTATACGAAGATCAGCTTCAAAATTAGCATTTCGAAATGCTGCAAATTCATCTTCTTCGTTTTCATCGTTAGTGATCGGCTTTTTTACTTTTTTCTTTGTTCCCCAAACGACAACGCCAAAGTCGAAACCTTTTGGCAATCCACGTTGTCCAAACTTCATTTCATAACGTGGTTGAAGAACTTTTATTGCGACTTCTTGAACGAGATTAATGACGAGTTCAATGTCTTCATGAATGGCAGTCTTCACCGTTATGACGTTATCTTCAAATTTCCAATAAGAAACATCTCTTGTTACCTGTTTTTTGAAAGTATCGACAAAGTCAATCTTTTCAACGCGAACAGTGCCAAGAGGCAATTTTGGCACGTCAAACCCACTAACATCGACGTGAGCGGTACCCGTATTTTCAATAGCATACGCAGAAATTAATTTCTTCATAATAACACATAAATATTATGCTCTCTCGTTATCATCTGTATAACCAACTAAAATTTGTCAATTCACTGTATCTATTCACGACTTGTTTCCTCATTGTATCAACGTGATGCGCTTTGTACGCGCTCTGAGCGTTCATCATTCCAGGGCTTATTAATGGTGATACCTCGTTCATTCGTGGCATGTGTTCAGACGATCTTTTTTCAACGCTAACGCTGTTCAACATCGCTCTCGTCATGTCAGCGAGGTTATCGTCTATCACTGGCACTGTTTCAACGAGCCACAAACCTATCGCAAGGCTCATTACTAAGTCGTCAAAGTTATCCTTTGCGGCTTGTGGTTTATTACCCATCCACATGAAACCTTGAATTTGATCATAAAAGCGCTGTGAATAAATCTTGAGTTTCTTTGTTCGAATTAGCTCTGCCAGTTTTGTGAGCATTGGAAGACGCACTGCGCCATTGGTATTAAATCCAGGTGTTATGACTTCGCCATCATCAGGCGGTTTAAAATTGAACGGATCACTCTTTCCTTTTTCGTAAAACACGTGTGGATACTTTGCGTCGCGGATTGCTGCGTTCGTTGTATACCCGAACGAATTTAACTCTACGACGAGCAAAGCATCATTGTACATGTGTCCATAATCGATTAACACGTCTGAAAACTTTTCAGGAGGTATCTTTCCCATGTATTCTGCACACACTTCACACGTCTCTACATCTATTGCATGAAATGTAGAGTAATCATGTGCGTTGCCGCGCGCAACGTCGGCAGAAAGTACGTACTTTTTTGTGAGTTCAGGACGTTTCCATATCCAAATCGATCTGTCGTTTCCTGTGCCATAATTGTCTACGATACTTTGTTTTTCTATTGGCTGTAATATGCTAAATTTAAGGTATTCAGTTTCTTCGGGCTCAAGGAAAGTGTCGCCAGACGTCAAAAAGTCGCACACATACTCTTGTGCTATTTTCTTTTTTGACATGTTTGACGTTTCTTTGATGAACCACGCCTCATTGTGTTCTGGATGCACGTTCCACGGGAGACATATCGGATTAAATTCATTTAGTCCTGTGCAAGCTTGTGAATACAAACGATAAAACAAACCGCCGGTTCCAACCATGCCATTTGGTGTGCTAAGGAGTATTACGTTTCCACCTTCTGAAATCGTGGGTGACAACCCAGTCCAGATGTCTTCCATTTTTTGTATCCACGCCGCTTCATCGCATATGAGCAACGAAAGTGCCATAGATCGTCCAGCGTCTGCACTCGTTGGAATTGCAACGACAGTTGAGCCGTTATCAAACTTGATTTCTGTTCCTGTCACCGTGACTTCAGGCAACACAAGCCACACAGGTAAATATTCGAGCATCACTTTCACTTTTTTAAGAAACTGTGATGCCGTGCTCATCTTTGTAGCAATGACCAATATTGTCTTGTCTTTGTGAAAGAGCGCGAGCCACGTTGCATATGCGGCGGTTACAGTTGACAATCCCAACTGCCTCGCCTTCAAGACTATATTCATGCGGTGCTTTTCAAACGCACCAATACAATCGTCCTGAAATGGATATGTGCTAAAAGGAATTATTCCTTTCACTGGGTGTCTAATTTTACAGTACTTGTTGATGAAATAAACGGGATTTTTGCCACATTTTATTATTTCATCAACCTGATCTTTACGCTGTACTTTTTTAGCTGCCACACAAATAAGTATGCGTGCACTTCAAAAAAATCACTTCATTTCAAAGACTGACTTTCGACGATAAAGTGCCGTGCGCCTCGAATTATGCGAGTTCATGTTTATCACTTCAATGCTGTCATCATACGCAAGCTGCGTAAATTTTATCGTCTGTCCAGTTAACTCTTTGTAATTCTTCTGAACGTTCTTCAACGACGCCTCAATCACAGCGTCGCTCTCTTCTTTATAACGACGTTTTAATTCTATCAATTGGCGTTCAGTGACAAGTGTGACGAGAGCCTGATAACTCGCAACAATCGTGTCACCCGCAAGCGTGTATTTCACAGACATTGTTGCAGTCAGTGGTGTTGAAGACCGCCCCCAGGACGTATCAATACATTGTTCCAAACTACTCAAATCGATCTTTTTCATGTTAACCATCTATAAATATCAAAACATCACAGTCGTACTTTGTCTCTCGCTCATTTTTTCTTCAACTTCATTCTTACTTGGTCGCCATCCTTCTTCCCATTGCTTTCGATGTGAGTATGCCCATGTCGTTGAACAAAATTCGCAGCAAGAGAACTCTTCATAGCTATCTTCGTCCTCTTTTGAAGAGAATAAATAATCACACACAGGACACGCAAGAGGCATTGTCTGGTTTACATCTTTTGGCACAATCACGACGTAGTTCTCATGTCGCTCAATAAGACGATCTTTTAGATAAGGTTCAAAAGTCATAATTTCACTCAAAAATTATTTTACTGTCTTCATCATCTTTCATGATTTCAATTACAGTGTCGACTGTATCCTTAATTTGATCACTGTGAGCTATGACAAACACAACCCGAAAATAACGTTTTAAAGACAACAAAAATCTATTACACGCTTCGGTGTTTGTATCATCGAGAGCACTAAATCCTTCGTCTATGATAAACAAGTCTGACTTTGGCAACGTTCCAACATTTATCATCGCCACACGAATTGACATTGCGGCTATGAACTTTTCCATGCCACATCCAAGTTCAATCACCCGTCGCCTGTCACCGTAGTTCAAGTAAATTTCAAGCGTATCGCTGTCTTCTTCGATCTCAAGTTCAACAGTGAAGTTGACAATTCCCTTTAGGATCTCTGAAATCTCGTTGTTTATCACCGGTAGCTGTGAACGTAAAATTGTGAGTGGAATCGCCTTTTTTGACAACGCTTGTATCACGAGTTCATATGCGCGTATTCGCTTTAGCTCCTTTGCACGCATTTCTTTATCAAGCAACGTCTTTTCGAGAGTAGTTTCAGTTCTGCCTAATTCGCGTGAAAGTTCGTTCTTTTCGTTGTTCAACGTCTTTGACTTTGCGATGCAAGTTTCAAGCTTTGTTTTTAGTGCAACAAGTTCGGCATTTTTATCATTTTTATATGCAACTTCAAGCTCAGCCAACTTTAAAATTTCAGTTGTTTTATTACGTTTGATTGCATCAAGTTTTGTCTCCAGCTTGACTATGTCAACGCGATGTTCTGACAATTTTGTGGTGATATTATTTTTTAGTTGCTTAAGCTTTTCAATCTTTTGAATGCTGTCTCTTACGTTTTCTTTTTTCAACTCATCGACTTGTTCAGTAATTGTCTTCACTTTGTCGACTATTTCAGAAACTATCTTCTTTTGTTCTTCTATTTTTTCAGCGTCATGTTTTGCGTCCTTTATAAACACACAACCGCCAAATTCATTCACGCCACCGCATGGCACGTCTTGTAAAACTTGTAAAGAGTGTGTGTATCTATCTAAAGTCGACGCTTCTTCAGTTTTAGATCGTTCAGCTATCTTTACGTCGGTTTCTGACTTCACCAACTTATCTAATTTTTCCTGTAGTTTCTTTATGTCATTTAGCTGTAATGTTGCATCAATTTTTACGATCTTGTCGTTGAAGTCAGTTATATTTTTGTTAATGTCACCGATTTTAGTAACAATTTCTTTTTCTTTGAATGTTAGTTGATCGACTATGCTTTGTTGTGTATCAACCTGCTTTGACGTCACTACGACGACTTCACCAAATTGTGCAACGCTTACACGTAAATCTGCAATTTTTTCATCAATCTTTGTGACGTCGACTTCTTTATTAGAAATTTCCTGTTTTGCATGTATCAAATTGTCATTCAGCGTTGCAATTTCAGTCTCCCAATCACAGTCTCGTAGCGCTTTTATTGTATTTTTTGCAGTGTTTAAGTCTGACTTACACAAGTCGTGTATTTTATTGATAATATCAAGTTCAAAAAATCTTGATACAATCTTATGTCTATTTGTCGACCCTTGCTTTATAAAACGATCAGCGTCGCCTTGAACACAAACTGATGTCATCATAAAGTCATCAGCAGTTCCAAGCATGCTGCGAATTACCTTTTCAGTATCGATCCTTTGCTCTTCGCACGCATTTTCTGCAACTATCTCATTCACCTTAAAAAGTTTCAGTTTTGCGTTTGCAAACGTTCGTCCTTTTTTCTCATACTTTTCTATGTTACGTTCAATCACATAGTCTACGCCATTAACATCTACAATCATGCGAGTGTCACTAAATGTCTTTCGTTCGTTCGGAATGAGTAGATTTACTAACCCGTCGCGATCAGTCGTATTGAACAATGAATAAATTGTAGTTCCAATTATTGACGATTTACCCGAACCATTCGGCCCAAAAATACCACACAAACCGGAAAGCTTTTCAAAATTTATTATGTTTCCATCACCGTACTGAAACATATTATTGAACGACAACCATTTCGGTGACCACTTAACGTTGCGTTGTGTGATGCTTGTGTCGTCTGTGACTTGTTGTAAGTAACCCCTAAGCAACTCGCGCATCGTAACAAATTCATCTTCTGACATGTCAGTATTTTGATGATAATCACTGACCAACTTTATCAAAACACTTGAATTCTTCAAATCAGTCTTTGAGATTGTATCGTTACCAATGCAAACAGAATTTGTGTCAACAACGTTTTCTGATTTGAATGTTAATTCAGACGTAATTCTTTTCAGTTGTGACTGTAACTCCAACACATCGCTATGCGACATGAAACCATCGCTCTTGACGCGTACTCTACAATCTTTTCGCACGACTTGTGCAACAGTGTCCTCTACGTTGCCCATCCATTGAATTGTCAAAAATGGCTTTGGATTTGGTAGCTCACAGTATGTTACGCTCCATTCGCCTTTATTTTCAATGTCCCACAACAAGTACCCGTGTTTCAATGTCTCTGCATACGTGTTTTGAAGAAAACTGCCGGGATAACCTACATACGGGCGAATGTCGCCTGATAAAGTCTTTCGTTCTCCAAGATATTGATGCATATGCAGATCACCAAGCATTGTGACATCAAAATCATTGAAGAACTCTACATCAAGTCCCGTGTCTACCTTCCAATCTGTCGTCTCCATTTGGGCACCATTGACGGGCCCATGATACGTTGCGATGTTCACTTCGTTTTGTACTGGCTTTACTACGTCCCAATTTTGTTCATCAAACAAACTAAACGAACACAAGTTATATCCTGGCGACAGTTGATACACACCTGAATCACGGTACATCTTGATGTTGTCGTCATTCAATAAATTCACGATCGACGTTATGATGTCTTTTCGCGACTTGTTCATCTGGTTAAAGTCGTGATTGCCAAGCGTGATGTGAACTTTTACGCATTTATCAGGTGTGCAACACTTTATTGTCAATAGCTTCTTGAATATCCAACTAATAAAGTCAACGACTTCGGGGGTTATGCCTTGCGTCTTTGTGTGAAATGTGTCCCCTGCAATCAAGATGTGATCAACACCACCACGATTATTTGCATCAATGACTAACGCTTCGACTACTTCTTTTAATTCGTCATGGCGAGTTAATCCGCGGACATGTACGTCGGCAATATGACAAATTCTCATAATACCTCAAGATCTTTTAAAAAAATCATTTTATATTGTAAATTATGTTCTTTACAATATTCGATACAAGCCTTTTCTTTTGCTAAAACTCGATCATCAACTTGACCTTTGATTTCTTCAAGACGTATATCACCATTCTTAAAAATAATTTTAAGATCAACAATATATCGATGATTTTCTCCGTTCCAACAATAATCTATCAATATTCCATGTCGATTTGTATATCCAACAACATCATCATGATTTTCAAGAAAATTCATTCGTTTTTCTTCATAAGAAGACATAAAGAAAAAATCTTCATTCATCTTATTCGAATGAAACCACCCATGTTTTGTATTTGAAATTCCACCATTTTGAGCAATTCGTTCAACTATTTCTTGAACTTCTTCAGGTGATTTATGCGTCCAGTGAGACTTGCGCGTATTTTCTTTCCATTCGGGTGTACGTTCTATTTCCTTAAGTCGTATGCTCATATTATCTTTGAATTCTTGTGTATGATATCCCTTTGGCATTCGAAATGCTGTACCACCCTCAGAATTCATTTTTTCATATGATCGTCGACCATTTTCTGAACATATTTTTCTAATTTCTTGTGTTTCTTCAATTGGTTTACGAGCCCAATGATTTTCACGTAAATGTTGTAGATGTAATTCAGATAAATGAGTTCCTTTATTCCGCATCGGAATTCCATAAATTTGTACATCCGGAAACATGTTTTTATATTCACTCATCGTTAAATTATGTAATTTAAGGTGTGAAAACATTATAACAAGAAACTCTTTACCACATACTTCACATTTAACCATCATTTTAATTGTAATCAACTTACAGTCTTATGTTTAGTTTTATGTCACTCATTTTGTTTACTCGAGAGGCAAACATACTGTCCCAATCGAACGTCATCGTTGAACTCTTCAATAAATCCTGAAACTCTTTCTTTGTCATCGAACCAGGATCTTCAACGCTACGAGTGTCGAGCACTTTTGTGTCTATTGAGTACTCCTGCAACTTCTTGACGATCTTTGGAATTTTTGTGTTCCACATGTCGCCATCTAATGCGAGCACTACGGGGGTTGAGTTAAACACCAATTCCGTGAACAACGCGTGTTCTTCATCAAAGTCGCTCCCCAACAAACACGTTGCATTCTCTCCACACTTCAGCAAGTCGAACGGCCCTTCACACAACACAAGAGGCTTCTTCCAATCAATGTTTATTTCATTGAAAATGACAGATATTTTTGGCGTCGATGGATTTTTATACTTCATCCTGATCTTGTCAACTGAACGACCTGTGAAGTAATTTAACTTTCCATTCCCGTCGAACGATGGTATTATTATGCGTCTTGAGTACTCACCTTTGTCACAAAAACCAATCTTATATCTCCACAAGTCTTCTTCATCAATCTTGCGGCGCTTCACGTACTTCTTTGCAGCATTGAAATCAGGATCTCGCCTGTCTTCCAGCAAAGCCAATAACGAGAATTCACTCGGTAAACACAGTGTCTCCTCCTGTTTACTTTCCTGTTCAAAGAGAATGTCACCCTTCTTTGTTGCTGAAAGGTACTTGTCAATGTACGTGTGTAATTGTTCTTGAGTGCCGCACTTCTTGATCAAAGGAACGAGCGTCTTGCCCTTGTGCGTGCAAACCCAACAGTGCCACCTGTCATCGTCAGTGCGAATGACTAACTTGCGCTTATTTTTATCGCTCGACGCACACCATGGACAATAAACATCAAAGTTCTTTTGATTGCGTGAGAGTGAACCTTTACCAAGAATTCTCTCTATGAACGTTAATTTTTCAGATAATGAAATCACATTATACTTTGGCGGAAAACTGACGGGTTGAACGCCCAACCTTGCGGTCTCACTTGATTAGCAATCAAGGCATGGCTCCTGTGCCAAGTTAGCTTTCCAAAATCTTACACGTATAAGTAGCCAGTAGTGCAAATCGTCGTTACGTTTGGCGGTGATGCAGTGTCAGACAACACGTCATATGCATCAATTGATGATTCAACAAAGCGCGCGACGAAATCAATCGCTAATTTTTCGCTCTCGCTTGGCTTTATCACGTCGTCAATGTACTTGTTATTTGCAAGCTCAAACAAGTCAACGTATGGCTGCGCAAGTTCACCATCGACACACACACGCACAGGTTCGTTAAATCCGTACTTGTAGACAATTAGAACGTTGTTCATGATGATTTATAATCAATCACGCATCATTCTGTACACAATTTACGATCATTTACTTTGTACATGATTCTTATATCGTCTATGTTTGTGTCGTCATGTAAATCGAGCATGCTGTCAAAGTCGCCAACGTTTTTTACACGTACAAATTGTTTTAGCGTTCCATTGATCACAAAATTTGCAAGCTCAATTGCTATGTCAAAAACGTCATATCCATCACCAACAAATTGTTCAAGCTCTTCAAACATAAATTCGTTTTGTACAGCAAAACTTTTTAAACGTCTGAACTCTAAATCGAGAATGAAATAACGAATTTTTACTGTTATTGTTTGTTTCTTTGTCTCGTGTTTTGAAAAAAAGAACGTAATTTGTAAAGAATCTTTGAACACTTATTTACCATGTTTCACCAAGTATTCTGGAGATCGTGCCTTGAATGAAATTGTTGGATCTGATTTTAATCTCACAACTATTCCTTCACGTGCAGTGTTTCTGAAAACTGATTTACCATTTGACATCTCAAGCATCTTTTTTCCAGTATCAGGCAGTGTAAAATTGTCGTCAAGAACAGGTACAATGTCAAAATCATTTTCTTTACAAAAAGAAATTAATTCATCATATGTATAAAATCGTTTTTTGTCAATGTCATAGACTTCAAAAACAAATACTTTTGTTTCCACAAACTTATAAATGTTGCCCTGAATTCCAGGCCCACAGTGTTCACCTCTGATAACAATTGATTTATTAATTTTACGTAATTTTTGTTCAAAACACAATCGATTCGCAGTAATTGTGAATGGATTTATGCCTTGCTTCACACCATTACGTGAACATATACCAAAATCTGCACGTTTAAAAAATCCAAAAAATGATGATGTTTTGTACAAAAACAGTGAAAAATTCTGCCCCTCTAACTTTTCACTTACATAGAACAGTCCCTTCGGCTGTTCTTCACCTTTATCTGTATATGAATACACATATTGTTTTAGAATATGTCCGTATTTATTCTGAACGCTGACTTCGTCAGATTTCGATGGCAGAAATTCTGGCCAATGACCAATTGAACTTGGATTATTTTTCTTGAACAGTCTACTGTACCACGCAAATTTCATCAACCACTTTCGATTTTTCTTGCTCCCGTTTGTGAGCGGTGTATCTTCATCAGGATCTTCAATCGCACGAGTGATTGCTAATATTTCAGTAACATTTTGTCCTTCTGTAATGCGAATAATTCCATAATCTTCATTAAATGAATTCTTACAATTGATTAGTAAATCTGTTGAAAACAAAATTCCCTGTGAAATAATCCCAAACTTTGATAGTTTCATCGCCTTAATGCGAAAGTGCTTTGGGCGCAAAAACTCAAACTCAGGACGTTCAGGCATGATGCTGTCGACTTCGACGTAGATAGCGAGATCTCCGACTGAAAACTCACCCTTCTTCACGGTGACATGAAAGTCTAAAACCTGCGCCATCTCGATGTTGTCGGCGCCAGGAATTTCGTATATTGAAACAATTTTCTCAACGTGTGCAAGTGCTCGATTTCCCATTATTTTATAACCTGTATTTTTGATGTTTGTCGCTTTTCGTTGACCACCACTTGAACTCGTTGTATATTTCGTACAGCGAGCAGTGTACCATGCTCACGTGCCTTTAACCCACGTTCCCAATCGTCAACTGCATCTTCAGATGCTTTCACAACTTTATTGAGTTGTGATAACTTTTTTCTTGCACGACGTAGTTCACGAAGTACATCATTTATTAATGCAAATTCTGAAACAGAAATGTACGTTTCAGACGTTATAGGCGAAGTTGTCTTTTCTATTAAATCATCAAGTTCTTTATTTGTTACACAATTTGGCATTGTGAAACAATATAAAATACTTCTCAACTAAATTACACAATAATGTGAATTCATCACGTACAATTATTACAATCAACACATGAAAAATGTTGACTATGACGTGATAATATCTGGCCCTGCAAAAACACAACATCGTAAAATTGTGGAATAAGGGCATCGCGTTCGAGACAGAAGCCATCGAACAGCTTCAACGAGTCTCTCGTCTCCCATTCATATATAAATGGATTGCAGCGATGCCTGACACGCACGCAGGAAAAGGTGCAACGATTGGAAGCGTGATAGCAACACCAGGAGCGTATAAGAACACATGTTGAAGCAGTTCATGTGTATTAAGGGATAAATTTTCAAAAAATTCTCCGTAGTTTATTAATCATTCATGGAGACTGTTTCTTTTGGGCTCGACATCAGCACTCACGTCGTCGGTGTTGCGGCTGTCACAAAGCAGGGTGAATTCGAGCTTGCACATGTCGACTTGTCAAAGTTTGAAGGACCTTGGGAAAAGGCCGACGAGTTTGAAAAAGTGTTGAAGTCAATTTTGCAGAATGGAAAATTATTCAATAAAATAACTCATCTTTTTGTTGAAAACATCGCAATGAAATTTTCTGCAGGTTCAAGTTCTGCACAGACAATATCGACGCTTTCACAATTTAATGGCATTGCATCTTACATCGCTCGCAACGTAACGGGATTTACGCCCACGTTCATCGCTTGCACACATGCACGAAAAGCGTGTGGAATGAAGATGCAACAAGCAAAGAAGGTTGGCATCGATCACAAGCAACAAGTGTTCAACCACATGTCTACACATGACCTCAAGAACGTAGTTTGGCCAACGATCACGTGTTCTCGTGGAAAGAACAAAGGCAAAGTTTCGATTGAAGGATTTTGCTACGATGAAGTTGATGCTTATGTCGTGGCATTGGCGGGGTTGAAAGAATATTGTTAGTTAAAATTGTATACAATTAATTCTCTCCTATTTATCAACAGGAGAACTTTTCATGAACAACGTTGAGCTCCAAAGCATTTATTACACCGACATAACAATCATAAACATTGTTTGGCGAGTTCAAAAAATGTCTCCTGTTTCCGTAGTCAACGTTGCAGTGGGTGAGAACAAAAAGACAATTGTTGATTTACAAAAAAATGACAATAAACTCGTTACGTTAGTTCGCAACAACACCGGATCAAATTGTTATTACATCGATCTAATAAAACAACGTGAAGACAAATCATACGTTCCCGTTGTTAACGAAATTAGTGACATAGAAACAATCGCAAGAAACATTGTCAAGTTTTTAGATTGATTTCAATTCTGACGCTTCTTTTTGTGACAGTTCATATTCCTTTAACTCAACTTCAGTAATGATCCTGAGTGTCACGTCGTTACACGAACACCAACTTTTAGCGGCAGCGAGCTTTTTCTGCACCGTCTTTTGAACCAATTTTCGTCGTGGTTTTATTTCAACGAGAACACGTGAACCATCGACATACGTAATGAAAAAGTCAGGAAAGTATCGTCGCACCTTGTGTGTAGTCTTGTTTGACACGTAAGGAATGACGATACTTTCGTAGCTATATAATTTTACTGTCGGATCATTGTCGAGCAAACATGCAAAAGTACACTCCCACCCAGAGCGGTATTTCATTTTACTTGTCAATTTATCGCTTAAATGAATTCCGGTGTGATAACGCTTTTTGCGACGTCTGCGAGGCACTCACTTCACCATTGAACGAAGTTGATCAGACCCTGCAAGTGCGTTGTCATAGCCAGGCACACCAAGATTTTGTGCATGACTATTTTGCGTAGCTTTTGCTTTTCCTGATGCAGCTTTTGCTTCAGCAATTATGTTCATCACCTCAACGATTGCAAGCGACTCCGCTTTCAACGCAGTGTTCAAGTCGATAGTTACCGTGACACCGCTCGTGAGAGAAGCTTTTACTTTATCAAGAGTATCAAGCGCGTCAGACGCCTTTTGCACCGCGGCGTAGTATTTTGTAGTCAAGTCTTGAACTTTATCAGGATGTGAAACAGTGATGAGCGGCACGACAAAAAGCCACCCAATTTGTGCGTTTTGTAGCGTAGTGCGAGCAATTGTTTCAGCGTTTGTAATAGTCGTCACAGGCGTTTGTGGCTGCGTCAACATAGCACAAGCAGGCGTAAATGAAGTTGCAATGATAAGTGCTAAAACGGGTAGAAATTTCATGATGTTCTCCTGTCGATAAATATCATGAAATTTCAGAAATCAAACTTTGTACGAATGCAGAGTCGATCGCTCGCTCTTTTTACTATGGGCTGTGCAAATGATGTCTTTGCGACAACGTTCATGTTGTCATCATGAAAGTTAATTCCTGAAAGTTGCACAAACGTGTCGTCCCACTCGTTCGCCATTAGACTTGGTGGGATACTTAGATAAGTCGGATTGCTAGATGAATTGATCTGACCTGCCTGTGCAAACACGTCAATCTTCATTACGTGAACGTTGTGAGTTCCTCGCAAATCAATCGTGTACTTTTCTTTTCCAAAGAAGTTCAACGAAGGATTCTTGACGACAGCCAAACCCTCATTGTAATACAAATTTCCGCACGAGTTCCACGTTGCTTGTTTTGTCAAACAATCAGCACGATACAAATTTCCGTACCCGTCGTCTCGCAACGTGATTGAAATTGTACCAGCAGAGCCCGACAAGTTATCGTCGTTCAAATAAAAACTTTGTGGTTTAATTGAATCACCGTAAAATATGTTACTTATGCTAAAGAACGTTACTTGGTTTGAAGATGGATCGCGGGTACGTTGGTATATTGTCAATGGCGCAGTTGCTTGAATGCCAGGCTCAAACTCACCTGATGCAATTGATATTGCCAATGATCTCGCATAGTTCGCATACGCAGGACCGAATGGCCCGGCTACATTTTCAGGTGAAAAACCGATCGCATCATCCGCCATTGCGTATGCAATTGTGTCAGCAACGTTTCCTTGATCAAAGTCACTTCCAAAAAGTAATGACGCGGGAGTTACAAGGTTATCTAAGTTCACCATCGTAAAGTCAGTCTGTCCCAAGTCATCAACAAACTTGTTATATGTCTTGCTTTCACTCATTAATAATTCAAAACTAGGAACGAAATTTCCGTCATCACATGGCATTATAAATGTATTTCTACGCACTACAAACGGTTGCGCGTAGAGAAAGTCGTTTGCAAACAACGCGTCAGTTGTCGTTGTGATTGCAGATCCAGTCATGTGATGTAACAGTGGATCAAGATCACTTGCAAAGTCATGAACATAATTCTCAATATTCATGTAATGTCCATCGACTCCGAATGACATTGCAACGTTGAACGGATCGATCGTTGTTCCATCAACTTCAAAAAATGGTGTTTGTAATATTCCACCATGATCACCCACAAACTTTCTTATTGGTGACGTTGGCCTAAAAAATGGAGGGATGTACAACATGAATGACTTGTCTAACGACGTGGGTGGTTTAGACGCAGAAAATGCAATGTCAGTGTCAGACATATACCTTCTGCGCATTGACAAATCATGTAACTCAGCGTTAAGCGGATGATCAAACGCATAATCAACGGGAGCCTCATGTGCACCAGCATCATTGACTAAAATTTGTAATCCATCTCTCGTTGCAGGATTTGTCGCAAAAAATAAACTTGCAGCTGCATCACCAAAACCAACACCATCAAAATAGTTTCCGACACACAATACGTCAGGTTCCGGAATCATCAGTTTGGGAGTTATAGTTCCACTTGGGACACAAAACGTTCCCGCATTTACTGCGTCAATGTTAAAAGATCCCGTTCCACCGTAAAAGTTATTTGTTCCCCATCTTACAATAACATGATGCCAATTGTTGTATAGTAAACCGTTGTCATCTGACAAAAAAACTAAGTCTTGTGGATAGTTTCCTTGCTTCGCAAGTGATGGTTTTACGTCCGCACTGTGACTCAATTGAAGTTGTAATCTAAATGCTGCTGCTTTTCCATTTTCGTCTCGTAAAGAACCAGAAATTAATGATAAGGCATATGTCGACGAAAGATGCAAAATTGTTCCTGCATGATAATCAACGTCTGTGTCAGATTGTTTATAACGTGGATTGATATAAAAATCAAAACTAAACGATCCAGACGGTGTGTACGTTCCACTAACGTATCCTTCATGAAATTCAGAGTGTTCTGTATCGACGTTAGGATATATCAACACGCTTGACGATGGAACTGACGAGGCGGTGAAAAAATTCAATGTATTGTAATTTGTAAAGCCCCAGTGTGCAGTCGGATACGTTGTGTTGTAATAGTTGTTCAATAAATTCTTGACAATTGATTTGCTGACAGTGTCTTGTGAATAAACAACGCCGGGAGTAAATCTCACAACATCCAACACCTTACTGTTTCTTTCAGACGTTATTTGTGCAGTAACGCCATCAAGATATTGATTTAGCGCGCGAGTGAATGATTTTGCAATGTCATTTGCAAGATAACTGCCTGAATTTAAAACAGCTCCTTGTCCTAGGCGCTGAGCAAAATTGTATAAAGACGATAAATCGGCGTCATCATGTGTCAAGTCAACATATACGCTTGATGGTGAAATATCTTTCAACATGTGCGTCTGACGTGGAAACAACTGCACAAAGCCAGAAGTGCCAGTTGAACTCGAAACATAGTGCCTAATCGGGTTTGTCTGAACTGAGACTACCTCGATGTCCTGTGGCGATAATCGTTGAAGTGACATTGATGATATAAGTAAGTCGCGACGGAAAATTGTGTCTCACATCACTTCGACGTTGAACTTTATATTGAACGTATTTTCAATTCGCGTTATTTTCATAAAATTTATTTCTGTCAACGTTGTGTTCACTTTTTACGACAACCCACTTCAAGCGCGTGGGTGCCAAAAAAGTCTGTGTGTCACCACAGTACGACGCATGTAACACATTGTCGTCAGACAACTTAACGTCGCAAAACCCTCTCGAGTTCATTGCAGCTTTGACTAACCATTTTGTGCACCACCATGGTGTATCATACAGTCCCGAGCCAGTGTCACCTCGATGTAACGTGAATGAACCCTTAGATTGTTCAATACGAGAACAACCCAACGTTTGAAACCCTGGAATCATTGTTTCACGATTATACGTGACACATGAGTACGTTTGCTCACGTTGTTCATGTGTCACGGTGCGCGAAATATGATGTGAAGATGCACACGAAAAAGCAAGAAGAAATAACAATAAATCACGCGCTCTTTGTAATGATATTTTGACGTAACAAGATCGCATAACATTTTATTACATCAAAAAATACGTTGTGTACATTTTTGAAATTAATAATCAAGTCGAGTTCGTAACGTTAAATCACTTTGATTATTTTTTTCTATTGGACGAGAAACCTTGCCAACCGCCAACAAATTGTCATTCGAGTCATACATTCCAATCGAAGTTATGAAAGTAAAAGAACTTTGCACATCTTCCTGTCCTGGTGTTATTACAACAATCCTCGACGCGTCATCAGTAAACGTCGGATTCGAACTGTAATTAAACTCATCAGCAGCAGCTCTGCAAAATATTAATGATGAGTTTATGTTTGTCACATTTTGGAACGTTATCTCAGTGTTACTACCACTTCCCATCCTACAACCTGCAATGTGATCAATGATATTATCAATGCTAGCAGACACTACAAAGTCGGGTATGAATTTTGATATTCCTGCGGTTTCAGTGCCTACACCTCCAAGTGTCATTTGTCCTGTTGGCGTTACTGCGTCTATCGTTCCATTAACATACTGGTCTGCTTTTGTTATCTTTGCAAGATCAAGCACAAGAATGCCTCTATCATAAAACATGAGGCCGACACCTTTTGACGTGTTCGCAGAGTCGATTACGTTTCCAACCTCACCGCCGAACGCTGTCAACTTGTTCGTTGCGGCACCCATGTCAGTGTATATTGCAGAACCAGACAATGAATTTGTCTGTAAATTTGGTATGCTAATTGACGCTGTCTGATAAAATCTCATTGCAAGCGTTTCACGTGAAATTTTATCTCTTGCAAACAGGCGTTTAAACGCGATAAATACAGCGCAGTCTATTTTGTCTCCCGCAGAAGTACTATCAAAGGGTGAACTGAATGCCTGCGTTGCATCACCCAATAACGACTGTGCGAATTGTCTATACACGTCCATTTTTTCGCGCATCATCAACGATGATGATGGAAATAGTTCTTTGCCAGCAACGTCTATTGCTTGTTGACTTGTCAAAACAGTCGAACCGCTAGGTAATAGCCCAAACGCGATATCCATTATCGCATTAGACGTCTGTAACGTAAAATCACTATCATAAACTGTTTGAAAAAGACTGGACGTGACGCCAATCGAAGTAGTTGTTCCCGTAATGAAAGATTGATACTTTCTTCTAGAAACAGATCCACTTACATCTTCTTGTAACACATCAACGAGTTGCGACAAATATGATCGAGAAGATTTAATATCTGAACTGGTTAATTCTTTAAAAATTGCCGTTGGTTTATCCTCCGAGCGTTGCAGTTATGCAAGCCCAATTTCCTGTTTTTGAACACTCATTTATTTGTAAATCCGTAAATCTAATTAGTCTTAAACCCGCGTTTTTAAACCATTCGTCTTTTTTTCTATCGCAATCATATTGCAACCGTTTATCAGGATGTAATTCGTCATATGTTTTGTTTAACCCATGCCAAAATACACCATCAAGTTCAACGTACGTATCAATACTTGTTACGTACGCATCTATTAACCACGGCTTTTTTGAATTATCGTGGAAAATTTCTATTTGTTTTTTAACTTGTCCATAATTCTCTTCAAGAAAGCCTAATAATAATTTTTCTGGTTTTGATAAACTATTTCCTTGTGAAATTTGCTCAAGTGAACGATAACCTTTTGCACCAAAAATACTATAATCTTCGTTTGAAGATCTAAATGGTGAATCACCTACAAACGTGCTTGGAATTCCATATCTTTCAAGATATGTTTGTTTCTTTTTCTCTTTAACGTCTTCTGCTCTCGAAGGATGTTCTGCACCATGATTTTCCAACATTGTTTTACGAAACTTTACAGATATTTCTTCGTTAAAATGTATTGGTGTAGACGTACCAAAACGTTCAATTCGTGTAGCAATCATTTTTTCAGATGCACCAAGAACTTGTCCACCAAATTCAACACCATGACGTTCTAAATTTACTTGTTTTACTTTTTGTAAAAATTTTCCACTTGATCGAGATTTATCCGCGCACTCTTTACAACAAAATTTCAACGCACCGCATTCTTCATGACATTTCGAATATCCACACGTGAATTCAATACGACACTCATCACACTCAAAAACACACAATTTACGAACGTATTCATGTCCCCATCGTTTATTAATACAAATTTCAGTCGTGTTTCGCAAATACATCTCTACTAAATTTTAATTCACCTCACAATTCTCGTCATTTAAAAACCCAATGAGCCTGAGCCCATTGGAACAACAACACATGGTTGAAGCGATGATTTAGAAGATAAGTTACAATGCTTTGTTAATATACACCGCGATGTCTTTGACTGCACCTGATTGCAATCCTGTTACACGAACATATGACTTTATGATCTGTTTATTTGTTGTGCTACCGTACACCGCAAAGAGCGCATCGTTTAGTGACTTTGTGTTCAACGTGAACTGACAACTTGATCCACCAAATGCGTTCTCTGTGGGCGTCCTTGACAATAGGTACTGAGCACGTTGCTGACCATCAATGTTCTCCGGCGTTGCACTAATCAATTGCAAGAACAAGTTAGGTAAGTCTACAATGAACGTCTGGTCGCGAAGTTCGACGTCTATTGTCGTCTCGTTCTGTATTGTCTGTTGTAAGATGACTGTCGCTGACTTTTGTGAATTCCTACCCAACGTAACAGTTCCCGCAGTACCATCGACGTTTGAGTCTCCAGACAATGTGAGAGTTGGCAAGCGTAATAAGTTTGGGTTTGATATGCTAACAAGCTTATATTTTAGTGCATGGGCGGGATTTGTTAATGCTTCGAACACGGGAGTGTTTTTTGTTATTTTTTCTATTCCTACAGAGCGGCCGTATTTTTGAATGATATTATAATCAATTTCATCATCACCGAGCGCAAATTTGACAATTGAAAATGAACCATCATTGCGAGCAAGGAATTGACGTCCAAGATCAGTTAAAACTGCATCAAGAAGCAGATTTGATGTATTATTATTTAATAATCCCATGTTTTAATTCCTGTTCACAAATTTTAGTTCAGCGAACGTTTTTTCACTTCTAAAATAAGTAATTCCGTCGAAAAATTTTGGTTTCTTTTTAACAAATGATATTTTTCTATATGACAAATTTGTTCCTATTACGGCATCATCGACTGAAAAATACATAACACAACATTCGCCCTCAACATCAAATCCAAACACGGGTTTCTTTCGTAACAATCGATTATGCCAATCATTTAAATATTGTTGTTCTGACCATGTTTTTCCAAGATTTGGTCCAACGTGGTTTGTATAATATTTTCTAACTCCAATTCCGATGTTTTCTTTATGTTCGTTAGATAATAACATTCCAGAACGTGCAAGTGAAATTTTCTTTTTTGTTTCTTCACTCAATGGACCGGTTCGTCCAAACGCTTTTCCGAAGAAAAAATGATCTTTTCCTCGTTTTCTTTTTGATCGCATCAATGCACCATGGCCTTGAAAATAACGTATTTTTGCAGCCTGTGCCAATAATGTAATTGTCTTAAAACTTAAATTTTCACGTTTATGTAATTCACGCATTATATCACGTGTCTTTTCACTCACCACATGACCAGGTGTTCCTTCACCACCTAACGTTAAGTTATACCCAATTGCATGATCCATTGTGTTTAACTTCGCAATCCAGAATTTTTCCGCTGTAATCAACTCTTCGAATGTCTCACACTCCTGTAATACACTTGATTTAAATGCATCTTTTCCATATTTTGCAATTGCACGTAAAACGTACATGCGACTATCTTTACTTGCGCTTCCAAAATGTCCTGCAACACGACGTTCAAGCGTCATTGTTGTCATTCCAACATATTTTTTACCATTAATAACGTTTGTAAGACAGTATATAATCATCAATTAATTTAGTATATTCATTATTTACTTACATGTATCATCTAACAGGCATTAAGTTTCTTAAAAGCAATGTCGAGTGTTTGTCATCAACGTTTATTGTCATCACGTCACTCTTTTGATTGTCAAGATTGATTATGTTGAGCTTATATGAACCGTGCTCTTGTAACGTAGAAATAACGTGATCTTTTGCACCATTTTTATCAATTATGTAATAGTATTGAGGGTTAAAATATAATTTCATATGCGTTGTCTTTGACCCGTGGACACGAATTGTATCAACAAACGCATCGACTTCTATGTACATGTTTGGATATGGTTTTGGTGCACCCGAATGACTTACTAATTTTTTTTGTACCTTATTTTTAAATACATCAAACCACACAGCGAATTGCATTGAATAGTTTGACGTATACCCATGCGCGTCAACAGACGCAAGTGCGTAAATTAATGAACTACGCTCATTATGGTGTTTTGTTTTGTCAAAATCTTCATCAAAGTAAATATTGTACGGTGACGTTAGCTTTTGTACTAATGATTTGTCGACATTATTCTCTAAGTCGTCTACAATTGTGTTTGAATCATTAAAATCATACATTTTCACTAGCTCAAACGAATCATTTAATGACTGTCGCCTAAACACTTGAAACTTTTTAATGTCACGTTGAGAATTAACGGGAAACGTCCAATTTATTACTAGTCTATCATTGTCATAATCCCACCTAAAATCTACGTCAGCCGGGGGTGGGGGTGCTTGTGTGTCAATCGCTTGAGCATACACTTTACTTGATAATTTACCTGCAACTAAAGTTCTAAGCAAAGCTACATCATTTGTGTTAGCATCAATTGCTGTCAACGTGTATATTGTAATCGCTCTTATTGAATAAGAATACGTTGAACCATATTTCACTTTAAAATCAACATATTTGCTGAGTGATGCATCCTCTAAAATTATTTGCGGATGTTTGATTATTGCACCGTCTTGAGTAATCTCAAATTTATCAACCACATAACCTACTATTTCAGGCTGAGTGTTATGAGTCATACTTGAATCTACTAACGTGATGTCAAAATACGGTACATACGTCTTGTAATCATCATCTGTTACGTCAGAAAATTTAGAAAAATCCAATTCTTGCGTAAATTTGTACACATCAACTAAATCAATGCTATATGGCGATACTGGATCAAACATTTGACGTTCAAGTTGTTGTTTTACAAATTTACCCCTTGTCGAAACGTTGACAATTGGCTGTTTTTTGTCTAATTTTGATTTTGCAAAATACGCGCCGGCAGACTTTGCGAGATTCGTCATTGACGATAACAAAAAATCTTGCGTAACTGTCGATGGCGTAATCGTGTTTGCGCCTGCTGCAATTTTCTCAGGTGAAACGTTCGTTGGCGTAGAATTTGAAAACGTTCGTGATGAATACGAACCTGACACGAGCGTAAATCTTTTATCCTGTACTTCATCGTCAAAATACGAAATCGACAAAAATTTCAATTTTGATAAACTATCTTCTGTTATAATGTTAGTATAATTCTTCTTTATTAGAGCACCATCCTGGAATTTACTTTTTTCTGACGGCACAGAATATTTTGCAGGTGTCCACGTCAAAACAATCATTCTTGGAACTTTAGACACAGCGTACTGTAAAAATGCTGAATCAGGAGCTTGTGAAGAATTTAAAGATAATTTATCAATGTCAATTACGCCACTGTCATTAGTATATTCATCAATAGAAAAGAAATTATAAAAAAATTCCGCAGTTAAATCAGAGACATCAGGTACTGTCACGTTATAGATTTCAACTGATGGTAAAGACGTTATAGTCATCAACAATAATTAGGTGTTTGTATCATTGATTGATCGTGGTGTTTTGACTAAACGTTTCTATTGTTACGAAATATTTTTCAAACGTTGAATCACCAACATTTTTATCCTTGTTTATGAACGTATACGCAACTTTACCTGTTCCGGCAGCGAGCTCTCTCACGACGTTTGATGCCAAAGTCGTAGGAACTTTTGTTGTTGAATTGACAATTGTCGCGACGACGTCGCCAGTTGAAATTAGTTGAAGTAGTGATTGAGTGCCTGTCGGTGATTTGTTTGTTTGTTCAACGTCTATTTCAAAATCATCAGGATCTATTATTAGATTAAAAACCCTGTCAAATATTTTGGGCGCGAGCAATTTCGAAGAACATTTGTCCTTATCAGACAATGACGTTAATGTGTACGACAGTCCATTTATTGTTCTTACGCCGTGTAATACAGAATCAAAATTATTTTGTGAAATTTGAGATAAATTTGAGTTTATATCAACAATTGCTTGTTGTGTATTTAATGAACTAATTGACACATTTTGTGTTTGAACACTATTTGTTTGTAATGCATTTGAAAACAATATGCCACCCGAATTTGTTTCTTCAGATTCAGACGTAGACGTAGTCGCCAACATCACGTATGTATTAATCATTTGTCTAAGAAGATCTGTGTTTACGAGCTTTCCAACGTCACTCATTACAAAACTATCTTCTGAAACTGACACACCTGTCAAAAATTTTACGTACATTTCAACAAAAAAGCTTAAAATATGATTTTTTGCAATTTGATATTTTTGATCATAACTCAAAAAACTATATGTCGCATCAAAAGCTGCTGTCAACGCCGTATTTGATGGTGAATAATACTGAACATTTGTGCTATCATATACTATTGATGCGTCACGCGTTGGAATCGCTTTTACGACATCAACTAACGTTTTGTTTGAATTTTGCAAATATAACGTATCATCACGTGGAACAAACCTTGATAAATCAAACAAGAACTTTTGTGGTTTATACACAATGTCATCATTAATGATATCAATTTTGTATACACATAAATTCACAAGATCAATTTGCTTATCGTCATAAGTTACCAATGTTTCAATGTTTGTCTGTCGTCTTAAACTATCTGATAAACCTAATGGGATTCCAACTGACAACAATTTTTTGTTATTACCTTTTGCCGACGTTAGCGTTGGATCTGAAAATACACCAAAAAATATATCTCGTAATGTGGATGACACGCTAAAATCATCTAACGATTTAAACGTCGATGATGTTTCTTTGTATTTTTCAAATACATTCATTAACGAGTTGTTTAACGAATATATTTGTTGCGTGCTCATTAGGAAATTTTGTTTATCACTTCCAATGAAATTCGTTATTGTATTTATAGTTTCTTCTGCATTACCAAATTTTACATTATTTATGTAACTTTTAATTGATGATTGTAAATTTGTTAAAATTGCATATACGGTATAAAATAATAATTGCGTAGTTGCAATTTCTTGATTTAATTTTCCAACAATCGTCATATTAAGCGTTTGGCTTGATGCTCCTGTTGACGCCAATACATATGTAAGAACAGATTGTTGTGTTGCGTTATTGATGTATGTCTGACCCAAAATTTTCTTCGTTGTCATTTTTGCACAGTATGCGACAAATACATCAAACATCACCATATAAAGCGTCAAATTTGATAAACCGCTATATGCAGTATACGAATCATTCAACACATTAAATTTTGCACCAACGTCTGAAAAAAATTCTCTTAAAAATAAAAGAATATTCGTACCATCAAACAACGACGATTCAATCATTTCGTTCGTCAACAACATATCACTACTAGGTGTTGTTTTCAACGTTTTTGTTACGTCAATTGTATTTCTTTGTATTGTATTGATAATACATTCAAACAATTCAATATATGACATTCGAATATCAATAACTGACATCACATATAAAAATAATGCAGCCTTTAATTCAAGACTAGAGTTTGCCAACGCAAACACGGGTGACAAAATATCATCTGCGATTTCATAATTTTGAAATCGCAGAACAAAAGTATTGAATATATCAGTAGGATTATTGAGTGCGTCAGAATACGAAGAAGTATTAGATTTGTTTGAATACAAAATATCAAGAACTGATGATAATTTACAAAAAGATTGTAAATATTGATCAACTGTCACAGAAAATGTTGATATTTTTGTAACATCTGTCAAGTTATCACTAAAATAGTATTCAGATCCGGGTAAGAATGAATTTGTAGCTAAATTGATTTGTTCTGTTTCAAATGTTAGAATTTTTTGATTTGAATCAATTAATTGCGATAATGTTGAAATACTATTTTTGTTAGTCGATAACTGCGTTATGTTTTTTTGATTTCCAAAAATTGCATCAAACATTTTAACATTTTCAGGTTGTCGAGAAGAATAATCAGATTTTATAACAGTGTAATTATACGCGTTCAATAAAACATAAGCATTTTCTGTAATACCAAGTGAATATCGATATTCTTTTGATAAAAAGAATAACAATGCAGATATTTTAATTTCATCAGACTTAAATGACGTTGAATATAATGTACCAAATTTTTGTTCTATTTGCGAAATATTAGTAACTGTTGGTGTATCTACAATTTGTGCAAGAAACGTAGATAACGTTGCAGTTTTTGCATCATTTACAACATAAAAATACGACAAACTACCTGCATTATTAATGTTTGTTGCATTGGTATCATTTTTTTGAATTGTATAATCTAAGTCAAGTAATCCTGGTGTGTGGTATGATAATATCGTTTTGTACTCTGATAATAATTGTAACCATATTTTTGTAGAAGAAAATGTTTTAACGTTTTTTTCTACATATCCCAATTTAGTAAACACATCAACTAAACTTTTTACAGTAAATTCGTAATTTGCATACAATAGTTTTAGATTATCAGTTGATGCGACTTGAGAATAATTTTCAGCATACGCATCAATGATATTTGGCGCATCGATTATGTACGATTCATCATGAAGACTAAAACTTCTTTTCATTTTATTTGTATTTGACACAATTCTGTACAAAGTCTGCAATATTGTGCGTAATGCTAACAACTGATTATAAAAATCAGAATTTGTCTTATCACACATTGACGACAAATTTGAATTAATTTTTTTAAGACTTTCAATCATCGCCGACATGTTATCATACAACAAATTTCTAACCTGCATTTGTGTATTAACAAATTTTCCAGCAGATGTCATAAATGTTGTTATATCATTATCTGAAACACTTCGCTGTTGATATTTTTCATTCTCAAATATTGGCAAAAAATCTATCATCGATATTATTTCAGGACGTTCTTGCGAAACATTTGTTAAATTTTCATATTTAGATTTTATTTTCTCAGAAAATATCTTTTGTTTTGAAGTACTTACAGTTGGAAATGCCAAAGAAATTGTGTTGTATTTACTTTCCATTGGAGCTAACACATAGACTTCATCTGACAAAATATCTTCAATTATTGAATTGAATTGAATATTTTTTATGAGTTCAATGTTATTATTCTTATAATGTAGCATTGACGGAGAAATTGGTACTTCATGTGCTGCAACACCACCTAATGAATTTAACGCCGGAACTGTTTTTGCAGACAATACAATTCCACTAACATCATTTACGGGTTGTATTTGAATATTTCCTAATGTCAATGCAGAATTACCGCTTGATAATGTTTGTTGCAACGTCATATGTCCTCTATAAAGATTGTGTCAGTATTAACAAAAGAACCCAAACTATAATCATTAAACACAGGAACTATTTCATATTGTAACGCTCCAATATTTTGTTTTGTTAATGTGTGTGTAAATTGACAATTTTCAGATTGTGAATGAACTCTACCAACGATTGTTTTGACGTTCATGTTATTTAATATTATCATAAAATGATCAATTGTTGATAGTTCGTTTGCAGCTTTCCAGTTAATTACGTTTGTATATCTATCTGTGCGTTCTAGCGTGATCGATGTAGATATTGAAACTATCTCATTGAAAACAACATTTGTCGTAATTACATTTCCAATCGCACCATATGACATTTGATCTTTTGCATTAAGTTGTTTTATGCCATCGCTCGAATATAACGTTCCGTTGTCTAGTGAGAGTGGATTCAAATATTTTGCAGGACTGTAATTGAATGATTTTTTTGTTTCTACATCAACTGCTGATTTTAATAAATCATAAAATAATGTGTCTGATGATCGTAACAATGGCATTACTTCGTAACGGTATGAATGTGTTGATTGCAATTTTTCAATTGAATTGTTTATTGCAAATGCACTGTCAATAAAATTATTGCCCGTAATTATTCCAAAATCAGATCTAACGCCTGATGTTAGATCAACGCGTTGCACATTGTGTGCTATTAAAACGCTTAGAGCGTCACGAGTTGTTATTAACATATCATCATATTGTGTTATTCCTGCGGCCTCCAATAATGTTTTTACGTTCGTATTGTCGGTATCAGATATTTTTGTTGATATGTCGAATGACACATCTACATTTGTTGAATCAATTTTAACATTTTGAATATTTGTAAAAATTTTGTTAGTTTCTGACTTAATATATTCAACTATACAAGATCCCGTAATTACCCATTCTCCAGTAGAATATGTTAGTTTTGCCGCATATTCATATACATTTCCTTTATTAACGTTTTTGTCAATGTTGACTATTCCTGCTTTTGCAACAGACATTAGCTTTGACACATAATGAACTTGTTTATCAACATTTTTGTATGTAACCTCATGATAAGATAAATTTCTCACTACAATTTCAACAGACACAACACGATTTGGAATATTGCTAATGCAAACCTTTATACCATTCTCAATTTGTAAAGTATTAATAACAACATTTTTTTCATTTACGTAAAATCGTGGTGAAACAACAACGTTTGTAAACGTATCACTAATATTATTTTGTTCTCCTGTTGAAATTGCTCTATAAACTGCAAATGAATTAACACATTCACTAACGGGTACTTTAATGGTTTCAGCTTTTTTTAATTTATATTCATTATAAAACGAATAGCCGTTATTTGAATCAGCACTAACCGTCGAAATTACTTTCTTATAAAGTTTAATACTTTTTGCCTTTTCATCATTTTGTCTTATTTCTAATTGCGATTCGCCAGATGTTGATCGCTTAAACAAAACCGTTGGTGAAATTACGGGCATTGAAAATATTTGCATATGTTTTGTAACATCAAAATCTCTCGTAATAGTATCAATGCACATTGTTGTTGAATTGATTAAATCAAATCTAACGTATAACTTTGATGAGCTAATTTTGTTTCTAGGGACTGCAACATACATTGAAACTTCAATTGTATCATCAGGAGCATTTACTAATGCGTAGTTAACACTTTTTTGTTGTGTGTCTGAATAGAGATAAAAATCTTGTAATTTCTTTAACGTCATCAATTCATCAATTTTAACATTTTTAGATGTTCCTGCAATACTATCGTGTGCCGAAATTGATAAATCTGTTAAATCTAAAACTTTTGTTGGATCAATTCCATCAAGAATGAGATTTTTCATAAATGTCATTGCATCATTCGTGGTGTACTTTTCACTATCTTGTGGAAATGTTATTGTTGGTAAAGAAGTATCTTGTGCCAGCGCTAACTTTGTCTTTCGAAGCAAAAATATGTCATTCTTTGAAAAACCTGAATTAATTTCTGATAATACCGAGTTATTAACATATGCTGATATATCAGATCTTTTTGTTGCTATAATGTATTGTTTTTGTTCATTTATTGATTTTTTAACATCTGACACGTATGATTGTAATGAAGAAACAACTTGTTGTGCATTGCGTGTGTTTGTTATCGATTGTATCGAACTAGGTGTTACAGATTGTGTGTACACGTAAACAATGACTGCTAATGCATTGTTTACAACGACGTCGACTTGTGACACGCTGTACGTGAATTCAAACGTTAATGTATCATCATTCATTGCAACAAGATGTGCAAACGTATTATCTACATTTAACATTTTTGTTTTAGCGTAAGTGTAATATGTCATGAAAACACCATTGTAAACAAATGAACAAACGTGTTTACGTTATTTGCATCTGTAAAAATTTTTCCAACAAAAAAATATTTCTTGTTACCAAGAACACCAAAATCAACAACGTCAAGTTTTTTCATTGTATCATTTGTAACCTCAAAAAACTGTAACATTAATCTGTTGTTTTTTGATGTTGGTTCAAAATACACCTCTCTTGCGAAACCTTGTTGCTCATAATGAGCAAGTTCGCCTTCAATTTGTCCTGACGTAATTGAATTATTTTGAATTCTGCCTAAAGGTTTATAATGACCTAACCACGTATCCTTTGTTTGATTAATGTTAGATTTATCTATTGCGCTTTGAATTTTATTGATTGGTGGCAAAAATTTAAAATTTTCTAAATTACTAAATCTTGCATCATTAAATAAACTGTCGAGTGATGTTAAATTTACTGTTTCTGAACCATATTTTACTGGTTTGTTGTTGTTAATTACGAACGTTACATCATTGTTACTAACGCCAAACCCGTCTTCGTCAAACACTTTATCAAATGTTCCAACCAACTGTAATTTTGTAAAATTATCTATTGATGATGCTAGCAAATCATCGGCTAATGACGCGAATTCGTCACCTGTGTAAAATACAGGCGCATAATTACCTGCAATAAAACTGCTCGTCACAGGTGTAAAATGATACGCTTGGCCTGCTCTTATTTGAACGTTTGATGAATTTCCAAATGGCATTATTTTGCCACTATCGTCTGCCTCAAAGGTAATTTGATCTTGTGGTAAGCAACAACTTTCAAGATATATTCGTGAAGCAGCATCTTGAGTTCCGCTAACAATATCAGCTTTATAAAAAGTGTGACAATCGGTGAACGACACATATCGTATCTTCAACTTCCCCATTGAAAGTTGTTCACGACCTTGCTGCGTGATAATAGTGTCTAATATACGCGTCTTATTATCTAAAATACCTGACACATTTATAAGTATGACGTGCTACAAAACGGGAACTTTTGCGTCACCGTAAACGTACGTGACACCCACTTTTGCATTCACGATTAAATCACGTAGTTCATCATTTGATATCTTTTTTGCTATTAAACTTGCTATACGAACTAACTTCATGTTCATTATTGTAAAATATTCATCTTGAATACGATCACGTTTTACTTGTTCACATACTTTGTCATATTTTAATGATTTTTGTTGTAATCCGTGCCAATGTTCACCATCATGTTGCACATAAACATCACATGATGTGACATAACAATCAATTGGCCACATTTTGACGCGTTTTGAATGAACGTTATCAATAAATAATATATCAAGACGTTCAATGAATTCTTTTTCTGCTTTTGACGTAAATAATGATGAATTTGTAATGCGAGTTTCTAATGCTTTTATTCGTATTTTTTCATGATCGTATGCATGAAATACTGTTCCACGTTTAACACAAAGATCATGCCAATTTGTCACTCCATTATTTTCAAAAAACGTTTGACGTTGTTTTGTAAGTATAATTGGATCTTGTGAAGGATATAAAACTCCGTGATGTTTAAAACACGTCTCTTCTTTTTTTCGTTTTATATTTTCATCTTGCGATATGTTCGTAACGCCATAATTTGCAAACGTAGTTTCTTTAATTTTTTCAACAACGTCTTGCCTAGCAAAATTATTTGAAACACCATATTTTGTTAAAAACGCAAGTTGTAATATATGACCATCCTTTTGTGCATTATAATGACATTTTTGTGAACAAAAATGATACACTTTTTCTATTTGAACCTTTTGATATGTTTTTATAAATTCACATTTACATTCATCACACATCAATCGTATATTTCGACCACATGTTTTTTCTTTTTTCTCAATTTTAATTACTGTCATAAGATATCAGCGCTAAGGCTTGCAAGCTGCGATCTTTCGCCTTTAATTAATTTAATATGTGCAGCAATTTGTTGATCCTTGAACTTCTCAATGACATGCGTAAGACCATTTGAAAACATATCAACGTTCACGTTATCGATTTGACTTTCGTCGCCAGTCAAAACTACCTTTGATCCTTCACCCACGCGAGTCAAAATTGTTTTAAGCTCATGTAACGTAATATTCTGACATTCGTCTACAATAATAAACGCATTTGGAATTGATCTACCACGAATGTACGTAATTGCTTCAATTTCAATTTCGCCCTTTTTCAACATAGCGTCGAGCATTAAATTATTTTTTGAATTTTTTGCACTCATCAGATATCCGATATTGTCCCTAATTGGGGCGATCCACGGCGCCATTTTTTCTTCCATGGTTCCCGGTAAAAATCCGATATCTTTTCCTAATGGTTGAATTGGACGTGTAACAATAATTTTAGAATATTTTTTCTTTAATTGTTGTAATCCGGCTGCTAACGCCAATAACGTTTTCCCACAGCCGGCTCTGCCCGCTAACGTCACAAGCTTTACGTCATTATCCAATAACATGTCTAACGCTAACGCTTGTTCCTTATTTCTTGATCGTAAACCATACACATCACCAATTTTTGCAATTGGAACAATCACGTCTTTTGATGATGCAATTGGTTTACACTTTGCAAGCACAGATCTAATCGTCTTTTTTTGTTCATCTTCGCTCTTAAGCACAACAGCCTGATTTGGGTATAATGAACAATAGTCACTCAAATCTAAGAAATTGTCATCATAAAATGCTTGTACAACATCATCTGGAACGACTTGAACTTTTACGCCTGTATATAATTTGTCTTCCGCGTCCGTGACGCGCAGGTGTTTATAATCTTCACACCTAATTCGTAACACATCACACTTGATGCGCATGTTAATGTCTTTTGATACCATTGTTAGCATGTGGTGCGAATCTTTAAACGCAAGCGCTAATGCGATTATTGAATTGTCTGCGGTCGGATGTTGTTGCATTTCAACAGGTAAACAACACAACATTTCATTATCTGTTAAAATAACTCGAAGTGTTCCACCACAACGAAGTTTCACGCCATCAACCAATGATCCTACTTCTCTAAGTTCATCTAATAATCTGTTTGCAAGGCGCGCATTTTTACCAACATCGTCCTGACGTGTCTTAAATTTATCAAGTTCTTCCAACACTATCATTGGAATGATCACATTGTTGTCTTCAAACGCAAACAATGCATATGCATCGCTCAGTAAAACGTTAGTATCTAAAACGTACGTTTTCACCACGTTGAGCCTGCTTTCTTTGTTGTACCGGTGCACAACTTATCCTATTATTTAACTATACCATATGACAACATGTTATTCAAACTGTTCAACAAATAATGTCTCTTGCAAAAATACATCATGTAAACAATGGTGCAGTTTCTCTGAAAACTACAATTGTATGATACTTGCCGTCAACAACGGGCCACACACTCTTCACGACATTGGAAAAGCGATAGGAAATAATCGCATCAGCACGGGGCAGCAAGAAAAAGAAATTATTAATAAAATTTGTAAATTTATTACTTCGTAGTCTTCTTGTTTCTACGACGACCAACTACGACAACGCCTGTTTCGTCAGTAACTGGAGCTTCGACTGTTTCGTCAGTAACTGGAGCTTCGACTGTTTCGTCAGTAACTGGAGCTTCGACTGTTTCGTCAGTAAAAATCGTCGGCGTGATAACTAATTCATCATGCCACAAATTCGAGATTTTTAATCTTCCATCTTTACCAACAATTGTATGTGGTTTTGTAGGATCAAGGTGTAAATCAATTATGTCAGCCAACACTGCGCGATGGGTGCGTAAATTTGCCATGTTTTAATTATTTTCCTCATTAATCTTTGACTTCTTTTTGAGATACTTCACCCTATTCATCGGCTGAATGCCGTTCTCTTCGCGATATTTACGACGACGATTAATTGATTGTTTGTTTCGTTTGTTTGTCTCACGTATGAGTATCATAACGACGTTCTTTATATTACGTAACCCAACTCGTGAACGTCTGCCGGCAACTATACTTCCATTTGCACATTTTGCAACATCTAGACGAATTGCAGCAACGGTGTCTTCAACGACACGCCACATTGACATGATGCTCACCTGATCATCATTGTCGGGATCATTTTCGACTTGATCGTACTTTAAAACTTTGTGTTTTAATCTTGGCATAATCACTCCGCAATGAGAAGTTGCACGAAATCAGTGGGAAACATATGTTTATTTTGAGCGTAAAAACGCTTCCAATCACTATCAAGAATATAACTCACCGCAAAATCTTTTTCATTTCTAACTGATCTTCCTAAAGATTGTACTATTGTCTTTGCTGTCTGATATGCATACCATTCTTTGTCTTTTTCCATTCGTTTTAACACCACTTTGTCTTTTAAAAACGGATATGGAATTTTGCAAAGAATTTGAAATCTACTATTGTCGTCAAACAAATCTATTCCTTCAGCCATCGAAGGAGACAATAAAATTGTTGGTTTATTTGATTTCATATGTTGTTTTAACACTGCATCACGATTTTCAGAATTATGTAACAAAATTCTATCAGAATTTACATAATCTTTTATGAATGTTGCAATTTTGTAAGTTTGACAATTATGAACTACAACTTCATTTGCAATGAAATTATGATTTTTATTAACTGTCATATCGTAAACTAATCGTAATCCGACATATTTTTTTGACTTAATTTTCATAATATTCCAAGTTCATTTAAACGTTGTTTATCCCACAATTGGGACGTTTCAATATGATTACGTCATCATATTCAGTTATAAACTGTGCTTGTACCCAAGAACGATTTCTTGTTAAAAACAAATGTTCAGGTGTGCATATAACACGATTTCCATTTTTAAATTCAATTTCAATACAATTTTTCATACCATTTTCCCAAACATCAATAACGGATTGATTTTCAAATTTTGAAGTATTTTCATTATATGTTAAAATATTATCATTTTGTTTAACGTCTACAATTTTTTTATATGATCCATTACTCATTGTCACAAGCGTATCTTTATCAACACAATGAATCATCCCTTTGACGTCTTTATGACGTTCTAATAACATTTTTACGGCTTCAGCAAGAATGGGTAATGTGTTATCAATACAACGATACGACATGCTACCCGCGGGAATTATGTGAATTTGTCTATTTTCTACCGGGAACGGTGAAGGTGCGGTGTAGAATTCGGCATCAGCAGGTTTGATTCCAACTGATCGACAATATGCTTCTTTGTTCATTATTGTCGCTGACATCAGCAACACGTGATCAGTGCCATACTTGTACAAATAGTCTTCACAAAACGGTGATATATCAACAGGTTTGAATTCATAACGACGTAGTTTTTTGTCTCCCGCCTGCACATCAACTACGTTCATCACCCAATTATCAGGTTCATATGCCTCAATAAAACGATTGATTTTACATATGTGTTTATCAAGCATCTCAAATTGTTTGCTATTTGCAGTTTCAACAGTCAAATCTTCTGAACCTGCAATTTCAATTTCAATTTGCTTTTCAAGCGCTTTGATTTTTCTACTCAATGAAGGCTTATAATTTTTCTTCACCCAATCAAAAACTTCTTCTTGTGTTGCTGCACGTTTTGAAAACTTACAATTCAACACGTCTTTAGCGAACTTTTCAGAAAACGTTATTTCAACAAAACTGCTTAAAACATTCTCGAGCGAATGACATTCATCCACGATGACTAACGATCTGGGTTCAAGTTGATGCGCATACTTTGTTTCTGCAAGAAAATACGAAAAGTTCGTCACACCAATGTCAGCATTTAAAAAATCTTGTTTTGCAAGTGTATATGGACACCTATTTTTACACGTATTGTAAAATTCAGTCCCTTGTAACTTTTCTTTAAGAGCTTTTAAAATACGTTTGCTTTCACTGCATTTTTGTGTAGGATTGTGAGCACACGTAAAATTGCTCGCGGACGATATTTCTCTAATTAGATTTCTATTCTTGGGTCCAAAGTCTCGTGTATACTGTGACACCAAGACTTTTTGCGTGCTCAAAACGTATGAACCAAGCGCATAATTAACTTTCAAATGTGTACTTGCACGCAGAAATCTTGCAACCGTTATTCCAATTGCTGACTTTCCTACACCAACGGCACATTCCAACACACAAAATTTCTTTTTTTTGTTCAAAAATGCATCAAGAACAAAATTAATTGCATCCTCCTGTTGAGGACGAATGTTGTCATATGGAAAATGCTGTTTCCAATCGTCAATTGTTATATTCACAAGAATATTTTACCACATTACCCAATGATTTTATCAGCAATTCCTAGTTCAATTGTTTTTTCTGCATCAATGTACTTGTCAAGTTTTTTACTGAACATGTCTTCAATGTATGACTTTGACATCTTTGTATTTTCAACTAACAATTCAACCATCAGATCATTAATCCTTTTTGCTTCGGTGACTTCATTCACCATTTCAAACACGTTTCCCACAGTACCACTACTTGCACCGTGCATCATTACGGTTGTAGTGCGTCCAATGAGACGCTTTCCTTTTGCACCACAAGCCAAAATTAACACACCTGCGCTCATGATCTTTCCAATTCCAACCGTACAAACTTGAGTTCCATGAGACTTCAGTAACATGCACGTGTCATACAAAGCCATCATATCATGTATTACACCTCCATACGTTGAAGTTATGAGGTGAATGTCTTTGTGACTTTGACTGTCAAGCCAAATTAATTTTTCTATTGTAGTAGAAATTGATTGTTCATTAACGTCTCCGTATAACGTTATGACACGCATGTCCGGAGACTGAGACTGCACAAGCATGCTCTCAAGCGCTGAACTATTTGTTGTTGCATTCTTTGTACACTCAAGTGCTTGACGTCCCATTTTCGTTCTCGCTTTCATAGTGTTCAGTTAGAAAAATTTCGCTACCATAAAATTCTTTCATAAAAGATGCGATGTTTTGCATCTTTTCTACGTCTTCTAATTCCAGAGCGAGCAAATAAATTATGAAAAGTTTTTGTCTATCAGACACACCAAAATTAACAATTTCACCAAGAATTTCCCTACACTGTTCATTTTCTTCTGAAAACTTTTCAGAACTAAGTTTGCCGTACATCATTGTGCAACCTCTTTACGAGTGAAGTTTTCAACGCGAAAAGCTGTCTCGCTCAATAGAACAATAAATTTTCCTGTTCTCTCATCGTCTATTGTTTCACCCGTCAACACGACCATGTTACCCCACTGTTTATTGTCAAATGTAAATTTGACAGCTTCCCACGTTGGAATGTCAACGTTATTTGCTTCAAGAACTGAAACAAGCTTTTCAGGTAACCCACACGCAATTTCTTCTGCGGTTACAAGCGTTGTAATATTTTCTTTCCCGTTGACAATGACTGACTTTGTGATATCAATCACTTTGTGAACTACGCCACAATTGTTACAAACAACAATTTTTGGAATTACATTATCGCTATCGTCTATTACGGAAAATACAATAAATTGGTGATTTGGTGGTGAAAACGCCTTTTTGAATTGAGGTAATGTACACCTACATTTCACCAAATGTTTCATTCCATTTGACATGTCACTTTTCTTTTCGTGAAAACTTCTTTGAAAGATTTTTAGCAAATTCTTCAGTCGTCTCATAAGGAACGTTAAATTTTATTTGATAAGCTTTGTTTGCTTCATTTAACATTCTTGAAACAGGTATCTGGCATGCATCAACAACGTTTTGCAACGTAGCAAACAACACAGGTAGCTGTTTTTGATCGATCAAAAGTTGATTTTCACCTACTGCATTGGCAATTTTTTCCTCGAGTGAATTCTTTATGAAAGTTAAAATTTGAAATGTAGTTTTTTCGTCCACTTTGAAAACTCCTATATTTTGATAGTAAGTCACTCCATACTTATGTGTTATGAATAGTTTTCTAATCAGTGAATTAAAAACACGTATTAGCGTCATTGACAAGAAATTAATTCTTCAAGAGAAGATACGAAACGCAAATACGACACTTTTACTACGTGAAGTGTTCGATCAAACAACAGCAAATGATGCAATCGCTCTTATTGAAAGACTAAATGCAATAAAATGGCCAATGCATTCGCCAACCGACGTCACTGATCCATTTATTTTGTTTCGAACTGCAACAAAATCTGCAATAGCAGAACTTCAACAAATTTTTAGTGGTAAAGACAGATCTAAAAATTTGTTTGACAAAATCATTGGACTTTTTAAAAAAGAAAAAGACAATCCGTTAGTCGACGTGATAGCTTTTGCGAATATGTTGTTTTCATTTTTTACGTTAATGTACAAATTTCTTTCAGCAATGGGTGGCGACGATGATCAAACTGTCGAAGAAATTATTGGAATAAATGGAAAAAATACGTTGACAGCAATTGTTCAAAAGGGAATTAAACCACAAAGTGGAATAATTCAAAAACTTGGAACAAATTGGACAAAGAAATATTTGCAAGGATTTGTTGTTAACGACTTCGTTACCGGCATATCAAAAATGACAAAGGGTGATATTTGGATTATTTGTCGACAAGTCATGCAACAACTAAGTAACATTGCTGATATAACCACAAAAGTTGCGGCAGCCGAAGACGCAGTTGAACATGGAAAAGAAATTTCTAATTCTACTGAAGAAAAATTATCGCAACAAGGTTCTAAAAACGATGTTGAATCTCAAGAAACAGGTACGACACCAACACAACAACCACAAATAAAACCTGGACGCCAAGTCGATCAAACACAACGTGTTGTGTTAAACAAAGTAAAACCCGCGTTAGAAGACTTGGGTGTGAAAGATCCGGCAAGGTTAATTGCAGCACTCGCCGACATGGATGTTTTAAAAGAACCTAACGAATGACACAACTTAAATCTTGTAAATAAAGATAGCATTCATTTGCGCATTTTTGTGCAGCCAATTCTGTCGCAGTCAACAAAATATTGTTATCGATGATTGTTACACCATGTTCAATCAAAGATTTTATAGAACGAAGAATGTAATCAATTTTTTGTGAATTTATCACAAAATCAATATCATCAATAAGTCTAATGACTACATGATTGGGTGACAAACTTTTAATACGCTTGTTTATTAGTTCAACCACATCGTCGACTTTTTCTTTCTTTTTTTCATTAAGTTCTTTCACTAAAAGTTTAACGTTATTGTTTGAACACATATTTTTTATGACAATTTTATTCGAATATAACGTCGCTTCATTAATAATTGGCAACGTTGCAAGCGATATCGTGCTAATTAGTTCACCTTTAAATGACGACACAACGTCGCCACAACACACAGTCGCTATGTCCTTAAGCGTGTTCAATCCACTCAAATCAGTCTCAGTGATATACGAATAAACGTTTAATGTTCCACGATCATTATTCACTTTTAACGTGTGTTTAACTTCTTCTGATATTCCACGCGTAAATAATAAAACTGTTTCTTTATTTTCTGCTGCACTTTCTAATAAAGAATTAATTTCGGAAACTGACTCAATAAAACCATCGATACATATCACTCTTGGTGACACAAGACGAAGTAATTTCATGTTCCAAGAGGGTATTACACTAAAAGTGTAACCACGAACAAGCTCTACTGACACTACGTCGGATTGTGTTTTTTCAACCAAAACTTTCCCATAATGACCTGCAAGTTCAATAGCACGTAGCGCAACTTCTGTGACAAATGTTGATTTTGAAATATGCTTGATAACGTCAATAATATGAGATTTTTTAGCTTTACTCGATATTGAGTTGTTAGTTTCGATAATATTTCGATTATGAATAAATTTAGTTAATAAATAATCAATTGTTCGAACAAAGCCAAATGGCGCGAACTGTTCAGCTTTTAACGCATACGTAATAATTGTTTGAAAAATCAAACGATCAAGTTCAGATTCAAACTTGAAATTAAAAATATGTTGTAAATTTGTTTGTTTAAGCAATCTATCATTTTGTTCAAGTAAAATAAATCTATCGAATTTTAATGATTGTGAAATTTCATCACAAATTTTGAGAATCGTTTTTTGAATATCAACATCAAATTTAATCATGTTAATCGTGTTTAATCAATATAATGGCAAATGTACAAAACGTTGCTAGCTCTATTAAACAGTAGCTCTTGCTAGCTCTATTAAACAGTAGCTCTTGCTAGCTCTTGTTTAGCTATTAGCTATTATAATAGTTTACGTGAAACGTGTATAGAAAAAGTGATTGTGAACGTCTCTTTTTTCTTGTAATATAATTTTTTCTATGAACTTTATTGATTTGTCAAAACAGACAATGCTGATCCCTCCAGAAACACGTGTCGTGTTTGTATCAGATTTATTTGAACATGAATATTTTGGTGGCGCAGAAGCAACGTTAGCGGCAATCATGTCTTCGTGTCCATATGCTTACTTTAAATTACATGCTCGTGACATAACTGAGCAAATCATAAAAAACAACATAAACAAAATATTTGTGTTTGGAAATTTCTCGACAATTAATCCACAACTGTTACCGGTGATCTCGAAATTTTTGAAATATGTTGTTTGTGAATTTGACTATAAATTTTGTCTGTATCGTTTGCCACAGCTTCACATAGAAAAAACTGGAAAATGTGACTGTGCAACTCAAGACATCGGGAGATTAATTTCGAGTTTCTTCTCAAATGCAAAACAACTATGGTTCATGTCAGAAAAACAGAGACAAGTGTATCTTGATAATTTTCCCCAGCTGTCTCGAAACAGTGATGTGTTGTCATCAGTCTTTGATCAGAAAACTCTTGACAAAATCAAATTACTAAGAGAAAACACAAAAAGTGATACGTGGATTGTGTTGGGTTCTCAAAGTTGGGTTAAAGGCTTTGAGAATGCAAAACAATATTGCGAAAAAAATGACATTAAATATGAAGTTGTTTGGAATTTGCCATATGATCAACTATTGGAGAAATTGTCAAAATCAAAAGGTATCGTATATCTTCCATCGGGACCAGATACATGTCCGAGGTTTTGTATTGAAGGAAAATTGCTAAATTGTGAACTTGTTTTGAACAAGTTTGTTCAACACAAGGATGAACATTGGTTTAACGAACGTATTGATTACATTGAAACGTATCTTCAAAATGCTCATCAATTATTTTGGGATAACATTCGTGAAATAGAAACAAATAACATAACAATTTCTGGTTATTGCACAACGTACAATTGTATATCTCAACAATATCCTTTCGAAGCGTGCATTCGTTCAATGTTACAATTCTGTGATGAAGTGTGTGTAGTTGATGGTGGTTCAACCGACACAACATTAAACGAATTAATTTGGCTCGCATATCCAGGAGATTGTGATTGTCACTTTACGTTAGGATTATACGCAGAGGCAATGCTACATTGCAAAAACACGGGTGAACCGTATGAATTTCCAGACGAATGGTTTGGTGTAAAACGTGGTAAAGTGCGTGTCAAGATAATTCCACGCGACTGGAACTCAAAGCAATCTGCACTCTTCGATGGCATGCAAAAAGCAGAAGCTCGTGACATGTGCACAGGTGATTACTGTTGGCAGATGGACGTTGACGAAGTCGTGTCAGAAGACGATGCAAAGAAAATTCTTCCATTATGTGAGTACATGAAAAATAATGGAATTGATGGAATTTCTTTACCGGTCGTAGAATGGTGGGGCCCGGTGAAAAATGGAAAAGTGCGCGTAGATATTCCGCCTGAAAAATGGCGCTTGTCAATGAACGATCAATGCCACACAGTGACACATGGCATCCCTCTCGAATTACGCGCAACAGATGATGAAGGAAACCTTTATTGCAAAGGTGGCAGCGACGGGTGTGACATGGTGTTCAGAGATACCGGTCTACGCGTTCCATTCGTGACTGCCGTGCCAAACGATGCACGACATGCACAAGCAAAAGCATTGCAAGGCGACAAGAACGCATTAGCTGCATACGAACAGTGGTTCAATGCTTACGTGAACGAATTACCTGGAGTGTTTCATTACTCATGGGTTGACATTGAGAGAAAAATTCGCCTATATCGTGATTTCTGGAGCAGGCATTGGAACGTCCTTACTAACAACAGTTACGTCGATGACGCTGAACATAACATGTTTTTTGATGTTTCGTGGTCACAAGTGACTGATGAAATGATCAAACGCCGCGCTTCAGAACTTGAACAAATTGGTGGTTGGGTGTTTCATCGAAATTGGGATGGTTCTCAAACGCCATGTATTCGTGTAACAAAACAAGAACCACTATGCGTGAAAGATTAAACTTTTCGTTTTCGTCCACGTTTTTTGACTTGTTGCACGACTTCTTCTTTTTTCAATGTTTCAAGTTCATCTTTTGTTAAAAATCGCAATGCATTTGGTGAAACAGAACTCATAGTTTCTTCAATGTGTTGTGTTGGTGTTTCATCAATTTGTGGTTGAGATAATTCGTACGCAATGTTCATCATGACGTTCGTGCATGGATGTGGATTTTTATTTACGACGATTTGTTTTTGATATTTATGTCCATTTTTTATTGTGGCGATTTCTTTTCGTAATGCCAACAGTTCAATGTATGTTTTGCTTGGTTCGTATTTTTGTTTATTTTTCATTGTCGTTCTATTAAAAACACAAAGCTCTCACTTTCGCAAGAGCTTTGTCATTCTTATTTAGTGACAGTTAACCCACTGTCACACGGGTCAGTTTAGACGACAGTACCGGTCGGTAACTTCGTCTTCAAAAGTGTGATTTCGTTCTTGGCATCAACGAGATCAACGGCATTCCTCAAACTTTCAATGGCATTGATTCTCTCTTCGAGGTCATCAATGTCGTCTCGAGTGTGATCACCGTCATCGCGAATTGCTTCTTTCAGTTCACAACAACAAGTCGCCATCTGTGCGGTGATAGAGGCAGCATTCTGTGCAGCAAACAACGTGGCCGCATCAGCCTTAGTCTGAATAAGCACGTTAGTTGCTGAATTCAGGGTCAAGCTGTTGACAAGAGACGCAGCCGCAATTTTTTCCGCTTGAACTTCACGCGACGCTGACAGTTTTTCAGCCTGAACGCCTAGTGCAGCAGCATTTTTCTCGGCTTGAACGTCCAAAGCCGCAGTGTTTTTCGCACTTTCTAAAATTTGAGCAGCAGCGTTTTTCGCGCTTTCTAGACTCTGTGCAGCCGCATTCTTCGCAGCCTCGACTAAAGACCGACCTTCGATTGCAAACTGATTAGTTTGAATGACAGTATTGTCAGCCGAAATCGCCTTGCGGTTGTCAAGAATTTGCTGGTCGATCCAGTGTTCTCGCTTGTCGAAATTCTCGCGATGTTCGTAACCACGGTTCCGTCGATCGTCATTATCGTCTGAAGACACGACTGTTTGTCCGGGCATGGGTGTTAGTACTGTTGCCATATTATTTTTTCTTTCTTTCTTGCCATTTCTGGCATCTTTTTATAAGTATGAGGGACAAGTTTCAAAAGTGTTGTATATTTAGTATCTTTTATTTTTTTTGTAAACAGTGAAAAACTACGGGTAAGAATGTTATTATCCCCATGTTGTAGAGGGAAAGAGATATTATCATGAATTATGAAAGTTCAGCTACATTACGTTTATCAGATGAACACTATGAAAAATTAGTCACAATCGCAAAAGCAAAGGACACGTCTGTCAGCAAGCTTCTCAGAAAGATCACGATAGACTTTCTATCACAAAGTTCTGGCGATGGGTTAATTACTGAGTGCGAACACTGTGGTCTGTGATGATCTACGTCGTGCCAATAGTAATTTGTGTGATTTACGAGTTTATTATATCGGCAAAACGTGATAAAATTAAAAAATGAACATTTTTATTTTGTCGTCAGATCCTCATGAAGCAGCACAAATGCAGTGCAATCGCCACGTTGTGAAAATGGTTTGCGAAAGCGCCCAAATCTTGTCGACTGCAATACACCTTCGGGATCCCATACGTTATTCTGAATACGCGTGTTGTCTGTACAAACCGACGCACAAGCATCACCCATGCGTCAGGTGGGCCATGGCAACGTCTGACAACTTTGACTGGCTTGTGAAGCACTCGCTCGAGCTCTGTGACGAGTACACGCGTCGCTACAAGCGGGTTCATGCGTCGCAGCGCGTCATCGAGTGCGCGTCAGAGTTCGCGGGTGAAGAATTTTATCGATGCGGAAACTTCAAGCATCACTCGCCCTTTGCGCAAGCAATGCCGGAAAAGTACAGAAATCACGATGATGCAGTGCAAGCGTACAGAAACTACTACGTGGGTGAAAAGGCAAAATTTGCTGCGTGGGAGCCAAGAACAAAAGTTCCTGAGTGGTGGCCAATTAAGTGAACACGTGCTCTTGTGTAGCATAAATTCTACTACATGACAAAGACATCGGTTGCAGTGATAGGTGCGGGCTTTGTGGGTGGTTCACTTGCTCAAGTATTAGTTGAGCGTGGACTGACTGTTTATAACTACGACAAAGCAGGCAAGTGTGCCGTGGGTGCTGAAAAAGCACAAATACGATATTTTACTGATTGTTCAGGAGCTCCTGATTATAGAAACGTTGAAAACATTCGAGAGTTAGTCGAGAGCTGTTCACCGAAGGAAGGGTTTTCGGGAATTTATTTTTGTTGTCTTCCAACGCCAATGTGGGATGACGGCGAATGTGATCTTTCAATTGTTGAAAGTGTTCTTGAAGAATTCGCCGTCATCCCAGGAAATCATATTGTTGTTGTAAAAAGTACAATTCCTCCTGGAAGTACTGAAAAGTGGAATAAAAAGTATGAAAATACTGGACTTCGAATTTGCTTCAGCCCTGAATTTTTAACAGAAAAGAACGCTGTTGACGACATGCGAAATCAAAATCGCATAATTCTCGGTGGGCCTCGTCCTTATATCAATGTTGTTAAACAATTATTTCAAACCGCATTTCCAAACGTACCAATTATCAAGACAAGTAGTTCAACGGCTGAATTTGTAAAGTATTTCACAAATATTCAACTCATGGCTCGTGTTGTATTGAGTTGTGAACTGTGGCAAATAGCAAATAAACTTGATGAGTTAGGATATAACGTTGATTACGATAAAATCGTTGAATACGCAAAGCTTGATCCTCGTCTTGGTGGCACACACATGAATGTACCTGGTGAAAATGGCATTCCCGGAGGCCGCGGCCATTGTTTCCCGAAAGACCTCTCTGCGATGGTTTTCATGTCAAATGCCGTTGGGATGAAACCAAAGTTGATGGAAGCTATACGAGATAAAAATTTAGAATTGGTACCACCTGAACATCGTGATTGGGAAAAAATGGTTGGAAGGGCGTATAGAAAACGTGATGTCTAGACATCCCGAAGTCGAGGTCACATGCATAGTGTGTGGCACAAAAGAATTTGTACGCTACAAACATCGTGAACGTCGTTTTTGTAATCGTATGTGTTATAAAGTGTGGGCTTCGACAAATAATCCTGCACGTGGTAAAGTTTATCGTTCAAAAGCCACACATCCTGAATGGGCTGAAAATATTAGTAAAGGACTAATTCGAAACGAAGTTAATGTCGGCGATAAAAATGGGATGAAACAGCCTGATGCTCGCGCAAAACAATCTAAAACTCGAAAAGAAAAGTTTGCAAATGATCCTATTTTTAGAGAACAACATGCTCAGCAACGTCGTCAAGCCTGGCTAGACGGCAAGTACGACAATGTGCCCGTCGGAAAGTGCAAGTGGTACGCTCACACAAAGCCATCCGGCGAGATAGTGAAGCTTCAAGGCACGTGGGAAGTCGCAGTCGCTCGTTACTTCGACGCAAATAACATTGACTACGTTGCTCACCGAGGCAGGTTTCCATACACAACTCCCGATGGCGCAACTCGCTCTTACTATCCAGACTTCTTTCTCCCGTCTACTAACGAACACGTCGACGTCAAGGGCGCGTTTTGGAGTTGGGAACAACGTGACAAACTTGATCACATTCGGAATTCAAATCCGACAATGAAACTTGTGATTTATGACAAGAAGAAGTTAGAAGATTTGAACATTGATTATGGAAGCGTTCAAAAGGAGTTATTATGAAATTAACATATGAACAATTAAACGTATTGGGTTCTATTCTTTCAAACGTAGAACCTCGTGTTGGTAGCCTATCAGAAGCGCAAGATGCATCTACGCCTGAACTAAAACGCGTTCCCAATAAACAATACGTTATAGAGATTTCACCGCCAATGTATGATGCCAATGACTTTCGATTTTTTAAAACAATCACCATCAATGATGAGAAAGTCGAAATGTCATGAGTTTTTCATTTGAAACACCGTCGTTGTCAGATATATTTCGCAGGTGGCCCGTAGTGGGAGTGCTCGTGGGAAGCGTGTTTGGTTTCTTGCTCGGCTTTCTTCTACACGCAATACAATGACGTGTAATTTTGTCGCGATTAGTTTATAATGTTCACATGACAAAATATGAAGAGACGCTGTTGCGAGAAGCCATTAAGAAAATGCTTCTCATGGAAAAAGCGCACACGCAAGAAGTGTGGACTGATAATTTATTGGAATACCTCACTGGAGCAATACGAGAATTCTACAAAGCACGATTGGCACGTAAAAATTCGCTTTGTGTGCAACAAGACTACGATCATTGGCTGTTCAACGAAGTGTCCAGACTTCTTGATAGTTTCGCGAGAGCATACTTTCACGAAGTCAAAGGATCGTTCAACAAAGAAAAGGCTTTCAAAAAAGTTCAAGTAAAGATGTCAAAAATAGATGATGGCAGACGTCGGAATGCGACTACACGCATCATAAATTATTACTCGAAACGAATCGGAAATAAGAGACTAATTCCTCTTGATGACGATGACACGCTTGAATTTTGGAAACTTGTGCAAGAAACTATTGACAACTACGAGGAAGAATGATATTCTGGAAATCTAAAGAAGTCCCTGAAACTCGCATAGGTGAATATTACCCGTTAGCGTTCAGGTGGACGTTTCAAATCGGGAAATTTTATGCGGGTTTCATTCACCAGCATAAGTCAAAGCATGGCAATAAATGGCATGATAATCACTCAGTGAACTATTTGATCAGCATCACGAAATATTTTCATTGGGGTTCTTATCACCTGTATTATGATGGTTGTCACTGCACGTTTTCGTTGGGGTGGATACACTTCTTGTGGTCGAACGACAATTGTAAGAAGTGCAGGGAGGAGCTAATTTAATGTTCCTGTCGAAAAAAGACGATAAACAATTTTTGATTGGTGCGATAGTTCTTGTGTGCATTTGGTGTGCAATGGGATTTATCATGTATACAGTGGCGTTTTGATGCGTATTTTGTACCCGTTGTCATCGACAGATTAGTATTTTGTACATGAAGAAAATGTATTTTTCGTGTCAGCCTGGTAATTTTGTTGATAAACACACGGGAGAACCAAATGAAACGATCATATCGTCGGGATACGTGTTTCGTGGTTCAATTCGTGAGTGGTATGAGTGCTTGTCAGAGGTTCTAATAGACGCATGTAATGAGTACTGTCGGGAAACTAAAAAATCTCCCGCCGATTTTGTTGTAAAAGTGTCAGACAACACGTTGATGTTAGTTGAGTGTTCATGTTTGTATCGACCAAATTTTGATAGTGAGAGGCCAAAAATTGGTACATACGTTGGCATTTTGTCATTTTATAAGAATGAAACGAACGAAGATGCTGTCGTCGGATACATTGAAAACAATGAATTTGTGCCGTTCGCTGAAATTGTGTTGCTTGACAAACCTTGGAACAAAAATGGTTCTGTACGTACGTTGGACAACGTAAAATATAAGTCACTATGGGATGAAATTTCTGAAGAGTGTGACAATGAAATTTTGAAATTGTTGGAGCAAACATGAAAATAGTACACATTAAAGATAAACTCGCTGAACTTTGCGTTAATGTTGAAGACATTTGTCTTGGCGACTTCGATCAAATTGCGGAGTTTACAGCCAAGAGAACTCGTTCACCCGGTGATCCTCTTTATAAATCTGTTGGGTGTTATTATCGAAGCAATTATGAACGAGGAATTCTCGTTTACTACCTCGTGAAGCAGTATGGTTTCAAGTCGTTCCTCGAGGTCGGCACGGGCCGCGGCTACGTTACGTTCTGTGTCGCAAAGGCGTTCTACGACATGGGCGTCAAGGGAAAAATCTTGACGATGGACATCGCAACTGACAAGAACTTCTTTGAACAGCTTCAGAACGTGTTTCCGAAAGAGTGGTTTGAGAACATCACCTTTGTCAAGGGCCCGTCGCAAGCAGTCTTGGCACAGCTCATTGAGAAGGGTGAGAAGTTCGACTTTGCGTACATCGATGCTGATCACTCGTTCGAGGGCACGAAGGCAGATTGGGAGGGAACGAAGGTGCTTGTGAATAGCGCAGTGTTGATGGATGATTATCATCTCCCGTCGAAAGACGATCCAGGAATTAAATGCGCAGATTTTATCAACACGATTGATTGGGATAAAGAAGGATATAAAGAAGCTGAAATTATCAGACTTGACAGGAGAATTTTTGTAGACGAGAGACAGTTAGCAGATGAAGATATAAATTATGGTCAAGTTTTAGCTATCAAAAAAGATCTTGTTAGAGATGCGTGTGATTGGTAAACATATGAACGATCTCACAAAATTAACAAATGATGAACTTCTTCAAGAAATTGATTATTTGCGTTCTGATGTTGGAAAAGAATTAATGCGACGACTTGAACTTGAAATAACTGAAAAAGAATTAAATGAAATTTTACGTTGGAACAGGATTATAAATGCATCCTCCTGAAATTCTCCCTGCGTCAGAAATTTGTGACAACGACTTTAATGAATTCGTTTGTGGTCCTTTTCACGAAAATCGCAAGTACAGACGTGCTCACGGGAGCAAAAAGAAATATGTAAAGCAACGTCAACCGCTTGCAAACAATATTGACGTTTTGAATTCAGTCATAATGACGTCAGAAACTACTTCTGAAATTGATAAACAAATTTTGTGTGATTGGCTTGAAACCGTCAAAGAAAGACTGTCACATGCTTGACATCAAACGGTATAAACAGTATCCCGTGTCTCTGGTGCGCGATTTGTTACAAGTCTTCACGTTGAAGTGTACGAGCGAAAAGTGTCCATCAAGTAACATGCTTCGCCAAGCACATGCGATGTACGTCTTGCGTGCTCACAATCACCAATGTCCAAACGAATACTTGTGCAAAGATTGTGCCATGCAACGACGCATGGAAGAAATTGGCATTGGTGACATGCTTGAAGAATTGCCACAAGCAAAGATCGTTGACGTGTGTGAAGAGTACATGCGTGGGCAGGAGATGTTAACGTGACAATTTATAGAAATACATCGACAGAAGAACATCGTAAGTTTTGGGAAGGTGTTGATGAAAGCGCGAAGTTAGTCGCAAGGTGGCCGTTTTGGATGATTGATTGGAAACAATTACCGAAGATCGTGCCTTCAAAAATTGTTGTGATTAAGGAAAAATGATGAAACGTGAAAAGTTTATTTTCGTTTGTCCAATCTTCAATGCATCAAAAACGCTCGCTCGTTGTCTTCACTCAATAGCGTGTCAGTCGTACACGAATTGGAAAATCATATTAATTGATGACTGTTCGAGTAAAGAAGAGGCAGACAAAGAAGACGACATCATTGCAGGATTTCACAGACTTCTAACTTTACCAGAAGAAGAAATTAAGATTATCACCGTTTGGAACGAAGACATTGATCGTGGCAAGTGTTACGAGACTTCGAACGTGCTCTACGGGATAAAGAATTTTTGCTCCGACGAAGACATCGTGTGTAGAATTGATGGTGACGATGCACTTTGTGACAGTGACGCGCTGCTCGCTTTAGACATATCGTATCAACGTGGCTATGATTGTGTTTGGACAGCTCATCGTTGGACGGGATCATGTAGAAATATTAGTGGTTCGCTAACTGACAAAAATCCTTATAAATCTGAATGGCGCTCATCGCACCTCAAAACGTTTCGCAAAAAGCTCATCAACGACGTGCCATACGAAAACTTCACGAACATGAACGGTGAACTTGTCAGACGCGCTGGAGACAGAGCGCTTTACTTACCTGTTCTACACAAAGCAAAATGTTCAGGGTACTTGCCGATGGTTACATACTCGTACACGATAGACGAACAGGGTGGCGAAGTCTATCACACTGAAGACGCACGTTTTCAGAAAGAAGAAGCCAATTTCCTCGCAAAACGTGGCTTCGTGAGTGAGGGTGCGCGCTGGGAAGACGTGATAAAATGAATCATTATTGACACACGTGTTTCACGTGTCAACAACGTGTTATCTTGTGATCAAAATGAATAGTTCTTAGTGCTTTTGCGCGTCTTGCATTGCCATCCACAATTTGTGCTTTGGTTGAAGCAAGGTTCAAGTTTACCCGTTGACTTCTTCAATACAATTCCCTCGTCTTCATCGCTCAACGAATTCCACACGTCAGCAAACCTTTTGTTGAAACTGTTTGCGACTGTCACAAATTCGTTCACCCGCGTCTGATCACCCTCGTCTTTTCCACCAAACATCGAGTGTAACATCACCTGCCGCTCTGCGAACGTAGTTCCAGCGAGTTGTGTGCCATCTCTGACAATGATGTCAAAAATGTATAATTGATTCTTTGTGTTCTTTGTCTTGTTGTGTATCAATTCACCACAAAAGACATTGTACTTCAAACTTGAAGACTGAAACGGTCGTTTGTGCAAGTCCTGTGCGCTCCACTGCTTGTGATAGTCGTTGTGTCGCGTCATGAAAGTAATATCAAGTCCTCGAGCGAATATCACTGTGCAAGTGCCATTCTTCTTCACCTGTGCAAGATAACCTTGTTTTTCGTAAAAGCCCAACAGATTTTTGGGTATTTGTGCGGTTGGTCTCGGTGGAAAGAGATATGTGAATTTATCGTATTCCATTACGCAACCTTCGCAGTCTCTTCAGTTTCAACTTTTTCTTCGACGCTCTCACAAGATTCCAAAACTGAATTCAATGCGACAACAAGGTCAAAGTTGTCACACTTTGGTTTGATTGCAAGACATGTCGTCATGCGAATTACTTGTTCATCAATTTCTCCAGCGAATGCTTTTGTGATCGTCTCGTCACCGACAACAACCTTGCTGCGTTCTTCTTGAACTACAAAAAAATCTGACGTGTCGACTATTCCTTCAAGTGCTGTTTCCAATGCAATTTCTATTTTTTCCATGAGCACGTCATCGCTTGCATATTTTGGATTGATAGAATACAATTTCTGTACTTCAATGACTGTTTCAACGGGAATGTTTTTTGAAGTCAGGTATGTTATTTCGTCTTTGCTCAACTTTGCAGCTGACGTGCGCTTTCGAATTTCAACTGAAGCGCTCGTGTCACCGTCAACGCCGCGAAAGCTGTCTACCTTCTTGTGAGAAATCTTTGCGTCTTCAATGAACTTTTTGAAAGCTGTTTCTTTGACGCTTTGCTCGACATTTGCTTTCATTGTAGACAAAGTCTTGATGAGCGCGTCGAGCTTTGCGAGCTCGCTTAGCTGCGCAATCTCAACTTCTTCTTTCTTAGAAGCTTTCTTTGAGGGTTTTTCTTCGAGAGACTTTGCATTTTTGATCATTGCCATGAATAGAGTATAACACAATTTCGTTATTTATACACTTTCTCAAAAAATTTATTAAATGTGTAAATTTTCACAATTTGTGGTAAACTTGAACTATGGAAAGTGAAGAAATTCCGAGCTGGCTCGATGACATGTTCTTTGACGCAAAGTACGAACATCCTGTCGAAGAACGTGAATAATTCACAGCACAGAATGTAACGCTTTGTGCCGATAGATTTATCTATTGATATGAACTTATCTGACAAGCACAACAGCACTGAAATATTTCTTGAATACGCTCCCGTATTTGCAGAAATCTTAGAGAGGCCACTGTCATGGGTCTACGAGTGGACGTCGTTCGACGGGAGCAAAATAACGAACGATTGGAAGTGTGGAAACTTTCTGCTTGAACGTTGGAATTCATCGTCAAAGGACGAAAAAGCAGAAGCAGAGTTGTATTCTGATCCTCTTTTCACGCTCGGTTGCTTCAACACTTATATCTATTGGTCTCGAGCGTACGTGCAACGCTTCGAGAGCCTGTTCGAGACTGCGCAAAAGCTGTCTAATAACGTGTTCAACGACGTCGAGACAGTCGTCGACTTCGGTGCGGGCATCGGCCTGTCGACTTTGCACATCGCTCACTTGTTCAAGAAGCTCGGGCTGAAGGCAAAGGTAGTCTATCAGAACTGTGCGTCCGCCACCTTACAGACAAAGCTTGCGTCTCGCTTTTTTGAGGGTGAAGACATTGAGGTGTGCTCCCGCGACGAAATTCCTCCCGCTGACGTGTACTTCATTAGCGAAGTCATGGAGCACATGCGAAAGCCCGTGCAGTTCGTTCAGGAGCTCCTGTCGAAGAATGATCCCAAGGTCGTCATGCACGCGTCGTCGTTCACGCAACCCAACTTTTGCGGTCACTTCACCGAGTACAACGTGGCTCGACTTGGTGAACAAGACAACGTCGTCAAGGGCACGCAAGTGCAGCGCCACGTCAACAGGTGCTTCTACGAAAACAAGAACTATATCAATGTTGAGCACAAGGCGTTATGGAACCACAGGCCGCTGACGTTGTTCAAACGTGATTTGTTAGAAGTGCCTCGGGAACATATGCTGAACACCGTGAGTTGGGACTCTCGTTGGTGCCCTGAGTGGGTGAAAGAAAAACTCGTCGCGTGAGTGTATTATATTAGTGTCATGAAGTTATACGTAAATCGTCGGCCCTATCATGGCCCATGGGGTGGAGGCGTCAGGTGGGTGAATGCCATTTATGAACGTCTCGGTGACAAAATTGTTGATCGCATTGACGACGCTGATACCGTACTGATCGCAGGCATGGGTAGTGACAGTGGCTTGCCGTCAGCAACACAAATCATAAACTACGCAATCTCGCCTCATGGTCGTCTCAAGAAGTTAAAGATAATCACCCGTGTCAACGATTGCGATGCTCGCAAGAACACGAACAACGTTGACGGTGAGATAGCATTCGTCGTGCAGAACAGCATGCACGTCGTGTACGTCTCTGAATGGATGTGCAGCTACTTTGCCAACCACAAGTTTGTTCACCTGAGACACCCGAGTACACACGTGATAATCAATGGGTGTGACAAAGGGATTTTCAAGGATCACAACAACAAATTGTCTCGAGTGTCAGACAAGACTTACGTCGTCGCACACTCGTGGTCTGATAACCCATTGAAGGGCGAGGACGTGTTTGTGTGGCTCGATGAGTTTGTCGGAAAGCACGACGACTTTGAGTTCACGTTCGTCGGTAGGACAAAAGCTCAGCTTAAGAACAGCGTTCACGTTGAACCTTTGTGTGGTGAGCCACTTGGACGTGAATTATCAAAACACGATGTCTATGTTTTTGCGAGTCGTCGAGACCCAGGTCCTAACACGCTTTTAGAAAGTATCAGTTGTGGGGTACCATCGTACGCGTTGTCAGATGGTGGTGGCGCAGTCGAGTTCGCAGGAGACGAAAAACACTTGTACGACAATGTGAAGCAGCTTGAGAAGATTTTGTTGAGAAAAAAGTACGTGCAGAACGATTATCGAATACAAGATTGGGACGAATGTATACAATCTTATATGGAAATATTGACATCATGACTTTTGCAAAAACATTTGAAAACGTTCTCTCGGTGAAATTGTCGGAGCTTTATAACAAAGAAGTCGACGTTGAGTACCTGCACGAAGTTAGAGACTTAATCGCAAACGTGTTCATGGAGTGCCTACGTGACAGCGTGTATGCAACGTCAATTTCTGTAGCAGGCGCACAATGGGTAGTAAATGAGGTATTCAAAAATGTTCAACTGACACCTGACACTAAGATCGTTGACTTAATAGTGACGAACGATGTTGAACTAAATCAGATTAGCGCCAGCGATGTGGTGTCATTGTCCGAAATGTTTGAAGGAACGCCGTTTTGTGAGAAGCTATTGGCTGAACATCAACGAAGAATGTTGGAGAATTAACAATGCCTCTTCACACTACGGGTATAGAAAATCAGCTTGAAAATCTGCAAAAAGACTACGCGTACTTTTGTGACATAGATCTCCCACAGAACGCAGAACACTCACGTGCACTCGCATTACAACTTTGTGAGAAAAATAAAATGACAATACCTGAATGGGCTCTACCACTTGCAAAGAAAATTTCTCTCCTGGCGACGATGTTGGCGATGGGATGCGTTAGTCACTTTGACGTGTCACCCACTGCGAACCCACAAGCTGCAACCGCCGCTGTCTCACAGGAACATTGTAACACGCTTGACACGTTGCACATTTTCGGCACTTCGGCAGGAATCGCGGCTGCCGGCATTGGCACTGGTCTGTCTGGCTTTGCTGTCACTGAAAAGGAAGTCAATAAGGGCGTGATGATCGGCGCGTTGATAACGACAGGCGTTGGAACGGGCCTGACCGCATTAGGCATTAGTTCGGGTAACTCATGGATTGATGAGTGTCAAAAACAAGCAGTTCAAACCGCTGCAACGAAGCTTACGTTAAAAAGGAAACAGGAAAATGACACAAAGTGAAAAGAAGACGTTCAACGACGTGTTTAGTTTGTTGTTAGGTGAAAGATTGTCAATGTTTTTGGATGGTAGGAGCCTAAACAAAGCAACGTGTGTTGAGATTTACACCGTTATATTTAATTGTTTGACTGACGTATTGAAGCAATCTAACGTGAAGCTTGACAACGAAAGCGCAAATTATATCGCTCAATGTTATTACGGATCTTTGAAGATAAATGGTAAGGAAGAACTTGATCCAAACATTTTTGAAAAGAAAGCAAAGATGGAAAACATTCCGTCCAAAGAACTCGCTCTCATGGCAATGCTTTTGAATGGAACAGACTTTGCTGATGACATAATCAAATTTGTGAAAAGGCGATAATGTATAAATCAGTCATAGACATTTTTCCTTCATTTTCCACAAAGCTTGAAGGGCGAATTTATGTGATGTACGCTGACGTAAAGCAGCTCATAACGTGTGCGGTCGGTGTACTCATCGATCCCGTAGAACGCGCGTTGAAATTGCCATGGATACATCGAGACACGAAGTTACCTGCAACAAAGGATGAAATTGTTGTTGAATGGAATAAGATAAAAGAAAACAAAAGTCTCGCAAAAGGCGGTCACAAAGCCGCAGAAAAAGTCGCAACGTTGATGTTGACTGATGCAAGCATCGACAATATCGTGATGCAGAGACTTCAGGCGAACGAGAAATACATTTCAAACGCATTCATCAATTGGAACAAGTTTCCTGCAAACGCGCAATTAGCAATACACTCGATGGCGTGGGCACTCGGTGCTGGCTTTGAACACACGTGGAAATATTTTACTCACTATTGTGAGAGTTTTGATTGGGTTAGTGCGTCAAAAGAGTGTCACATTGACGAGACGAACAACGCGGGAGTGATTCCAAGAAACGTTGCGAATAAAAAGTTGTTACTCGCGATCAAGCCAGATGATGATCCTTCACAAATTCATGGGTTGTAATATGAAGGTGTCAAAAAACACAGTCAAATTATTATTGTTAAAGAAGTGACACGTCAAATTGGATGCAAGATTTTTCAGAGTATGATGCGCATTTTACTGGGTGTTATTACGTGTTACGTGTTCGCGACAATCTTAATAGATGGTTAGTTTTAGCATGTTGGAGCGAATATGCGAATTCAGCTGAATAATATCGACTTGAGCAGTTCAAGCGGTCCAAACTGTTTTGGAACTTGTCTCGCAAAGGCTTTCTTTGAGATAGGACACGAAGTCGTCTTTGACAGCAACGCAGACGTGAGCTTGGTGTTCATTGAGAGAACGGGAGAAAAGCTGTGTGACAAAGTTGTACATCGACTCGACGGCATATGGTCGTCGCAAAAAGACTTTGAACAGAAAAACAGGAACATAAAACAAACGTACGTTCTCGCAGACGCAGTCGTGTTTCAGAGCGAGTTTGATAAAGGAGTCATCACGAAGCTGTTTGGCGAGCCAAAGCAAAGCGTCGTCATTCACAATGGCACTGACGCAACGCCAATACGTGAACACAAGTTCACAGGGTTAGAGAGAATTCGTCAAGAACATGACATAGTGTACTCTTGCTCGGCAATGTGGCACACACAAAAGCGATTGCGAGAAAATGTTGAGCTGTTCAAACACCTGCGAAGCTTGTCGCCCGACAAGAAGAGTTGTTTGATAGTTCTTGGCACTGTCGACAATCAACAAAACTACGACTTATTACGCGCTGACACAGGAATTTTTTATGCGGGTTGTCAATCGCTTGACGTGTGTCTTGAAGTCTATGCGATGTCGACGTATTTTATTCATAGTGCGTGGTGTGATCACTGCCCTAACACTGTAATTCATGCGTTGTCTCAAGAAACTCCTGTGATATGTGCATCTTCAGGCGGCACTAAAGAAATTGTCAAAGACTTTGGGATAGTCTTGCAAGAAGAGAATGAACTTGAACACGGGTACTTTGATTGGGATTTACCACCCACACTAAACGTGAAGCAGATAAAACAATTACCTGACGTCAAGTCTTTGGGTTCACACGTTGATGTATCGATAAAGAACGTTGCAAAAAAATACGTTGAATTGTTTGAGAGTGTAATTCACTCGTCAATGTGATAATTTGTTTATTGACAAATGGATCTCACCACAATCGACGACGTCCTGAAACAGAAAAAACAGGAACTCAAAAACGTGAAGCGACTGATTTTGAACAGTCACAACTACGTTGCGAGACTTCTTCACAAGAGGTTTGTTGAAAACAATGGGTGTAAAGTTTGTTTTGGGCTTGGAAAATTCTATGACAAGACGGGTAAACCTTTAGGAAACTGTATTTGTTCACAAGAAATACGTGAAAAGTCAGGCATTGATCCATATAACGGGGTTGAAACACACTTTCTTTATCAAGAAAATATTTTACATACGCGCCCTGATGACTATGATTCAATATTGTATCCCGTAATTTCATCCGACTTATTCAAATCGTTGACACATGGGTTACCGGAACGAGTGAGTGAATTACGAGACGAAATTCATTTGTTATCAACACATAACAAATACGAACGGTTTGATAGTTCACTCGTCGTCGTCACAAATCCCGCGGGAGCAGATAATTTTTTCTGCTCACGAGATCACACTGACGTAAAACGAATGGTTGAGTTTGGAACTGTTCTGCGTTTAAATTACAAAACGATTTGGCATCACCCGTGGCGAGGTCACAAGACGAGGTCTGTGACAGGTTGGGGAGTTTTAACGTTGGGTGAATTTCCATGCACGTATTTCATTCAACAAAAAGACTTCAGAAAGCTATATAATCAGGAGCAGACATGGTAATATTTACAATTTCATGTGCAGAGTGCGGCGCACATTTTGTTCCAGGAACTGTCGAAGCTGAAAATGAAAGTGTATTAGAACTTTGTTGTCCCGTTGGGTGGAAAGTTACTGTTTACAACAATCGCGTGTCTTTTACATGTCCTGAGTGTGAAGCAACTCGTTCGTCAAAGTTTTGGGTTAAATGGAAAGAGGCTCAAGAATCAATGCAATACGTGTTGCGTCGGTGAATTATTATATTACTCATATGAAGATCATTGGCTATCATCACCATCACGATGCGTCCTGGTGCACGCTCGAAGATGGCATCGTCACGAAGCACGTTGAGCTCGAAAGAGTTCTACGTACGAAAGAGCCCATGGGAAATCCCATTCACGCGTACATGTTCGAGCGTGAGTTCGTGAAGCCTGACGTCGCAGTGTCATGCTACCCGCAACACCTGTCACGTGACATACACATCACAAGCGTGCTCGACACGATAGGAATAGACAAAGTTCACCTGTACTCACATCACTTGGCTCACGCTGCGCATGCATTTTACTCATCACAGATGAAGGACGCACTGATTTTTACAATTGATGGCGGTGGCATAGACGATGAGCATGGAAATGAAATCACCACTGGCGTGTATCATGGACACGACAACAAAATAGATTTTGTCGGACACTTCCCGGGTGTGAACGTTGGGACAGTATGGTCACGTGCAACGCGTTTCATATTTCGCTTAGAATCAGGCTTCCCGCAGGGAAATTGCTGCGGCACAGTGATGGCGCTTGCCGCATTCGGTGATTCACAGAAGTACATCGGTGAAATTCGCACGTGGTTCAATGGAGAAACCAATCGACGCGTGTGCCAGGCTCCTGAGGGTCACGTGAAAGGGATGAGTGCAAAAGATCCACGTTCACCAAAACACCCATACATAGGAAAGTTTGAATACATCGCAAAGTCTTCGTTCGAAGAGACGTGTAACATCGCAGCCTCGCTTCAACTTGCAACCGAAGAGTACATCTACAATATCATGTTACATGCAGGCGTAGAAAAAGTTGAAAACGTCTGTGTCAGCGGCGGTGTTGCATTGAACTCGTTGATGACAGGCAAGATACAAAAATGGTTTCCGAACGTGAAGAACGTGTTCGTGCCGCCGGTGCCCTATGATGGGGGACTGTGTTTGGGATGTTGCTCGTATCATTGGCACCACATCCTTGACAACCCACGCATCTACACATCGCACTCGTTCTCACCTTACATGGGAAATAGCTACACTGAAAGCGATGTGTTGAAGGCCTTAGACTTTTATAAAGACAAAGTTGAGGTAAATTCACATGTACTACGAACTAAAGCAAATTGCTGTACAGTAAGCAAAGGCGTGTTGAAGTTTAATAGAACAACTGACGATCTTGTGATAGACATGTTGCTCGATCAAAAGATTGTGTCAATTTTTCAAGGACGATCAGAGTGTGGACGAAGGGCTTTGGGAAATCGGTCTATCGTAGCTGATCCACGAAGCTTGTCGATGAAGGATTTGATAAATGAGAAGGTGAAACATCGTCAAGCGTTCCGCCCGTTTGCTCCGAGTGTATTAAAAGAAAAAGCAAATGAGTGGTTTGAAGGCACAATTGATAGTCCATACATGGGATTTACGGCAAATGTAAAAGAAGAAAAGAGAAATTTAATTCCTGCTGTAATTCATGTCGACGGAACAGCAAGGCTTCAAACGGTCGAAAAAGAAACAAATCCATTTTGGCACAAATTCTTGACGTTGTGGGAGCAAAAGTCAGGAGTGCCAATTCTACTAAACACGAGCCAAAATGATCGTTCACCCATCGTAGACAGCCCAGATGACGCCGTTAGGTGTTTTCTTGGGACAGACATCGACGCGTTGTATTTTCCAGAATTTAGAATTATTGTGACAAAGCGAGAGACAAAATGATAAATGTTTTTTGTGTAATCATTGTGTTACTTTTATTTTCTGCTAATCACATTGAAATATTTTTTCGAAAGAATAAAAAATGAAAATTCTCGTTTGTGGAAGTCGCGATTTCAGTTACGAAGATTACATCATCAATTTTCTTGATTACTTCCCGAAATGCAAGTGTACGACAGTCATAACGGGTTACTGCCGAGGCGCAGATAAACTTGCGAGCGAGTGCGCAAAGATGATGGGCATGACAGTTCGTGATTATCCTGCAAGTTGGACAATCCACAACCACGCTGCGGGAATTTTGAGAAACATTAAAATGTTAGAGCGCGAACACGTTATTTCAAATCCCGTCGACATGTGCGTCTACTTTGTTTACCCGAAGAATTTAGAAGAGTGTAAAGGCACGAATGATATGGTTATAAGGTGCAAAGACGCAAAAGACATTGAAATTGTTGATTTCATGAACATATTACCAAGTGACTTACGAAAGATAATTCAAAAAATTAACGACAAGACGAATATAGTGTGTAACGTTTGATACGTGTGTATTACGATGAAACATCATGAAACTATATGAAATTCCACAGAATTCGATGATAAACTGTTTGACAACCGATGGTTCAACATATGTCTGGTTCAGACATTGTGATGGTCAATATTCTTTTTGTAAAACTGAACTCGGAAATGTGGCTCATGTTTATGCAAGTCAAGATTTAAAGTTTGTTGAAGAACGTGAAAACGAATTTGGAAAGTATAACGTGTACGATTTGGTGATGTAGAAAGTAAAGTTAATATGCATATCGTATATTGTGATGTTTGTAACTCTTCCAGAGAAGTAAAATACTTGTTTAAACAAGAAAAAATTGATTTTAAATTAGGCGTTCAAGTACAAAGAAAATGTAGAAGTTGTTCTAAAAGAATTTTAAATTCACAACGATCAAGAAAAACTGTCACGTGTTTAGAATGTGGTATTATTCGTAACGTAAAACGATCAACACAATCCGGGTATATGACATGTCGTTCATGTGCTGCAAAGAAAACAAGTGTACGTTCAAATTCACCCGCCGCGGTAAAAAAACGATTTGAAACAATTAGACGTAACGGTAAATTGTGGTCTTCAAGACCTGAAGAAAGACTTTATGAACTTTTAATACAACGTTTTGGTTGTGAAGACGTAATACATCACATAAGTGTAAATAATTATCGTATTGATTTTTATGTAAAAAGTTGTAATACATATGTACAGCTTGATGGATTATATTGGCATGGTCTTGACAGACCATATGAACAACTTTGTACAGGTCCATAAAAATCAAAATATGATCGTGATAGATTATGTGACGCATATTTTACTCTAAAAGAATTACGTCTTATCAGAATTACTGATCGTGAATTAAAGGATGATGAAAATGCAGCACTTTCACGCATATAAAAAAGTTTACGTTTTGCCGTCAAATGAAAATTGGATATGTGATCGCATGTCACGCGAGTTTTTTGAAGGAAATCAAGATATGTGTGTCCCAAGTCCAGCACAAGCAGATATAATTTGTTTACTTGCAGATTGGTGTTGGTATGGTCTTGCGCGCGCAGGACTTCTTGTTAACAAGCGAGTTTTAACAACAATACACCATATTGTACCCACTAAATTTGGAAGAGCAGAAGCTCTTGATTTTATTGCTCGTGACAAATTCACTCATGCGTATCACGTTTTCAATCGTCACACGTTAGAGCAAGTAAAAGAAATTCAAGAAAATCTCAAACTTCCCAAAAAAGACGTACATGTGCTGCCTTATTGGGCAAATCAATTTTTGTTTAAACCCATTGATGAAAAACTTTCTCTTCGTCAAAAATATAACGTTCCACACGACGCATACGTTATAGGCAGTTTTCAACGAGATACCGAAGGTTCTTCGATAGCGTCAGGAGATTTCACCGGAAAGTGGGAAAAAGGTCCTGACACATTTTGTGACTATGTGATATCGCAAGCAATAGTTCATCCAAACGTTCATGTGTTACTTGCAGGTTGGCGGCGCCAATATGTGATTAATCGTTTACAATTTGCAAACATACCATATACGTACATCGAGCTACCAAAGATTGAAACAATCAATGAGCTATACAATTGTTTAGATTTATACGTAGTTTCTGCTCGTTATGAAGGTGGGCCGCAAGCTTTGTTGGAAACTTCGTTATGTGAAGTTCCGACAATTTCTACTCCCGTTGGAATCGCTGAAGATGTGTTGCCACAAAGCGCGATATCAACGAACTTATTGCAGTGTGTTCCCACAATTCCTGTCGTTCCTGACGATTGGAAAATACCACGCGGGTTTGAAAAGTACCGCACGTTATTACAATCGATTTAGGAAATTATGACACAATGTTTTTACGATTTTGGTGATGGACACGGACTTGTTCGTGCACATCGACATGTGAAATCAGGAATTCTTGGTGGATGGGTTGCTGACACTGCATACGTTGCAAAAACAGCATTCGTTGGCAGGAATGTGTTAGTGTTTGATGAAGCGATCGTCGAAGATCACGTTGTCGTCAATTGTGACGCAAAAGTGTATGGTCAAGCAGTTCTTCGTGGACATGTGTGGGTGTACAATTGCGGACAAGTTTTTGGATTTGCAATCGTTGTAGAAAATGCAAGAATTTCAACAAATGCAAAAGTATATGGAGGCTACATTGGCGCGAATGCGGTAATTGGTGGCAATGCACATATTAGTTGTGGATTGATTGTAGAAAATGCCATAATTCATGGTGTCGCAAACATCACCAAAGGTTATTATTCAAATATAGAAGTTGTAAAATGATATATTTTATTCACAAAGACAATCAATTTAATTATATTTGGAATTTTAACGGATTATTTGAAGAATTGATAATAAATGGTGTTAAAATTCTTTCTGAAAAAGAATTTAATGAATTAAATTTCAATGATTCTGACACAATTGTTGTCTTTATTTCATTTGAACATCAATCTTCAAAGGAAAAATTACGTAATTTACAATGTCATAAATACATCTACGTCATAGACGAAAGTAAAAGTGATGGAATATTATTTCGAACAGTTTATGAGCTTTTGAATCAAATTGACTGTAAAAATGTCATAATAACGTTTCCTTCAAAGCGAAACATTGAAGATTTACAAAGTCATGGATTACATGTTTTAAAATGTCCATTATCAATTAAATCATTACGCCCACGGAAAGAAAAAAAATACGATATTTTGATTTCTGGTCAACTTGACAATGTTGCGTATCCTGTTCGTACACAGATATTTAATTTGTTTAGTTTACAAAAAAAAAAGGTATAATGGATACAAGGTGGGCGTAATATTACATCCAGGAAATTCAATTTCTGAAGCAACACATCAAGTTTTTGGTGAAAAATATTTTGAAATATTAGATCAATGTAAATTAGGCAGTGTGTGTAAAGCTGGGTGGAGGGATAGATTTGTACCAAAATATGCAGAATTTGGTATGTCATGGTGTCTTCCTGTCGGAGATGTTCCCTCATATATGGAAAACGAAATGAAAAAATCAATGATTGTAATTGGTGAAGACAATCAATTGTTTTCATTTAAAGAATTATGTGATGTAATTGATGTTGGTTTACGAGAATATGAAAATAGAATTGTACGTTATACATCATGTTTAATGAAATATCATGATATGAAAAAAAATATTATAAATCTATTATCAGATATTAGATGCCATAACGAACATGAAAGTAATTTTGTTGTAATACACTAATTTCAGCATCATTTAATGATTTATTGAAAATACACATCTCAACAGCGTCAATGTAACTACATCCCCATACGTCACCTCTTGAACCAAGACTTAATGCATAAGTTGAGCCATTAAATGCAGCATTTCCAGCATCACCAGTTGCAAGTATTGTTCCATTATTGATGATTTTTGATAACGTTCCATTTCCAATGAGTGTTGTTACACCAAATGTGTCAATACCTACATCATATGCATCATTTAAATATGAAGAATATGTTAGATTTGCACCACAATTCCATCGTGTATGAACGTCGGTATATTCTTGTAATGCAATGTCTCCAGTTGAACTGCCGATTATAGACCAATGTACCGTGCTACCATCATTATTATTATATCCAACATCATTCCATCTTTGCCAAACTAAAATAATTGTATATGGTTGTGCTAATGTTATTGAAAAATTTAAAGCGTCCATTGTCGATTGATTAATAATTGGTGTTCCTTCTCCAAATCTAATTTTTGGATGGCCATTTAAACTTGATGACGAATAAAACGTTGGTTTATTGTTGTTATTTGTTTGAATTCCGTTTGCATTTCCAATAAGATCGTCCCATGACGATATACCATTTTCATCATATGTAACAAGTTGATCTGAACGATACCAATGAACAAGTCCTGAAATACTTGTAGGATCAATTGAAGGTGCAGTATAATTTGTATATGATAAATTTTTAAACGAATTTAATTCCCAGTCAGTTCCGTTAAATTGAACGTCAACTTTCACGGGTGCATTGACATGACTACTAAAAAGTGTGTTCGTGTTTAACGTTCCGGAATTGATAATGTCATATTGATACGTTGTGTCATTGATTAAAAATGAAATTATTTGTTTATCAAGCGATCCAATTGGCAAAATTGTTACATAACTTGATGTTGTTAACGTATCCTTTGTTAAGATAAAAATCAGTACCCATTGATGCAGAAATTACAATGTTTGTTGATGGCAAATCATATTTTGGAAATGTGGTTGTGTCATTAAAATCACCAGTCAATGTGCCAGATAGTTCAACATTAGATATCGAAATAATCATGTGTTATATGTATACAAAATTACGATAATAAATTAAATTAAAAATAATGCAGCATAACATCTGTTACGTCTCATCACATCGTTTCAATTATCTCCTACCATCAATTCCCAAAGAATGGCAACAACGACAAGAAATAGTCGCAAAGACGATGTTGTGGGACATGCCAACTTGTGAAGTCTGGTGGGAGTGTCATGACGGCGTGTTAGACAGTCAGGTTGAGAGCACTGAAAGACTTGATTTGTGCATCGCTGCACGAAACAGGTACAAAAAATTCTTTTACGTGAAGCCAAACTTATCACCGACGTGTAGCAAACACTTTTACGAGAAAATTGACGAAATAAAAGGCGAGCTATTAACGTGTTTTCCGTGGTCGTATTACGATGCGTACTCACACATCATAAACAATCGTCATGCTTTTCGAGAAAATTTAAGTGGTGAGCACCTCGTTGCGTTCTTTGGCGGATATGCATCTTGCTACGCTTACGATCGCAAAGCGGACGTGAATTCAGCGAAAGCAGCGTATGGTGATACGTTTGTTGAAATGAGTGGATTGCGAACAAACAATTACGTTCAAGAACTAATGAATTCTTATTTTACGTTGCAACCGCATGGCATAGGTCCACGTCATGGAACATACGAAGCGCTGTGTTTGGGAATTCCATCACTTGTGCCACCGTCTTCGTATTGGAAGAAAGAAATATTGGAATGTTGTATTGAATACACACCTGGTGACGTGCCAAATTATGTCGATTTAGTTTGTGATGACTATAAAATTCGAAGCGAATATTGTGTGTACACATGGGAAAAATACATGACGTCGAGTACAATTATCGGATCGGTGTTATCACATGTCTAAAATCGTCATATCGTGGTTGTCGTACTTGACAGACGTAAATCGTGCTAAGCGACTTGATATTTGGGAAAAATCATATCAATCGCTTAAAACAATAAACGACGCACACATCATAGTCGTTGATAACGCCGCTCCAACACGTTCAGTTGTTAACACGTGTTATGAATATTTTAATGCGAATAACAAATGGGTTGATGTTGTAGCTCATTACGTTGCATTACTGCGCGCAAAATCGTTAAAATGTAAATATTTTGCATACATGTACGATGATTTTGTCGTGTACGATGGAACGTTTGTTGCAGACGCCGTGTCATACATGGATAAAAATCCAGACGTAAACTGTATTAGACTTCCAGAATATGATGTCAATGACATTAAACGTTATGATAGTTTATCGACACCTAAACACATAAATCACGAGTCAGTGTCACATGTCGGTGTGAGATGCCAAAACGTTGTTCACTATGACAAACAATTCGTTGGAAATCACACTTTTTACAAATCAAATTTTCGTCCAATATCGCGTCCCACACTGTGGCGAACGTTTGATTTTGAAAGAATTATTGGTTATCCAAATCCATGTCATGTTATGCAAATGTTTGAAAAACACATGTATGATTGTGCAGACAAAGACATGACGTATGTTTCTGGTTTTATTGATAAAGGCGTGTGTCACACATTTCCACAACAAACAAGTGCTCGTTTACAGGCGGGAAATAATTTTAACATGGTTAATTTACAAGCACTTTGTGATGAATTAAAATAATGACATGCGTAAGAAATCATGTACGTTGAAGAAAAAATTATCAAAAAAAGAGCACGTAAATCATCCTGCACATTATAACATGCACCCATCCGGCATTGAGTGTATTGATATAGTAGAACACATGAATTTTAATTGTGGAAATGTTTACAAATACTTGTGGCGCATGGGAATGAAAGATGAAACTCCCTCTTTGCGTGATGCAAAAAAAGCACAGTTTTACATGAACCGTGAAGTTGCACGACTCGAAAAACTTGGATACGAAGAATGAACATTGATGTTAAACAGTATTGGGTCGATAAAAACGCAAAATTGTCTCAATCTGAAGACGAAATTGTGTTTCATCGTTGGTTTGATTCAGATAAAAGATGATAAAGTTTATGCCATTGGTTCAAGTAGATTGCTCACGTGTGTTTGTCGCTTTGAAAACCTCCAGCTGTCATTTTATAACATTGTGAATAAAATATTATGTTCAAAATTTTTGTTGGTACAATGTACTGTAATGAAAACGAGTTTGATTGTTCACAACAATTCATTGATGAACAAAAGAACGTAATTGTTTCAAAGTATCTTGTAAAAGACAAATCAGAACGTGATGCAGCAAAAGAATTGTATTCAACGTGGAACATAGTAAAATGTGAATACGATTTTTTTATTCAAGTCGACGCTGACACAATACTCGCACATGATCATGTGTTCGACGATGCAACAAAAATATTAAATTTACATTTAGCTCCACTGCGTGATAACACAAAGACATTCACATCGTTACAAGCGCCTCTTTACGATTACTTGACGAACAATTACGTGATGGGATTGAACGTGTATTCTACGCAAGTAGAATGGAACGTGAAAATTGACAATTTATACACTGATAGGTGCACAAAAAACAACGTGACGATGCGTCATGATAATTTCAGAAACTTTCCAGAATCACTAATTCCTGCGGGTTCTCATGCAACAATGTTATCAAACGTTCAAGCATATCACTATGGAATTCATCGTGGGTTAAAAGGACAATTTGACAAAAGGGATAAAATTTTACGTGCATTACAAAATTTACCCGTATTTGTAAAATCATTTCCACACATGTTTGCGTTGCAAGGGTTTGACGATTGCGAATTATTTCGTGGAACGAATGAATTTAATTACAATGATGATAAATTTTTAAATGCATATGCGAAAGCAAAAGCAAAATTAACATGAAAATATTGATGTGTTGATTATTACGGTGATATCATTGCAAAGTTGTGATAATAAAAGTGTAATATTTTCATAATTGTGATATTCTAAAACAGGAGTCAATAATGAAATTTATCACTATTTTTTTGCCGTTATTATTTATTTCAAGTGTTTCATACGCGCAAGATCAAAAACTTGTTGATGCAAATATTGAAGAAAATTCCGGAATTCAACTTGATACTGAACAACCTGACGACGAGACAACACAAGATGATGGGCAAGAAGATTTTGCTTTTAACATTATCGAACGCGAACAAGCGCCCGTAGTTGTGCCACCACCTATTATTGTACAACCTGTTTTGCAACAACCCTCAAGGGTTACATTGTTCGGTGGTTCAATCACTTTACCTCCCAAAGAACGTAACAAGTGGGTTGGCTTGACGTCGGGTGTTGGAGTCCCGTCAGGACCCCAAGTTGGAATTTCAATTCACCCAGGATTTCAATTCGTTCACATTGATGTAATGGCGAATTATGTTCTAAAATTGGGATACGCGGCGTCGCTTACGTTCGATCCAATAAATTTTCCAATTGCACCCACCTTGACAGCAGAATTTGGACACATTGCACAAGGAAGTATGCCTTCAAGCAAAGGCGCTTCTGTTGGGTGGGATTACAAGCAAATCCTTTGTGGGTTGGAATTTGGAAATCGCAGGAGCTTTCGGTTCTTTTTACGCGCAGGTGTGAGTTGGATTGACGTGAAGACTCACAACATAAACAACCTGGTGAATAACGACGACATTGTCGTTGGCGATCCGTCCTTACACGCTCGCGTTGGCGGCGCATTCAAGATTGGGTTTAATTCATTCTTTTGAGAAAGTGTAAAAAGTTGCATTTTATGATAGATTGATTCTATCATGAAGTTGTCAATTTTTGGAAAAGTGTTTTTTCTTGTCTCTGGTATCGCAATCGTGATGTGGATATGTGGTTATAATGTTTTCGCAAAAGAGATGATGTCAGACTTTGGGAGAAGCGTGGGTCGACAATTCATGATACATGGTGTTGTATTTGGAGTGTTGACGTTATTTTGGTGTTTTCATCCAATAATAGCATATTTGCTGATGCCCGTTGCAGGATTAATCGATATACTTGGATTGGTGATATTCTTATAATTTGATCATAGTGATATAAAATCGTGTAAAGGAACAAAAATGAAAAATATATTCGTTATTCTTGCGCTAATTACGACTGGTTGTATTTCGGCGTCTCTTGATGATGATATAATCGTCAAAAAGCACATTGATGTCGCCGCAAGCTTGCAATCATTTATTATGCCAATAAAGCTGTCATACCAAAATTATTTACCCGCGAATTTTAGTGAAAAAGTGTCTTTACCTGCGTCAACAGACGTTGACGTAAGCAATGAATTGAAGAATTTTGACAGCGCTAAATACGGTGCAAGTTATTCATTGTCAGACATCGTAGTGAAACTCGATTGCGGAACACCTGGATGCTGGAAAAATATTAACGATTTTTCAGCGAGTTTAGCAAATATTGCACTTGTAAAACATACGTTAACAAACGTTGAAGTAACATCAAGTTATATTTCTATTCCTGTGACTGCAAAATTTGATGATGTAAAAAAGTTGCTTGAGAGCGGTAAAACGACGTTGAATGTCGTATTGGATGCAACTCTAACAAAAGATTTGACTATTTCAACGAGTTATGACATTGAAATCTCGTTTCACTTGACGGTGAACGTTGACAAGTCGTTCGTGAACTAACGAAAGTATATTTTTGTTGAAACGTTCAGTTGGTGAAAACCATCTTTGTCAAGTTGTTGTTCTGAACACACCATGACGTGTACATTTTTCACGTCCTTGTGGTGTTTGTATGGAAAGCAACATTGTGAATTAAAACAACTTAATGATTTACCAGCAACCTGCATTGTGGCTACCATTTGCTTATCATGCCAAGATATCATTGGTGAGCATGATGAAAGTAAAAACATGAACACAAACAAAAAACGTTTCATGATACACCTCAATGCGTTGCAAGTCCCATTGCTTTGAAATATTTTCGCATTCTTTTCTTTGTTTCGTCATTTACAAGCAAGCTCTCACCGTCAAGAGATTTGTCATCAACAATCTCGTTAGAATAGTCTTCTTCGGGCTGTGAACCAGCAAGTCCTTCACGAATTGTTTGACGAAGTTGTCTAATTGTCAGTTTCATCTAAACAATAGATATGAGGTGAGTTATTTTCTTAACATCTACGTATGGCACAAAAGATAAAAGTTTTAATGATAAGTGACATGCAACTTTCGACGTCGGGCGTCGCGACACAAAGTCGTGTTTTAATAAATGGATTAGTATCGACAGGACGTTTCACGTTTCGTTGTTTGGGAGCCGCCCTTAGACAAGAAGACATGCGCACCATTGTAGTCAATGATGACTTTATCATAAAGCCAATCAATGGGTTTGGAGATCCAAATTTAATTCGTCAAGTATTGGTATCTGAAAAACCCGATGTAATGCTTTTGTTCACTGATCCTCGTTTTTTTATGCACATCTTTGCTCATGAAGACGAAGTGCATCAAATTTGTCCAATAGCATACAACACGTTGTGGGACAACTATCCTGCACCGACGTTCAACAAACCATTATATGAAAGTTGTGATTTATTGAATTGTATCAATTGGGTTGCGTATTCTTTTTTGAAAGAATGGTTTCCTGATAGAACTTCATACGTGCCTCATGCTGTTCCAAAAGAAACGTATTTTCCAATGAGTGATGCAGATGCACGAAATGCAAAGCTTGCGTTTTTTGGTACTGGACGAGTTGATCACTTCATGCCACTGTTTGTTAGTCGCAACGCGCATCGAAAAAATCCATCTGACATAGTGTGTTCGTTCAAAATGTTTCTTGATGAACTTGAAAAAAAATACGGACATAGAAAATCAACGTTGGTGATGCACACTGATCCTTTTGATCAAGAGGGACCAAACTTACAATCACTCGTTGAGTTGTTTGATGTGAAAGACAATGTTATATTCTCAAACGATCGTGTTGGGTTTGAACAAATGAACGCATTGTACAATGCGTGTGATGTTGTCGTAAATAGATCAAATGCAGAAGGATTTGGCTTGCCGTTATTAGAATCTCGGATGACCGGGCGTTTAAATATAGCTCTTAAAACCGGCGGCATCACGCGCCAAATAGAAGACGTTGAAACAGGTGAACAATACGGCGTCGCAATAACACCCGAAGTAGTCTCGCTCAGGGGAACACAAGTTGTTCCTTGGATAAATGAAGATTGGTGTTCAAACAAAACGTTCGCAAACGCTTTTATGACAGTTTATGAAATGGGTGAAGAAAAACGAAAAGAACTTGGGTTACGTGGAATGGAATACACTCGTAAAGAGTATAGCGTGAACAATCTTATAACAACGTGGGATGAAACTTTGACAAAACTTGTTGATGATTGGAAAAATAAACGGCTTCCAAATAATACTCGTTGGGAGGCAATAACACTATGAAAACCGTAATTCTTTCTGGTCCACTTTGTGTACAATCCGGATATTCTGTGCATGGACGTCAGATTGCAAAATTTTTACTTTCTAAACCAAATCTTGACGTAAAATTCCACCTCACACCGTGGGGGCAATGCCCGTGGATTTTAGATGAAAACGCCTGTGATGGTCTCATCGGTGAAATTATGCATCGCAGCAATCCTCCCACAAAGGCTGACGTTGCAATTCACGTGAAGTTGCCCAACGAGTTCACGACAGACATTGGTAACGTGAATATTGGCGTGTCGGCAATGGTCGAGTGCGATAGGTGTAATCCTACGTGGGTTGAAGCTTGTAACAAGATGAACGCAATCGTCGTGCCGTCTTTGCATGCCGCAGCATCATTGACAAATTCAGGCACAGTCAACGTACCACTACACGTCGTCAATGAAGCATACAATGATGCGTGCGTAAAAAATGATCTCCTGACGTTGCCTGACTTTGAGACGCCTTTCAACTTTTTATTGTTCGGACAACTCACAGCGGCAGACGCACGTACTGATCGTAAGAACATCTTCAACACGATCAAGTGGTTCTGTGAGGCGTTCAAGGGTAACGACGATGTAGGGTTGGTTATCAAGACAAATCTTGGAAAGAACACCAAGATTGATCGAGCAAACACGAAGAAGCTGTTACAAGACTTGTTGAAACAAGTTCGCAGGTCTGGAAAACCTAAAGTTACACTGCTTCACGGCGACATGAGCGACGACGAAGTTGCAGCATTGTACAGACACCCGCAGATAAAAGCAATGGTGACGTTGTCTCGAGGCGAAGGTTGGAACCTGCCCGCATGTGAAGCTGCCGCGTCAGGATTGCCAATCATTGCAACGAATTGGAGCGCACACACTGAGTTTTTGAACTTGGGAAAGTTTGTAAAGGTTGATTATACATTACAACAAATTCCACCACAACGTGTTGATACAAATATTTTTATGCAAAATGCGAGATGGGCAGAAGCATCTGAACATGATTTCAAAAGTAAATTGATAAAATTTCGTGAGCGCTCAGAGATCCCAACGCAATGGGCTCGCGAGCTTCAACCAAAGATTGTTGAGAAACTAGCGCTTAGTGAAATTTTTAAATCATACGATGCAGCGATTGGAGATTTATTGTGTTAACTGTTTTATCAATAATATTGTTGATTTTGTATTCAACGTCATTAACGTTCCTTACGCGAAAACTTTTTCTAAAATGTGCAGAACAACAAGACAGGTTATCAACTACGCTTGAAACAATTGAAAACGCGTTAGATGAACTTGACAGTTGTTACAAAAATCTCGTAAACGTGTCAAGCACTCCAATCTTATATGATTCTCCTGAAATACGTTCTCTTTGCGCTGAACTAATCAGATCACGGGACGCAGTCGCAATCGTTGCAAAAAACATCACAAATGTAGTTGAGGATGTGTCACAATGATGTACATAACATTATGTGTTGTGTTTGGTGTAATTTTTCTAATGTGGGTGATTGGAGAATTTATTTCGTAATGGCAACACCAATTGAAGCAACGCCTGTATTCGAAGGTGAAGACGCTGAATTTTTGTTGAACGAGCTTTCGAAAGTTCATCTTACAAAAGAAGAACAAAAAGAACGCGTTGAAAAGTGTCGTGAACGCATCAAAGAACGGATGCGGCCAAAAGGATATAGAGTTATTGCTGATGTTGTTCCAGAAAAACATTGGGAATGCTTACAAAAACACTTTCTTGCAGCACCAATGTTTGTTGAAGAAAACGACGATTTGGACATTGAACCATTGATTTAACAAATTATGTATTCATCAATGATTTGTGGCTCACCCATAAGCTGATAATACTCACCTGAAAATATGTGCATCGCACACAGGTCACATGGTCGCACAAAGTCAGGTCTGTTCGTTATGTTCAACCCACCCGCTTCAAGTCCTGCAACGACGAGTTCGCTACAGAAGAACTTTGACATGTCTAATTTATCACGTTCAATGTGCAAAGCACTCGCCGCAGCACCGTAGAAGTCATATGGCTTCTTGTTTTGATCAAACATGAAGTTGAAGAACGACGTTTTATTGAGTGCTCGATGTATGTCGTCTGACAAAGGTAATAACCACACTTCACCGTCGTAATTCAAACGTTGTTCAAGCAAGTTTATTGTCACTCCAACGAGTCCATTCAACGACGTGCTCTCAATGATTTTTACTGGATCAAGTGAGAGCGCGCAACCGACATGTGAGACGTGTGAATGACACGCCAACTTGACAACGTCTGACACAATGCCATTTCCGCCAAAGGCGACAACGTCACCCGGTCGAAGCATATTTTTTATGTCGTCAAATCTTGAAATGTGATATGCCACGAATCACCTCGCGTATCGAGTTCTTCCAAGAGGTCGTTCTTGTCGACGTGCCTGTCGTATACGTTGTGGACTGTCGGGTTGACATTGAATGGTGCGTGTTTCAGTAAGTAAAATGTTGTCCATGAAGCGATCGAACGAGAAAGTTTCCTGCAACCCATCGTAGCTTCCTGGATTTTCAGTGTGCCACTTTGCTGCTTCTTCGTACTCATAGTCGTGATCAAATCCACAATCACCGCACGTTTCATAGTCAGCGGGAAGCTCTGTTTCAGTTCGATTGGCGGTTGTTCCAAAATCGTCTGCTTCTTCAATTACTTCTTTTTCGACTTCGTGTCCTTCATAACCAACGGGTCCGTCTTCGTTGATGTCATATTTACTTGTTGCTTTGCCACAACTCGTGCATTCGCCACCAACAATGTTTCCACCACACTCTTCACAAGCGTCAGGTGACATGTCATCGTCAAGCTCTCTGTTATATCGACAATCTACAGCATGATCATCGTTTGAACATCCACAATGCGTGCAAATGTTGTCGTCATCAACAGGAATTTCATTGGGATACCCATCTTCTTCTTCGTCGGGTTCACTAAGATCAAATTCGTTGTCTTCGTCATCATCAATTTCTTGAGCGCCCATACCACTTGGTCGCAAACGTTGATTTGATCCAGAATATGCCCAATGATCCGGATTATCAGCAGACATTGGATTAGTACGAAATTCTTCATCAAAATCTTCTAGCGCTTCTTTGATCGTTTTCATAAAACCTCAAACATAATTATCTGTAAACATTTCAACTTCTTCATAATGCTATAAATTAAAAATATCATGGTACAACGACGAAGACGCAAGCCAACAACTGGAACTCCTGAAGAGCGTGAAAAGGCACGTCAGTCTCGAATGTACTTCAACGCAGACACGCAAGCTGCGGTCGTCGAGTATCAGACTGAAGACGACTTCAACGTGCGAAATAAGACGTACGTCACAAAGATTGCTCCTGCTTTTGAGAAGCTTGTCGAAAATTTGATAAATATACACAAGTTCACGTCGGCTCATGACACGTATGAGACATTGAAAAATGACTGCGTGTGCTTTCTGTTTGAAACTTTGAATAAGTTTGATCCCACTCGAGGATGTGCAGCATTTTCGTACTTCAACGTGTGCGCAAAAAATTGGTTGATAATTCGCACGAAGCAAAAGTCGCAGTCAACAAAGAAGTTTTTGTCAATAGACGATCCTGAATCATTAACTCTTTCAGACTATCACATTCTTGAAGAAAAGTGTTCAGTACAGGCTCAGGACGAGCAACTTGAAGATCAGTTTGCTTCGCAGGAAATTTTAGATAGATTACATGTAATACGTGAAAATGTGAGCACCGAAAATGAACTTTCAACGTTGAATGGCATCATAACGTTGTTTCAAAACAAGAACGAAATAGACATTGTGAGCAAAGCGGCAATGAGTCTTTACATGAAAGACTTGACGAATTTGTCACACAAGCAGCTCATCACTGCGATTGCCGTAATAAAGCGATTATATATGGAACAAAAGGAAGAGGATGAAAACGATTATTGAGAAATAGTTATAAACATGGCGAATTTTATCCCACCAACAGAAATTGATTTTGAAAAGAAGACTGAAGAATTTAAAGCGTTGCTCGGTGACATTGAAAATTTATCAGATAAACGAAAATCACTTTTAACAGAAATTTATAACAATTGCGTGTGCGATCGAGCAAATGCTCATTGTACATTACAAATTCTCGTTGAAATTGTTGGGAATAGCGGTTCTGAATGGGCAGTCCATGGGCGCACAATTCATAATGCAATAACCGTCATGCAAAAAGCGAATGAACAGCTTGGCAAACTTGCTGAACACATTAATCAACTTCGAGAAGAAGAAGATAGTGGTAGCAGCCCTGAAGAGATTTTTTCACAAATCAACAAAAAGTAAACATACGTGAGAACCAATTACGATCAAAATGCAAGTATAAAAAATATAGCGGAGGGAAACTATGGGAAAATTCTTGACGCAAAACGTTTTGATAACGCGCAAACGGGTGGGTTTCCAATATTTCTACGTATGGTCGTGCTTGACGTCATATCTGATCCACAAATGATAGACGACACAAAACTGACGTATTGGGAACACACGTTACAAGTATCAAACATACGTTATGCCGCTGTCGCGCCGAGAAATTCAATCATTGCTCGCCGAATGTTAAATATTTCGACCGCTGCAAGCGAACAAGTTCTCGTCATGTATCCAATGATGACACACTTGTCGTTACCGGTGAAGCCAGGTGAACACGTTTGGGCATTCTTTGAGAATCCAGACGCAAAAGTGAATGAACTCGGATATTGGATAAGTAAGATTGCAGAGCCTAACTTTGTTGACGACGTAAATCATACACACAGCAACAGACAGCTTGATCCGTCATATGTTCCCGGAACAATTGACACCGCAAATGGCACAAAAGTCACGTACGATTTTCCGAACGGTGCCGTAGGAATTGATAGTGATGGAAATCATTATGTAATTGGACAAACTGCAACGTTACCAGGTGACGAAAAGTCTTATGAAAATTTGATCACCGGTGCAGACGCAGCAAAGCTGTTACAGATAGAACCTGTCCCTCGTTATAGAGGTAGACCTGGTGAACTGTTCATTGAGGGTTCGAATAATTCATTAATCGTGTTAGGCACTGATAGAACGTCAATTTCGGCGCAATATAACGTTGATCCTGACGTTGGCAATGTACCAAAGTTACCTGAAACTGACTTACCAGGTGAAAATGTTGGAGCAATTGACTTAGTCGTCGGGCGCGGTCAGACTACGTCGACCGGTGGTACACCCGTCAAAAATTCTCTCGGTTTCAACGAACTTGGCAAAAGCAAGAGCGAGTTATCACCCGGCGAGGGTGATCCAGATTACAAGAACGACCGCACTCGCATTGCTGGTTGGCAGCGCACAAAAATTGACACGAAGTTGCAGATAGACAAAGCTATATCTGCACATTCAGGTGGCGACGTGTCTGATGGTTCACAAGGCGAAGGCGCAGCCGTGATGAGGTCAGACAAAATAAGGTTTATAGCGCGCCAAGACTTAGTGATACTTGTTACGGGTGATGATCAACGAGACGAACAAGGTAGAATTATAGATTCGCCAATTGATCCTGACAAGTGTGCAAGTGTCTTGATAAAAACTAGCGGTGAGATAGTTTTTACACCCGCAAAAAGTGCTGTCCTAAAATTAGGCGGTGAGGGCGCAGATAAAGCAATACTTGGGACGCGTGTCAACAATGGTGGCGCGGGTGGTCAAGTAACTGCAACGCCAATTGTGGATACCATGGGAGGCGTTCAAGGGGGCACTGACGGTGCGAATGGAGTTTTTAGTACAAAAGTATTAATTCTTTGATCAATTCAAAGACTTGTCTAAAATCTTTTCAACCGCACCCTCAATTGCGTTGTGTATTGGACGTTGTACAAGCAATGACATGTCTTTTGGTGTCTCCGCAATGTCTAACGCGCTCTTTGCGGAACTAATTTCCTCTTCAACGTAGTCAGTCAATAAGTCTTTTTGCTGAAGTTTTGGTTTCAACGTCCTATCACATAATTTTATCAATTGATCAGCTGACTTAAACATATCATCTACGGTGAACCGTGAATCACCGCCTTTTGCATGTGAAGCCACGTCTTTTGCTTGATCGCCTAATAGATCGTGTAGTGTCCAAGCACGTGCAATCACGTCAGCAATTTCATCATAACCTTTGTCACGAATTGCATTGATTGCATTTTTTGCTTCAGATGACTTACTGTCGTAAGTGCCTTCTTTGATGATTTTACGAATGCATTCACGAAGAAGTCGAATATTCATGAATGATAAATATCACTCATCAACGTTCAGCATCATGATTGCCAAGTCAACATGCCACTTTGTTAATCCATACTTCGTCTTTGTTTTCAATTGCTTATACTCATGTCCAGAAACCCATAGATCGTCTATGACGATGTACTTTACGTCTTCTTGCGAAGTTAAATTTTGTTGGTATAAGTAATCGTCAATCTCCTCACCTCGAGACCATAACATTACCGTTTTGCCAACTATGTTTCCGACAAAATCTAAATCATTCAACGTTTTTTGAAGCGTATCAATTGATTGACCAATTCGCCACGTTGATGTTATGACAACTTTTGCTCCTGTTTCTTTTACAATTTCATTCAGGAGTAAAACTTTATCATGTTCAATTTTTGGATTACCATGTGAATTTAACACACCATCAATATCAAGAAAAATTAGCTTCATGAACACATTGTATCATACTTTGATGCAAAATACATAGTGTAATTTTGTGAAAATCCGTATATAATCTTTCACAATGCAAAATCATCCTGATTGGCGTGATTTCTTTCCACTGAAAACACCA
>Ga0265319_1000076_pt1 | contig 75994 bp, 61 predicted proteins | sample 4824metaG_FD_192443 | JGI IMG/M metagenome (GOLD analysis project Ga0265319, IMG submission 192443) | Rhizosphere microbial communities from Carex aquatilis grown in University of Washington, Seatle, WA, United States - 4-8-24 metaG | ecosystem: Host-associated > Plants > Roots > Rhizosphere >... | reverse complement strand
GCCTGGTCGGCGGCGTGCCTCGAGTGGAAGACAGCGAGGCCCATCTCGTAGGTGTAGCGGCCGCTGGTCTTGATCTCGAGCCGGCTGCCGGTCACCTCGCCCATCACGCGGTAGTTCTCGGCGGACTTGCCGGAGCCGGAGTGGAAGCCGATGCTGACGCCGAACTTCGCGCAGACGTCCCACTGCCGCTGGATGAGGGCGCGGAGGGCGGCGTTGTCGGGGTACGGCATGTTCTTCTGGAAGCCGAAGGCGGGGGCCACGTAGTTGACCGGCATGCCGAGCGCCTCGCAGAGCGCGAGCATGACGGCGGTCGTCTCGGGCGTGGTCAGGCCGGGCAGCTCGTCGATCGACAGCTCGCGCAGGTAGCCGCGGCCGGCGGCGGTGGTGAAGGCGGCGGCGCGGGCGGCGGCGTACTTCTCGTCGCGGCGCTTCATCTTGAGCATGGCCGGCCAGACGGTGCAGAGGAGCGATGCGGACGCCGCGGCGTCGAGCGCCAGGCCGGCGGCGGCGACGCGCGCGCGGGTCTGCGCGACGAGGTCCGCCGGAATGGCGGCGAGCGCCGCGGGCTGGTTGAGTGCGAGCTCCGGCGACAGGTCGAAGGTGATGTAGCTGGCGAGGAGGCAGCCGCGGACGAGGGCGTCCTCGCGGCGGTCGAACTTGCCGCCGATGGGCTGGTGGTCGGCGTTGAACGACCAGGCGATCTTCCGGCGGTGGAAGCCGGTCTTCAGCTTGGAGAGCACGCAGCCGTGGCTCATGCCCTCGACGCTCTGGCCCTGGTGGCCCTCGGGGACGTTGGTGCCGATGAAGGGAAACGGCACGGTGTCGAGCGAGCCGGAGAGCATGGCGTCGACATCGTAGACCAGCTCGCGCGGGATGGAGTTCTGGTTGGCGGTGACGCCCAGCTCGAGCGCGCTCATGGCCCACTCGACCGCCGGCCAGTGCAGCGTGGTGAAGCGCGCGCCGATGCCCAGCGTGCTGCGGCCGAGCTGGCTGCCCGTGCCCGGGAAGATGGTCGAGGCCGGGTCGTGCTCCTGGATGAGGTTTTTCAGCCTGAGCAGGTTGGCCCAGGTGGCGGGGAAGGCGACCGCCCCGCCCGGCAGGGCCACGCCGTCCTCCAGCAGGTCCGGCCGCGCGCCCGGACCTTCAAGCCGCCAGGCACAATCGCCCTGCTCGTTCTCGCCCAGCAGCCACCGGCCGGCCGCGGTCTCAAACCGGCTCTTGGGGTAGACCTTGGGCGGCTGACCCGCGAGGAGCTGGGCCCGCAGCGCCGGCCAGTCGAGGCAGAAGTCGGGGCTGATGCAGGGATTCTGCGCGACGCGCAGGTTGTTTTTCAGGAGGAACTGGTTGATGGGGGACATGGGGGGCGGCGTTGAAAGGTGAAAGTTGAAGGTTGAAAGCGGGAGGGGGTGAATGAGCGGAGGCAGGTGGCGGCGGCAAAAGTCCGGTCATTCAACTTTCAACGCGCGACTTTCAACCGCGCCACGCCGTGGCGCTAGATCGTCATCGCGTGGTAGCCGCCGTCGACGATGAGTTCCTCGCCGGTGACGAACGAGCCGGCGGCGTCGGCGGCGAGCAGCAGTGTGGCGCCGATGAGCTCACGGGCCTCGCCGAAGCGCTTCATCGGCGTGTGGCCCATGATGCTGGCGACGCGGTCGGGCGTGAGCACCTTCTTGTTCTGCTCGGCCGGGAAGAAGCCGGGGATGATGACGTTGACCCGGACCCGGTGCGGCGCCCACTCGCGGGCGAGGTTGAGGGAGAGGTTGTGCACGGCGCCCTTGGTGGCGGAGTAGGTGAACACGCGGGACAGCGGCACAATGCCGGACATCGAGCCGAGATTGATGATCGAGCCGCCCTGCCCCCGCCCGACCAGGTATTGGCCGAACACCTGGCAGCCGAGGAACACGCCCTTGAGGTTGACGCGCACGATGCGGTCGAATTCCTCCTCGGTGATGTCGAAATAGGGCGTGGGGGAGTTGACGCCCGCGCCGTTGATGACGATGTCCACCCGGCCGCTGCGCTGGAGCACGGCGGCGAGCAGGCCCTGGAGCTCGGCCTTGCTCGTCGCCTCGGCGGAATGGAACCAAGCCCGGCCGCCCGCGGCCGCGATCTGGTCGAGCCGGGCCTGCGCCTTGTCGGCGTTGCGGCCGACGATGACGACCTCGGCGCCGGCGCCGGCCAGGCCCGAGGCCATCGCGCCGCACAGTTCGCCGGTGCCGCCGATCACGACGGCCACCTTGCCGGTCAGGCCAAACAGCTGGTTCAGGTATTCGGAAGGATTCATCGGGTAAATTTAGGCCGGGGAAGCCGGCACGCACGAGCGGAAAGCAGGCCGGACCGTTGATTCGGCCGCGGGATCACTCATTCGCTAATGAAAATGCCGTCCGCCAGTGAACATCCTTCCCCGCCGCATCGCAAGTCCGGAGCACGGCCGCTTTTTCCGCGAAGCGAACCGCGGCGAGCTTCTCATGGGCCGACGGCCCCGACCCGGAACCCGGCGAAATCCGCGTGCGCACCCGGGGCGCCGCTCGCGAACAGGCCGACCTTGGCCCCGACCCAGCGGCCGACGGTCGCGGTGAATGGGGCCGCGTCCGCCGGCGTGAAAGTGATCCCATCAAGGCTGGAGCTGAACCGGCACTGGGCGCCACGGCGGACCTCGACCCGGACCCAGCAGGATCGGGCGGGCACGCCGGCCAGCCTGAGCTCCTCCTGGGGTTCGCCTTTCACCGCTTCGTGCCGCGTCGCCTGCACGAGAAATACCCCCGACCCGATCCGCTTCAGCCCGAGCCAGGCGTAGTCATAGCCAAAGACCATCAGCCCGGCGCTGTCATTGTCGGCCACCGGATCGAGTGTCAGCTTCACCGTCACGGCAAACTCCTCCGCGGGAAATTTCTGCAGCAGCAGATATGGGGCCTCGTAAAGATTGTCGGGCTTGGGCGCGGGCCGGGCGAAGAGCCGCAGCTGGCCGGGATTGGCCGTGAGCGAATACCAGCCGTCGCCCGGGTTGGCCTGCCACTGCCATTGCAGGCCGAGCGCGGGCGCGGCGAAGTCGTCGCTGGTGGCGGGCGCGGCCGCCGGTTGCGGCGGCAGGTCGGGTTTCTGGTGAACCAAAAACGGCTGTCCCTTCCCGTCGCCGTCGGGATCATCGCCGATCACCGGCCAGTCGTCGCGCCAGGTCATCGGCTGCAGGTGGACCACGCGGCCATAGGCGCCCTGGTCCTGGAAATGCAGGAACCAGTCCGCGCCGGCCGGTGTGTCCACCCACGCGCCCTGGTGCGGGCCGTTGACGGTGGTCTTGCCCTGGTCCAGGACGATGCGGTCCTCGTAGGGGCCGGCGATGTTCCGGGCGCGGAAGACGGACTGCCAACCGGTGGCCACGCCGCCGGCGGGAGCGAAGATGTAATACCACCCGTGACGCTTGTAGAATTTCGGGCCCTCGAGCGTGTTGTAGCCGGCGAGCTTGCTGGCGTCGATGATGACCTGCGCCTCGCCCGCGACGGCCTGCCCGTCGTCGCTGAGCCGCTGCAGTGAAATGAGGTTGTTGATGCCAGCGCGGCTCTTGGCCCAGCCGTGGATGAGCCAGACCTTGCCGTCATCGTCCCAGAGGGGGCACGGATCGATCAGGCCCTTGCCCGCCTTGACCAGCACGGGGGCGCTCCACGGACCGCGCGGATCCGCCGCCGTGACCAGGTAGATCCCGAAGTCCGGGTCGGGATAATAGATCCAGAATTTTCCCGCGTGGTACCGGATGGCCGGGGCCCAGACGCCCTTGCCGGGTTGCGGCGTGCGGAAAACCTCCTCCGGCACGAGCCGCGGCAGCGCGTGGGCGACGAGCGTCCAGTTGACCAGGTCGCGGGAATGGAGCACGGGCAGGCCGGGCACATGGCTGAAGCTCGACGAGACCAGCCAGTAGTCGTCCCCCACCCGCACGGCGTCGGGGTCCGAATAATCGGCATGCAGCACCGGATTGCGGTAACGGCCGTCGCCGAGATCGGGCAGCCAGGCCGCGGCGGCCGGTGCCGCCGGCACGGCGAGTGCCGCGGCGAAGGGGAGACCCTGCCGCTGCAGCTCACGGGCAGCCAGCCCGGCGACAAGCCGGGCGCCCTCCTCGACGTAATGCGTGTTGTCGGTCTTGCCCTCAGGGATCCGCAGGTTCGCCCCGGGGGCGAAGATCATGTGCAGCTTCTTCGAACCCTCGGGTCCGAGACCGGTTTCGAGCTGGCGGGTCAGCGCCTCCAGGTCCAGGAGCGGCACCTTTTCCGTCGCGGCAACCTCGCGCACCGCCGCGAGGTAGGCGCCGTGGGTGTCGCGGAGGTGTCCGGCCTCGTCCCAATCGCGCCGGACGACCGGCGTCGCGAGCACCGGATGGGCGCCGCGGGCGCGGACCTCGCGCACGAACTGGCGGAGGTTGGCGGGATAGTCCGTCAGCGGGTCCGCGTAGCGCGCCGGGTCCTCCTTCTTTTCGTCGTTGTGCCCAAACTCGATGATGACCCAGTCCTCCGGCTTCAGCCGGGCCAGCAGGCGGTCCCAGTGGCCGAGCGTGCGGAATGATTTCGTGCTGATGCCGTTGGTGGCGTAGTTCACCACCTGCCAAGGCGGCCGGACGAGTTCGCGGAACAGCTGGCCCCAGCCGCGCTCGGGGTAGCCGAGGTCGGGTTTGTCCGCCATGGTCGAGTCGCCCGCGAGATGGATCGTCGGTGCCGGCGCCGGATCCCAGCCGTCGTCGCCCGCGAGCACGGCGGCCGGGGTGAACCGGTCGATCTCGCCCGTGGCGGCCGGCCGGGCCCAGGGCACGCGGCCGGTGGTCAGGCCGCCCGGGCCCGAACTCTCATACTCCGCGTACTCGGTGGTCTTTTCCGCCTCGGGTTTGCTCCAGTTGTGCCAGCCCTCGGGGCGCACCACCGCGGACATCGCGGTGCGCACGAAGACGGTCCGCGCATACACGCGCCAGGGCCGGCCGAGGTAGGTGTGCGCGCCCTCCGCCCCGGTGATGGTACAGTCGGCGAAAACCAGGCCGTACGGGTGGCCCTCGGGCGTGGAGGCGGCGGTGATGAAGCCGTCCCGGAGACAGTGGATCTGGCAGCGGTCGAATAACGCGGTGCCGGCGCCGAAGATGAAGTCGACGTGCCCCTCGATGTAGCAGTCGGCGAAATACTGCCGGCCGCGGTTGACGAGGATGGTGTCCTGCCAGCCGAGGAAGCGGCAGTGGCGGAACACGACACGGTCCGCGTCGACGCGGAGGGCGAGCGCCTGGCCGACGGGGCCGGCGCTGTTGGCGATGGTCAGGTTCTCCCAGATCATGCCGTCGCCGTCGACCTGCACCGTCGGGGTGCGGAACGTGCCGATGGGCTTGCCGTCCGGCCCGGGCACGGTGGCGTTCAGGTCGTAGGAGATGACGGTCTTCGCCGCGTCCTCGCCCGTGACGAGCAGGTTGCCGCGCTCGCGCTGCACGTAGACGCGCTCGAGGTAGGTGCCGGGCCTGACCAGGATGACCCAGCGCGGATCGGCGGCGCCGGTGCGCATGGGCGCGGCGCTGATGGCCTCCTGCACGGAGGTGTAGTCCCCGGAGCCGTCGAGCGCGACGATGGCGTCGGGCTTCGCGGGCGCGGCGGCCAGGGGCGCGGCCAGGCCGAGCAGGAGGAGGCCGAGACCCCAGTTGTGGCGGCGGTCTGTGACCGCCGGGCCGGCCAGGTGGCGGTCACAGACTCCCGCTACAGCTGGTGAGATCATGGCTTTCATGGCTTGCCGTTGCGCAGGTTCCGCGGCCCCGGACGGGTCACGCCAGTTCGATCTGTTTGAACCGCGGCACGAGCAGGTGCATGATGACCCAGGCCACGATGTAGCCGGAGCCGCAGATGACGAACAGGATCCCGTAGCCGAGCTCGGTCCGGCCCAGGGCGGCGAAGTGCTCGAGCAGCAGCCCGGCGACGCGCGCGATGAAGATCCCGCCCACCGCGCCGGCCATGCCGCCGATGCCGGTGACGGAGGCGACGGCCTTCTTGGGGAACATGTCGGAGACCGTGGTGAAGATGTTGGCCGACCAGGCCTGGTGCGCCGAGCAGGCGATCGCGATGGTGCCGACGGCGAGCCAGGTGTTGATCTGGCCGAGACGCGTGGCCAGCAGGACGCTGAGCGGGCAGACGGCGAAGATGAACATCGAGAGCTTGCGGGCCCGGTTGGCGTCCATGCCGCCGGCGATGAAACGCTTCGGCAGCCAGCCGCCGAAGATGGAGCCGCCCGTCGCGATGGTATAGACCACGGCGACGGCGAACGGCCAGCTGATGACGCCGGGAATGTCCGCCTTGCTGCCGGCATAATCCGGATGGGCGGCGAGGTAGGCGGCGATCTTGCGGGAATTTTCGCCGCCGAGGAACGCGGGCAGCCAGAAAAGGTAGAACCACCAGATCGGGTCGGTGAGGAACTTGCCAATCGCGAAGGCCCAGGTCTGGCGGAACGTCAGCAGCCGGGCCCACGTGATCTTGACCGCACCGTGGTCGGCCTTCTCCGCCGCCTGCTCGTCCTGGTCGCTGTGGATGTAGTCGTATTCGGCCTGCGTGAGCTGGCCGTTCTGCAGCTTGGCCGCGGGCGAAGCGTAGAGCCGGTACCAGAAGGCGATCCAGACCAGCCCGATGGCGCCGGTCAGGACGAAGGCCCATTCCCAGCCCCAGGCGCTGGCGATGTAAGGGACGCAGAGCGGCGCCACGATCGCGCCGACGTTGGCCCCGGAGTTGTAGAGGCCGGTCGCGTAGGCGCGCTCCCGCTTCGGGAACCACTCGGCGATGGTCTTGTTGGCCGCCGGGAAATTGCCCGCCTCGGAGAAGCCGAGCGCGGCGCGCCAGAAGCCGAAGGTCGCGGTGGTGTGCCCGAAGGCGTGGCCGATGGCGGCGGCGCTCCAGCCGATGAGCGAATAGGCGTAGCCGGAACGGGTGCCGACCCGGTCGATCAGCCGCCCCGCCGCCAGCATGCCCGCGGCGTAGGCCACCTGGAAGCAGATCACCACGGTGGAGTAGTTCAGCTCCTGGACCGCCGGGTCGGCGCCGAACACGCCGTGGTCGGACAGGGTCTGCTTCAGCAGGCCCAGCACGTTCCGGTCGAGGTAATTGACGGTGGTGGCGAAGAAGACCAGGCCGCATATCGTCCAGCGATACCGTCCGACCCGGGCATTGATCTGGTTCAGCTTGCTCATCGGGGGAGTTGAGGGGGTGGCGAATTTCGGGGCAGCCCGCCGGCTCACTGGACCGGCGCCGGCCGGGAGTTGAGGCTGGGGGCGGCCTTCACGGGGGTGATGGTGACGTGGTCCAGCGTGATCTTTCCGGCGTGCTGCACAACCTCCGTTTCGCTCACGCCGCTGAACACCGAGTTGCTGATCCGGATGTTGTCGATCACGGCGCCCGGGAAGCCGCGGATATACAGGATGCGCGGGCTGCCCGAGCTGGTGACCTGGTCGAGCTGCACGTTGCGGATGACGGGGGGGAACGCGCCCTTGGCGCCCTCCTCGTAGAGCAGGTCGATGGTGAGCACGGCCTCGCTGACGTGGCCGATGCGCACGTTGCGCATGAAAATGTTCTCGAGCACGCCGCCGCGCACGGCGTTGTCCTTGAGGCGGAGCGCGCGGTCGAGGTGCGGGCTGTCCATGGTGCAGTCGTCGACGAAGATGTTGCGGATGCCGCCGGTGCACTCGCTGCCGAGCACGACGCCGCCGTGGCCGTCCAGCATGGTGCAGCGGCGGATGAGGAAGTTCTCGCTCGGGACGTTGAGCCGGCGGCCGTCATTGTTGCGGCCGGACTTGATGGCGATGCAGTCGTCGCCGGTGTCGAACACGCAGTCCTCGATGAGGACGTCGCGCGAGGACTCGGGGTCGCAGCCGTCGTTGTTCGGGCCGTGGGAATGGATCTTCACCCCGCGCGCGGTGAAGTTCGACGAGAGCACCGGGTGCAGCTCCCACATCGGGGAGCGGATGATGGTCACGCCCTCGATCAGGATGTTCCTGCACCGGTAGGGCTGGATGAAGTTCGGCCGCAGGAAGCTGCCCGGGCCGAAGACGCGCTGCGCGACCGGCGCCCCGGTCTCGCCCAGCTGGTTGAGCCGGTCGCGCGCCGGCGTCTGCCGGGTCGGCTGGTCCTGCTTGTTGTTCCAGCCCCACCAGGTGTCCGGACCGGCGCCGCCGTCGAGCGTGCCCTCGCCGGTGACGGCGATGTTCTCCTGCTCGAAGGCGTAGATGAACGGCGAGAGGTTCATGCACTCGACGCCCTCCCAGCGCGTGAAGACCACGGGGTATTTCGTCTCGTCGAAAATGAACCGCAAGGTCGCGCCCGCGCCGACGTGGAGGTTGACGTTGCTCAGCAACCTGATGGCCCCGGTCAGCCATTCGCCCGGCGGGACGACCACGCGGCCGCCGCCGGCGGCGTGGCAGGCCTGGATGGCGGCGGCGAGGGCGGCGGTGCAGTCGGTGCCGGGCTTCGCCCCATAGTCGGTGAGCGGGAAGTCGCGCGCGGGAAACACCGGGTCCCTGATGTTGGCGAGCAGCGCGGGGAGCGAGTCCCAGCCGCGGATGACGGCCGGCGCGGCCGGCGCGGACAGCAGTTTCTCCACCTCCAGCCCGGCGAGGATGAACGGGCCGGTGCCCTTGGGGTCGTTGTCGACGACCGGCTCGGCCATGTAATAGGCGAAGGAGCCGTCGCGCGGCCGGCCGTCGGCCATGGTGTAGCCCAGCCCGGCCCCCGAGCAGACGGAGGTCAGCCGGATCGAGCCGTCGGGATTCGTCCGCACGAAACTGTGCACGAGGCCCGCGTAGCCCTTGAGGATGGCCGGCAGGTAGGGCTCGCGGGGGAGATAGCCCTTGTTGACGGCCTTCGCCAGCGCGTAAACGAACATGGCGGAGCCGGACGACTCCAGGTAGTTGCCCGGCCGGGTGCCGAGGTTGGGGACCTGCCACCAGACGCCGGTCGCCGGATCCTGCCAGCGCACGATGCCGTCGGCCGCGCGGCGGAGGCTGTCCACGATCCCGTCGATCTCCGGCTGCGAAACCGGCAGGTAGTCGAGCGAGTCGACGATGGCCATGGCGTACCAGCCGATGGCGCGGCTCCAGAAGTTCGGCGAGAGCCCGGTCTTGGGATCGGCCCAGGCCTGCGTGTGCGACTCGTCCCAGGCGTGCCAGAAGAGGCCGGTCGCCGGGTCGTAGCCGTGGCGGTCCATCAGCACGATCTGCCGGGCGACATCGTCGAAGAGCGCGGGTTCATGGAAGAGCACCGCGTATTGCGCGAGGAAGGGCGAGGCCATGTAGAGGCCGTCGAGCCACATCTGCTCCGGGTAACGCTTCTTGTGCCAGAAGCCGCCCTCGCTCGTGCGCGGCTGGGTGGCCATCTGCGCGCGGAGCATCTGCACGGCCCGGGTGTAGGCGGGGTTCTGCTCGCCGCGGGCGAGCGCGGCGAGGAGCACCCTGCCGGGGGGAAGGTTGTCGATGTTGTAGTCCTCGAGCTTGTAGCCCTGGATGGTGCCGTCGGCGTTGACGTGGGTGCCGACCGCGCGCGTGCCGAATTGCACCATGGCGGCGTCCTGCGTCGCCTCGCCGAGCCGGACGAGGGCCAGGGCCAGCACGGCCGGGGAATAATCCCAATGCGCGTTGCCCGCGCCGGCCTCCAGCGAGTGCCCGAGGCGCTTCATCTCCGAGGCGGCGAGGCGCTGCGACCAGGCGAGGGGCGTGGCGCCATCAAACTGCCGCGGGAGTTCGGTGGCGGCGGCGGGGCCGAGCAGGCCGGCGCAGACGCCCGAGGCCAGCAGCAAGGGGCGGAATTTCATGCGCGCATCAGGTGGAACTGAGGCGGTGGACCTCGCTGCCGGCGAGCAGGAAGGCGCCGGCCCCGTAGGGGGCGGTGTTGTTCCCGTCGAAGGTGACCGGCGTCGCCCCCACCGGCTGCACGTGCGTGAGCCGGCCGTCGGCGGCGACGCAGGCGTTGAGCGCGGCCCAAGCGCGGTGCACCACGGGGACGAAGCGCGCGCGGTCGAGCACGCCCTCGTTCACGCCCCAGGCCAGCGCATAGCAGTAAAAACCCGTGCCGCTCGTCTCCTGCATCGGATAACTCTCCGGGTCGAGCAGGCTCGAGCGCCAGAAGCCGTCGGCCGACTGCAGCCCGGCGACCCGGTCCGCCATCTCCCGGTATTGCGCCACAAAGCGCGGGCGCGCCGGGTGGTCCGCGGGCAGGTACTGGAGCATCCGGACGAGGCCGCCCAGCACCCAGCCGTTGCCGCGGCTCCAGAAAACCTTGCGACCGTTCTTCTCCCGCCGGTCGAAATAGCTGCTGTCGCGGAAATAGAGGTGCTCCGCCGGGTCGTAGAGGTAATCCGAGGTGATCCACCAGTGGTCGACGGCGTAAGCGAGGTAGTCCGCCCGGCCGGTGGCCCGGGCCAGGCGGACCCAGGCCGGCGGGGCCATGAAGAGCGCATCGCACCACGACCAGCGGTCGAGCCGGCCGGGATTCCGGGCCGCATCGAAATCCAGGTTGCGATCCGGCGGATGCGCGAGGCTGGCGTCGCACCGCGCCTGCAGCGCCGCGAGCATGCGCGGGTCGCGGTCAGACAGGAAGAGCTCGGCGTAAGTCTGGCCGACCGCCAGGTCATCGGCGTGATAGGGCCGCGGGGCCAGCTGCCACTGGTTTTTTTCGCCGAGCGCCACGAGGGCGTCGTGGAAGCGCGGGCTGGCCGAGAGGCGGGCGAGGGCCATCACGCCGGTGTAGAAGGCGCCGTTTTCCCAGTTGAGCGGCTGCCAGGTGCCCGGGTTGGCCAGCTGCCAGTCGGCCACGCGCTCCATCACGGCGACGACGTCCGCCGGCCTGGCCGGCGTGGCCATGGGGGTCAGGACGGCGCGCACCGGGGAGCGGGCGCGCGCGGCGGCCGCGGCGACGTAGGCCTGCCAGTCGGCGGCCGTGGCAAAGTCGCCGCCCCTGGTCCAGCCGGCGCCGACAAAATACCGGAGCGGCTGGCCGGATACGGCCTTCGCCAGCACGAGGTGGTTGACGGCGTCCTCCGCGAAGCCCGCCAGGCCGGCGGGGATGATGACCGCCTCGCCGATCGCGCCGTTGGTCTTCTCGACCTCCCATTGGGTGAACCAGCCGTCGGCCTCGTTCTTCGCCTGCGTCGCCCGGACGTCCTGGCCGCGGTCGCCGCTGTTCTTGTTCACGCCGATGGCGACGGTGATCTCCTGCGCCGTGCCGTTGGTGACGGTGAAGGTGCTGTCGATCTGGTCGAGGTTGTGGCCGGCGTCGACGGTGAAGCGCTTGGTCTCGGCGACCTGCATGCCGTGCGCGTCCCAGGCGTCGTAGGTGAGCTCGAAGATCGCGCGGATCGGGCCGTTGGCGATGACCTTCCAGGTCTTGTAATTGCGGCCGACATAAAGTTTCTGTCCGTCCCAGACGCCGGTGCCGCCGCAGCCGCGGGAGGTGCCGACCTGGTACATGTCCATGCCCTCGCCCTCGTCGCGGTGATAGTGGTCATGGCCCTTGTTGTACCAGCGGTCGACGATGGGATAGCTCACGCGCTTGCACCAGATGTCGAGGCCGCTGGTGACGAGGACCTCCTTGCCGGTCTTCGGCTCGTCCGGGGCGGCGAGCGCGGGGCCGTAGGTGCGGTGGGCGATCTTGTCGTTCTCCCACGCGAAGTCGTCGAGCCGCTCCGGCACGTAGCGCGCAAAGACGCGGGAGGGAAAATACGGCGCGGTCTCCGCGGTTTTCTCGATGGTGAACGTCGCGGTCTTTTCGCCGGCGGCGAAGTCGTGCTGGAAGATCAGCTCGCCGTAGGCGACGCCGGCGCCGGTCGGGTCCTTGGCCTCGGGCGCGAGGTTCGTCACCTGGTAGGGCAGGCTGCGGCCGGCGGCGTCCTTGACCGCGAGATGCTGCAGGAGCACGCCGGGGAGCGCGCGGGCGAGGTCGGCCCACGGCAGGGTGATCGTCTCGGCCGGGCGGGCGGCGGCGAGGTCGTTGGTCACGGTCAGGGTGGCCGATTCGGCCGCCCAGGCGGCGGCCATGGGCGCGAAGAGTCCGAGCAGCAGACAACGGGGTAGTTTCATGGGCCGGTGGGGTTAGCGGGCCAGCCAGCCGCCATCAACGGCGAGGGTATAGCCGTTCACATAGTCGGAGGCCGGGGAGGCGAGAAAGACCACCGCGCCCCGCAGGTCGTCGGGCGTGCCCCAGCGGCCGGCGGGGATGCGGGCGAGGATGCTGGCGCTGCGGTCGGCGTCGGCGCGGAGCGGCGCGGTGTTGTCGGTCGCCATGTAGCCGGGCGCGATGGCGTTGCAGTTGATGCCCCTGCCGCCCAGCTCGCTGGCGATGAGCCGGGTCAGGCCCTGCACCGCGCTCTTCGAGGCCGTGTAGGAGGGCACGCGGATGCCGCCCTGGAAGGAAAGCATCGAGGCGATGTTGATGATCTTGGCGGTGCCCCGGCGCGCGAGCGCCTCGCGCACGAACGCCTGGCTGAGGAAGAAGACCGCGTCGATGTTGATGCCCATGACGTCGTCCCAGTCCTTCTCGGAAAACTTCTCGAAATCCTCGCGCCGGATGATGCCCGCGCAGTTCACCAGGATGTCGAGGACGGGGAAGCTCTGCCGCGCCGTCGCGAGCAGGCCCGGGAGGGCGGCGCGGTCCCCGAGGTTGGCGGTGATCGGCACGCACCGGCGCCCGAAGGCCTCGACCTGCCGGCGGGTGTCCTCCGCGGGGAGGATGTCCACGGCCACGATGTCCGCGCCGGCGCCGGCGAGCGCGAGGGCCATGCCCTGGCCGAGGCCGCGGGCGGCGCCGGTGACGAGGGCGGTCTTGCCGTCAAGTTTGAAGCTGTCGAGGATCGGATTCATAAGGGGCCGCGGGGCGGACGCGGATCAGCGCAGGGTCTTGATGGGGGCGGGGTCCATGTCGGCGAATTCCTGGTTCTCGCCGCCCATGCCCCAGACGAATGCGTAATGGCAGGTGCCGACGCCGCTGTGGACGGACCAGGGCGGGGAAAGCACGGCCTGGCGGTCGTGGAGGAGGAGGCTGCGCGTTTCCTCCGGCCGGCCGGCGAAATGAAAGACGGCGTGCTCGGCGGGGATGTTGTAATAGAGATAAACCTCCGTGCGCCGCAGGTGGGTGTGCGGGGGCATCGTGTTCCAAACGCTGCCGGGCTTGAGGATGGTCAGGCCCATGACCAGCTGGCAGCTCTTGATGCCGCCGGTGTGGATGAACTTGTGCAGGGTCCGGGCGTTGGCTGTCTCCGGCGAGCCCAGTTCGGCGCCCGGTGTCGCGCCGAAACTCGCCAGCGCCGTGGGGTGCACCGCATGGGCCGGATAGCTGAGCAGATAATATTGCGCCGGGCGCGTGGCATCGGCGGAGGCGAAGGTGACGCTGCGCACCCCGCGCCCGACGTAGAGGCAGTCGTTCGGCTGGAGCGGGTGGACCGCGCCGTCCACCTCGACCGTGCCGGCCGCGCCGAGGTTGATGATGCCGAGCTCACGGCGCTCGTTGAAGAACCTGGCCGCCAGCTCGCGCGGGCACGTCAGCGCGATTTTTTCCGCGCCGGGCACGGCGCTGCCGATCACGGTGCGGTCCGTCTCCCAGTAACGCAGCTCAAGTTTGCCGGGTTGAAAAAGCCCCGCCACCAGGAAAGCCTGGCGGAGTTCAGGGGTCGACAGGTGCGCATAACCGCGCGCGTCTATGCTGGGCATGATTTCCATGGGTGAACTGATTGACTGATTGACTGATCCCGTCGATTCCCGGCGCCTGGGGGTGGCGGCGGGGCGGGCAAAACGCGTCTTGCGCCGCCCGCCGTGGGGTGTAGTTTTTATAAGGTGAGGGGCAAGGGGTAAGAGAACCTGACAGTCCGGCCACGTGGATTCACTAATGAACTTGCAATCCATATTTGAATTTTGGAGGTTGACTGGCAACTAAAATTATTCGCGATGCCCCGGCCCCTACCCGCCCCTGCCATGCCTCCCAAACGCCCCCTTGTCCCGGCCGCGCCCCCGCCGGCGACTGCGCCCGCCGGCGCCGCCCCCGGCCAGGAGCGCTACGTCATCCCCAACCTGCGCAACGCCTGCCGCATCCTCAAGCTGCTCGGGAGCAGCGAGGACGGGCTCAAGGTGGCCGACATCGCCCGCCGGCTCCGCATCCCGATCACCACGACGCTGCGCATCATGACGACCCTGCACCTCGAGGCCCTGGTGCGGAAAAGCGGCACCCATTACGAGCTCGGCCCCGTGCTCATCCAGCTGGGCAACGCCTCCCTCGCCGGCACCGAGATCCGCAGCACCGCCCTGCCCGTGCTCGAGCGGCTGACCGCCAAGGTCGCGGAGACCTCCCACCTCGCCATCCCGTGCGACAACCGTTCGCTCATCGTCGCCGTGCAGGACAGCCCCCACCCGCTCCGCGCCGCCTCGCGCCCCGGTTTCCTCGCCGCGCTCTATTGCTCGTCGACCGGCAAGACCTTCCTCGCCTTCCTGCATTATGACCGGTTCGACGAGCTGATCGGCTCGGCCCCGCTGCCCAAGCGCACCGCGCACACGCTGACCACCGTCCCTGAGCTCCGCCGCGAGATCGAGGCGACCCGCAAGCGCGGCTTCAGCCTCGACGACGAGGAATTCAATGCGGGCGTCCGCTGCCTCGCCGCCCCGGTCCATGGCTCGGACGGGTCCGTCACCGCCGCCATCGGCGTCACCGCCGCCACCGTGCGCTTCCCCCGCGAACGCATCCCGGAAATGGCCGTGGCCGTGCGGGCCGCCGCCGCCGAGCTCTCCCGCCTGCTCGGCTACACCGAGCCCCGCCGCTGAACCCCGGCCGTCGACCCATGGCCCTGGCCCCGCATCGCTCTGTCGCCCCCGCCGGCCGCACGCTCGACGCCGGCCAGGTCCGCGCCCTGGTCGCCGCCGCCTGCCCCGCCGAGGCCTACCGCGGCCGGCGCGTGGTGCTCATCATCCCCGACGCCACCCGCACCGCCCCCGTCGGCCTGATGTTCAAGACCCTGTTCGCCCAGCTCGGCGGCGTCGCGGCGAAATTCGACGTCCTGCTCGCCCTCGGCACGCACCCCGCGATGACGGAGGACGCCATCAACGAGCGCGTCGAGATCACCGCCGCCGAGCGCGCCACCACCTACCGGGATGTCGCCTTCATCAACCACGAGTGGGACAATCCCGCGGCGCTCCGCCACCTCGGCGACATTCCGGCCGGGGAAATCAAGGCCCTCTCCGGCGGACTCTTCGCGATGGATGTGCCCGTCCACGTCAACCGCCGCCTCTTCGACTACGACCGGATCATCATCTGCGGCCCGGTCTTCCCCCACGAGGTCGTGGGTTTCTCCGGCGGCAACAAGTACCTCTTCCCGGGCGTGTCGGGCCCGGGCATCCTGAACTTCTTCCACTGGCTCGGCGCCGTCGTCACCAACCCGATGATCATCGGCAACAAGTGGACGCCCGTCCGCAAGGTCGTCGACCGCGCCGGCGCCATGGTCACCGTGCCCAAGCTGTGCTTCTGCCTGGTCGTGCAGGGCAAGGGCGAACTGGCCGGGCTCTTCGCCGGCACGCCCGAGCAGGCATGGGACGACGCCAGCGAGCTCTCGCAGCAGCTGCACATCACGTACAAGGACCACCCCTTCCACACCGTCCTTTCCTGCGCCCCGAAGATGTACGACGAGCTCTGGGTCGGCGGCAAATGCATGTACAAGCTCGAGCCCATCGTCGCCGACGGCGGCGAGCTCATCATCTATGCGCCCCACATCCACGAGGTCTCGCTCGTCCACGGCCAGGCGATCGAGCGCATCGGCTACCATTGCGTGCAGTTCTTCCTGAAGCAGTGGGACAAGTACCAGCACGAGCCGTGGGGCACCCTCGCCCACTCCACCCACGTCCACGGCATCGGCACCTACGACGCGCAGACCGGCATCGAGACGCCCCGGGTGCGCGTGACGCTCGCCACCGGCATCCCCGAGGCCACCTGCCGCAAGATCAACCTCGGCTACCGCGACTGGCGCACCATCAACCCGGCCGACTACGCCAACCGCGAGGCGGAGGGCGTCTTCCTCGAGCCCAAGGCCGGCGAACGCCTCTATCACCTGCGCGACAAGCCCAAGTGGGCCGGCGGGAAATGAGGGAAGGAGCGCGCATCGGGCATGCGGAGCGAGCATGGTTAATTTCCGTCATCACCGCCCTTCGCAGCACTTCTACCCAGGGACCGTTGGCTGATTCTACTCGCTACCCGCTACCCGCGACCCACTACTTTTCCCCTGCCATGACCAAGACCGAAGTCCTCTCCCGCCTCAAGGCCGAGAAAGTCATCGCGCTCATCCGCGCGGACAGCCCGGCCAGCCTCCTCGACTGCGCCCGCGCCCTCTCCGCCGGCGGACTCAACTGCCTCGAGCTCACCATGACCACCCCCGGCGCCATCGAGCTCTGCGCCCAGGTCGCCCGGGAGCTGCCGGGCATCCTGCTCGGCCTCGGCACCGTGCTCGACGCGGACACCGCCCGCCGCGGCATCGCCGCCGGCGCGAAGTTCATCGTCACCCCCGCCGTCCGCCCGACCGTCATCGCGGTGTGCCAGGAGCTGGACATCCCGATCCTCTCCGGCGCGCTCACCCCCACCGAGGCCTACACCGCGTGGGAGCTCGGCGCCGACGTCATCAAGATCTTCCCCGCCGAATTCTTCGGCCCCGCCTACATCAAGTCGCTCAAGGCGCCGTTCCCGAAGATCGAGTTCCTGCCCACCGGCGGCGTCACCCCCGAGACCGTCGGCGACTTCCTCAGGGCCGGCGCCTTCGCCACCGCCGCCGGCAGCGCGCTCGTCGCCCCGGCCGCCCTCAAGGCCCGCGACTGGCCGGCCATCACGGCGCGCGCCCGGCAGTTCGTCGCCGCCGCCAGCGCCGCCAAATAAATCCCGCCATGCCCCTCAAGATCAAACCCGCCGCCACCTGCCGCCTCGACCAGCTCTCGCTCGGCGAAGTCATGCTCCGCCTCGATCCGGGCGAGGGCCGCATCCGCACCGCCCGCTCGTTCACCGCCTGGGAAGGCGGCGGCGAATACAACACCTCGCGCGGCCTGCGCAAATGCTTCGGCCTGAAAACCGGGGTTTGCACCGCCTTCGTCGACAACGAGGTCGGCCATCTCGTCGAGGACTTCATCATGCAGGGCGGCGTCGCCACCGAATACATCAAGTGGCGCGAGGACGACGGCATCGGCCGCACCGTCCGCAACGGCCTCAACTTCACCGAACGCGGCTTCGGCCTGCGCGGCGCCGTCGGCGTCTCCGACCGCGGCCATACCGCCGCCTCGCAACTCCGGCCGGGCGATTTCGACTGGGACCAGATTTTCGGCGAGCAGGGGGTGCGCTGGTTCCACACCGGCGGCATCTTCGCCGCGCTGTCCGAGACGACCGCCGCCCTCGCCGTCGAGGCCGTCAAGGCCGCGAACAGGCACGGCACCGTCGTCAGCTACGATTTGAACTACCGTCCCTCGCTGTGGAAGACCATCGGCGGCCAGAAGAAGGCCCGCGAGGTCAACCGCGAGATCGCCCGGTATGTCGACGTCATGATCGGCAACGAGGAGGACTTCACCGCCTCGCTCGGCTTCGAGGTCAAGGGCGCCGACGCCAACCTCAGCCACATCGAGACGGACGCCTTCAAGGCGATGATCGAGACCGCGGTCGCCGCCTTCCCCAACTTCAAGGTCGCCGCCACCACGCTCCGGAAGGTCATCACCGCGACGAAGAACGACTGGGGCGCGATTCTCTGGCACGAGGGGAAATTCTACGACAGCCGCGCCTATCCCGGCCTCGAGATCCTCGACCGGGTCGGCGGCGGCGACAGCTTCGCCAGCGGGCTGCAGTTCGGTTTCCTCAGCCAGAACGACCCGCAGCTCGCCGTCGACTACGGCGCGGCGCACGGCGCGTTCGCCGCCACGACGCCCGGCGACACCTCGATGGCCACGCAGAAGGAGATCGAGAAGCTCATGCAGGGCGGCAGCGCGCGCGTGGTGCGCTGAGACGGCGCGGCTGACCCTCGCCACCCGCGAGGACCCAAGACCGGAGCGGCGCCCGGACCAGTTGGGCGCCGGGCGGCTTTTTTTGCGTGCCGATCCGGCCGCGATTCAAGCGAACCATTTGCACCAGTCGCGCCCGATTTCGAAATACTTTGTGAAAAGCGTTCCGAAATCCGCTCCCGGGTTCTGCGGAGTCAAGTTCTCCTCCCGTTCGCCGAGATAATCTGAGAAACTTTCCGCCCGTCACTTCCGGCCTCACACACCTGTCTCCGCCGCCTGTTCCCGACCCACGAACGACCCCGCTGCCCGCACTCCGCTTCATCCCGCCCATCGCTCGCTTTCCCGCCCGCCCCCACCGCCAGAAAAATTCCCGCCATGAACCAACATGCGAATCTTCTGCTCTCAACCGAAATTCTCCGCCGGGACACCGGCCTCGTCCGCGGCCAAAGCATCGGTGACACCTACGCGCTCAAGCACGTCGCCGCCCAGACCTACCTCGTCATCAACCCGCTCCAGGCCGGCGTGCTCGCCGAGTTCGCCGAGCCGAGGAGCGTGCCGGCGGCGCTCGAAAACTGCATCAGCGAACGCAAGTGCCCCCCGCTCCGCGAATTTTATGACCTGATCCTCAAGGCCCATGCCGCCGGCATCCTCCGCCGCGCGGAGCAGGTTCCGGAAGCCCCCGCCGCCGGCGCCCTCCTGCCGGTGCGTTGGTTCGCCGCGATCCCGCCGCGCAAACTCACGGTCGCAGGCTGCCTCGGAGCCCTGGTCGCCACCGTCCTGGCCTTCTGGCACTGGGGCGCCGTGCCGCCGTCCCGGGGGCTCGATGTTTTTTCCGGCTGGCTGGTGGTCTGCCTCGCCCTGAGCCTGGGGCAGGCGCTTGCCGCCGCCGCGCTCCGCGGCGCGGGCTGCGAGGTGTATCGGCCGCACGTCCGCTGGCTGACGCCCATCCCGCACTTCGCCGTCAGTCAGGCCGACGCCTGCATGTGCGGGCGGCTCGGCCAGGCCACGATCCTGGCCGTCGCCTGGCTCCCGCTCGCCCTCGCCGCCGGCCTCGGTCTCTGGCTGCGCGCACCCTGGAGCCTGTTCCCGCTCGCCGCGCTGTTTCTCACCTGCCGGCCGATCGGCGCCAGCCCGCTGGGCCGCCTGCTGACCCTGCTCCGCCGCACGCCACTCCTGGCCACCGACCGCCGGCCGCTCTTCGACGTGCCGCCGTCCCTCGCCGAGCTGGCGCGGCTCGCCCGGCGGCGCTTCGACCCGGGCGTGGCGGCGGCGCAGATATTCGCCAGCCTCGGCTGGGGTCTCGGCCTCGGCTGCGTCGCCTACCGCCTGCTCCATCTGCCGGTCATCGACCTGCTGGCCGACCGGACGTACTGGGAAAAAGCCCTCCTCGTCCTCGCCGCCGCCCTCGCCTTGATCACCCTCCTCTGGCTCGCCGCCGAGATCCATCGTCGCGCCGTCGGCACGACGGTCGCCCTCTGGCTCCGCGGCGCGCTCGCCTGGCGGCGCCTGCGCCACCGCCCCGTCAATCCCGCGACCGATCTGGAACTGGTCGCCACCCTGGTCAGTAGCAACCCGCTCCTCGGCCGCCTCGACCCCGCCGTGCAGCAGGAACTGGCGGGCTGCTTCCAGCCCTTCCAGTCCGGCGCCTGGTGCACGCTCGTGCCCTTCGACCAGGCGCCGCCCTTTGTCAGCCTCATCGTCTCCGGCCGGGCCAGCCTCTACCGGCGGCTCAAGTCCGGCCGCAAGGCCCGCTTCCTGCGCGTCGTGGAAGGCGACCTCTTCGGCGCCCACCACCTCATCGACCCGGTGAACGCCAACCTCGAGATCCGCACGGACACCCCGTTGGTCGCCCTGACCCTCAGCCAGGCCGATTTCCAGCGGCTGGTCCTCGCCCGGCTCGGCACCGCCGCCGTGTGCTCCTACATGCACAAGCACCTTTTCCTGCAAAACTCCTCCCCGCTCTGCGCCGAGTGGCGGCCGGCGGCCATCGCGTCCTTCGCCGACCTCGCCGAGACCGCCTCGCACGCCGCCGGCGGCCGGATCATCGCCCGCGGCCAGGAAGTGCCCAGCCTCTACGTCCTCTACCAGGGCCACGCCCGTGCCCGCGGAGACCGCCGGCTCACCGGGCAGCTCAACCCCGGCGACTTCTTCGGGGAAATCAGCCTGCTGCAGACCAGCGTCGCGACCGCCGACGTCGAGACCAAGGACGAGGCGCGCAGCCTGGTGGTGAACCGCGTCGAGTTCATCCGCTTCATGGCCCGCCACCACCTCGTCGCGCTGCAGATGGAGCGGCTCTGCTCCCGCCGCCTCGGCCGCCCGATCTTCCCGCTCGCCCGCAGCGCCTTCAACGAGCGCTGAGCCGTTCGCCGGCGTCAGCCCGCAAACCGGCTACAGCATATTAACCGGAAAAATCCAGTTGCCCGCTCACCACGCGTATAAACGCGAATAGAATTCCCGGAAATCCCAGTCCACTGGGTAGTGGGTTTGAACAAGCAATCCCATTTTCTCCTGTTTCCCCTCTCTCATCCGGGTGAATTCGCGTTATTCGCGGGAAATCATCTGCATGGATCCGGTTAATCTGCTCTAGCCGGCTTCGTGGCGCTCAATCCCGCGCATTGGGTTTATCGATTAACGCCCCGCGGCGGAAACCGGGTAGAGTGGCGGCATTCCCCCATGAACTTCCTCATGAAATATTCCTGCCGGCTCGTCGCGTGCGCCCTGCTCCTCATCACGCTCCTGCTCGTGCCGCGGCTTGTCGGCGGCCCGCCCCCGTACCTGCCGCCCGAGCCCCTGCCCGCCACCCCCGTCTCCGACCGCATGCGCCACAGCCTCAAGCTGCGGTTCCATCTGGAAAGCTTCGGTGTCACCGAGACGGAGCTCCTCCGGGAGGGCGACGGCCTCGTCCTCACCCGCCTGTCGGCGCGCCTCGCCGCGAGCCGGCACGTCGGCCGCGCCGTGATCCACGCGCTCGACGGCGTGGTCGACGCCCGCGGCGAGCTCGACCGTGCCCGGACCGAGGTCTACGTGCCGGATGGTTTCTCGCCACCGAGGCGCCCAAGCACCCGAACCTGCTCTGGGGTGCGAGCGTCAACCCCTACCGGCCCGACGCCCTCGCCCGGCTGGAATGGGCCCGCGCCTCATTCTCTTCTACCGGAAAATGGTCGAGCTCGGCCTGACCTTGCTGACGCACACCGGGAACGGGCACTCGTTCACGCAGGCCCGCGACGTGCTGTGCGATCCCGACCGCCTCCGCCTGCCGCTGTCCCAGGGCGTCACCGTGATCGCGGCGCACGCCGCGACGACCGGCCGGTTCGACGGCGAGTGCTCCGTCGACCGGTTGGCGCAGCTGCTGCCGCTTCACCCCAACCTCTGCGCCGACCTCTCCTCGCTGACGCAGCTCAACAAGCCCGGCGATCCCGGCGCGGTCCTCCGCCGGCCCGAGTTCCGCCACCGGCTGCTCTACGGCACCGACTATCCGCTGATCGGGATCGGCGCCCTGGTTTCCCCGTGGCATTTCCCGGGGCAGCTGTCGTTTTCCCAGATGCAGGCCGTCGCCGGCCTCACCTATCCCTGGGATCGCGATGTCGCCCTCAAACAGGCGTTGGGCGTAACCGCCGAGGTCTGGACCCGCGCCGACGGGCTGCCCGCCTGGTGAGGCCGGCGCGGCCGCCCCGCCCGATTCCGCTCGCGTGCCCCGCGGCCAGCGGCGACAAAGCGCGTTTCCTTCATGCAGCGCGTCCTGACCCCTCTCCGCACCCTGTTCCACCACCGCGAATTCCTCGTGGTGCTCGCCGCCTGTGTGGTGCTCGGCCTCAGCGCGTCCTTCGTCACCCCTTTCCTCTCGATGTTCGGGACGATCGAGGTCGGGATGAGCCCGGCGGTCTTCGGCGCGTTCATGACGGTGACGGCGGTCAGCAGCATCCTGATCGCCACCTGGCTGGCCCACCGCTCGGACACGCAGCATTCGCGGCGCGGCATGCTCCTGCTCGGCGCGGCCGGCGGGATGCTCGGCTACCTGGGCTTCGCCTTCGTGCGCGACCCGGCCGGGCTGGTCGTCATCGGCTCGCTCGCGCTGGGCGTGGCCTCGATCACCTTCGCCCAGCTGTTTGCCCACGCCCGCGAGACGCTGGGCCGGTCCGGCGTGCCGCCCGGCGAGGCGCCGCTGTACATGAATCTGTTCCGCATGTTCTTCGCCCTGGCGTGGACGGTCGGCCCGGCCGCGGCGGCGGCGACCCTGCACCTGTACTCCTTCCGGGGCCTGTTCCTGGTGGCGGCGTTGCTGCAGCTGGTGTTTTTTGTCCTCGTGGCCGGCTTCATGCCGGCCACGGCCCGGCCCGCGGCCGCGGCGGGATCCCCGGCCGTGGCGCTGCGCGATCTCCTGCGGCTGCCGGGGGTGGGCGCCTGGTTCGCCGCCTTCGTCCTCGTCTTCACCGCCGGCACCATGTCGATGATGAACATGTCGCTGCTCGTGCTGCACGTGCTGCGTGGCACCGAAACCCAGGTCGGGATCATCTTCAGCCTCGCGCCGCTCTTCGAGCTGCCGTTCATGTTCTACGTCGGCCTGCTGGCGACCCGGCTGGAACAGCCGCGGCTCATCCGGGCCGCCGTGATCGTCTCGCTCTGCTATTATGCCGCGCTTGTGCTGGTCCGGGCGCCGTGGCAGGTTTACCCGCTGCAGATTCTCAGCGCCGCGTTTGTCTCGGTCACCTCCGGCGTCGCGATCACTTTTTTCCAGGACCAGCTTCCGCGGCAGCCGGGCGCCGCGACCAACCTCTATGTGAACGCCCTGCGCATCGGCTCGACCGCCGGCTATCTGCTGTTCGGCACCATCGCCGGCGGCCTGGGCTACCGGGCGGTCTACGTCGCCTGCTCGCTGCTCAGCGCCGCCGCCCTGGGGCTGATGCTCCGGCAGCGCCGGTCGGAGCCCACACGGCCGGCGGTATGGCCTACTCCTTCTCCCACGCGTCGGCCGGCGGATAGGATGTCACGAGCAGGACATTGATCACCGCCAGCACGGCCAGCCCGGCCACGCCGTTCTGGACCGAGCGCGCCAGATGCGGCAGCGGTTGATCGACGGCGCCCAGGGCGGGGATGAAAAACTGGACCATGAGGGCGAGCGCCTTGCCCGCCACCCACGCCAGCGGCGCGGTGAAGCGCCCGCCCGGCCGGCGACCGAGCAGCAGGGCGGCCACCAGGACGAAGAAAAAAATTTCCAGGCTCATCGGACCGGCGTTTTTCAGGGCGGGCAGGCCGGTGAACAGCAGGTTGATGAGCGGCGTGACAAGCCCGACCAGCAGGCCGAGCACCGCCCCGTGGAAATAGACCGCGAGAAATGTCGTCCAGAAAACCGGCAGCAGATAGACGCCCAGCGGGCGGGATCCGGCCCAGGGCAGCAGGTGCACGAGCACCGGGACCAGCCACGCCACCGCCAGCAGGATCGAGGTTTCACGCCAGCTGGCGCGGGGCAGGACGAAGGGAGCGCGGGCGTAATGGCTCATGCCGCACCATGCTAGGCGGTCCGGCCCGGCAGCGGAAGCCGAATCTAAGACCGCGGGTGCGCGCGGGCGTCGCCGGTGGCAATGCCGCCGGCGCCCAGCTCCTTGCGCCCCATCCCCCGCTCACATGATTCCCCCTTGCCTAGTGCCCCGGGCTGCGCAGGAATAGCTGCATGCCAGCCCCGCACGAATCCCGCCGCCTGCTCGGTCGCCGGAGCATACCCCGGTCCACCGCGGGCGTGGGCCTCGTCGAGCTGATGGTCGTCGTGCTCATCATCAGCATGCTCATGGCGCTCGCGGTCCCCTCGTACCAGCGGGTGCGGAAAAGGGCCAAGGCCGGCGCCATCGTGAACGACCTCCGCGTGTTCTCCGCCGTCTACCTGGCGTATGCTCATGAAAATGGCGCCTGGCCCGCGGAGGCGGCCGCCGGGGTCATCCCGACCGGCGTCACCAGCCAGGACCTGAAGTCCGACGTGTGGATGAATCCCACCCCCATCGGGGGCAAGTTCGACTGGGAATACATGCAGGTCCATCCGGGCGGGACCAGTCCGGGCGGCACCTGGCGCGCCGCCATCGCGATCTCCGACACCTCCGACGCGCCGCTGATCGTGGACCTGGAGCTGTATCAGATGATGGACCAGGCCCTCGACGACGGCAACCTGAACACCGGGTCCTTCCGCCTGGGCAACAACAACTGCCCCATCTACATCCTCGAACCCTGATGCCGGCGAGCACCTACAGCGTCACCCTGCACCACCTGTCGCCCGACGCGACCGCGGCCGGGCTGGACTATCCGGACGAGCAGCTGCCGACCGTGACGGTCGCGCAATTGCGCGAGCTGCTCTTCGCCCTCAGCGCGGTGGCGGCGAAGCTGACGATTTACGAGCCGTCGACCCCGGAAATCCGGGTGAAGACCGACCGGGAGATCTTCATCATCCGCACCCGCTACCGCCGGCTGTGCTTTGTCGGCTGGGAAACCATCCTGCGGGGCGAGGATCATTCCGTGGCGTACATCATGTCCACGGTCACCGGCACGCAGGAGCAGCCGGTGAAGACGTCGCCGAAGCTGGACCGGCCCTACACGCCGAGCCACGCCAGCAACCCGCCGGTGGACATGGGCGTGGTGCCGCGCTGGGCCAAGATCACGGTGCTGGCGGTGCTGATCATCGGTTTCAATGCCGTGACCGCGTGGATGCTGCTGCGCCCGCCGCCCACGCTGGTGCCGAAGCACGAGTTGCTCTCCGAATCCGAATCCCGCGCCCTCATGATCAAGACCTCGGGCGAGTACGAGACCGGCACGCAGGAAGGCGCCCGGCGCCTCGTCATCGATCCCGACGGGGTGCTGCGGCTCGCCAAGTTCGGTCCGCAACGGACCGTGCTTGAGGAAAGGCGGAAGCCCGCCCGCGGCGCCCTGGTGGACGGCCGCACCGCCCTGATCACCGCCGACGGCGTGGTCGTGCTCAAGGACGCGGACACGGTCGTGTACTTTGGCATTCCCTACCACCGCCACGGCAGCTGAGGGCGCCGGCCCGGCGGGATCGCCCTACCGTTCCAGCACCGCCCGCAGCTTCGGCCCGATCCGCCGGGCCAGTGTCCGGTTCGCGTAACCCACCCACGCCACGGGCGTGGTCGTGTCGAGCGGCGCCCGCAACGGCCGTCCGTCCGGCGCGGTGATGATGCACCCCGCCTCCTGCGCGATCAGCGCCGTGCAGATGTCGTAGGGATGGCACGCCAGCGCGGCGCGCACGCCCAGGCGCGCGAAGGCCAGCGGCCGCAGGTCGGCGAGGAAACGGTCGTGGCCCGCCAGCAGCTCATGGAGCTGGCCCCCGGTGCTGAGGTACTGGTCGTCGAAGATCTCCCCGCCGTCGCCCAGCCGGCGCCAGAGCCGTTCCTCGCGTTCCGCCAGCCACGCCTTGCCCGGCGGGAAGAACTTCGCGAACGACGCAAATCCCCGGGCCAGGTCGCGCGCCGTCGACGGCCGCGGCTTGAAGCTCGTCCGCCGGCCCGTGCGCAGGTCGATCCCGGCCGCGACCACGCCCCGCCCGCGTCCCGCGCTGAACTGGTCGGCGCGGCCCTGTTTGCCGGTGGGCAGCTCGGTCATCGCCGCGACGAAGATGTCCCGCAGGTTCGTTTTCTTCCCGCGCTGCGGCGCCAGCGCCGCCAGGCTCCACGCGGCGCGTTTGTCGTACATCAGCCCGCGCGTGCCGTCGATCGGGTCGAGGATGCACTTGAACCGCGTGGCCGCCACCGGCGTGCCGCGCGGGAAGGTGACGGGGCGGGGCCGTTCCTCGAGTCCCTCCATGACCAGCTCCACCGGCCAGCGTCGCGGCCAGTGGGCGGTGAACCACGCCAGCACCGCCCGCTCGCTGACCCGGTCGATGGCGAAGATGGTGTCGGCCGCGGTGACCGCGGCGACCCGCGCCATCCGCTTCATGCCCCGCCGCTGGGCCGCGCGGACCGAGTCGCGGATGTCATCCTGCAGCCGGCAGAGGAGCCGGCGGACCTGGTCAGTTTCCGCGGGTTTCACAGCGCCGCTTGGTTCAAAGGAACGGCACGGAGCCGGCGACGAGCCGTTCAAAGGCCGCGGCGCCGCGGGCGGCGTTCGCCAGCGTGTGCGCGTGGGTCAGGTGCTCGTCGGAGAGGCCCGCGCCCATGTTGGTGATGCAGGAGACGCCGACGACCTTCAGGCCGCAGTGGCGGGCGATGAGGCAGTCGGGCACGCTCGACATGCCGACCGCGTCGCCGCCCCAGCCCTGCACCATGCGGATCTCCGCCGGGGTCTCGAACGACGGCCCGCGGAAGGCCACGTAGACACCCTGGTGCAGCGTGATGCCCTCCTTTTTTGCTACTTCACTGATGCGGGCGGACAGCTCCTGGTCCCAGGCGTCGGTCACGGGGAAGAAACGCGGGCCGAAGGTCTCGTCGTTGGGCCCGGTCAGCGGGTTCAGCCCGAGGAAGTTGATGTGGTCGGTGATCAGCATGAGCTCGCTGACCCGGATGTGCGGCCGGAGGCTGCCGGCGGCGTTCGACAGGAAGAGCGTCTCGGCGCCCGCCGCGCGCACCGCGCGGATCATGGTCTTCAACGGATAGGCGTCGTCCGTCTCATAGAAATGCTTGCGGCCCTTCAGCACGATCACCGGCACGCCGTTGAGTTTGCCCGCGATCAGCTCGCCGACATGGCCCGGCACGGTCAGCACCGGAAAGCCGGGGAGAGCCTGGTAGGCGACGGTGACGGGTTGCGCGATCTGTTGCGCGAGGCCGCCGAGGCCGGAGCCGAGGATGATCGCGATCCTCGGTTTCAGGTCGCCAAGCGCGGCGTTGATCTTGGCGGCCGACTGGCGGACGTTTTCGAGGTGGACCTGCTGCGTCGTCATGGGCGGAACCTAACTGAAACCCGGCGGCGGGAAAAGGCCGCATTTTCAAGGCGGAGAGGTGGCGGCGGGGCCACCGGCCCCGCGAGACATGGGTCGCACCCGCGTTGGCCCGCGGGACCGGTGGTCCCGCCGCCAAGCGGAAACGATCAGGCCGGCGGTTTGGGCGCCGGTTTCGCCACCGGGATGAACGCCGCCTGGCGCAGGATTTCCTCCTTCGAAGTCCCGAGCCGGCCCGCGATGGTGTTGAGCCGCACGGCCTCGGGCGGGGTCAGCACGGTCTGGCGCGGGGTGCCGTCGCGGTCGACCCACTTCACGGCGTGGATTTTCTGCCGCGACGCCTTGACCAGGTCGCGCAGGAAAACTTGTTCGTCCTCGGGTAAATCCATGCCCCAGTTGGCCGCGACCGGGGCGGAAGGTCAAGCCGGCGCCCCGGCCCGCGGCCGACAATCGCCGGAGGCTACTTGGGGGGCCAGGGGGTGAGGGTCTCGCGCTTGAGCTCGCGGGTCATGAGCGCGGTCAGGGCGTCGGCGGGTTTCTTGTGCTGGTAGAGGATCGCGTAGACCTCGCCGAGGATCGGGGCGGAGATGCCGCGGTCCCGGCACAGGCCGTGCAGCGCCTCGGTCGTGCGGTGTCCCTCGACGACGGTCTTCCGGCCGGCGAGGAGCTCCGCGACGGTCTTGCCGGCGCCGATCTTCTCGCCGAACTCGCGGTTGCGGCTCCAGGCCCCGTGGCTCGTGGCCACGAGGTCGCCGAAGCCGCTGAGCCCGTAGAAGGTCTCCTGCTTGGCCCCGAGGGCCTGGCCGACCCGCACCATCTCGGCCAGGGACCGGGTGAGGAGGGAGGCCTTGGAATTGTCGCCCAGCTTCAGGCCGTCGCAGAAGCCGGCGGCGATGGCGTAGATGTTCTTGAGGCCGGCGCCGTATTCCGCGCCGGCGAGGTCGTCGCTGGTGTAGATGCGCAGGGCGGAATTGCTCATGGCGGCCTGGACCAGGGGCACAAAGCTGTCGGCGCGCTGCGCGGCCAGCACCATCGCGGCGGGCAGGCCGCGGGCCACCTCGGCGGCGTTGGTCGGACCGGTCAGCGTCCCGCAGTTCAACCCGGGCAGGATCTGGGCCATCATCTCGCTGGGCCGGAGGTGTGTGCCGGTCTCGAGGCCCTTCACGAGGCTGAGGAAAAGCTGCAGGCGCGAGGTGTCGTGCAGGACGGTGTGCATCTGCTCGCACCAGGCGCGCAGGGACTGGGACGGGCAGGCGATCAGCGCCACGTCGGCCTCGACCAGGGCGGAGCGGAGGTCGGCGGTGACGAGGAGCGGTCCGGGCAGGGCGATGCCGGGCAGGTAGTCGCGGTTCTCGCGGACGGCGCGCAGCGCCTCGGCGTGCTCAGGCCGGCGGGTGACGAGGGTCGTGTGCTGGCCGCGCCGGGTGAGGTGCACGGCCATCGCGGTGCCCCACGCGCCCGCGCCGATGACCGCAAAGTTGAGGGGGCGCTGCTCGGGCATGGGGACAGCCATCAGGTTTTGAGGAAACCGGGGATTCTTTCGCCGGCGACCATAGCCTCGAAATTTTCGCGGGCATTGACCAGCTCGAACCGGCTGCCGGACACGAGCACCTCGGCGGGCATGGGCCGGGTGTTGTAGCGGCTGGCCATGGTGTAGCCATAGGCGCCGGCGCTGAGGAAGGCGACCAGCTCGCCCTCGCCCAGGGTCTGGACGGTGCGGTCCTTGGCGAAGCAGTCGCCCGACTCGCAGATCGGGCCGACGAGGTCGGCCACCAGCGCGGGGCGCGACGTGTCCCGGCGGAGCGGCACCAGCTCGTGGTAGGCCTCGTACATCGCGGGGCGGACGAGGTCGTTCATGGCCGCGTCGAGCACGAGGAAATTCCGGCCCGCGCCGCGCTTGAGGTATTCGACCCGGGAGAGGAGCACGCCGGCGTTGCCGACGAGGAAGCGGCCGGGTTCGAGGAGGATCTTCAGCCCGAGCGGCGCCAGCAGCGGCCGCAGCGCCGCGCCGTAGGCCTCGGGGGTGAGCGGGCGCTCGCCCGCGGGCCGGGCGTCCCACCAGGCGGCGGCGCCGCTGGCGAGGGCGTCCTCGTAGACGATGCCGATGCCGCCCCCGATGCTGAAATAGGTGATGCCGTAGCGCTGCTTCAGCTGCAGGACGAAGGGGATGACCTTCTCGACCGCCTCGACGAAGGGGGCGGCGGAGGTGAGCTGGGAACCGATGTGCATCTGCACGCCCTTGAGCTCGAGGTGCGGGTACGCGGCGGCGGCCTCGTAGGCGGCGGCGGCCTGGCGGAGCGGGATGCCGAACTTGTTCTCGCTCTTGCCGGTGGTGATCTTGGCGTGCGTCTTCGCGTCGACGTCGGGGTTGATGCGGATGGCGACGGGGGCCCGGCGGCCCAGCTGGCCGGCGAGGTGGTTGATGCGCGCCAGCTCGGGCTCGCTCTCGACGTGGAAGCCGTACACGCCGGTCTCGAGGGCGAGCCGGATCTCCGCCTCGGTCTTGCCGACGCCGGCGAACACGCTGCGCGCGGCGCTGCCGCCGGCGGCCAGCACGCGGCGGAGCTCGCCGCCGCTCACCAGGTCGAAGGCCGCCCCGAGGTTGGCGAACAGGCGCAGGACGGCGAGGTTGGAGTTGGCCTTCATCGCGAAGCAGAGCTGCGCGTCGAGCCCGGCGAGGCTGGCGGTCAGCCGGCGGCAATTGTCGGTGATGGTCTGCGCGCTGTAGACGTAGGTCGGGGTGCCGTGGAGCTGCGCGACGGCGGCGAGGTCGACCGATTCGCAATGGAGCTTCTGGCCGTGGTAGCGGAAATGGTGCATCGGGAGGGAGGGCGTGGAGCAGTCGAGATAGCCAGAATCCCCCTGAAAGGAAGAGCTATTTTCGCCGGACTGTGCCCGGGCCGGCGGGCGGCACAGCGTAAAGCGGGTTGCCAGTCCCGCGCCAGGCGCTTTAGTGCGGGTGATGCATCCCAGTGCGGAACTCTACCCGTGGATCACCGCCGGCGCCATCGCCTGGGGGTTGCTGGACTGTGTTTTCGGCTACCGGATTTTCAAGTTCACGCTGGCCGTGCTCGGCGGGCTGATCGGGGTCGTGCTGGGCCACGTGGCGGCCGTGAAGCTGGGGTTCGGTCCGGCCGGCACCATCGGCGTCCTGCTGGCCGGCGGGCTGCTGGGCGCCGGCCTGGCGTTCCTGCTCTACATCGTGGCGGTGTTTCTGGCCGGCTTCCTGTTCGGGGCCACCCTCGGCGTGCTGTTGCTGGCGGAATTCCACCAGATGGTCGCGCTGCTGAGCGGCTGCGTGCTGGGGCTCGTCGGCGGATTCCTGGCGGTGAAGCTGCAGCGGGTGCTGCTGATCCTCTCGACGGCGCTCCTGGGCTCGTTCCGCGCCCTGGTCGCGCTGCTGTATTTCACGCAGCAGCTGGACTGGTTTTATTATTACCAGCAGCCGCAGCAGATCCCCGCCCTCGTCGCCAGCCACGCGTGGCTGCTCCCCGCGGTCCTGGTGCTGGCCGCCGTCGGCGTCGTCGTGCAACTGGGCCTCAGCGAGGCGGCCGGGAAAAAGAAAACCGAGAAGAAGCGCGAGTAACCTTGCCGCCCGTCCGGCCGGCCACATCATGCGGCGGAATGAAGAAGCTGCTTACCCCCCTGTTCCTGCTGGCCGGTCTCGCCCTGTTCCCCGGCGGCTGCGCCAGCGTCGGCGACATCGTCACCACCGGGCTCCGGGTCGAGCTCACCGGGCTGGTCCGGGCGGCCGACGGCGGCGTGTCGGCCACCTGGCGGGTGGTGAACCCCAATGTCACCGCATACCTCCTGGCCAAGATCAGCAACAAGATCTACCTGAACGGGACGCTGGTGGGCACCGCCGCCAGCCATGATCCGCTGGGGCTCCCGCCCCATGGTGAAGCCATGCAAACGGGCCGGCTGACCCTGGCGGGCGCGGGCGCGGAAAAAATCCTCGGCGAGGCCGCCGGCCACGGGCCGGTCGGCTACAAGGTTGAATCGCTGCTGGTCGTCCAGATCTACGGCGAGGAAACGGAGACGGGCACGGTGACCCACACGGGCACGGTGGCGGTCAGCACCAAATAATCATCCCCGGCGCGGGCTCCGGGGATGGGAGGCAAAAACGGCGGCCCGGTGTCGGCTGCCAACGGGTGGATCAGGGCCGCGCCTCAGGCCGCCCGCCGGTCCGCCGGCGCCACGGGAACGTGGCCCCGCAGGAGGCGCGGAAAGCGGATGGGCCGGGCCACGTGCAGGACGCGCGGGGCGCGGCTGTACTGCTCGATGGTCCAGGCGACAAGGCCGGTGGCGAAGAGGATGGCGGTGAAGTCGGCGGCGTCGAAGGGACGGCCGCTGGCGAGCGAGGCGAAGCCGAGGAGGGTGGCGGTGAGAACGGAGACCAGCGTGGTTTTCATGGCAGGATTGGGTTGTTGCCAGAAGAACACCGCCCCGCGCGGAAAGTTGCAGAATCGCACAAGCCGCCCGGGCCAGGCCTCCCCGGGCGGCGGGACGACCGGTCCCGCCTCCACCCGGGCGAAAACGGATGGCTCAGCCCGCGCCGCCGGTGGTGTTGGACGCCGGCTTGAACCGGGCCTTGAACAGCGCCGCCACGTAGTCGCGGTTCAGCCGCGCGATGAAATCGTGCGTGATGAGCTTGGGGCAGACCGCGCTGCACTCGTACTGGTTGGTGCAGTTGCCGAAGCCGGCCTCGTCCATCGTCCTTACCATGGCGAGCACGCGCTGGTCGCGCTCGGGCTGGCCCTGCGGCATGAGCCCGAGGTGCGAGACCTTGGCGGCGACGAAGAGCATGGCGGAGGCGTTCTTGCAGGCGGCCACGCACGCGCCGCAGCCGATGCAGGCGGCCGCGTCCATCGCGAGGTCGGCGTCCTCCTTGGGCACGGGGATGCAATTGGCGTCCGGCGCCGCGCCGGTGCGGACGGAGATGAAGCCGCCGGCCTGCTGGATCTTGTCGAAGGCGCCGCGGTCGGTGACAAGGTCCTTGATGAGGGGGAACGCCCGGGCGCGGAACGGTTCGACCACGATCACGTCGCCCTCGCGGAAGCTGCGCATGTAGGTCTGGCAGGTGGCGATGCCCTGGCCCGGGCCGTGCGGCTTGCCGTTGATGGTGCACGAGCAGGTGCCGCAGATGCCCTCGCGGCAGTCGTGCGCGAAGGCGATCGGCTCGTCCCCCTGCTTCGTCAGCCCGTCGTTGACGACATCGAGCAGCTCGAGGAAGGACATGTCGGGGTTGACGTCCGTCGCCGGGTAGTCGACGAACCGGCCCGGCGCGGCCGGGCCGGCCTGGCGCCAGACGCGCAGGGTGACGGCGAAGAGTTTCTTGGAAGATTTTTCTGCGACCATGATGGATTCCTCGGGGCTTACTTGTAGGAGCGCACGCTCATCTTGGTGAACTCGTAGTTGAGCGGCTCGATGTTGCGGAGCGGGACCCGGCCCTCGCCCTGGTATTCCCAGGCGGCGACGTGCGCGAAGTTGACGTCGTCGCGCTTGCACTCGCCGTCGGGGTACTGGTACTCCTCGCGGAAGTGGCCGCCGCACGACTCCTCGCGGGTGAGGGCGTCGCGGCAGAGCAGCTCGCCCAGCTCGAGGAAATCGGCGACGCGGCCGGCCTGCTCGAGCGACTGGTTGAGGGTGGCGGCGGAGCCGGGGACCCTGACGTTGGCCCAGAACTCCTCGCGCAGGGCGGGGATCAGCCGGAGCGCGGCCTCGAGGCCGGCCTGGGTGCGGGCCATGCCGCAGTGGTCCCACATGATCTTGCCGAGCCGCTTGTGGAAATGGCTGACGGGCTCCCTGCCCGGGTTGGCCAAAAGGCGCTGGGTCATGCCCGTGACATTCGCCTCGGCCTGCTGGAACTCGGGCGTATCGGTCTTCGGCCGCGAGCCGGGCTTCTGGCCGGCGAGGTAGTCGCCCAGGGTGTAGGGGATGACGAAGTAGCCGTCGGCCAGGCCCTGCATGAGGGCGGAGGCGCCGAGGCGGTTGGCGCCGTGGTCGGAGAAGTTGGCCTCGCCGAGGACGAAGAGGCCGGGGAGGTTCGACATCAGGTTGTAGTCCACCCAGAGCCCGCCCATGGTGTAGTGGACGGCCGGGAAGATGCGCATGGGCGTGTGGTACGCGTTCTCGGCGGTGATCTCGTGGTAGATGTCGAAGAGGTTGCCGTAGCGCTCGCGCACGGCGGGTTCGCCCAGGCGCTGGATGGCGTCGGCGAAGTCGAGGTAGACGCCGAGGCCGGTCTCGCCGACGCCGCGGCCCTCGTCGCACATGCGCATGGCGGCGCGGGAGGAGACGTCGCGCGGGGCCAGGTTGCCGAAGCTCGGGTAGATGCGCTCGAGGTAGTAGTCGCGGTCGGCCTCGGGGATGTCGGCGGGGTTCTTCTTCGCGTCCTCCTTCCGCTTCGGCACCCAGATGCGGCCGTCGTTGCGGAGGGACTCGGACATGAGCGTGAGCTTGGACTGGTAGTCGCCGCTGACGGGGATGCAGGTCGGGTGGATCTGCGTGTAGGAGGGGTTGGCGAAGCAGGCGCCGCGCTTGTAGGCGCGCCAGATGGCGGTGGCGTTGGACTGGCGGGCGTAGGTGGAGAGGTTGAAGACGTTGCCGTAACCGCCGGTGGCGAGGACGACGGCGTCGGCGCTGTGGCGGGTGATGGCGCCCGTGTTGAGGTCGCGGACGATGATGCCCTTGGCGTGGCCGTCGACGACGACGAGGTCGAGCATCTCGGCGTTCGGGTGCATCTCGACCCCGCCCTGTCCGATCATGCGCGAGAGCGCGGAGTAGGCGCCGAGGAGCAGCTGCTGGCCGGTCTGGCCGCGGGCGTAGAAGGTGCGCGAGACCTGGGCGCCGCCGAAGGAGCGGTTGGCGAGCAGGCCGCCGTATTCGCGGGCGAAGGGCACGCCCTGCGCGGCGCACTGGTCGATGATGTTGACGGAGACCTCGGCCAGGCGGTGGACGTTGGCCTCGCGGGCGCGGTAGTCGCCGCCCTTGAGCGTGTCGTAGTAGAGGCGGTGGACGGAGTCGCCGTCGTTCTGGTAGTTCTTGGCGGCGTTGATGCCGCCCTGGGCGGCGATGGAGTGGGCGCGGCGCGGGCTGTCGTGGAAGACGAAGTTCTTCACCTTGTAGCCGAGCTCGGCGAGCGTGGCGGCGGCCGAGGCGCCGGCAAGGCCGGCGCCGACGACGATGACCTCGTATTTCCGCTTGTTGGCCGGGTTGACGAGCTTGATCTCGGTCTTGTGCCGCTGCCATTTGTCGGCGAGCGGGCCCGAGGGGATCTTGGATTCGAGTTTGGCCATGGCGGGAAATCAGGCGTGGGCTTGGACGAGGCCGCCGAGGATGGCGAGCGGGATGGCGGCGTTGAGCAGGAAATACAGCCAGCAGTAGGCGGCGGCGAAGCGCTCGAGGTTGCGCGACCATTTCTCGTTCCTGAGGCCGAGGGTCTGCACCATGCTCCCGATCCCGTGCGACAGGTGGTAGCTCAGCAGGCCGACGGCGAGGATGTAGAAACCGGACACGAGGGGGCGGCTGAAGCCCTGGACCACCATGGTATGGACGTCGCGGACCATGATGCCGTTGGCGAGGGCGAAGGTGTGCCGCCCCCACTCCGGGTGCTGCACGCGCAGCGTGAAATCGAGGAGATGGTAGATGAGGAAGGCCAGCACGACCACCCCGGAGCGGGCCATGACGCGCGAGGCGAGCGTGGCGCGGTTGATGTGGTCGACCGCGTAGCCCGCCGGCCGGGCCGCCCGGTTTTCCAGGGTGAGGTCGATCGCGACCCAGACATGCACGACCACGCAGACCAGCAGGAAGGCGCGGACGACCCAGAGGACCTCCCCGAGCGATTCCAGCAGGTGCCCGTAGGCGTTGATCTTTTCCGGCGCCAGGAAGATCTGCAGGTTGCCCAGCAGATGGCCGGTCACGAAGCCGAACATGACGAGCCCGGTGAAGGCCATCAGGAATTTCTTGCCGATGGATGACGAGAAGATCGAACCGAAGAGATTCATCGCGCGGATCCTTGGGAGGGGGGACGGTCAGACGGGGAAGGCATCGGGAGGCGGAAATAAACCAACGCCGGCAATCAATGTAAAGGATGCGCCCGGGCCCGCGACAGAATAATTAGCGGGTCTAAATCAACCGAGAAGCCGCGCCCACCGCCGGGCGGAACGGGTTCAGCGCGCCAGCGGCTTGAGCAGGGAAAATTTCCCGCTCGCGGCCGGCTGGATGAATTTCCGGCGGAAGAGGTTCACCCGCGTGCCCTCGCCCAAAGCCGCCGCGATTGCGAGTTCCATGCCCCGGGGCGCGATCCCGTCCGCCACGTACTGGAAGTCCCAGCGGTTCTCCGAGCCCTGCACCAGGCTCCAGTGCCAGCAGGCGAAATCCGCCGGCAGCGCCGCATCGATCTCGAAGGCCGAGACGACGCGGCCGTCCGCGGTGAAAAACAGGTCGCGCTCGCGCCCGAGGATCCGGTAGCCCGCGGGCGTGCGGCGCACGATGTCGCCGGTGAAATAGCGCAGCAGCGGCATCGCCTCGCGGTCGCGCGTGGTCACGTTGATCTGGAAGACGTCCGGCAGCCCGGCGCGCCACGGCACCAGCTCGACGAAGGCGTTGCCGTCGATGGCGCGCAGGTTGTCCTGGAAGGCGTCGCCGACAAAGAGGTAGCCGGCCTCGGTCGAGCCGTACAGGTCCAGCTGCGCCGCGCCGGGAAAAACCTCCGCGAGGCGCCGGCTGTGCTGCCGGCTGGCCTTGCCGTAGGTGAGGATGATGGTGCGGACGCTCGGCACGCTCACCCGGCGCTTCGCCACCGCCCGGGCCAGCAGCGAGAGGTAGACCGGCTCGCCCTCGATCACCTCGGGCTTGAGCGCCTGCAGCTCAAGCACGATCCGGTCCCATTCGGCCTCGGCGAAGACGAACGGGTCGCTCGACAGGTTCAGGTAGACGGTGCCGTCGAAATAGCGGTGCGGGAACGGATGGTCCTCGTAGGGGCAGAGGTTGCTCGAGCAGCCGATGGGCGCGAGCACCGCCTTGCGGTAGGGCCGGTCCGCATAGGGGGCGAGCAGCGGATGCGCGAGGTAGGCGCGGCGCAGCTGGGCGTTCCACCAGCCGTCCTCCATCACCACCGTCATCGGCCGCGCGGTGGAGCCGGAGGTGTGCTCGTACTCGTATTTCTTCTCCTGCAGGCCGCGCTCGATCTCCGTGTAGTCGGCGAAGAAAGCGGTGTGCCCCCGGTCCAGGATCTCCTGCTTCGTCAGCACCGGGATGTCGCGGTAGCACGACCATTGCAGCGGCTCGGGGTGCAGCGGAAAGCGCCGGCCGTAGAGCGGGCTGCGCCGGTAGATGGCGCGGATCTCCTGTTCCAGCGGGGCCGGGAGGCCGGCCCGGCCGGGTTCGCCCAGGGCCGCGGGGGCATTGGCGAATTCGGAGGCGGTGAGGGCGGGTTCCATCGGGTCCGGGGAGTAAATTCCGGGGCGGGCCAAAGTCAAACGGCGGGGCGGCGCAGCTCCGCCCATACCGGCGCGAAGAGCAGCAGCGCGTCGAGCACCATCGCGTGGGTGATGCCACCGCGGCAGGCCAGCGCGTAGACCTCGTCCACCGGCCGGGTCATGATCTCGAACTCCTCGTCCGGATCCCAGTCGAGATTCGCCACCGGCCGCGCGTCCGTGACCAGCACGAGGTGGCAGCGGTTGCTCTGCATCGCCGGGTTGGGGTGCACGCTGCCGAGCAGCCGGGCGCCGGTGCCGACGTAGCCCGATTCCTCGCGCAGCTCGCGCTGCCCGGCCGTGACCGGGTCCTCGCCCGCTTCCATCACGCCGCCGGGGATCTCCAGGGAAAAATCATTGATGCCGAAGCGGAACTGCCGCACGAGCACGAGATGCCCCGCGGGAGTCAGGGCGAGCACGTTGACCCAGTCGGGCGCGTTGATGACGAAGAAATCCTGCTCCCGGCTCCGGCCGGGATGGCGGTAGATGGCGCGGACCACATCGAAGATGCGGGTCGTGGCGCACGGCTCGGTGCGGAGGCGCTGCCAGCGCTGCGGCGGGGGCGGTTGCTCGGGCATGGGAAAATAAAAATGCCTCCGCGACGCGAGGTCTGGGAGGCATGGGATGAATCTCGGGGGAGATTATTTCTTCGGGATCTTGATCTTCTGGCCGACCTTCAGCTTGGTCGGGTCGAGGCCGGGATTCTCCGCCTCCAGGCTGTCGATGCGCGTCGCGAACTTGCGGGCGATCTTGGCGAGGGTGTCGCCGGGGGCGACGGAGTAGTTGCCGTCGGCGTCGACCGTGCCGGTCACAACGCCCTTGCCGCCCTTGCCGCCGGCGGCGGGGGCGGGCTTCTTCATCGCCTCCTCGATCTTGGTGAGCTGGGCGTTGATCGTGCCGATCGAGCCGCCGATCTGGTCGAGGGCGCCCTGGATGCCGGTGCGCAGATTCTTGATGTCGGTCTCGGTCTTGGCCGCCGTGGCGCTGATCGAGGCCTCAAGGGCCGGGAGCTTGCTGTTGATCGCCTCGTCATGGGCGCTCACGGTCTTTTGGAGCGTGGAAAGTTTAAAGAGGGCCGTGGCCGAGAGAACCAAGGCGAGGGCGCCAGCGATTACGCCTACGAGAGGCAAGATGCTGCCGGAGCTATTACTGTCGCGGGAAAGAGTGTCCATTTGTTTAAGAGATTGAGGGGGAGTATATATGGGAGCGCATGCCAGTGACGCAAGAAGCATTTACTAACAGTTTTTGCGCCACTCTGGCCCGCGCCGGGGGATGGAGTCGGAAATTGGTCGGGGCGACAGGATTCGAACCTGCGACCTCCTGGTCCCAAACCAGGCGCTCTACCAGGCTAAGCTACACCCCGTGACGGGGGGATGGGAGGGGGCCGGGCCGCTCCTGTCAATGTTCTCGTGGGCCGGGTCCGGGCCGGCCGCGGCTCACTTGCCGGGCTTGAACATGACGCCGGCCGCGGGCTTGCCGTCGGCCGGCAGGGCGGTGAGCAGCACGGTGGCGCGCTGCGACCACGGGCTTGCGGCGTCGATGCGGCTGACCTGGTCCACGAGTTGCCGGACCTCGTCCGCGTTGCCCGCCTCGGCGGCGAGCACGGCCTGGTCGTAGGTGGCCTCGGCGCGGACGCCCTTCAACACGGTGGCATCGGCCCCGAGGGCCTTGAGGGCGGCGAGGCTGCCCGCCCGGTCGCCGTTGTTGAGCTGGCTGACCGCCGCGCCGAGCCGGGCGCGACCGAGCAGCGCCTCGTTCTTCAGGCTGCCCGCCGCCTTCTGGTAATTGGCCGCGGCCGCCGCGTAGTCCCCCGCGGTATATTTGTCGTCGGCCAGCCGCAGCCAGGCGATGCCCGCGAGGGCGTGGCCGGCGTGGTCCTCGGCAAACGCCCCGAGCTTCGCAGGCTGGTCGGAAATCCGGGCGTAGTCGGCCTGCACCCCCAGCTCGCGCTGCTCGGCGAAATACTCCATGCCCTTCCAGCCAATGATGCCCACCAGGATGACGGCGCAGGCCAACAGGACCAGGTTTTGGTTTTTTTGCCAGTAGGCGTGCAGGGCGACTTCAAAGCCGGGCTCGATGACGGGGGCGGCCGGGTCGGCCGGGGTGGCACTGCGAGAGGGGTGGTCTGCGGGCGTGAGTTGACTCATGGAACCGCGCAGATTGAGCGGCGTCCCGGGCCGCCTCAAGGCAAAACCGGGCGGAACAACGGCAATTTGGCGCCCGGTTTGAAATGGTGGGCGCAGCCTCTCGACCCGCTCGAGGCCCGGAGCTGGTCGAACGGGCCAGCCTGCGCCCCCACCCTCCCGGCGGCCGGGTCAGTCAAAAACCACGGTCTTGTTGCCGTAGACGAGGATGCGGTTCTCCAGGTGCCACCGCACCGCCTGGGCGAGCACCGATTTTTCCAGGTCGCGTCCCTTGCGGACGAGGTCGTCGACGCTGTGCCGGTGCGTCACCCGCGCCACGTCCTGCTGGATGATGGGGCCGTCGTCGAGCACCGCGGTCGCGTAATGCGCGGTGGCGCCGATGAGCTTCACCCCGCGCGCATGCGCCTGGTGGTAGGGCCGCCCGCCGGCGAAGGCCGGCAGGAAGGAATGGTGGATGTTGATCACCGGACGGCCGAAGGCCCGCAGGAATTCCGGCGACAGCACCTGCATGTAGCGCGCGAGCACGGCGAATTCCACGCCGGCGGACCGCAGCAGATCGAGCTGCCGGGCCTCGGCGGCGGCCTTGTCCCCCGCGCCGACCGGCACGTGGTGGAAGGCCAGCCCGTAGTGCCGGGCCGCGCCGGCGAGGTCGGTGTGGTTGGAGATCACGCAGGTGAAATCGCCGGCGAACTCGCCGGCCTGGCCGCGCAGCAGCAGGTCGTGCAGGCAGTGGTCGGCGTGGGAGACAAAGAGCGCGCCCTTCGGCCGGTGGGTCGAGCGCGCCACGCGCGCCGTCATGCCGAGCGACGCGGCGAAGGCGTGGAATTCCTCCGTTTCCGCGACGGCATCGGTGCCGGCCGGGACCCATTCGATGCGCTGAAAAAATTCCCCCGCCTCCATGTCGCGGTGCTGGTCGGCGTGGAGGATGTTGCCCTGCCGGGCGTAGATCCAGCCGGCCGTCTTCGCCACGATGCCGGGCTGGTCGGGGCCGTGCAGCAGGGCGACGAGGGTGGCGGGCGGCTTCATCGGATCACATCGGCACGACGCTGTCCTTGTACTGCTGCAGCGGGCGGACGTCCACGCGCTTCTGCTTCATCGCGCGGATGCCGCCGAGCGCGGCCTGGGCGCCGGTGAGCGTGGTCATGATGCAGACGGAGTTGGCGACCGCGGCGGCGCGGATGGCGTTCTCATCGTGGCGCGGGATCATCCCCTTCGGCGTGTTGATGACCATCTGGATCTCGCCGTTCTTGATCATGTCGACGCAGTTGGGCCGGCCCTCCTGGAGCTTGTTGACGAACTGCACCGCCAGGCCGTTCTGCTGGAGCAGCCGGGCCGTGCCGCCGGTGGCGACGATGGCGAAGCCGAGCTCGGCGAAGCCGCGGGCCAGGCCGACGGCCTCCGGCTTGTCGGCGTCCTTCACGCTCAGGAACACCTTGCCCGCAAGCGGCAGGCCGGGCTTGGCCGCCATCTGGGTCTTGGCGAAGGCGATGCCGAGGTCGTCGTCCATGCCCATGACCTCGCCGGTCGAGCGCATCTCCGGCCCGATCACGATCGTCGCGCCGGGGAAGCGGGCAAACGGGAACACGGCCTCCTTCACGCACCAGTGCCGCGGCTTCACCTCGCGGGTGAGGCCGAGCTCGGCGAGCTTTTTGCCCGCCATGACCTTGGCCGCCAGCTTGGCCAGCGGCACGCCGATGGCCTTGGCGACGAACGGCACGGTGCGCGAGGCGCGCGGGTTCACCTCGAGGACGAAGAGCTGGTTGTCCTTGATCGCGAATTGGATGTTCATCAGCCCGACGACCTGCAGCGCCCTGGCCAGCGCATAGGTGGCCTCGCGGACGGTCTGCAGCATCGCGGGCGAGAGCGTGTGCGGCGGCATCACCATGGCCGCGTCGCCCGAGTGCACGCCGGCGAACTCGATGTGCTCGAGCATGCCGCCGATGAGGGCGGTCTCGCCGTCGCTGATGCAGTCGACATCGAGCTCGATGGCGTCCTCGAGGAACTTGTCGATGAGCACGGGCTTGTCGGGCATGACCTCGAAAGCCAGGCGGATGACGGCCTTGAACTCCTCCTCGCTGTAGACGATGAACATGCCGCGGCCGCCGAGCACGAACGACGGGCGCAGCAGCACGGGGAAGCCGATCTCGTGGGCGAAGGCGAGCGCCTCGGTCTCGTTCAGCGCCGTGCGGTTCGGCGGCTGCCGGAGCTGCAGCTGGTCGAGGATGCGCGCGAACAGCTTGCGGTCCTCCGCCACCTCGATGCTTTCCGGGGTGGTGCCAATGACATTCACGCCGCGCGCCTTGAGCGGGGCGGCGAGGTTGAGCGGGGTCTGGCCGCCGAACTGCACGATGGCGCCGAAGCACTGCTCCTGCTCGTAGACCTCGAGCACGTCCTCGAGCGTGAGCGGCTCGAAGTAGAGCCGGTCGCTGGTGTCGTAGTCGGTGGAGACGGTCTCGGGGTTCGAGTTGATCATGACCGTCTCGAAGCCGATCTCGCGCAGGGCGAAGGACGCGTGCACGCAGCAGTAGTCGAACTCGATGCCCTGGCCGATGCGGTTCGGGCCGCCGCCGATGATCAGGATTTTCGGCTTGCCGGCGGCGGGGAGGATCTCGTTCTCGTCGCCGTAGCTCGAGTAGTAATACGGCGTGAAGGCCTCGAACTCCGCGGCGCAGGTGTCGACCAGCCGGAAGGTGGTGTGGACGCCGGATTTTTTCCGGAAGGCGCGCATCGTGTCGAAGTCGGTCTTGAGGAGGTGCGCCAGCTGGGCGTCGGAGAAGCCGAACTGCTTGGCGCGGCGCAGGGCCGCGACCCCGAGCGTGGCGAGCGACTGCCCGCGCAGCGCCTCCTCCATCTCGTAGATCTCGCGCAGCTGGTGCAGGAACCACGGGTCGATCTTCGTCAGGTCGAAGATCTGCCCGACGGTGTAGCCGGCGCGGAAGGCGTGGCGGAGGTAGTAGACGCGCTCGGCGTTGGGCGTGCCGAGCTTCTGGCGGATGATCTCGTCGGAGCAGGGCTCGTCGCCGCCGTACTTGCCGCCGCCGCCGAAGCCGCGGGCGCCGGTCTCGAGCGAGCGCAGGCACTTCTGGAAGGACTCCTTGAAGGTGCGGCCGATGGCCATGGCCTCGCCGACGGACTTCATGGCGGAGGTGAGCGTGGTGTTGGCGCCGGGGAACTTCTCGAAGGTGAAGCGCGGGATCTTGGTGACGACGTAGTCGATGGTCGGCTCGAAGCTGGCGGGCGTCAGCCGCGTGATGTCGTTGCGCAGCTCGTCGAGCGTGTAGCCGACGGCGAGCTTGGCGGCGATCTTGGCGATGGGGAAGCCGGTGGCCTTGGACGCGAGTGCGGAGGAGCGCGACACGCGGGGGTTCATCTCGATGACGACCTGGCGGCCGGTGGCCGGGTCGATGGAGAACTGGATGTTGGAGCCGCCGGTGGCGACGCCGATCTCGCGGATGACGGCGAAGGAGGCGTCGCGCATCACCTGGAATTCCTTGTCGGTGAGCGTCATCGCCGGGGCCACGGTGATGGAGTCGCCGGTGTGCACGCCCATCGGGTCGAAGTTCTCGATGGAGCAGATGACAACGCACTGGTCCTTGTGGTCGCGCATGACCTCCATCTCGAACTCCTTCCAGCCGAGGAGGCATTCCTCGACGAGGACCTCGTGGACGGGGGAAACCTCGAGGCCGTGGTTGACGATCTGCTCGAACTCCTCGCGGTTGTAGGCGATGCCGCCGCCCGAGCCGCCGAGGGTGAAGCTGGGGCGGATGATGAGCGGCATGGTGCCGATGTAGTCGGCGGCCCGGCGGGCGTCGTCGAGGGTGTGGACGGTCATCGACTTGGCGACGTCGAGGCCGATCTTGAGCATGCACTGCTTGAAGAGCTCGCGGTCCTCGCCCTTCTTGATGGCGTCGGGGCGGGCGCCGATCATCTCGACCTGGTATTTGTCGAGGATGCCGGCGTGGTGCAGCTCGAGGGAAAGGTTGAGGGCGGTCTGGCCGCCGAGGGTCGGGAGGAGGGCCGAGGGGCGTTCCTTGGCGATGATCTTCTCGAGGATGTCTACGGTCAGCGGCTCGATGTAGGTGACATCGGCGAACTCGGGGTCGGTCATGATGGTGGCCGGGTTGGAGTTCACCAGGATGACGCGGTAGCCCTCCTCGCGCAGGGCCTTGCAGGCCTGGGTGCCGGAGTAGTCGAATTCGCATGCCTGACCGATGATAATGGGGCCGGCGCCGATGATCAGGATGGACTCGAGGTCGGTGCGTTTGGGCATGGGCGTGAAGACCCGGGAGGTTTGCGTCGCCCCCCAGGCGGCGCAAGCGGGAATTGGGGAAAATCCGGGGCGGCGGCGGCCGCGCGGCGGGCGCCGGCTCAGCCGAGGCGGCTGACGTCGATGCCGAGGGTCTTGGCGGCGCGCGCCTTGTCGCCCTGGCAGGCGTGGAGCACACGGGCGGTGTACTGCTTTTCCTGGCCGGCGAGGTAGTCGGAAAGCGGGGGCCAGTCCTTCAGCTCATGGATGCGCAGGGGCAGCTGGGCGGAGGTGATGACGCGGGTCTCCGTGGTCGTGATGACCTGGGAGACGACCTGCCGGAACTCGGCCAGGTTGCCCGGCCAGCGGTAGGCGCGGAGCGTGCCGATGGCGTCCTCGGTGAACTCGACCTGCTTGGCGTCGAACTGCGGGTTCGAGGTCTTGGCCGCGATGTCCTTGAGCAGAAGCGGAATGTCCTCGAGGCGTTCGCGCAGCGGCGGCAGCTGGATCGGCAGGGCCGCGACGCGGTAGAAAAGCTCCTCGTTGAAGACGCCCTCCTCGGAAAGTTTCTCGAGGTCCTCCTCGGTGGCGCAGACGAGGCGGAAGTTGTGGGCGTTGTTGCGGAGCACGGACACCAGCTCGGACTGCGCCTCCTTCTGCAGGCACTGGAGGTGGAGCAGGAAGAGCGTGCCGCCCTTCGCTTCCTGCACCCAGGTGCCGCCAGAGCCGTTCTGGCCGAGCAGGCCGGAGCGGAGGCTCTCCATGGAGCTCAGGCGGCAGTCGATGCGCACCAGCGGGCTGTCGGGCGGCGTGCCCGCGGCGTGGAGCAGCTCGGCCGCGATCTCGTGGCCGCTGCCGAGTTCGCCGGAGATCAGGATGGGGGTGTGGGCGGCGGCGAGCTTCTTGAGCTGGGAGATGAGCCGCTTGGTCTTCGGGCTTTCGCCGACGAGCCGGGCCTCGAAATCGCCGGCCTTGGCCGCGGGGGACGCGCCGCTGGCCTCGCGTTCGGCGACCGTGCGCTTGAAATCCATGCCGCGCTTCAGCGCCTGCATGAGCTCGTCCACCTTGAAGGGTTTCTGCAGGTAGTCGAAGGCCCCGAATTTCAGCGCCTGGATGGCGCTCTCGGTGCTGGCGTAGGCCGTCATGATGATGATGACGGCGCCGGGGTCGTAGAGCTTGAGCTGCTTGAGGAGGGTGATGCCGTCCATCGGCTTCATGTCGATGTCGGCCAGCACGAGGTCGAACTTCTCGGCCTTGTACTGGATGAGGCCTTTCTCGCCGTCGGTGGCAAACGCAGTCTTGTAGCCGGTCGGCTGGATCACGGCCTCCAGCATCTCGTGGATGGAGATGAGGTCGTCGACGATGAGGATGGAAGGCATGGAGGGAAGTCAGCCAACTTGCAGGCCCGGGGGCGGGCACGCAAGTGACTTTGCGGCAACCGGGGCGGAACTACTGCAGGCCGCCGGCGACCGCACCGAGCTGGAAGATCGGCAGGAACATGGCCATGACGATGCCGCCGACCACCACGCCGAGGAACACGATGAGCAGCGGCTCGATGAGCGAGGTGAGCGCACCGACGGTGGCGTCGCACTCCGTGTCATAGAAATCGGCGATCTTGTTCATCATGCCGTCGACGTTGCCGGTGGTCTCGCCCGCCTTGACCATGTGCTTCATCATGGGGGGGAAGAAGGGATTGACCGCCATGATGTCGGACACCTGTCCGCCCTGGCTGACATGTTTGGCGATCTCGGCGCAGGCGTCCTCGACCTGGACCTTGCCGCTGGCCGAGGCCACGATTTCCAGCGTGCGCAGGATGGGGACGCCGGAACGCATGAGGGTCGCATAGGTGCGGCAGAAGCGGGACAGCGCGATCTTGTGGACGAGGTTGCCGAAGATCGGGGCGCTGATCAGGAACCGGTCCTTCTGGCGCCGGCCGTTGGGGGTCGCGATGTACTTGCTGGTCAGAAAATAGATGCCGTAGGCGCCGCCGCCGATCGCCCACCACCATTTCTTCATGAAATTGCTGAGGTTGATGAGCATCTGCGTCGGGGCGGGCAGCTTGGCGCCGAAGTCCGCGAACATCGCGGCGAACACCGGGATGACGAAGATCAGCAGGACGTTGACGAGGGCGATGGCCAGGCCGATGACCGCGATCGGGTAGGTCATGGCGGACTTGACCTTCTTGGTCAGCTTGACGGTGGACTCGAAGTAGCCGGCCACCTTGCCGAGGATTTCCGCCAGGCCGCCCGAGGCCTCGCCGGCCTCGACCATCGAGATGAAAAGATTCGGGAAGGCACGGGGGAATTTCCTGACCGCCGCCGAGAACGAGGTGCCGGTCGAGATGTCGTTGCGCACGTCGCGGATCACGATGCGAAAGACCTGGTCCTCGGTCTGGTCCTGCAGGGCCTCGAGACAGGACACCAGGGGCAGGCCGGCTTGCAGCAGCGAGGCCAGCTGGCTGGTGAAGATCGACAGCTCCCCGAGGTCGAGTTTGTAGTTCTTGGCCTTTTTCTCGAGGGCCTTCTGTTTGGCCATCGCCTGGGCCGCCTTCACACTGGACTGAGGTTTGGATGCCGCTGGAGTCGCCATATGGATGCGAAATATGTGCATTCGCCCGACGTCGGCAATCCCTTTTAGCGGCCACTTTCCGGGGACCCTGGCGGGAGAACAAAAGCTTGAACGGCCGCGGCCCGGAGCCACTCTGCCGACGAAGAACGCGGCTATAGTTTAATGGTAAAACCTCTGCCTTCCAAGCAGGTGTCGTCGGTTCGATTCCGACTAGCCGCTCCAGCCTTCGCCCGGCGCAGCGAGGACAAAGGAGCCCATTTTACTGGCGATGCGGCTCGAGTGGCTACGGCTGGCAGGCCAGCCGGGATTGACCTCAATGAGCCATGGCCATGGCGAAAATGGCTTTCCTTCACCGGACCCACCCCGGATTTTTCAGCTTACCACCTCACCACATGAAGTAGTTCTCATCCATGGTGAGGAACCGGTCGCTCGGCGGTGCGTACACCACCCGCCAGACGTCGGCATACCGGGACCAGGGGCCGGGAACCGGGCCGTCAAAAGCCAGCTGCGGGGCGAGCGGGGCCTTGGTCGAGCGGGAGCGCAGCCGCTCGAGAAACAGCTCATGCCCCTCCTCGAGGGCGAAGAACAGGCTGCGGCGCTCGATGGGGTGCGCGTCCGGCGGGAGTTGGTCGCGGATCTTGCCGGCATGGGTGAGGGCGAAATGCGCCACCACCTGCTCATGCCGCTGCATCTCGACTGCCGCCTTGCGGCAGGCGGCATTGAAATCCATCGCCGCCGCATGGCCGTAGGCGACCAGGCCCGCCGCCGTGCGCTTGAAGAGGATCACCGTGATGCCGGGCGCCTCGGAGCAGATCGTCGCCGCCCGCACCCCGGCCCACGGTGTGGCGGATTCAAGCGCGGAGAGCCGGCCTTCCCACCAGTTCAGGAGGTTGAACCGCTCGGCCGCCTCCATCAGGGCCCCGGCCCGCGCCTGCCGGCGCCGCAGGCCCGGGAAGGCGGCCATGCCGTTGCTCGAGGGGTCGACATCAAAGCCGTAGCGGTGGCGTTCGCTGCCGGCGTGGAGCTGCCAGTGGGCCCAGCGCTCCATGGCTTCCGAGATGGCCATGAACCGCGCCACCATCGGCGAGGCGGCGGTGCCACTCCCGTTGGCCTGGCTGAAGACCGCCCGGTCACCCCGGTGCGCCGCCAGATCCTTCTGCAGATAAGCATTGGCCAGGAAGGCCCGCTCGCCCAGCACCGTGGTGTCCGCCATCACCAGCCGCTCTATCGGGCCGCCCTCGGAAGCCAGCACGTTGCGGTAGCGGAATGCGGCCAGGCTTAACATGGGGCGGGCACCGAGAGTTGCCGGCGGGCAGAGTCATTGACCGGTTTTCGGCGTGAACTGACAGGGCATGATGCAGGGCTCGCAGCCATCGAGATCCCGGCCATGGGCGGCCATTTTTTTCACGTGATCCGGCATCGGATCGGCTTTTTCGGCGAGACGGGTGAGACCAACGGCGAGGAAAAGGCTCGAGGAGAGCCCGGAGGTGATTTGTTTGATTGAGTTCATCGGCGAGAGAATCGCAGATATCCGCCGAAATCCATATCAGGAAAACAGCCTGTATTCGGGGGGGCATCCACCGCCTCTATTCCGAGCCTGTTCACCTAAAAGCAGGTGGCATAGAAAATTGCTGCCCCCGCCCCAATCCTCGTATGATATCGGCTGCCACGTGAACCACTTGCCCACCAGAATCACCCTGCCCGCCCTGGTTTTGACCCTGGGCCTGGCCGGCAGCACCGCCTTCGGCGCGTGGCAGGACGAGACGGCCGGTCGACCGATGGTGGAAATTTTATCCACCAAGGACCTGGGCAACGCCAATTACAAGTGGATCACCCTGCAGGACCATCTCGGCCGGCTCTTCGTCGGCGGCAATGAGCTGCAGGTCTTCGACGGCCAGTCGTGGCAATCCTTTCCCGTGCCCAAGACCTACGCCCTACGGGCCCTCGCCTTTGGCGAAACCGGCCGGCTCTGGGCCGGAGCCATCAATGAGATCGGATACTTCGAGGAGATGACCCTCGGGAAATTCCAGTTTCATTCCCTCATCTCGCTCCTGCCCGAGGGGGAGCGCGTCGTCGGCGACATCTGGGCCTGCGTCCCCGCCGGCCGGTACGTCTATTACTTTTCGCGCAACAAGGTCCTGCGCTGGGATGGGGACGCATTCCGCATCTGGTCGTACGCCAGTGAATCCAGACTCTTCCCCCTGAATTTTGAGGGCGAGCTATGGTACCATCATCTTGAAACCGGACTTTATCGTGTCACCGAGACCGGCCCGAGGCTGGAAGTGCCCGCCGCCCGGCTGCCGAACAGCGCCATCCTGGGCCTGGTCCGCGATGCGCAGGGCCTGGTATGCTTCTGCGCCAATGGCATTGTGCGCCCCGGCCTGCCGCCCGTCCGGATCTCCGACGAGGCGCTGAGCAAATACATCACCGATTCCCGTCCGACCAGCTTTGCCGCGCTGCCGGGTGGCAACCATGCCCTCGGCACGATCAACGGCGGCCTCGCCTTGTTCGACCCGGCCGGCGGGCTGCTGCGCATCCTGGACCCGGTCGACGGGCTGCCCTCCCGCGCCATTTTCTCGATCACCCCCGAAGCCGGGGATTATCTCTGGTCCGCCACGCCCGACGGGATCTTCCGCCTGGAAGCCGGGGGCCATGCCACGCTCTTCGGCCCGGCGAACGGGCTCAAGGGGCAGACCGTGATCGATCTGCAACCCGGCGACCGCCACTTCTACGCCCTCACCCGGGATGGCGTCTTTACACTTATGCCGTCGACCGACCGCGGCGCGCGCTTCGAGCCTGTGCCGCAGCTGACCGAGCTCTACAACTCGCTGCTGCCATTTCGCGGCGGCCTGTTGTTGGCGCGCCACGGGGGCATGGATTTTTTTGACGGCACTGGCGTCCGGCCGTTGTTCACGATCCTGGCCAAGGCCGTTTTCTTCATCGTGCCCTCGCGCGCCAGCCCGGGTGTCTTTTATCTGGCGGAGTCACCCGGCCTGGGCCGGCTGCAAGCCAATGAGGACGGCTCGTTCACCCACGCCCCGTTGCTGGAGCTGCCGGACAGCTGCACGCATCTGCACGAGGACGCCCGCGGACGGCTGTGGATCGGGACCGCGAGCAAGGGCGCGTTCACCTACGATCCCCGCACCCAGGCCCTGGCGCCCATCAACGATCCGGCGACGGGCCGGCCGTTCGCCGGCGGGGTGGCCGTTGCGGGCGGCGACCGCCAGATCCTGTTTTTCCACGAGGGCCGCGTGCTGCGGGCGGACCCGGACGGGGCCGGCCTCCGCGTGCTCGAGGGCCCGCCCCTGCTTGATTTCATCGCCCTGCAATCGATTCCCGGCGGCCGGAGCGACCTGGTCGCCTTCAAGCGCACGAACGCGAGCGGCACCTCCGCGCAAGGCCTGGGGGTCCTGACCGTCGACGGCTCGGGAACCACGCAATGGCAGGAGCTCGAGGCGCCGGCGCTGGGCGCCATCGGTTTCATCCGCACGATGGTGTTCACCACCGAGGCCGGCCGGCCGGTCCTGTGGCTCGGCGGCTCGGAGGGACTCCTGCGGCTCGACTACGACACGATCCCGGTCATGAAAAACCCGGACTCCCCGCTCATCCGGCTGGACCCGGGTCACTCCAGCCCCGCAAGTGCGCCGGGGGGCCTGGCCTTTCCCTTCCAGGACCATCACCTGAGTTTCCGGGTTTTCACCGACGACTACAGCCGGGGCAAGGAGTGGCTGTTCCAGTCCCGGCTGGGCGGCGGCGCCGGCGAATGGTCCGCGGCCAGCCAGCGCCGGCTGTATGAGTTCACCAACCTGTCCGAGGGCAGCTACCGCTTCGAGGTGCGCACGGTCAACGGCGCCGGGCGCGCGAGCGAGCCGGCGGTCTTCGCCTTCCGCATCCTGCCGCCGTGGTACCGCTCGAGCGGGGCGCTCGCCGGCTATGTGGCGGGCTTGGGGCTCGCGATCTTCGCTTTCATCCGGTTCCGCGAGCGCCGCATCCGCCAGCGCAACCAGGAACTGGAAACCCAGGTGCGGATCCGCACCGAGGAGCTGGTGAAGGCGAGCGCGGCCAAGGACGAGTTCCTCGCCGGCGTCAGCCACGAGATCCGCAACCCCATGAACGGCGTCATCGGCATCGCCGAGACCATGCGGACCGACGCACTCGACCCGGAGAGCCGGCGCAAGTTCGGCCTGCTCCGCCAGTGCGCCACCCACCTCTCGTCGCTGCTGGAGGACATCCTCGACTTCTCGCGCGTGCAGGCCGGCGCGGTCGAGCTGGAGTCGCGCGCCTTCGACCTCCCCGAGCTGGTGCAGTCGGTCGCCGCCATGACCGCCGCGGACAGCGAGAAGCGCGGCATCCCCGTCGAGATCGCCATCTCGCCCGCCGTGCCCACCCGGCTGACCGGCGATCCGCGGCGCATCCGGCAGATCCTGCTGAACTTCGTCAGCAACGCGCTGAAATTTTCCGGCCGCGGGCAGATCAGCGTGACCGTCTGGTGCAAGGCCGCCGGCCCGCGGCACACCGAGGTGATCTTCGCCGTGTCCGACGAGGGGCCCGGCATCTCGGCCGAGGAGCAGAAGCGCCTGTTCACCCGTTTCGAGCGCGGCGCCGCCGCGCAGCAGGGCCGCGTGCCCGGCACGGGCCTCGGGCTGGCGTTGTGCAAGGGCCTCGCCGAAAAAATGGGCGGGCGCATCTGGCTGGAAAGCCAGCCCGGCGAGGGCTCGTGCTTTTATTTCAGCGCCCCGCTCGAGAGCGTGGCGGAGGACGCCGGGCCCGCGCCGGCCGCCGATCCGGCCCCCCGCGGCCGGGATCAGCTGGCCCTCGTGGTGGACGACGAGGAATACAACCGCATCGTGCTGGCCGATCTCCTCGAGCAGCTGGGCTTCACCGTGCTCACCGCGGCCGAGGGCGAGGCGGCCCTCGCCCTGGCCGCGGGCCGGAACTGCGACGTGGTGTTCCTCGACTACGACCTGCCCGGGCTGAGCGGACTCGACGTCGCGCGCGGCATCCGCGCGCTGCCGGACGGGTCCGCCCGCGCCCTGATCCTCGCCACGACCGCCTTCACCACGCCGGAAAAGCGCGCGCAGTGCGTCGCCGCCGGGATGAACGCCTTCCTGGGCAAGCCCGTGACGATGGAGCGGCTGCGCCAGGCGCTCGCCACCGCCACCGGCCCGGACGCCGCGCCGCCGCCCGCGCGCCCCGCCCCGCCGCCGGACGGCCTCGCCAACCTGCGGCTGATCGCGTCGCGGAAGGGCACCGCCTTTGTGGACGAACTGGCCCTTTATCTTTCCGAGTTCGGGGTCGAGCTGGACCAGCTGCAGGCCGCCCTGCGGCAGGAAGACGCCGCCAATGCCGGCCATTACGCGCACCTGCTCTACGGCCGCTGCGCGTTCATCGCCGAACGCGAACTCGAGCAGCTCCTGCGCCGGATCGAGGAGGTCAGCGCCAACGGCCAGTGGGACGAGGCCCGCGCCCTGGGCGCGGCCGTGGCCGCGGGGCTCGACCGGCTGCGCGTCAGGCTGGCTTGTGCTGCCCCAGTTGTTCCGCCCGGGTCAGCCCGTTGACGATGGCGTAGTGGATCAGCTTCGGCGTCGTGTGGATGTCGAGCTTGCGCATGACGTCGCGGCGGCGCGACTGCACCGTGGCCGGGCTGATGTTCAGCACGGCGGAGATCTCCTCGTCGGTCTTCGACTCGCCGATCATCGAGAGGATGCGGGTCTCGTAGTCGGACAGCACGCGGATGAAGGCCTTCGGGTCGCGCCGGATGCTGGCGCTCGATTCGTTCACGATCGGGGTGTAGTAAACGCGGCCCCCGAGCACGGCGTTGATCGCGTCGGTCAGCACTTCCGGCCGCTGTTCGTTCTTGTCCACGAAGCCGTGCAGCCCGATGCGCTGGACCTGGAGCATGGTCCACGGGTCGCGGTGCGAGGAAATGGCGAGGATCTTGACGTGCGGCATTTCGTCGAGGACGGTCTTGGCCAGTGTCAGGCCGTCGCCATCCGGCAGGGAGATGTCCATCAGCACCAGGGTGGGACGCTGGGCCCGGATCGCCGCCAGCCCCTCCCGGCAGGTGCCGCAGCGCATCAGCACATCCAGCCCGAGATCCCGGCAGTGGAAGGTGAAAAATTCCGCGACCAGGCGCTGGTCCTCGACAATGATCACCCGCCCTCCGCCGGAATTTTTTCCGGCGCTGCCGGCCGGGGCTGAATCAATGGTGTTCACTTTGCTCATGGAATCTGTTCCGGATGCACGCCGCCCGCCGGGGATCGCGCTGATGCGGTTCCCGGCCCGCGCCCCGGGTCACGGTCTGGCTGCTCCCCTTTTTCCATGTGAACATCATTCTTTTTCACTCCGCAGAAGTCGAGCTTCCCTTGCCCCGACGCGATGCCCGCGCCGTGCATCTGCTCGCCGTTTTGCGCCGGCGCGAGGGCGATACCTTCGACGCCGGCCTGATCAACGGGCCGCGCGGTCGCGGCACCCTGGTGGCGATCAAGGAGAATTTTCTGACCCTGTCATTTAACTGGGGTGAATACCCTCCTGCTGTATATTCATTTCAACTACTTGTTGGTCTACCAAGACCCCAGACAGCTCGTGACATCCTGCGCGACGCCACGACTCTGGGTGTGGCCGCGCTGCATTTTGTCCGGACAGACAAGGGCGAGGCCAGCTATGCGGACAGCACGCTATGGAGCTCCGGCGAGTGGCAGGAGTGCGTCATAAGAGGAGCGGCCCAGGCCTGTTGCACGCGGTTGCCGGAAGTCACCCACGGTCTCACGCTCGCCGAGGCCGTCACGCGCGTGCCGGCCGCGGCCGCCCGGCTCGCCCTCGACAACTATGAAGGCACCGCCGCGTTGAGTGAGATCAATTTGTCCGGCCGCCCGTCGGCCGCGCTGGCGCTGGGCGCGGAACGCGGCTGGTCGGACGCGGAGCGCGGGTGGTTGCGAAGCCGGGGCTTTGCCTTGGTCCACCTTGGACCGCGCGTGCTGCGCACCGAAACGGCCTGCATCGCGGCCCTCACCCTGCTCAAGGCAAGGCTCGGCTGGCTCTGAACACGCAGGCCGTCGGCTGGCGCACGCCCTTGCCCAGGCGTCTCACGCAGGTCCAGCCCCCGGGCGCGAGCTCGGTCCCGCCGGGCATTTCAAAGACGACGATCGGATCGGGGTGTCCGGCGAGCCACGCGGTCAGGCGGACGAACAACCCCGGGGCTACCTCGGGAATGCGCTCATAGGGCGGGTCGATGAACACCAGATCCGCCGGCGCACCCCAGGCCACCGTGGTGGCATCGGCGGTGATGACCTGCAGGGCGCCCGCCTCGCGCCCCAGGCTTTTGGCCACCGCGGTGAGGTTGCGGCGGATGAAGTCCGCGGTCCGGGCATCCTGCTCCACAAAGACGCCGCCGGTGGCGCCGCGGCTGAAGGCCTCCAGCCCATAGGCTCCGCTGCCGGCGAACAAATCGAGGAAACTCGCGCCCGGCACCCGCGCGGCCAGGCTGGAAAAAACCGCCTGCCGCAGGGCGTCCGTCGCCGGCCGGACCGCATCGCCCCTGGGCAATTGCAACGGGATGCCGCGTGCGAGTCCGCCGGTGATTCTCATCGCCGGCAGGGCATCACCGCCGGCTGGCCCAAACCAAGGGCGCTTTCGGATGGAACACTTGCGGTTGGAAGCGGTTGTAACATATCATTTGCACGCTATGGGGAGACTCTTAGGCTAATCTTCGCCGTCCTTGAGCCATCCACCTAACTGGCTCTCGTGGCGGGCAAAGGCAATGCCTTACCATTCACCAAGCATGTTTTCCCGACTCATCGTCTGGCTCGTTCTTGCTGCGCTCGTCGCGCTGGTTCCGCTGCCGGGCAGGGAGAAGAACGGCTGGCCGTTTTACGTGGAGCAGATGAACCCCGACGGCACTCTCGCCTCCGGCGAATATGCCGTCCCGTTTGGGTTCGTGGCGAACGGCGCGGATGGCACGCGGTGGACGGGAATCCGGCCGGTGTACGGGCATGTCCGGGCCGGCCCGCGGGAGACGACGTACCTGTTTTATCCGCTGTTCATGTGGCAGCGGGACGGCGACGACCGCTCCTTCAGCTTTTTCCAGCTCGTCAACTTCGGCCGGCTCACCGATCCCGGGGAGGGCACGGTCCGCAATTTCGATGTGTGGCCGTTTTATTTTTCGCGGGAGTCGGGTGATCCGGCGGAAGACTACCGGGCGCTCTTCCCGCTCGGCGGCACGCTCAAGCACCGCCTGGGCAAGGACCGCATCCATTTTGTCCTCTTTCCGCTTTATGCCGAGATCGAGAACAGCGGCACGCGGACCCGGCACATCCCGTGGCCCTTCCTGCGTTTCATCGACGGGGCTGGGGCCCATGGTTTTGAATTCTGGCCCTTGTTCGGCCATCAGGGACGGGCGGGGGACTACGACAGCCGGTTCTATCTCTGGCCGTTCATCTACAAGTCCGTGCGCCACCTCGATGACCCCCAGCCGACGGTCAGCCTGGGCGTCCTGCCCTTATACGCCCGCGACACGGCCCCGGGTTTCGTCAGCGTGACCTACGCGTGGCCGTTCTTCGGCTACACGCACCGCACCGATCCGGTCCGCTACGATGAGCAGCGCTACGGCTGGCCGTTTTTCGTGCAGGGCCGCGGCGACCAGCACTATGTCAACCGCTGGGCCCCCTTCTACACGCATTCCGTGGTCAAGGGCTACGACAAGACCTGGCTGGCCTGGCCGGTTTACCGGCACGCCGTCTGGGCGGATGCCGGCATCGCCCAGGAGAAAAACCAGCTGCTGATGTTCCTCTACTGGTCGCTGACCCAGCGCAGCACGACCAATCCCGCCGCCGCCCCGGCCCGCAAGACCCATGTCTGGCCGCTCCTGAGCTGGTGGGACAACGGGGCCGGCCGCCGGCAGCTGCAACTGCTCAGCCCGTTTGAGGTCTTCTTCCCGAACAATGTGCCCGTCCGCCACCTCTATTCGCCGCTGCTGGCCGTGTACCGCTTCGACCAGCGCGCACCCGGCGACACCCGCCATGCCGTGCTCTTCGACCTGGTGGGCTGGAGCGAGTCACCCGCGGAAAAGGAATTCCATTTCGGCCCGCTGTTCCACTCGAGCACCACGCCCCGGCAGGCGCGGGTGTCCCTGGGCCTCGGCCTTTTCGTCTGGCGGCGGGCGCCGGACCGGCCGGCCTGGAGATTTTCCCTGTTCGATTTTTCCCCGAAAGCGGATAACAAGGCCCTTACGGCCAAGTCGCCATGAAATACCTGTCCCTCGTCCTTGAAAACATCGGCGGCACGCTGCTGCTGATGGTGCGCGCCCTGAAGTATGCGCCCACCCTCCCGCGCCAGTTCCCGCGCTTCATCGAGCAGTGCTATCTCATCGGCTACACCACGCTGCCGATCGTCACCATCCTCAGCTTCTTCATCGGCAGCGTCCTCGCGCTCCAGAGCGGCTACAGCATGGAGAACTTCGGCGCCAAGCAGTTCATCGGCACGCTCGTCGGCCTGACCATGGCCCGCGAGCTCGGGCCCATGATGGTCGCCATCCTCGTGACCGGCCGCGTGGGCTCCGCCATCACCGCCGAGCTCGCCTCGATGAAGGTCTACCAGGAGGTCGACGCCCTCGTCACCATGAACATCCCGCCCGAGCGCATGCTGGTCCTGCCGCGGCTGGCGGCCATCCTCGTCATGATGCCCATCCTGGCCATCATCGCCAACCTCTGCGGCTGGTACGGCGGGGCGCTCGTCTGCCAGTACACCCACTTCATCTCCGTCGACAGCCAGGCCTACTTCGCCGCCCTCAAGCGCTTCATGGAGCCGAAGGACATCGTCGACGGCCTGCTCAAGGCCGAGGTGTTCGGCTTCGTCATCGTGCTGGTCTGCTGCTACACCGGCCTCAGCACCCGCGGCGGCCCGCGCGAGATCGGCGCCGCCGTCACCAAGGCCGTGGTCGCCTCCCTCATCCTCATCCTCGTGCTCGATTACTTCGTGACCAAGGCGCTCCTCTTCACCACATGAACCCCGCCTTCACCGCCTCCCCCTTTGTCGGCCAGACGTTCGGCGTCACCGTCACCAAGCTGAACAAGCAGTTCGGCCGGACCCCCGTGCTGCGCGACATCAGCTTCGAGGTGAAACCCGGCGAGATCTTCGCCATCATGGGCCCCAGCGGCTCCGGCAAGAGCGTCCTCCTGCGCTGCATCGCCGCCCTCGAGGTCCCCACCAGCGGGGAGGTCCGGATCGGCGAGTTCGACGCGGCCGATCCCGCCACCCGCGACAAGGTGCACCTGGCCCTCGTCTTCCAGGCCGGCGCGCTGTTCAACTCGCTCTCGGTCTATGACAACCTCGCCCTCTACCCCCGCGAACACCGGCTGTGCCCCGAGTCGGGCATCCGCGAGCGCGTGATGCACGCGCTGTCGATCCTCTCCCTCGAGAAGGCCGCGCAGAAATTCCCGTCCGAGCTCTCCGGCGGCATGAAAAAACGCGTCGCCATCGCCCGCGCCCTCGTCATGGAGCCGCAGCTGCTGCTCTACGACGAGCCGACCTCGGAACTCGACCCGGTGATGGCCGCGACCATCAGCGAGATCATCGCCACCCTCCGCGAGCAGATGGCCGTCACCAGCATCGTCGTCACCCACGACCGCTCGCTCGCCCTCACCATCGCCGACCGCGTCGCCATCATCATGGACGGCCGCATCCTCGCCACCGGCCGGCCGGACGAGTTCAAGCACACGACGGACCCGGCCATCAGCAATTTTCTCAATCCGGTCATCGACCTCAAGAATCCCCGCTTCAAACAACTGGAGAACCACCATGAATAACTCGCAACAAACCATCCGCGTCGGGCTCTTCTTCGTGCTCGGCCTGGCGCTCGCCTGGATCACCTTTGAGTCGCTCAACGGCGGCCACCTCTTCAAGCAGAGCGGCTACACCATCATCGCCGGCTTCAGCAACCTGAAGGGACTCAAGGTCGGCGACGACGTGCTGATGGCCGGCGTCAAGATCGGCTCCGTCGGCAACACCCGGCTCGGCAACCAGCGCGTCGAGGCCGTCCTCACCATCCAGCCCGGCGTGAAGATCCCCACCGACGCCGTGGCCAGCGTCGAGGTCTCCAGTTTGCTCGGCGCCAATTACCTCGGCGTCAGCTTCGGCACCACCGGCGCCCCCTCGCTGCGCGACGGCGACGAGATCAAGACCCGGAACACGATCGACATGAACGAGGTCATCAGCCAGCTCGGCAACCTCGGCTCCAAGCTCGAGTCGGTCATCGGCGACATCGGCAAGTCCATGGGCACCGGCGGCGACAAGGGCAGCATCTTCGAGCGCCTCGACAAGCTCGTCACCGACAACGGCCCCAAGCTCACCGAGACCCTCAGCAACCTCCAGGACATCACCGCCAAGATCAAGAACGGCGACGGCACGATCGGCAAGCTCGTCAACGACCCGAAGCTCCACGACGACCTGGTCGCCACCGTGGGCGAGATCAAGGCCGCCGCGGCCGACGCCCGCACCTTCCTCAGCGACACCAAGGGCATCGTCGCCGACGTCAAGGGCGGCCGGGGCGCCCTCGGCGTGCTGCTCTACGACGAGCCGACCGCCAGCAGCCTCAAGGTCTCGGTCAACAACCTCCGCGAGGTCTCCGACAAGCTCAACAGCGGCAAGGGCACGCTGGGCAAGCTGATCTCCGACGACGGCCTTTACCTGAGCGTGCAGTCCACGATGAAGAAGGCCGACCGCGCCCTCGAGGGCCTGGGCGACGAGGGCCCGATCACCGCGGTCGGCGTCGTGGCCAGCAAGCTGTTCTGAACGGCGGGCGGCCGCCCTGGGTGCCTTCCGCGCATCCGGGCCGCGGCCGGGCGCGCCGCTCAGCCGGTTTTCCTTGGGCGGTAAAGGCCGTCGAACACGGTCGTCCAGGTCTTGCCGCCATCGGAAGATTGCTCCCAGAGCTGGCGCACGGTGCCGCCGGCGTTCGGCGTCCACGTGATCCGCTGGGCGATGCGCCCGCCGGGTCCGGCCTGTTCGCCGGCGAGCACCATGCGGCCCTGGACGATCCCGCCGGCCAGTTCAAGCACGCCGCCGTCGCTGCCCACCCAGAATTGCCGCCACGCCTTTTTCTCCGCCTGGTAGGTGTTGAGGCTCTTGCCCATGAAGCCGCCGGCGCCGGACCAGTTTTCCAGCAGGCCCGCGCCGCCGGCGACCCGTTCAATCCGGCTGGTCCCGGCGGTTTTTCCATCCGGCGAGGTCACCTCCCAGTCGCCCAGCCAGAAATCAAACTGGCGGGCCTCGGACGGCAGCGCCGGTGGCCGGGCCGGTTGGGCGGACAGGGGGCTCATCAGGCCGAGCAGCGCGAGAAGGGGCAGGATTTTCATCGGGAAAGGAACGGACCCGGCCGGGGCAGTGGCCGGGTCCTCCCTGTCCGGATGCCCGGATACGGCCTCAGAAGCTGTACTTGGCGTTGACATAAAACATGCGGCCGATGGAGCCGTTGTAGGTGGCGACATCCGCGTTGGTGTCGGAAAAAGCATCCGGGGCCAGCGGTGGTATCCGGTCGAAGACATTGTTCACGCCGACGGTGACCTTCAGCCCGTCCAGCCCGTGCCCGAGGTGCAGGGCCTTGAAGTCGTAGGTCAGCCCCAGGTCGAACTGGGTGTAGGACGCCACCGGGGCCGGCGTCGAGGCGGTCGAGCCGCCCGTCCCGATGTCCGCCACGCTCGCGACGAAGGTGTGGCCGACGAACGCGTCCCAGCTCTTGCGCTTCCAGTCCAGGATCGTGTACGTGCGGTACTTCGGGACCGTGCCCGCGCCGCCGATGAGCTTGGTCGCGAAGCCGGCGTACTCGTAGAACGGCTCCGACGTGACGTTCTGGATCTTGTAGCTCTCGTACCAGGTGAGGGAGCTGGACAGGTCGAGGCGGCTGGCGCCGGGCAGGTGGACGACATAGTCGACCGCGAGATCGGAGCTTTTCACGTCCGTGCCGGCCAGGTTGAGCTGGTTGTTGATGATCCAGATCGCCTGGGGCGAGTGCGAGCTGATCTGGCCGGGACCGGTCAGCAGCGCCCCGGTGGGCGTGTTGAGGTGCACGAGGCCGATGTACGGCGACGCCGTGCCGCGGTTCTCCACATCCTGGATGATCGTGCCCTGGGGAATCCGGCCCACGATGCCCGACTGCTTGATGATCGAGTAATCCAACGTGACGCTGAGGTCCTTGACCGCCGGCGGCGTCCAGACGAATCCCGCCGACCAGGTCGTGGCGGTCGAGGGCTTCAGCAGGGGGTTGGCGCCGCCGGTGGCGTTGAACTGGATGTTGGTCTTCTTCACGCCGCCCACCGTGGTGTAGTTGATGCTGTCGGATGAACCCGAGGTGACGGGGCCGAGGAGGCTGTAGAGCTGCGGCGCCACGAACGACTTGCCGGCGGAGGCGCGGAACTTGAGGTGGTCGTCGACCGGCTGCCAGCTCACGCTGTACTTGGGGACGGTGGACGCGCCCACGCTCGTTCCGTAGTTGTCGTAGCGGACCGCGATGTCCGCGTTGAGCGCGTGCACGGCTGCCAGGTGCTGGCTGCCGCCGACGAGCGGCAGCTCGACCTCGGCGAAGTAGGAGGTGACCGAGCGCGTGGCGTTGAAATCCTTGTAGGTGGTGGCGTTGGACCAGCCCTGGGTCGTGCCGGCGGCATTGGGCAGGCTGTTGACGTCGGGGACCGCGCCCAACCCCTCGCGCAGGAAGACCGCGCCGAGGGCGAACCCGGCTTTGCCGCCCGGCAGCTCGTAGGGCGTGCCCCGCAGGGTGAAGTCGAAGGTGTGAAGCGTGCTCAGCATGTTGACAAAGGCCTCGCCCGTCACCCCGTCGAAGGCCCCGGGCGCCTGGACCCGCGCCCAGGGGTTGATCTGCCCGTCGTTGAGCGCGTTCTGCAGGGCGTTGGTGTCGATCAGGCCCGAGTTCGTGTAGTTCAGCTCGATGCGGTTGAGGTTGGCGGCGGCCTCCCACGAGTAATTCTCGTTGATCCGGCCCTTCAGGCCGCCGACCACGCGGAAGAGGGTCGTGTCATTGTTGTAGATGCGCGGATAGGTGATGAAGCGGTTGCGCACGAACATCAGGTTGCCCGCGCTGCCGTCGGCGGGCGCCGTCTGGTCCACGTACGCCGGGGAGAACGGGTTGGTCGGGGCCGTCGTCGGCACGTAGGTGGTGCCGGCCGGCGGCGGCGTGAAGCCGAACAGCACGTCGGTGTCAATGTACGCGTCCTGCAGGTAAGGCACCACGGGCTGCGCATTGAGCGAGCTCCACGTCTTGGTGTTGGCCGCCAGGATGTCGGCGAATCCCTCGAGGCTCCCGCCGAAGATCTGGTGCGTGAGGTTGATCACGGTGCTGTAGCGCTTGAGGTAGCCCGCCAGGGTCTGGCCGCTGGCGAGATTGAACACATGCAGGGCGGTGTCGTCGGACACCGGGGCATAGACGTTGGCCGCCACCAGGTCGGCGATGGTGTGGGTGCCGCCGCCGGGCGGGGCGTTGAGCGTGGGATTCAGCTGGTAGAACTGGTCGTTGCCCGTGGCCAGGTCGGTGATGTCGATGATGCCCGGGTAGGTGCGCGTGCCGTAGATCGGGTTGGTCAGCGGCCGGTCCTTCATCAGGATCGCATCGTGCTCGGTGTAATCCAGCCCGACCATGATGGAAGTCCGGTCGTTGCTGGAACCGCCCACGAGGTAGCCCGTGCGCTCGGTGTAGTGGCCGTCGTTGCGGGAAAACCCGTAGTGCCCGCCGGTTTCCCAGCCGTTGTAGTTTTTCTTCAGGATGACATTGATGACGCCGCCCACGGCGTCCGAGCCGTAGATCGCCGAGGCGCCGTCGGACAGCACCTCGACCTGCTCGATGGCGGCCGGGGGGATCAGGTTCAGGTCGACGAACTGGTAGCCCCCGGTGCTTTCCGCCGGGGAGAACGCCACCCGGCGGCCGTTGATCAGGACGAGGGTGCCGAGGCCCTTGATCGTCACGGTCGCGCCGCCGAAGGTGTTGCCGTTGGAGATCGTCGCGTTTTCCTGGCCGATGCCGCTGATGTTCGTCCCGCTCTTCCGCAGGATGTCCAGCAGGTCGGTGCTGACGCCCGTCTGCTCCATCTGCTGGGTGCCGATCACGGACACCGGCACCGCCAGCGCGGCCGAGGCGGCCGGGATGTTCGAGCCGGTGACGACAAACTTCTCGAGTTTCACGGTCTCGCCGGCACTGTCCGCGGCGGCCGATTGCTGGGCGAAAGCGGCGTGGGCCGCGAACAGGGACAGCGCGGCCGCCGCCAGGAGGCGGGACCACGCGACGGAGGCGTGTGCTGAGTTCATGCGTTTGCGGGTGTGGTGCGAGCTGGGCGGGTCGTCGCCCCCTCTTGGGCGGCGAGTAGACGCGCGCCTGGGCGGGGCGCACAATGGCCGTGCGACGGGCCTACATCCGGCCAATGTCCCCCGGTCTCGGCCGCGGCCCAGCCGCCAACTTGCCGCGTCCGGCCGGCAAAAACTTCAGAGGTGCGACTTGAGGTCGTGCACAAAGGTGCGGCTGACCTTGAGCCGGGTCCCGTTGGTCAGCTCCACGGTGTACTCGCCGTAGAGCGCGGGGCTGGTCTTGCGCATGTGCTGCAGGTTGACGATTGTGGAGCGGTGGATGCGGACGAAATGCACCGGATCGAGCTTCGCCAGCATCCGGTGCAGGGACATGCGCACGAAGCGGGACTTGTCGGTGAGATGCAGGCGCACGTAGTCGCCGTCCGACTCGATCCATTGGATGTCCGCGGGCGCCATCACGTGGATCTCGCCGTCGCACCGGATGAACAGCCGGCCGTCGCCCTCCCGGGCCTTGGCGGCCGGGAGCAGGGCGGCCCCCTCGCGCATCTGCTGCAGCGCCGCCATGACCTCCTCGAGCCGGCGGGCCAGGCTCTGCCGGTCGCGCGCGCGCACCGCGGTCTTGGCCCGCAGGAGCGCCTCGGCAAAGCGCGCGCGGTTGAATGGCTTGAGCACGTAGTCGACCGCGTGCACCTCGAAGGCCTGCAGGGCGAAATGATCGTACGCCGTCACAAAGACCACCTGCGGCAGCAGGGCGGCGGGCAGCTTGGCCAGCACCTCGAAGCCGGTCATGCCGGGCATCTGCACGTCGAGGAACAGCAGGTCGGGCCGGTGCTGCCGGATGGCTTCCGCGGCCTGCAGGCCGTCGCTGCACTGGGCGACGATCCGGATCTCCGGGTCGTCGCGCAGCAGGACCTCGATGTTTTCCCGCGCCAGCACCTCATCGTCGACGATCAGGGTGCGCACGGTGCCGGTGGGGGGGCTGATTTTCATGGGGTGTGGGTTTGAAAGGGCAGGATGACCTCGGCGCGGACCCCGTGCGGCGGCTGGTCGCGCAGGCGCAGGCGGGCCTCGTCGCCGTAGAGCATCTGCAGCCGGCTGACGGTGTTCTGGATCCCGATGCCGTTACGGAGCACGGCGTCGTCCCGCGGCAGCGGCGGCCCGTCGTTGTAGACGGTCAGGATCAGTCGCGTGCCGTCGCGGACCGCGCTGATGCGCAGGAGCCGGGCCGCGGGATCCTGGGCGATGCCGTGTTTCATGGCGTTTTCCACCAACGGCTGCAGCATGAGGCTGGGCACGAGGGCGGACCGGCAGCCGGGCGCGATGTCGTACTCGACCTGCAGCCGGTCCTGGAAACGGATGCACTCGATGTCGAAATACCGGCGCAGGAACACGAGGGCGTCTGCCATCGTCTCCATCGCCTCCTGCCGGTGATCCAGCGAGCGGCGCAGCAGCTCGCCCAGGCCGGCGACCACATCCTCCGCCTCGCGGGTGCGGTCCTTCCGGATCAGGGCCGTGATCGAGTTCAGGGTGTTGAACAGGAAATGCGGGTGCAGCTGCATCTTCAGGGCGTCGAGGCTGGCGCGCACCAGCCGGGTTTCCAGCTGCGCGTTGGCCACCTTGAGCTCCTGGGTCAGCCGCAGCCCGGCGCGCCATTCGCGGTAGAAGCTGACGGCATAGAGCGCGAAGATCAGCAGCAGGTAGACCAGCGCCGGGAGATAGTTCCACCCGCCCATTTCCCGCAGGTCGCCGATCACGACGGGGAGGAACGAGACCGGCAGGTGGTTGGCCACCACCAGCCGGAACGCGGCGAGGAAGATGAAGAGCGCCGTGACCAGCGCGGCGGCGAGTGCGTGCAACGCGAGGGTCCAGGGCCAGCGCCAGTCGACCATGGTCAGGTTTTGCTGCATCCACAGCGCCGCCGGCACCAGCAGCCACCAGAGGAGCCCGAGGGGCCACTGGTTCAGCCTGGTGTAGCGGAACGCCGCGTCGGGCTCGCCCCGCAGCCATGGGGCGGCGTCCCAGAGCAGGAGGGCGGCCAGGACGAGCGTGACCGCCAGCCACATTCCGAGCCAGAACCGCCCGCTGCGCCAGAGGGGAAAGGCCGAAGGTGCCGTGTCCGGGTCCATCATTCCAGCGCCCTGATCGGCCGGGCCGAGATCCCCGCCGCCAGTTGCAGCCGCTTCAGGGACTGGCGGGCGAGCGGATCGGCATACCACCCCTGCACCTCGTCCGCGCGCAGGGTCTGCCGGCGCTGGAACATCACCGGGACGCTCGGCACCGCGGCCATGACCCTGCGCTCGGCCTGAGCCAGCAGGTCGAGGTGCTCGCGGCCCGACCGGCTGCTGGCGCGCGTGAGCAGGGCGGTCACATCCTCGTCATGCCACCGGCTGCCGTTGAATTCCGCGGGGCCCAGGAACGCGCCGAGCAGATCACCGGCATCCGGCACGGTGGCGATCAATCCGTTGTAAAGCACGTCGAAGTCGCCGGCCCGGAGGTGTGCGGCCTGTTGCGTGGAGGTGCCGTACCTGATGTAAGTCTTGATCCCGAGTTCCCGGTACCAGCACTCGGTCCAGGCCTGCGGGAAGGGATCACCCCGCGACGCGAGCGGCAAATCCATGGCCAGCACCGGAAACCCGCGGCCCCCGGGATAGCCGGCGGCCGCGAGCAGCCGCCGGGCCTCCCTCGCATCCTCCTTGAGCAGCGTCAGACTGGGGCGGCCGGGCATGTCGGGCACCCAGGCCCATGCCGCGACCATGTGCCCGGGATCATATCTTTGGATCGGGCCCGACCGGTCCAGCGCCAGGGCCAGCGCCTGGCGCACCCGGACATCCTGCAGCGGCCCGCGGGTCACGTTGAAATCGAGCGAAGTGACCATCGGCTCCAGCTCGGTTTCCACCGTGAACGGCCGCACCGTCGGCATCGTCCGGCTGCGGCCGAAGGGCGTGGGTGAGAGCAGGTCCACCACGCCGGCCGCCAGCTGGAGCTGCGCGATGGCCAGGTTGTCCGCCCGGACAAACTGCACCCCCGCCAGGTGGACCGCGGCGAAATCATGATACCACGGGCTGGCCGCGAGCCGGTAGCCGTCGGCCGACGCTTGCACGAGGTGGAACGGTCCGTTCGTCACCAGCGCGGAAGCCGTCTGGAAATATTCCCGGCCGGCGAGCACCTTTTCATCCGTCCGGTACAGCGGGGACAAAAGCGGGTCGGCCAGCTCCATCACCAGGGTGGGCCGCGGGGCGGCCAGCTCCAGCTGCAGCGTGAAGTCATCCAGGGCGTGCACCCCCACCGCCCCGGCGTCCTTGAGCTGGCCGCGATGATAGGCCGCGGCATTCTTCAGGGGGAAAAGGGTCTCGGCCTCCGCCGTCATCTGCCGGAGGAGCCGCTGCCAGCCGCGCACGAAGTCGGCGGCGGTCACGCGTTCCCCGTTGCTCCACCGGGCATCCGGGCGGAGCGCCAGCGTCAGGGTCAACCGGTCGGCCGACCAGGCCCAGCTCCGCGCGGCGGCCGGCTGCGGCTGGCCGGTGGCCGGGTCACATTCCACCAGCGGCTCCCACAGGCCCAGGATGAGCTGGTTGTATTGCGCCAGGGGCATGTGCCGCTGGTGCGGATCGGGTGCCATCAGCTGGGTGCAGGCCACGCGCAGCACGTTGCCATCCTCCGGCGGTCGCGGCCGCACCGCCAGTCCCTCCCGGCGGCCGCCGAAGGCCGCCGCCAGCAGCGCGGTCAGCCCGAGCAAGGCCAGGGTGATCCACCCGTGGAAGCGTGGACGCGCAGTCATGGTGTTGTGGCGCAGTTAACCAACACCCCGAGCGAACACAATGCACGACCGCGGCACAATCCCCTCGCGCCCGGTTCCCTTCGGGCGCGGCGAAACGCCAGGAATCCGCGGCGGGCTCCCCGCCGCCCGGCGGGGCGGTAGCGGTCCCCCGGGTCCGGTGATCAGGCCTTGGGCCCGCCCTGTGCGTAGTAGCGGGCGCGCAGCCGCAGCCCGTTAAGCCGGATGAAGCCGGTGGCGTCACTCTGGTTGTACCAGCTCTTCACCCCTTCCATGGACGCGATCTTCATGTCGTAAAGCGAATACTTCGACCTGCGGCCGCAGGTGATGATGTTGCCCTTGTAAAGCTTGAGGCGCACCGTGCCGGTCACGTGCTTCTGCGACTCGTCGACGAGCGCCTGCAGCGCCTCGCGCTCGGGAGCGAACCAGAAGCCGTAGTAGACGAGCTCGGCGTATTTCGGGATGAGCGAGTCGCGCAGATGCATGACCTCGCGGTCCATCGTGAGCGATTCGACCTGCCGGTGCGCCTGCATCAGGATGGTGCCGCCGGGGGTCTCGTAGACGCCGCGCGACTTCATGCCGACAAAGCGGTTCTCGACCAGATCCACGCGGCCGATGCCATGCTTGCCGCCCAATTTATTGAGCGCCTGCAGCACGCCGGCGGGTGAAAGCTTGCGGCCGTTCACCGCCACGCAGTCGCCCTTGACGAAATCGAGCTCGACGTACTCCGCCTTGTCCGGCGCATCCTCGGGCGAGACCGAGAGCTTGAACATGCCCTTGTTGGCCTTCGTCGTCGGGTCGAACCACGGATCCTCGAGGATGCCCGCCTCGTAGGAGATGTGCAGGAGGTTCCGGTCCATCGAATAGGGCTTCTTGAGCGACGCCTCGACGGGGATCCGGTGCCGGCGGCAATACGCGATCATCTCCGCGCGGCCCGGGAACTCCGCGCGGAACGCGTCGATTTTCCACGGGGCGATGATCGCGAGGTCCGGCGCGAGCGCCATGTACGTCAGCTCGAACCGGCACTGGTCGTTGCCCTTGCCCGTGGCGCCGTGGGCGACGGTGTCGGCTTTCTCCCGGCGGGCGATGGCGATTTGCGCCTGGGCGATCAGCGGCCGCGCGATGGAGGTGCCGAGGTAATACTGGCCCTCGTAAATGGCATTGGCCCGGATCATCGGGTAGATGAAGTCGCGGGCGAATTCCTCCACCAGGTCGAGGGTGTAGTGCCGCGTCGCCCCGGTCTTCTTCGCCTTGGCGGCCAGACCCTTAAGCTCCTCCTCCTGGCCGATATCGGCGGCAAAGGTGATGATCTCGGCGTCGTGGGTTTCCTTCAGCCACTTGACGATGACGGAGGTGTCTAGGCCTCCCGAGTACGCGAGCACGATCTTCATGGTGAGGCGGGAGTGTTGCGGTTCGCCCGCGCCGCGCAAAGTAAAAATCAGCCATTTACATGCAATTCACCCCTCGGGATTTGCCTTCGCCGCGGGAAACGCAAACATCCGCCCCAAGATCATGAGGCCAGCCCTACCACGGATCGGCTCCTCCTCCCCGCGCGGATTCACGCTCGTGGAAATCATGATCGTCGTGGTCATCATCGGCCTCCTCGCGGCCATGGCCATCCCGGCCTTTCAGCGCATCCAGCGTGCCTCGCAAAACAGCCGCATCGTGAATGATTTTCGGATCTTTGCGCAGGCCTTTGAAATCTACGACACGCAGAACGGCACCTGGCCGGCCAATGTGGGCCCGGGCGTGATCCCGACCTCGCCGGTACCCATGGCCGGGGACTTTCGCGCGGCGGCCTGGCAGACCACCACGGCGATCGGCGGGCAGTGGAACTGGGACCGGAACATTGCGGGCATCTCCGCGGGCATCTCCATCAGCAACTTTACCTGCACCGACGCGCAGCTGATGGAGATCGACGCCAAGATCGACGATGGCGACCTGACGACGGGGCGTTTCCGGAAATCCCAGTCCACGCGGGTTACGCTGGTCATGGAAGAGTAGCCGCCGGCGCCGGCTGCCGGCTCAGGCCCGTTCGCGCGCGAGCATGGCCAGGATCGCCTTCTGCACATGCAGGCGGTTTTCCGCCTGGTCGAAGATCACGCACCGCGGGTGGTCGAGCACCTCCTGCGTGACCTCCATCCCGGCGTGCGCGGGCAGACAGTGCATGAAGAGGGCGTCGGGCTTGGCCGCCGCAAAAAGCTTCCCGTTCACCTGGTAGGGCAGCATGCGGGCCTCCCGCTCGGCGGCCTCGCTCTCCTGCCCCATGCTGGTCCAGACATCGGTGTACACGATGTCGGCGCCGGCCACCGCCTCGAACGGGTCCCGGGTGAACTGATGGCTCCCGCCCGCCGCCGCCGCCAGCGCGGTGATTTCCGGCCCGGGCCCATCGCCCGCCGGACCGCCGAGCGCGACTTTCATGCCGAACAGGCTGGCGCCGAGAATCCAGGAATTCGCCATGTTGAAACCGGTGTCGCCCAGGAAGGCCACCTTGCGGCCGCGCAACGACGCGAACAGGTCGCCCGCCGGGCCGGCCCAGCGCTCCGCCGCGGTGAAGGCATCCGCGTAGACCTGGCAGGGATGGAGGAAATCCGTCAGCGCGTTCACGACCGGCAGGCCGCCCTGCGCCGCCAGCTCGACGAGGTCGCCGTGCGCATGCGTGCGCACGATCAGGCCGTGCACGAAGCGCGCCAGCACCCGCGCCGTGTCGGCGATGGTCTCGCCCCGGCCGATCTGGATGTCGTTCTTGTTGAGAAAAAGCGGATTCCCGCCGAGCTCGTGGAGGCCCACCTCGAACGACACGCGCGTGCGCGTGCTCGACTTGGCGAAGATCATCGCCCAGGTCTGGCCGGCCAGGGGCTTTTCATGCCGGCCGCGCTCCCGCTTCAGCCGGCGGGCCAGCGCGAAGATCGCCGCGGCCTCGGCGGGCGAGAAATCGGTTTCCTTCAAGAAGTGCCTCATGGTGGCGGGGGGTCAGGATTTCTTGGCCAGCACGGACCGGATGATGGCCGTGGCGCGGTCGAGGTGCGCCGGCGTCGCGATGAGCGGCGGCAGGAGCCGGATGCTGTTGCCGCCGGCCACCACGGCCAGCAGGCCGGCTTCGCGGAGGGCCGTGACATAGGACGGCGGTTCGCCCTGCAGCGCCAGGCCGACCATGTAGCCGCGGCCGGCGACGGCCTTCACGTGCCGGGGGAAATCCACGACCAGTTTCTCCAGCCCGATCCGCCACGCGGCGCCGTTGGTCCGGACCTTCTCCAGCAGGTTATCGCGTTCCATGACGTCGAGCACGGCCAGCGCCGCCGCGCAGGCCAGCGGCGTGCCGCCGAAGGTCGAGCCGTGCGAGCCGGGCTGGAACAGCTCGGCGTGCTTTTCCCCCGCCCAGACGGCGCCCATGGGGTAGCCGCCGCCGAGCCCCTTCGCCATGCCGATGGCGTCGGCGCGGACGCCGGATTGCTGGAAGGCGTAGAAGGTGCCGGTGCGGCCGATGCCGCACTGCACCTCGTCGAGCATGAGCAGCAGGTTGTGCCGGTCGCACAGCCGCCGCAGGCCCCAGAGAAACTCGTCCGTGCACGCCACCACCCCGCCCTCGCCCTGCACGGTCTCGAGGAAGATGGCGGCGGTCTGGTCGTCGACCAGGTCGACGAAGCTCTGCAGGTTGTTCAGCTCCCCGAAGGCGAAGCCGGGCACGAGCGGGCGGAAGCCCTTCTGGATCTTCTCCTGCGGCGTGGCGCTCATGCCGCCATAGGTCCGGCCGTGGAACGCGTGCTTCGCGCAGATGATCTTGTAGCTCTTGGCCTCCTCGCCGGATTTCCGGACGCCGTGCAGGCGCGCGAGCTTGATCAGGCCCTCGTTGGCCTCGGTGCCGCTGTTGCAGAAGAAGACCCGGCCGGGCCCGGCCTGCTGCACGAGGCGGCGGGCCAGCTCGCCCTGGTTGGGGTGGCGGAAAAGATTGCTGACATGGATCAGCTCGCCGGCCTGCCGGCGGACCGCCTCGACCCACACCGGGTGGCAGTGCCCGAGCGCCGCGACCGCGACGCCGGAGGTGAAGTCGAGGTACTCCCGGCCGGTGTCGTCCCAGACGGAGACCCCCAGCCCGCGCACCAGCGTCAGCGGCGGCCGGCCGTAGTTCTTCATGACGTAGGCGTCATAAAGCTCGGCGGTGTTGGTGCGGATGATGGCGGGGGTCATGGCAGTGAGAGTGAAAGGGGGAGTGAGGGTGAACTTAAAGCCTTTTCCCGCCCACTTTCATTCTCCCTCGTATCAGCCGTGCACAATTTCGGTCCCCACACCTTTGTCGGTGAAAATCTCCAGCAGGAGGCTGTGCGGCATGCGGCCGTCCACGAAGTGGACCCGCTGCACGCCTTCCGCGAGGGCGCGCACGGCGCTCTGCACCTTCGGGCGCATGCCCTTGTCGATGATCCCCTTCTTCTTCATGCCCTCGACCTCGCCGGCCTTGACCGAGGAAATCAAGGTGGCCGGGTTTTTCGGGTCCGCCAGCAGGCCGGGCACGTCGCTCATGTAGACCAGCCGGCGCGCGCGCAGGGCGCTGGCCACACGGCCGGCCACGGTGTCGGCGTTCACGTTGTAGGGTTTGCCGTCCAGGCCCTCCGCCACGGGCGAGATCACGGGCATGAAGCCGTCCGCGATCTCCTTCCGGATCAGCTTCACCTTCACCTCGGTCACGTTCCCCACGTAGCCGAGGTCGCAGGGGTTGCCGTCGTCGTCGACCCGCAGCTTGTCGCACACGATCACGCTGTCGCCGGGCAGGCCCTTTGGACGGGCCTTGACCGCGGTCAGCGTGTCGCAGACATCCTTGTTCACGACCTCGTCGAGCGTTTTCTTGACGATGGCGATGGTCGCCGCGTCGGTGACGCGGAGGCCGTTGACGAAACCGGCCTTCAAACCGGCGGCGTCCATCGCGCGGTTGATCGCCTTGCCGCCGCCGTGCACGACGACGACGTTGATGCCCACCGCGGCGAGGAAGGCGATGTCCGTCGCCACGCTCAGCCGCACGGTCGGATCCGGGTCGTCCATGAAGCTGCCGCCGTATTTCACGACGAAGATCGCGCCGTGGAAATCCTGGATGTACGGCAGGGCCTCGAGCAGCACCTTGGCCTTGGCGATGATGTCAGCGATTTCCATTGGCGATTGGATCCGACCCGGCAGCCGCGGGCCGCCTATTGGTTCTCGTGGACCACCTTGGCCGGGGGAAACCCGTTGAAGTAGGTCGCCGACGCGTGGCTGTAGGCGCCGATGTTCACGCTGTAGACGAAATCGTCGCGCTGGAGATCGGGCAGGTTCTCCGCCATCGACACGACGTCGAGCGCGTCGCACGTCGGCCCGAAGACGGAGCAGAGCGACGTCGGGCCCTGCTTGAAGGACTTGATCGGATACTTGCAGTGGTCGAAGATGACGCCCGAGTAGGTGTGGTAGACGCCGTCGTTGATGTAGTAGCTGGTCTTCCCGTCGCGCACGGCCTTGCCGATGATCTTGGAGACGGCGTAGCCGGCGGAGGCGACGAGGAACCGGCCGGGCTCGGCGAGCACCTGGATGTTTTTCGGAAACAGGCGGTCGATCTCGGTGTTGATGATCCTGGCCAGCTCCTTCAGCGGCTTGACCGTGGCGTCGTAGGGCGCGGGAAAGCCGCCGCCGATGTCGAGCAGGTTCATCTTGTGGTAGCCGCGGTCCTGCGCCTCCTTGAAGATGCCCGCGGTCAGGCTGAGGGCCTGGACGTAGTTCTCGAAATTCGTCGTCTGGCTGCCGACATGGAAGCTGATGCCCTCGACCACCAGCCCCTGCCGGTCGGCCTCGAGGATCAGGTCCACCGCCTCGCCGGGGGTGGCGCCGAACTTCGACGAGAGCTCCACCATCGCGCCCGTGTTCGGCACCTTGAGCCGCAGCGCCAGGCCCGCGTCCGGGGCGTGTTGCTTGATCTTGAAGATCTCCTCGCGGTTGTCGAAGGTGACGAGCGGCTTGTAGCGGTTGAGCTTCTCGAGCGTCTCGGTCGGCTTGGTCGGGTTGGCGTAGATGATCTTGTCCCAGATCCAGTCCTGCCGCTTCTTCGCGGGCCAGTGCTTGATGTTCTCGTGGACGATCATGAACTCCGGCATCGAAGCGACGTCGAAGCTGGAGCCCTCCTTGAACAGCGTGCGGACGATGGCGGGGTCGGAGTTGGCCTTGACCGCGAAGTAAACCTGGACGCGCGGGAGGTGCTGCCGGAAGTCCCGGTAGTTCTTCCGCAGCTCGTCATGGTCGATGACGAACAGCGGGGTGCCGTGTTTTTTCGCGAGCTGCTGGAGCCGGGCTTTCGAGATCATCGAGGGGCCGTCAACCGGCGTCCGTCACGAGGAAGTTCTTGAACTGCCACGGGTCCTTCCGGTCGAGGTCCGGCGGATTGTGCGCGTCGAAGGTCGTGTCGCGGTGCTTGAGCGGGGTCCAGTCGTAGGGCTTCGAGATCCACTTGCCGAGATACGGCTTGGAAATCTTCAGGATGTAGTCGTGCGGCAGCTCGTCGGGGACGACGACGCCCTCCGCGGAGTGCTCGATCATCCACATGGAGGCGGCGACCACGGAGATGGCGACCTGCATGGTGGTGGCGTTCTGGTGCGGCACCAGGCGGCGGGATTCCCCGATGCTGAGGTCGGAGCCGACCCACCACGCGTTGTAGTCGTGGCCCATGATGAGCGCGCCGAGGACGTCGGCACCGGCCGTGATCTCGTCGTTCATGATGCGCTGGTTCTCGTTCAGCTTGTAATGGTAGCCGCGCATCTCGTTGAGCGAGGCGATGGCCTCGTCGCACGGGCAGTAGGCGTAGTGCATCGTCGGGCGGTAGACGGCTTTGCCGTTCTGCCAGACCGTGAGCTTGTCGGAGATGGTGAAGGCCTCGCCGTGGCGGACGACCATGCCGAGGATGTTCCAGTTCGGTACGAAGGAGCGGACCCAGACGTTGATGCCCATCCGCGCAAGGCAGATCTGGTTCTTCGGCCCCTGCTTGTGCTGGAAGGCGTGCTTGGGGAGCGTCTTCTCGTGCGTGCCCCAGCCCATTTCGGAAGTCGTGGTGCCCTCCTCGCGGAAGCCCTCGATGCTCCAGGTGTTGACGAACTCGTCGACCTGCTTGGGCACGTTGGTGATCTGGGTGTCGCGCTCGGAGCAGTGGATGACCTTCACCCCGAGGATGTGGGCGAGGTGGTTGAACTGGCGGGTCGCGATCAGCCCGGCGATCTTCTCGGCCTTGGCGCCGGTGGCCTTACTGTCCTTGATGAGCCGGGTGCCGATGTCGATGAGGCCCTGCTTGACGAAGTGCGAGATGAGGCCGGGGTTGGCACCGTGCTCGATGACGGCGGTCGGGCCCTTGGTCTTCCATCTGGCCAGCATCCGCCGCAGGTTCATGTGGCGGTGGTAGAGTGTCTTGGTGGTCGGATGCGAGTTGGCGCCGGTGGCGTAGGGATCCCAGAGCTCGGTCGAGGTGTTGATGTAGCGCACGCCGTGGTCGTGGCACCACTGGAGGATCTCGCAGGCGTCGATGTTCCAGGCGAGGTCGATGAGAATGTCACCCGCGCCGACATATTTCGCCAGCAGCGTGGTCATGTTCCGCTCGGTGACGCGGTCGCGCACGAAGCGGACGCCCTGCCTGATCCAGGGCGCGAGCTTGGCCTGGCGGTCCGCGAAATCCATCACGGTGACGTTCTTCGCCGGCACCTTGATGTGCTTGAAGAGAATGGGCAGCGTGCACTCGGCGACGGCGCCATAGCCGACGAACAGGATCTTGTTATTGAAGGGGAGCATGAATTCGGAGCGTTGGTCTTCCGGCGGGCCGGCCGCAGGTTCGGGCGGCCGGCCGGAGGGAATTGGTCACGAAATGTGGTGGCGAAGCGGGCGGCAGCGCAAGCGATTATTGAGTGACGAACCCGCGACCAAGCCCGCGGCGGCTCACTCGCTCTTGTTGTAGTTCACGTAGCCCTCGGTCAGGTCGGTGGCGAGCAGCCGGAAGGCGGCCTTGCCGAGATGCAGATTGAGCGTGATGGTGAAGCGGCGGCCCTTCACGATCTCCTTCCACTTCGGCTTCAGCTCGGCGTGCGGCGCGCCCGCGGTCATCGCCGGGGTGTCGTTGTAGAGGATGTCGAGCTTGGCCTCGACCAGCTTGGCCCCGGCATAGCCGGCGGCGTCGGCCAGCCGGCCCCAGTTGGGGTCCTCGCCGTACCAGGAGGATTTGACGAGCAGCGAGTTGCCGATCGCCCGGGCGACCTTCTCGGCGTCCTCGCCGGAGGCGGCGCCCAGGACCTTCACCTCGACGACCTTGGTGATCTTCTCGCCGTCGGCGACGATCTTGCCCGCCAGGGCCTCGCAGGCCTGCCAGACCGCCTCGGCGAACAGCACCCGCAGCTCGCGCGGGCTCTTGTCGCCGACGCTGACGCCGGAATGGCCGTTGGCCAGCATGAGCACGGTGTCGTTGGTGCTCATGTCGCCGTCGACCGTGATGCAGTTGAAGGTGCCGGTGACCGCCTCGGACAGGGTCTTCTGCAGGAAGCTGCGCGGCACGGAGAAGTCCGTCGCGAGGAAGGCCAGCATGGTCGCCATGTTGGGCTGGATCATGCCGGCGCCCTTGGCGATGCCGGCGACAAAGTGCTTCTTGCCGTCGTAGGTGAAGCTGACGGTCACCGTCTTCGGCCGGGTGTCGGAGGTGAGGATGGCGCTCGCGGCCCGGTTCCCATGGTCGGGGGTGCGGCCCTTCTCGCTGACGGCGCGCTCGAGGCCCTTGAGCAGGCGGGGCATCGGCAGCGGCTGGCCGATGCGGCCGGTCGAGCAGACGAAGAATGCCGCGGGCTTCAGGTTCAGCGAAGCAGCGGCGCGCTGGGCGGTCAGCTGGGCGTCGCGCAGGCCCGCGGGGCCGGTGCAGGCGTTGGCGTTGCCGGCATTGGCCACGATGCCGTGGAACGGCCCGCCCTCGGCGAGGTGCTTCTGGCAGAGCAGCACCGGGGCGGCCTTGACCGCGTTCTTGGTGAACGTGCCGGCGGCGGTGCAGGGCCGCAGGGAAAACAGCAGGGCGAGGTCGAGCCGCTTGAGGTCGTGCTTTTCCCGGATGTCGCAGGGCACGCCCGAGGCCTCAAAGCCGGGGACATCGGTGATGCCGGCGCTATCCAGGGTAACAGTCAGTTGGGTCATTAGGGGTAAAAACGATTCATTCGCCGCGCGCCGGGCGGGCTCAGCCCAGCCCGGCCGTCTCGGGGTAGCCGAGCCACAGGTTCATGATCTGCACCGCCTGGCCGCTGGCGCCCTTGACGAGATTGTCGAGGGCGGAGGTGAGGACGAAGTTGCCGGTGCGGGCGTCGTGCACGGCGGAGAGGTCCACCCGGTTGGTGCCCGTGACGTGCGCCGTGTCCGGCGTCTCGCCGGCCGGCAGGAGGGAGACAAAAGGCCGCCCCGCATAGGCGGCCCGCCATGCGGCGTAGAGGGACTCGATCGTCGCGCCCGGCGCCGCGGGCACCGTGATCGTCGTGGCGATGCCGCGCCGCATGGGCGCGAGATGCGGGTTGAACTGGACGATGACCTTCGTCCCGGCGGCGGCGGACAGCTGTTCCTCGATCTCGGCGAGATGCCGGTGCTTGGTGAGTTGATAGGCCTTGGCACTCTCGGCGCGCTCGACGAAAAGGAACTGCTCCTCGACCTTCTTGCCGGCGCCGCTGACGCCGCTGAAGGAGTTGACGACGATGTGCCCGGGCGTGACGAGGCCCGCCTTGAGCAGCGGCACCAGCGGCACGAGCGTGCTGGTCGGGTAGCAGCCGGGGGCGGCGGCAATCTTGATCTCCGCCTGCCATTTCGGGTCGGTCAGCTCGGGCAGGACAAAACGGGCGGACGGCAGCAGCTCAGGCGCATGGTGGTGGCCGTAGTAATGCTCAAAGGTGGCGAGGTCCGCGATCCGGAAGTCGGCGCTCAGGTCGATGACCTTGACCCCGGTGGGGGCGAGGGTCCGGGCGAAATCCGCCGCGGCGCCGTGCGGCAGGGCGAGGAACCACAGGCCGATGTCCCGCCGGGCGGCGAGGGCCGCGGGGTCCGAGTCGCAGAACCTCAGGGTGTCGGCGGCGGTGCCGCGCAGGGCCGGGATGACGGAGGCCACGGTCTTGCCCGCGTGCTGGCGCGAGGTGACCGCCGTCAGTTTGACCTGCGGATGGCCGAGGAGGAGCTTGACCAGAACTTCGCCGGAATAACCCGACGCGCCGACTACGCCGACATTCATTTAAGGGAGATGCAGAATTAAGAAATCCACCGGGGGAATCGAGAAGTTTCGTATCCCGTAAAAAGGAAGCGGAGGCCGTGGGGCGCTCCGCTTCGGGTAAAACCTGTTCCAGTCGGGGGCGATTAACGCTTGGAGAACTGGAAGCGCTTGCGGGCGCCCGGCTGGCCGGGCTTCTTGCGCTCTTTCTCGCGGGGGTCGCGGGTGAGGTGGCCGGCCTTCTTGAGGGTGACGCGGAGCTCGGGATTGAACTTCAGCAGGGCGCGGGCGATGCCGTGAGCCACGGCGCCGGACTGGCTGCTGATGCCGCCGCCGGCGACGTTCACCATGACGTCGAACTTGTCCTTGCTGTCCGCGGTGACCAGCGGGGCGAGGGCGCGGCGCACGAAGTTGTCGTGCGTGAAATAGGTCTCGAACTTGCGGTCGTTGACCGTGGTCAGGCCCGTGCCGGCCACGATGCGCACGCGGGCGGTGGACGACTTGCGGCGGCCGGTGCCGAGGAAAACGGAGGTTTCAGCGCTCATGGGTTACTTTAGGGCTACGGGGTTCTGGGCCGCATGGTCATGCGTGGCACCCGGGAAGACCCGGAGCTTGGTCAGCATCCGGGCCGCGAGCCGGTTGCGCGGGAGCATGCCCTTCACGGCCTGCATGATGATGAACTCGGGCTTCTGGCGGCGGACATCGGTGAGCTTGCGGTACTTTTCGCCGCCGACGTAGCCGGAGAACGACATGTATTCGGTGTGCTCTTCCTTCTTGCCGGTGAGGACGACCTTGCTCGCGTTGATCACGACCACAAAATCACCGGTGTCGACGTGGGGCGTGTAGGTGGGTTTGTGACGGCCGCGCAGGATATTGGCGGCTTTGACGGCGAGACGGCCCAGGACCTTGCCTTCGGCATCGATCAAATGCCACTTGGGGGGTTGCTGCGTCTCTTTCTTGGCCAGATAGGTTTTCATTTGCGGAAAGGGGCCAAAGGGAAGGATTTCGCCATGGGCTGTCAACCCCGAACCTTTCACATTCTGAGAAACCGCCGGCGAGGCGGCTTAACCCCTCAAAAGTCGAGGTTTACACCGAGGGTCGCCCACCACTGGCCGCCGGCGGCCAGGCCAAAGGGACCGTTGGCCGGCGAACGTCCCGCGGCGTCGGCGTAGTGCAGCCCGGCCGTGATCGTCGCATGCGGACCGATGCGGTATGGCACCCGCGCCGCCCCGCCCCAATAGGCATAGCTGTCCGCCCGCGGCGGTCCGGGCGCGTCCGGCCGCCAGTCGGAGCCCCGGGCCCAGCCCGCGAAAAAATCCAGCTCCAGGAACGCCCCGAGGCGGGTGAGCGCGATGCTCCGCGCCACCGAGGCCTGCGCGGTGTCGGCCCGGAAGCGGAAGTCATGGTAATAAGCCAGGCCCGG
>Ga0265319_1000075_pt1 | contig 77601 bp, 58 predicted proteins | sample 4824metaG_FD_192443 | JGI IMG/M metagenome (GOLD analysis project Ga0265319, IMG submission 192443) | Rhizosphere microbial communities from Carex aquatilis grown in University of Washington, Seatle, WA, United States - 4-8-24 metaG | ecosystem: Host-associated > Plants > Roots > Rhizosphere >... | reverse complement strand
AAGCTCAAGAAGTTCATGCCGTCGCTCGCGGAGGTGCCGAGCAAGGAGCTTGAGGCGCTGAAAGAGCGGGCCGTGAAAAGTGGTTTCGACTTTATTGATTTCTGGGCGGTGGATTACGACTGGCACGAGCAGAAGCCGTTCGTTCACCACTGGCAGGACTACCGAACGCGAAAGGATCGCTCGCTGAAAACCGTGAGCGACGCCGCACACACCTACGCGAAGGCCGGCAAGCACACGATTTGTGTGAAGGTCGTGGATGTCTTCGGCTGCGATACGAGCATCACCGTGGAGGTGAACTTCACGCGATGAAAGCATCCTTCATCATAGCATGTATCTTAGTTGGCGGATTTTGTCTGTTGTTCGGAGTTCTCTCTAATGATTTGAAAACCACGACAACGATAATGATTGCGGGGTTCTTTTTCTTAATGGGCTGGAAGAGAGCGGACGACCATTGAGCACAACCAACGATGAGTGCGTTTGAAAATACACTAAATCTCTCTGCGCTTGAACCCCTCTTCGCGCCGCACGAGGAACCGAACCGGCACCGCGCGCGCAGCAAGGACGGCCAGCCCGAGGTGCGGAAGAGCCGGCGGCCGTCACCCATTGTCATCGCGCAATTCCTCCGGCGGGCGGTCAAGGACTGGCGGGAGACAGATTATCCTGGCGCATCTGACACCACACGCGAGCTGCTGCACCATTGGTTCCAGCGCGATCACCTTGTCACCTTGCCGGATGGGACCAGCGCGCTATTCAACTATTATTACTGCCAGCGGGAGGCCATCGAGACGCTAATCTTCCTCTACGAGGTGCGCGGTGTCCGCTCGCTTTGCGGGCTGATGGGCAACTTTGCCGGGCCGGATGCGGAGACAGCAGCACTCGGCGTGAATCCCGATGACGACCGGTGGGCGCGCTACGCCTTCAAGCTCGCGACCGGCGCCGGCAAGACGAAGGTGATGAGCCTCGCCATCGTCTGGAGCTATTTCCATGCGCTGCGCGAGAGCGAATCGCCCTTGGCTCGGCATTTCGTGATGGTCGCGCCCAATCTCACGGTGTTCGAGCGGTTGCGCGAGGACTTCAAGCCTGCGGGCGGCGGACCGGATATTTTTGACCGGGACCCGCTCATTCCCGTGGCCTGGCGCGGGGATTGGAACGTCACCACCGTTCTTCAGGACGAGGCCGGCGGGGCAGCAACCGGCGGTACGCTTTACCTGACCAACATCCACCGGCTTTACGACACGAGCGCGCGGCGGAAGCGCGACCCCGAAACCTATGACTGGATGGGGCCAGCCGTAAGCAAGGCGAAGGCGCTCGATACCGGTGCCGCGTTGCGGGCACGGGTGACCGGCCATGAGCGCGTGATGGTACTCAATGACGAGGCGCACCACCTGTGGGACCCGGACTCGGCATGGAACGAGGCGATAGCCTTTCTCCACGACGAGATCGCCCGTCGATCCGGCTCTGGCGTAGTTGCTCAGCTGGATTTCTCGGCTACCCCAAAGGACAAAGCCGGGCGGATATTCCAGCATGTGGTCTGCGATACGCCTCTCGGCGAGGCGGTGGATGGCGGCATCGTGAAGACGCCGGTCATCGGGCGCGGCAACAAGTGGGTCGAGCGCACGAGTCAGGATGCATCTGAAAGATACGAGGAGCAGTTGCGGGTTGGCTATGCGCGTTGGCAGAAGTCGCGAGAGGAATGGGCACCGGGCGGTAAGAAACCTCTGCTTTTTGTAATGTGCGAAGACACCGAAGCGGCAAATCAGATTGCGCGCCGCCTAGATACCGACCCGGTATTCGCTGAACTGAACGGCCACACCGTCAACCTGCACACCCGGCTCAAGGGAAAAATCAAGTGGATCGGCGGGAAAAAAGCTGGTTACCCCGTATTTGAGGCGAACGAGAACGAGATCAACGATGATGACTTGAGGGCATTGCGCGAACTCTCGCGGCAGATCGACTCAGACCAAAACCCCTACACTTGTATTGTTTCAGTGCTGATGCTGCGTGAGGGTTGGGACGTGCGCAACGTAACAACCATTGTGCCGCTGCGTCCCTATTCGTCGAAAGCAAACATCCTGCCCGAGCAGACGCTTGGGCGCGGCTTGCGCCGGATGACGCCACCGGGGCAGGCGGCGGAGTTGGTCACTGTGGTCGAGCATCCGGCGTTTGTGAGCCTTTATCAGCAGGAGCTGGAGCAGCAGGGGCTGTTCATCGAGACGATCGACGTAGATCGTGTACCGAAGACGACGGTTGCGATTTTCCCTGACAAGGAGAACAAGGACTGCGATGCCCTCGACATAGTCATTCCCTCGGTCAGTGCCGGTTTCAGTCGCCGTCCGATATTGGAGGGACTGACCATCGAGGACGTGCGGAAGCAATTTGCCCGCTATCAGCCTTTGCCCGTCGGCGAGGTGCGGACCGAGCGCATTGAATACCAGGAGCGCCACCTGATCACAGATGAGGTGGTGATGAGGATGGAGATCCGTCTGCCGTTGTTGCAGAGCGGTGTGGGTGCGATCTCATTTTTCCGGGAAGAGCTGGAAATGATCTGTGGACTGCGCGGCACGCACGGAGTTCTTGCGCCACTGCTGGAGACATTTCTGACCGATATCCTGTTCAAGGAGAAGCTCACGCTCTATGATCCACGTTTGGTCGGCCGGTTGGGAGACGCCGATGTGCGCGAGCATGTCCGTGCCACATTTGCGCCACTGATCCGGCAGAGGACGACCACCAAGGAAGAGCGCCGCCCGGAGGGCCCGGGCCGGTCGGTGGCCGCGTGGAAGCCCTTCCAGGTGACACATTCGCAGGAGCATCCGGCGATTCCCGCGAAGCACACCGCGTTCAATCTTGTGGCATGCAACCGTGGGCTTGAGGTGGGCATGAGCCAGTTTCTAGATCGTGCGTCTGACGTTAAGGGGTTCGCCAAGAATGCCGGACCCCAGGCGCTGCGGATCGACTACTCGACGCGACAAAGCCAACTGGCTTTCTACACGCCAGACTTCTTGGTGCGGCTGACGGACGACAGCTACCTGCTGGTAGAAACCAAGGGACGGGTGGATCGCGACGTGCCACTGAAGGTGCGTGCTGCCGCAGCATGGTGCAAAGCGACAGCTAAAGCCAAACCCAAGTGGCGATTTCTCTATGTGTCTCAGGAGGTGTTTGAAGGTTTTTCCGAAAGCACCGTCGAAATGCTGGCGCGGGTATGCGAACCAGCCCTGCAGGACTTGCTGGAGGAGGCGGTTGAGCCGCAAATGGTGCTGTTGTTTGGTGACGCGCGTCCGGATGCCGAGCGGTTGGCCGAGTTCATTGGTGCGGCAGATTTCGCCGCGCTACCCAAGGCCCACCAAAAGATGGTGCAGCAGGCCATCGAACTGTATTTTTTCTCAGCGAACAAACCGGGCCAGTCGCTTGCCCCGGCGTTCACACCCTTGCTGGGTCCTCTCGACGACGCTTCACGCGCCGTGATGTTGAAAGTATTGGAGCCCGTGATTCCCGTTGACCGGGCGGCACAACAGGTGTTCTTCGAACCGGATTTGTTGCAGCTATCAAAGAAGGACGCCGAGATGTTTAAGCGGCGTGGCAGCGATCTCAGGCGCACGCTTGTGGATCACGCCGGCATAAGCCCCATCGGGTTACTTCGCTGGTGCCTGCAGCAGCCGCATGAGAAAAAGCCGTCGGCGGGCGGTGTTTTCCTGGCGACGCATGAGCGCTTTGATTCTGTGCCAGACTCTTCATACAAGTTGGTTTGTCGCATTAACAATTTCCGCAACGACTACATCGCTCATCAAGTAAAGGAGCTGAGCGATCCTACGATCGCGAAGACCGGCATGATCGAATGGATAGCGGGACTCGTCGCAATATGGGGATTGCATCGGCAATCTGCGGCTTTGCCTTAATCCTCACGACTGCGCCGCTGGAGCCGCAGAGGCCTAGAGCGTTCGTGGGGTCGAATGTGGTCTGGCTTTGTAGTTTGTAATGCAAGCGTCCGCTCAAGCCTGAAGACTGCGGACTCGCTTCAAGAGTATATGAGGTTCGGGTCGCCGTAGACGTTGTTCACGCGGCCGTGGCGGGCCAAACCCGGGGCTTGCGGTGTAGGACGCTGGCTGTAAATTGCGGGCATGAGCTTCCAGGAACTCCTCGCTGAGCTGCCGTCGCTGACGGTGGAGCAACGGGATTTGCTCCGGATCAGGCTCGCTGAACTCGCAGGGGAGGATTGGATGGACGCCGATGAACTCACCCCGGAAGAGAAGGCGCTGATCGAGGAGCGCATGGCGGAGCATGAGCGCAATCCCGCGGCGACGATTTCCTGGGAAGTGATGGAAGCAAAGCTCAAGGCTCGATACGGATTGTGAAATGGCGGATTGAGCTGCGGCCAGCGGCGATTGCCGACCTCGACGATGCTGCGGCTTGGTATGAAGAGCGAAGTGCCGGATTCGGACGGGATTTCGTGCGGGAAATCAGCGTGGCGATTTCCTCCCTCGCGTTGGTGCCCTTGGTGCCTCGGTTGCGACATCGAAGCGCTGGTGTACGCTGGGTTTATTCGAGACGATTCCCTTATCGGATCATCTACCGGGTCGAAGCTGAGAGGATTGTGATCTTTGCGATCCTGCACGCGGCACGCAGCGATGGCGCTTGGCGCGGGCGGGAATAGAAAAGCCCCGCCAGGTGGCAGGGCTTGCCTGGGTTGAGGGCTCAGTTCCCGCTGAGCCGCGGCCCAGCAGGAGCGGGGCCCTCCATTAGACCTTCGGCGCGTCCGCGTAGGCCTCCATACCGACACAGGAGCACACGAGGTTGCGGTCGCCGTAGACGTTGTCCACGCGGCCGGTGGCGGGCCAGAACTTGGAGGCGCGCGTGGCGGCGTCGGGGAAGGCGGCCGTCTCGCGCGAGTACGGGTGCGGCCAGTCCGTGGCGCAGACGGCGCCGGCGGTGTGCGGGGCGTGCTTGAGCGGGTTGTTGAGCCGGTCGCTCTCGCCGCTGGCGACGGCGGCCAGCTCGCCGTGGATGGAAATCAGCGCGGCGCAGAAGCGGTCGAGCTCGGGCTTCGCCTCGCTCTCGGTCGGCTCGATCATGAGCGTGCCGGGGACGGGGAACGACATCGTCGGCGCGTGGTAGCCGTAATCCATGAGGCGCTTGGCGACGTCCTCGACCTCGAGGCCGTGCTTCTTCCACGGGCGGAACTCCAGGATGCACTCGTGGGCGACGAGGCCGGTGGCGCCCCGGTAGAGGACGGGGAAATAGTTCTCCAGGCGCCGGGCGATGTAGTTGGCGTTGAGGATGGCGAACTTCGTCGCCCGCGTCAGGCCGTCGGGGCCCATCATGCGGATGTACATCCAGGTGATGACGAGGATGGAGGCGGAACCAAACGGCGCAGCTGAAACAGCGCCGTTTGAGGTGTGAGGTGTGAGGCGGGAGGCGGGAGGGATATTTTCTCCAACCTCAAGCCTCGAGCCTCCGACCTCGTTGCGCAGCAGCGCAACATGGCCGGGCAGGTAGGCGGCGAGATGCTTCGCGACGCCGATCGGGCCCATGCCGGGGCCGCCGCCGCCGTGCGGGATGCAGAAGGTCTTGTGGAGGTTGAGGTGGCAGACGTCGGCGCCGATGAAGCCCGGCGAGGTGAGACCGACCTGCGCGTTCATGTTGGCGCCATCCATGTAGACCTGGCCGCCGTGGGCGTGGACGGCCCGGCAGATGTCCCGGATCGCGGGCTCGAACACGCCGTGGGTGGACGGGTAGGTGACCATGAGCGCCGCGAGGTTGGCGGCGTGCTCGGCGGCCTTGGCCTTCAGGTCGGGGACGTCGATGTTGCCGCTGGCGTCGCAGGCGACGGCCACGACCCTGAAGCCGCACATCGCGGCGCTCGCGGGGTTGGTGCCATGGGCGGAGGTGGGGATGAGGCAGATGTGGCGGTGGCCCTCGCCGCGCGCCTCGTGGTAGGCGCGGATGACGAGCAGGCCGGCGTATTCGCCCTGCGAGCCGGCGTTGGGCTGGAGGGACACGGCGGCGAAGCCGGTGATCTCGGCGAGCCATTTCTCGAGCTGGGCGAAGAGCTTCGCGTAGCCCTTCGTCTGGCCGGCGGGCGCGAACGGATGCAGCCGGCCGAATTCCGGCCAGGTGACCGGGAACATCTCGCTCGTGGCGTTGAGCTTCATGGTGCACGAGCCGAGCGAGATCATGGAGTGGCAAAGGGAAAGGTCCTTCGCCTCGAGCCGGCGGATGTAGCGCAGCATCTCGTGCTCCGTGTGGCAGCGGTGGAAGACGGCGGCGGTCAGGTAGGCGGAGGTGCGCTGGTGGGGTGCGGCGTAGTCGAGGGCGACGGTGTCGGCCGCGGGGAGCGCCACGCCGCTGAAGATGCTGACCAGTTTTTCGACCTCCGCGGAGGTGGTGGTCTCGTCGCAGGAGACGCCGACGGTGGACGCATCGACCGGCCGCAGGTTGAACCCGGCCTTGACGGCGCGGGCGTGGATCAGGGCGGCATCGACGCCGCTGATGGTCAGCGTGTCGAAGACCGGTTCCACGTTGACCGTGGCGCCGGTGGACTTGAGGCCGCCGGCGAGCAGGCCGGTGAGCAGCCGGGTGCGCTGCGCGATTTTCCTGAGGCCCTCGGGGCCGTGGTAGACGGCGTACATCGAGGCCATGACGGCGAGGAGCACCTGGGCGGTGCAGATGTTGGACGTGGCCTTGTCCCGGCGGATGTGCTGCTCGCGGGTGCCGAGGGCGAGGCGCAGGGCGGGGTGGCCGTGGACATCCTTGGACACGCCGACGAGCCGGCCCGGCATCTGGCGCTTGTAGGCGTCGCGGGTGGCGAAGAAGCCGGCGTGCGGGCCGCCGAAGCCCATCGGCACGCCGAAGCGCTGGGCGGAGCCGACGGCGACGTCGGCGCCGAACTCGCCCGGCGCGCGCAGCAGGGTGAGCGCCAGCAGGTCGGTGGCGACGACGGTCAGCGCGCCGGCCGCGTGGGCTTGGGCGAAGAACGCGGCGAAGTCGTGGATGCTGCCGGTGGTGTCGGGGTATTGCACGAGCGCGCCGAAGACATTGCCGGAGAATGCAAACGTGCGGTGGTCGCCGACGACGACCTCGACGCCGAGCGGCTTGGCGCGGGTCCGCACGATGTCGATGGTCTGGGGGTGGCAGGCGGCGGAGACGAAGAAGCTGCTCGCGCCGGCGTTCTCGCCCATTTTCACGCGGTGGCAGAGCATCATGGCCTCGGCGGCGGCGGTGCCCTCGTCGAGCATGGAGGCGTTGGCGATCTCGAGCCCGGTGAGGTCGCAGACGACGGTCTGGAAATTCAGCAGGGCCTCGAGCCGGCCCTGGGCGATCTCGGCCTGGTAGGGCGTGTAGGCGGTGTACCAGCCGGGATTTTCCAGGATGTTGCGCTGGATGACGCCGGGGACGGCGGTGTCGTAATAGCCCATTCCGATGAAGCTGCGGAACACCTTGTTTTTCGCCGCGATCCCGCGGAGTTCGGCCAGGGCGGCGGTCTCGCCGACGGCGGCCGGCAGCCGCAGCGGGCGTTTCAGGCGGATCTTGGGCGGCACGGCGGCATCCGCGAGGGCGTCGACCGAGTCGTAGCCGACGACCCGCAGCATTTCCGCGAGGTCCGGGGCGGAGGAGCCGGTGTGGCGGCGTTCAAAGGTGTCGAGCGGTGCGAGCAGATCGCGGGAAAAAGCCATGCCGCGGACGGTAGGCGGGGGCGGGGGCGGCGCAACTGCGATTTGGGCCGCGGTGGCGGCCATTAGGAAATTGCCCGAGGGGCCAAGCGGGGCTTTTACCCGCCCGCGGGCGGCAGGCGCCGGCCGGCCGGCGACGTCACGCAATGTTCACGCATATCGGGATTGCCAAACGGCGGCGCGGCCAATTTTCTCCGGTCGTTCTTTGGGTCACCTAACCGCACTGCATGTTGCTTACCGAACGGAGGCCAGCTGTTCCCGCGACTGGATTTGAACCTCCCGCCCGCCCTCGGCGGTCCGCCCCGGCGGATCGAGCCGGGCCGGGCGGCGACCACTCAAGCCAGCCGGAACGACACGACCCGGCCCATCCGGACACGGGGGAATCAAGGTCAGGTCCAGGTGATTGGCGGAATGAGCCGGCCGGAATCTCCGGCCGCTGCCGGATAGCCACACCTGACACACCTCGGTTTAATTCCCTCCATGAAATTTCCCAAATTCGTCCTCGCCGGCCTGTTCACGGTCCTTTCCGTCAGCGGCCTGCACGCCACCATCGGCGCCGCGCTGCAGATGCAGCTGGGCAATCCCAGCAGCGCCACGTCCGACCCGGGCAACCACCTGCATTACCTGATCCAGCGCGACCAGTATGCGCTGGATTTCAACGACACCACCCATGAGCCGAACTGGGTGAGCTGGGACCTGACCGCGGATGACAGCGGCAGTGCCGGCCGGTCGCCGAATTTCTTCCAGGACACCACGCTGCCCGCGGGCTTCTACCAGGTCCTGACGACCGACTACAGCGGTTCCGGCTATGACCGCGGCCACATGTGCCCGTCCGCCGACCGCACCGCGACGCGGGCGGACAATGACGTCACCTTCTTCATGTCGAACATGGTGCCGCAGACGCCCGACAACAACCAGGGCGTGTGGGCGAATTTCGAGACGTATTGCCGGACCCTGGCCCAGGCGGGCAACGAGGTCCTCATCACCAGCGGCCCGAGCGGGTTCGCCGGTTCCACCGTGGCCAGCGGCGTCGCCATCCCGGGCTACACCTGGAAGATCGCGCTCGTGGTGCCGCCCGGGCCCGGCTCGGCCGTCGACCGCATCATCGCCGCGGGCGCCGCGAACATCCGGGTGATCGCGATCAAGATCCCCAACATCGCCGGCGTGCGCAGCACGCCGTGGGAGAACTTCGTCACCTCGCCGGCCCAGATCCAGGCCGACACCGGCTACACCTTCTTCACCAACCTGCCGGGGGCAATCGCCAGCGCCCTGCGCACCGTCGTGGACGGCCAGTCCCCGGTCGGGTCCCCCACCATCACCACCCAGCCGAATCCGCAGACCACGGTCGTGGGCGGCAGCGCCACCTTCACCGTGACCGCCGAGGGCGACGGCCCGCTGACCTACCAGTGGTTCCAGGATGACGTCGAGGTCGACGGCGCGACCGGCGCCACCCTCACCATCCCCAGCGTGTCGGGGACGGATGCCGGCAGCTATTATGTGGTGGTGACCAACAATGTCGGTTCCACCACCAGCAACGAGGCCGCGCTCGTGGTCACGGGCCTGCCGCCGTTGATCACGGCGTCGCCGGCCTCCCAGACGGTCAATGCCGGGTCCAGCGTCACGTTTGCGGTGACCGCCACCGGCTCGCCGACGCTGACCTACCAGTGGCGCAAGGGCGGCACGCCCATCGGCGGCGCCACGACCACGACGCTCACGCTGGCCAATGTGCAGGCCGCCGATGCCGCGGGCTATGACGTGGTCGTGACCAATCCCGCCGGCATGCAGACCAGCGCCGCCGCCAGCCTGGTCGTCAACCCGAGCCTGCCGTTCATCACCGGCCAGCCCGCCGCCAAGACCGCCGTCACCGCGGAAAACGCCAGCTTCACCGTCACCGCCACCGGCACCGCGCCGCTGGCCTACCAGTGGCGCAAGGACGGCGTCACGCTGGGCGACGGCGGCGGCATCGCGGGCACCACCACCGCGACGCTGCTCATCACCGGGGTCACGGCGGTGAACGGCGGCAGTTACGACGTGATCGTCACCAATTCCCTCGGTTCCGTCCTGAGCGCGGCGGCGACCCTGACGGTGAACCCGCCCCCGCCGAGCACGGTGTTCTGGGATTTCGGCCCGGCGGCCACGCCGACCGCCAGTCCAAGCAGCGGGCTGTCCGCCGACATCACCGGCGGCACCGTGACCCAGGGCAACAACAACGGCACGACCCCGCTGCTCAGCACGACCTCGGCGTCGACCCCGGCCTCCACCTTCTCCGGCGCCAACAACGTCGGGGCGGCGGCCCGCGTGGGTGCCCTGAGCCAGGCGGCGGCGGGCTCGGCCTACTTTGAATTCACCCTCGCGCCGTCCGCCGGCAAGCGCCTGCTCACGACCGGCCTGAGCTTCGGCGCGCGCAGCACGGGCACCGGCCCGCAGGCCTACAGCGTGTTCACGAGCCTGGATGGTTTCGCCAGCGCGGTGGCCGGCGGCCCGTTGCTGAATGACAGCAACTGGCACGTCATCACCCCGTCCCTGCCCACGCTGACCGGCGGCACCGGCACGCCGGTCACCTTCCGCATCTACGGCTCCAACGGCGTGGGCAGTGCCGGCACCAACACGGCCAACTGGCGCCTCGACGACATCCGCCTGACCCTCAGTGCCATCTTCCCGCCGCCCGTGGCCCCGGTCGTCACGGCCACGGCGCCGGCGGACGGTGCCGCCGCGGTGACCGTCGGCGCCCCCATCAGCATCAGCTTCAACGAGGCGGTGGCCTTCTCCGGGTCCTGGTTCAGCATCAGCAGCGCCCTCAACGGCCCGCTGACGGCGAGCGTGTCCGGCGGGCCGACCAGCTTCACGCTGGCCCCGCCGTCCGCGCTGGCGAACAACGACACCATCACGGTCACGATCTTTGGCGCGCAGGTCGCCGACCAGGCCAGCGGCACCATCCACGGGACCGGCAACACCACGTTCACGTTCACGACGGAGTCCTATGTCCCGCCCACGCCCCCGGGCATCACCGGCCAGCCGGCGTCGCAGACCGTGTTCGTCGGTGCCCCGGTGACCTTCACCGTGGGGGCGTCCGGCACGGCCCCGCTGAACTACCAGTGGCGCAAGAACGGTTCGCCCATTTCCGGCAACGCCACGGCGGCCACCGCCAGCCTGACGCTGGCCGCGGCCACGACCGCGGATGCCGGCAGCTACAGCTGCCTGGTCTCCAATGTCGCCGGCACCAATCTCAGCCAGTCCGCCTCCCTGGCGGTCAACCTGGTGCCGCCAGCCATCACGACCCAGCCCGCGGCCCAGATCACCCAGGTCGGCGGCACTGCCACCTTCACGGTCGCCGCGAGCGGCACCGGCCCGTTGGGTTACAGCTGGCGTTTCAACGGCGCGCCGCTGGCCAATGGCGGCGTCGTGGCGGGGGCCGGCACGCCGACCCTGACCTTGACGGGGGTCACCGACGCCCAGAGCGGCAGCTATGGGGTGGTCGTGAGCAATGCGGCCGGCACGGCCGCCAGCATTCCCGCCACCCTCGCGGTGAGCAGCGGGGCGCCGGCGGTGATCTACTGGGACTTCGTGACCGCCACGCCCACCAGCGGCATGCCCGCCGGGGTGACCGGCGGGACGGTGGTCCAGGGCAACAACAACGGCACGACCACGCTGCTCACCACGACCTCCGCCGCGAGCGGCTACCCCGGCGTCTCCGGCACCTTCAATGCCGGGGCGGCCGCGCGCATCGGGGCGCTGAACCAGGGCGCCGGCGGCTCGGCGTATTTTGAGTTCACCTTCACGCCCGATGCCGGGCGGCAGTTCGCCGCCACCGCGCTCAGCTTCGGGGCGCGCAGCACCGGCACGGGCCCGCAGGCCTACGCCGTGTTCTCGAGCGTAGACGGCTATGCGAGTCCCGTCGCGTCCGGGACCCTCGCGAACGACAGCGTCTGGCGCCTGATCACCCCGGTCTTCGCCGGCGTCACCGGCAGTGCGGGCGCGCCGGTCACGTTCCGCATCTACGGCTACAACGGCACCGGCTCGCCCGCCGCCGGCACGGCCAACTGGCGCCTCGACGACCTCAAGCTCACCGCGGGGCTGCTCGCCCTCCCGCCGGTGCCGCCCACCATCACCCTGGATCCGATCGCGCAGACCGTGACCGCGGGCGACAACGTGCAATTCACGGTCGCTGCGGACGGCACCGCGCCGTTCACCTACCAGTGGCGGCTCGGCGGCCTGCCCATCACGGGCAACCTTTCGGCGCTGACCGACACGCTCCTGCTCCCCGCCGTCACGACGGCCGCCGCTGGCGACTACGACTGCGTGGTGACCAACGTCGCCGGCACGGCGACCAGCGCCCCGGCCGCCCTCACGGTCAGCAAGGCTCCGGCCGTGGTGTCGCTCGGGGCGCTGGATTTCGTTTATTCCGGGACACCGGCCGGCACCACGGCCACGACCGCGCCCGCCGGGTTGAGCGTCGCGATCACCTACAACGGCAACGCGGCCGCCCCGGTCAACGCCGGCAGCTACGTCGTGGTCGCGACCATTGACGACGCCAACTACGCCGGCACCGCCAGCGGCACGCTGACCATCGCCAAGGCCCCGGCCTCGCTGACGCTCGGCAACCTGCTCCAGTCCTACGACGGCACGGCCAAGTCCGCCGCGGCCTCGACGAGCCCCGCCGGGCTCGCGGTGGCGTTCACCTACAACGGCAGCCCGGCCGCCCCGGTCAACGTCGGCAGCTACGCGGTGGCCGGCACGATCACCGACGCCAATTACTCCGGCTCCGGCAGCGGCACGCTGGTCATCGCTCCGGGCGTCGCCACCGTCACCCTCGGCGGCCTGGCCCAGACCTATGACGGCGCCGCGAAGTCCGTCACGGTGACGACCACGCCGGCCGGCCTCAATGTCGTCACGACCTACGACGGCAGCCCGACGCCCCCGGTGAATGCCGGGAGCTACGCGGTGGTCGCGACCGTCAATAACGCCAACTACACCGGCACGGCCGGCGGCACGCTGGTGATCGGTGCGGCCGGCGTCACGGTCACGCTCGACAAGCTGGTCCAGGCCTACGACGGCACACCCAAGCCGGTCAGCGTCGTCACGACGCCCGCCAACGTGCCGGTCAGCGTGACTTATGACGGCAGTGCCACGCCGCCGACCTTTCCGGGTTCCTATGCCGTGGTGGCCACGGTCACGGGCGGCAACCAGCATGGTTCGGCCAGCGACACGCTGCTCATCTCGGTCCAGGCGCTCGTGCGGCACGCCCCGACGCTGAACGGCGGCATCGAGGGCTCGCTGCAGGTCATGCAGCCGGAGAGCATCACCCTGAACGGCTCCGCGCTGGTCATGGGGGATCTGCTCGTGCCGGGCCTGCCGGCGGTGAAGCTCAACGGCAAGCCGACCTTCGGCGGCACCCGCGATGCCGCGGGCGCGGCCACGCCGGTGAACTACACGGTCACGCTCAATGGCGGCTCCCTCCTGCGGAACCTGGTCCGCCGCGTCAATGCAGTGGCCCTGACCGTGGTGGCGGCGCCGCCGGCGCCCACGGGCACGCGCAACGTCTCGCTGAACAATTCCAGCCAGAGCCCGGGTGACTTTGCCACGCTGCGGAACCTCACGCTGAACGGCAACGTGGGCCAGGTCGCGATCCCGGCCGGCACCTACGGCGCGTTCACCGCCAACGGCGGCAGCGGCTTCACGCTGGGCGTGGCCGGGGCGACACAACCGTCAGTCTACAACCTCCAGAGCCTGACGCTGAACGGCAACACCGACCTGCGGATCGTCGGGCCCGTCATCCTCAACCTCGCCAGCGGCGGCTCGATCAACTCGCCCGTGGGCAACGAGGATCATCCCGAGTGGCTGATCCTCAACATCGCCAATGGCGGCCTGACCCTGAACGGGAACAGCTCCTGCGACGGCTACGTGGTGGCCCCGGCCGGCACGATCACCATCAACGGGAACAGTTACGTGAACGGCGGCGTGATCTGCGACCGGCTCACGATCAACGGCAACGGCCTGCTCACGATCGAAAACCAATAACGGTTGCCGGCAATTCTTCGGGCCGGGGCCGCGTGGCCCCGGCCTTTTTTTTGCCGTCCGCCGCGACTGCCTTTGGGAGTTGATGCCCGTGCGGGAGGGTGCTCAATGGGGGGCACGGGCCGGATCAATTCCATGAATTCTTCTGCCCGGTCCCTTATCGTCCCGCTTGTCGGCGTCATCGCCCTTTTGGTTTTCTCCGGCTGCCCCCGCCGCAGGGCGGAAGACCCGGCGGTCCCGGCTCCGGCGGTGGAGCCGTCCCGGTCCCGGCCGGCGCCCGCCCGGCCCGGGGCGGACGGCGGCGAACGCGCGGCCATGGAGCAGGCCCGCCGCGAGGCCGATCCGCAGCTGCACTCGGCCGGATTCGGCCGCCGGTTGCGGGCCTGGGCCGAGGCCGATTTCGGAGACGCGCTGGCCTATGTGCGGCAACTGCCCGTGGGGTCGGACCGCACGCAGGCCGTGCTGCTGATCCTCGAGATCCTCGGCCGCAGCGATCCCGACCGGGCCCTGGCCCTGGCGTGCGAGCTGGTCGCCACGCGTGAACAGCGCGCGTTCTATAATGCGTTCTTCGCCCGGCTCGCCGCCGCGGACCCCGCCGCGGCCGTGGCACGGCTCGCCCTGGTGCCACCGGGTGACAGCCGCGAGCGGGCCCTGCGCGCCCTGGCCGAAGGCTGGAGCAGCAACGATCTGCCCTCCGCCCTGGCTTGGGCCGGCAAACTCGAACCGGCTGACCGGGAGCCGGCCATGGCAGCGGTGCTCGCGGCCCTCGCGCCGGCCGATCCGCTGCGCGCCATCGACCTCGCCGGGCAATCGCTCACCGGCATCGCGCGGGAACGAGCCGTGGCGGCGGGGCTCCGGGCCCTGGCCCTGGGCGATCCGCCGGCCGCCGCCGGCGTGCTCGGCCGGCTGCCCTTGAGCGAGGAACTGGGCCAGGTGGTCCCCGAGGTGGCGCGGGCCCTGGCCGGCCGGAACCCGACCGAGGCATTGGCCTGGGTGAATGGCCTGCCGGCCGGCAAGGTGCGGGATCTTGCGTTCGCGAATGTCCTGAATGTCTGGGCGGCGCAGGATCCGTTCGCGGCCGGCCGATATATTGGGCTCATGCCGGCCGGTCCGGTCCAGGTCGCCGCCGCCACGGATTTGGCGCGGCGCCTGACCGCGATCGATCCGCAGCAGGCCGTCAGCTGGGCCGGGATGCTCCCCGATGAAACTGCCCGCCGCCAGTCGCTCGCCATCGTCGCCTCCGTCTGGGCGCAGCGCGATCCGGCCGCGGCGGCGCGCTGGGCGGCCGACACCCCGGCGCTGCCGGCGGAGGCATTGACCGGGGCCTTGTCCTATTGGACCCTGCAGGATCCCGCCGCAGTGAGAAACTTTGTCCAACAACTTTCCGGCGAGACCCAGGTGCGCGCCGCGGCCTGCCTTGCGCCGACCCTGGCGCAGCACGATCCGGTGTCCGCGCTGGCGTGGAGCCAGACCCTGCCGGCACCCGCGGCGCGGGAGGCGGCCCAGGCCGCGGCCTTTGATCGCTGGCTGGGCAATGCGCCCGCCGCCGCCCGGGCGTGGCTGGCCGCCGCCAACCTGCCGCCGGAAACCAAGGCCCGGCTGCTGGCTTCGCCGCAACCGTAGAGCATACTAACGGAAAAAATTCAGTTGCCTGCTAATCACGTGTCCAAACGCGAATAGAATTCCCGGAAATCCCCGTCCACGGGGTGGTGGATTTGACCAAGCAATCCCATTTTCTCCTGTTTCCCCTCTGTCATCCGGGTGAATGCGCGTCATTCGCGGGAAATCATCTGCATGGATCCGTATCGGTAGTCCGCCGAGAGAAAACCAAAGTTTTGGGGAGGGGTGCTGGGGAGGGGCGAAAGCCCCTCCCCGCTCTGACGCGGAGCGGAGGTCTGGCGAGGTCCACCTATCAAGCTGGGCTTGGCTGGCACTCGGCAATACTTTGCCGACCGGCCGCAGGACGAATGATGGATCCGTTCCCACGAGGAATATAAGCCAAGCACTCGCCTGCGGTCGGAAGGCATCGGAATCGGCCATGCATACTCAGCTACCGGCGTCATACCGATGCCTCACACGATACGACCTGCAGCCCGTTTCCGCCAAACCAAAAACAACCATGAAAAACGAAAACTATCGGGCCTTCGTGGCCTTGGATTGGGGAGATAAAGCGCATGCATTTGCCCGGCAGGTCAGCGGTGCGGATGGCATTGAACAAGGTTCCATCGAGGCGACGCCCGAGGCTTTGCACGCCTGGCTGGAGCAACTCGGCAAAACCTACGACGGCCAACCGGTGGCGCTGGCCGTCGAGGCCGGCCGCAACTCACTGCTCCAGGCGCTGCTGGAGTATGCGTGGCTGACGGTCTACCCGGTGCATCCGGCGACCAGCGCGCGCTTCCGCACCGCCTTCACCCCGTCCGGGGCGAAGGACGACGGCCCCGATGCGGTCGTGATCCTCACGCTGCTGCGGATGCATCGCGCCCAACTCACGCCGCTGGTCCTGGACACACCGGCAACGCGGGAGCTGGCGGCGTTGGTGGCCGCTCGGCGTGGGGCGGTGGATCAACGCACCGGCACGGCCAACCAACTGGGCAGCGCCCTCAAGGGATGTTTTCCGCAGGCTCTAACGCTGGCCGGTGACGATCTGACCAAGCCGATGGCCTTGGCTTTCCTCAGACGCTTCCCGGAACTGAGTGCGGTGAAAAAAGTCCGGCCGGCCACGCTCGCGGCTTTTTATCGTCAACAAAACGCGCGTTCGGAGGAACGCATCGCCGAGCGGCTGGCCCTGGCGGCCAAGGCCAGGGCGCTCATCGAGGATCGGGCGGTCATCGCCCCCGCCTTGCTCAGTGTGGCAATGCTGGTGGACCTGCTGGAAGTCCACGCCCGTCATATTGCTTTGCTGGCGGCGCGTATCGCCAAGGTCTTCGCGGCGCATCCCCGAGCAGAATTGTTTGCAGCGTTGCCGGGCGCTGGGCCCGCGCTCGCCCCGCGGTTACTCGTCGCCTTCGGCGATCTGCCCGAACGCTATCCGACTGCCGCCTCGCTGCAAAAATACGCGGGAGTGGCTCCGGTGCTTGAAAAGAGCGGCCAGAAAAGTTGGACGCATTGGCGGTGGGCCGCGCCCACGTTCCTGCGGCAAAGCTTCGTCGAATGGGCCGGCCAGACCGTCGGACTTTGCGACTGGGCTCACGCCTATTATCACCAACAACGCCGGGCCGGCAAAGCCCACCACGCCATCCTGCGCGCGCTCGCCTTTAAATGGATCCGCATCCTCTGGCGCTGCTGGCATGATAACAACCCTTACGACGAGCAGCTCTATCTTGCCTCTCTCCGCCGCCATGGTTCATCCCTCGTCTCCTCGCTCCTAAAAACCGGATAATATACTTGACCGGACTACCTCAGCTTTTGGTTGATATGCTCGGGTCCGCGCCACCAGTCGCGCATTGCGTTTTCCGCCGGCCGGCGTTGCGTTTTCGCCTCATGACCAAGGCTGAGCGCGCCGCTTACATCGATCATCGGCTGGCGGCGCTGTATCCCGAGACGCCGATCCCGCTTGTCCACCAGGACGCCTACACGCTCCTGATCGCCGTGCTGCTCTCGGCGCAGTGCACGGACAAGCGCGTCAATCTCGTCACGCCGCAGCTCTGGGCGCTGGCGGACAACCCCGCGGCCATGGCCCGCATGCCGGTGGAAAAAATCCAGGCCATCATCCGGCCGTGCGGGCTGTCGCCGCAGAAGGCGAAGGCCATCGCGGAGCTCTCGCGGCTGCTGCTGGAGCGGCATGGCGGCGCGGTGCCGCGGACCTTCGCCGAACTCGAGGCGCTGCCCGGCGTCGGGCACAAGACGGCGTCGGTGGTGATGAGCCAGGTATTCGGCGTGCCGGCGTTCCCGGTCGACACGCACATCCACCGGCTGGCCCAGCGCTGGAAGCTGACGGCCGGCAGGAACGTGGGGCAGACCGAGCGCGACCTGAAGCGGCTGTTTCCGCCGGCGAACTGGAACCGGCTGCACCTGCGGATGATTTATTACGGCCGCGAGCACTGCACGGCCCGCGGCTGCGACGGGACGGTCTGCGAAATCTGCGCCACCCTGTTTCCCGACCGGAGGCAGGCGGTGCGGACCCGGAAGTGAGGGGAATCCGCAGGCGGCCGCGGGCGGGTCGCCCGCGCTCCAGGCCTGGAGTCACGGCGACCCCGCCGTGGACGGGCCCGGCAAAACAAGGGTTGATTTCAAAGGGGCGCCTCATAATCGTCTGCCTCCCTTCGGACGCTTAGCTCAGTTGGTTAGAGCACCTGCTTCACACGCAGGGGGTCACTGGTTCGAGTCCAGTAGCGTCCACCAGGGTCCACACCAAAGTTTGGGGACGGTTGCTACTTGAACAGGGCGGCGTATTCGGCCGGCAGGGCGTCGAGGCGGCTGATCTTGATGTCGGTGAAATAGACCTCGGATCCCTCGCTTTGCAGCTGGATCCGCCCCTTCGTCAGGGGCGTGGCCACCCCGTCCTTCATCGAGCGGGAATTCCGCAGGACCATCACGACGTGGCCGTTGACGATATGCAGGCTCTGACCCTCGAAGCAGACCAGTTCCAGCTCGGTCCACTCGCCCGGCGGGCTCTCGTGATCTTCACTGCGGAGGCAGAAGCCGCCCAGGCTCGGCTTCGCGCCAAAGGGCAGGAAGGGCTGGGTCTCGTTGGCGACCGCGTTCATCGTGCCCTCGGGCAAATAGGCGCGGATATCGACCGCGGAACCGGCGATGTTCCAGTAATCGCCCATGTGGCCCTCCATGATCTGGAATTCCTGCGAAAGCATCCACGCCCGCCAGTAATCCACGCCGGCGGGCCCGACGGAATGGTACAGGATGCCGCTGTCCCGCAACTTGCCCTCCCGCATCGGCCATTTGCGCACGCCCCATTTCACCTTCAACTTCAGCCGGTAATTGCCGAACTCCTGCCGAGTGAACAGGCAGCCGTAGATTTCCCCGCTCACCCGCAGGACCGGCTCCCCTTTTTCCTCGCTGACGGTGAAGACGTCCGCCGCGTTCTTGCCGTAGCCCACGGGCTCGATTGCGATTCCGTTCTGATCAACGGGGACGCGGCCCGTGTAACCGGGCACATGGCGGAAACCAAGATAGGTGTCCCATTGGGACAGGTTCTTGTCCAGCAGGCTGGTCCACTCGGTGGCCGCCACGATCGACGTCGCCGTGAGAAAGACAATCGTACCACGGATAAGGGGATTCATTTTGAGCCTTGGAGATATTTATTTGGTGGTGATCAGACGATCATTTTTCGGGGCCACCTCGATGAAGATGTCCTTGTAGCGGACGTCATGGTTGCCGGCGTGGGCCTGCAGGCCGATCGGGCCGCGCTTGAACCGCTCCGGATGGCGGTCGGTATACGAGAGCACCTCGATGCCGTTCACCGCCAGGCGAATCGTCCCCTTGCTGCGGTTCACCAGGATCTCCGCCTGGGTCCACTCGGATCGCTTGAGGCCGAGTTCCTTCTCCAGGTCGCGGCTGACACTCAAATCCCCCGGGGCGCGGCGGTTGATGGCATAGTCCCAGGTCCAGTTCATCGGCGGCATGATATCGATGCAGCCGCCATAGCCGTATTTTCCGGGCGGCATCGGCTCGCCCCAGAAACCGATGCCCTGGTGGTTGGTGGGCGAGTCGACCTGGATGGTCGAGACGATCAACCGGAAATCATCATAGTCGCCCGCGGTCATCAGGTTCTGGCCGCCCTTCACCCCGACGATCGCCCCGTCGACCGCCTTCCAGCCATCGGGATCACCCACCCAGCCGGCCAGCGTGCGGCCGTCGAACAAGGGCGTCAGCCCGGCCGCCGCCGCATCAAACGGCGGGTGGTAGGCCGGCACTTTTCCGGCCGGAACCACGATGGCATTCGCGTCCGCCGCGGAGGCGGCGGTCCCGGGCGCGGCCGCCAGCAGACCGGGCCCGGCGGGCAACCCGGCGCAAACCAGCGCGAAGGCCAGGCGGGACAGGCGGGCGGCGGCCGGGTTCATCGCAGGGTGAAGCGCGCTCAGCGCTGCAGGTCGCCCGGGTTTTCCGGCACGCCGGGCTCGTCGAGGATTTGCACCGCCGTGGCGGGGCCGAGGTTTTTCCAGTCCTTCAGCGCCCAGACAAGTTTCTTGTCGGGCGTGATCTCGACCAGCTGGCACCCCTTGCCGCCGTCGCCGCGCGAGCAGAGGATGGTGTTGCCGTTCGCCAGGCGCACGCAGCTTTGCGAACCCGGAAAGACGATCTCCGGCGGCAGCTCGGCCAGGTTGAACTGCCACACCGTCGCGCCCTGCGGGTTCACCTCCAGGGTCAGGTTGTCGTGCTCGTCGGTGATGAGGGTGTTGCCATTGTGGAGCCGCACCGCCGCCCAGGGCGAACGGACAGGGTACGACCAGAGCTCGTGCAGGTTTTGGTCGTACTCGACCACCTTGTTCATGGTGAGGTAGGGGACGAGGAAGGTGCCCTGGGCGGTCACGCGGCTCCGCCGGAATTGTCCGTGCACCGTCTTCGGGTCGGTCAGGCTGGTATCCGGGAGGACATGATCGGCCTCGACCGCACCGGTCCGCTTGTCGATGATCATGAGATGGGCCGGCAGGCCGTTCCGGACGAGCATGACCTTGTCCAGGCCGAGCGGCTGCAGGGTGTGGATCTCGGTGCCCTTGGGGGCGTCGAGGTGCCAGACGACTTTTTTGTCGGGCGTGATCTCCTCGGCGTAGCTCATGCGCGAGAAGAGGATGTTGCCGTTGCTGAGCATCCAGATGTCATCGAACTCCCAGCCTTTGCCGGTGGAATAAGTCCAGATGACCTTGCCATCCTGCACGACGAACATCGTGTTGCAGCCTTCCCCGATGCAGAGCATCGGATGCTGCTTGAGCCCGGCGCCGGGCAGGTGCGCATCAGCAGCCGTGGGGGTGTTGACCCAATTCGGCGGATCGGTCGCGACCTCGGAGGGCCCCCAGGCCGGCACCTCGGCGGCGGTGAACCGGGGCAAGACGGAGAGCAGCGGAGCGGGCGCGTTGGTCGCGGCGCCGGCGAGCGCGGAGAGACCGGCGGACAGCACGGCGGCGAGAGCAAGAACGCGAAGATTTGGGCGGGGTGGATGCATGATTTTCGGGGTGGGTTGGATCTGTCGGGAAGCGGCGTCCATGGCGCTTGGGGGGCAGCCGGGTCCATGGGACTTGCAGGAACCCATCGGGGACCATGCTTGGCGCGTCGGGTGGATCGTCAATCGCAACGGGCACGAGAAACGGCGTGCCCGCCACCATCAGGTGGGTGCGTGCGATGGCCGGTTTCCACTTCCGGTGGAAATAGAGCATAATAAACAATAGCACATCCGATTGCCGTAGTCGGTCCACCATTTTCTTTCCCAAGGGAAAAAATGACCTCCTTAGCCTTGGCGAAGCAGGGCGTTGCCTCGGGTCTACGCCCGAAATTTGCTGGTCGCTCCGACTGCGGATGGCGGGTGCCTCCGCGGCGAGGTCGCCGTGGCTCCGGAAAATCAAGTCCGCCCCAGCTCAACCGGGTTGCCGGCGGCCGATCGCCAGCAGGACCACGCTGACCGCGACGCAAAGCCAGCCGAAGCGATCGCCGGTCCGGGAGTAGAGCGTCGGCACCCGGGCGGTCACCTGCAGCCTCGCCAGCAGGGAGCTGCCGGGCAGCGGCCGGCTTTCCTTTTCGGCCAGGATCCGGCCGTATGCATCGCTCACGGTCATGAATCCCTCCCGGGCCACGCGGACCACCGCGTAGCCGTTCTCCACGCCGCGCGTCAGCGTGTTCCAGCCCTCCACCCGGGCATCCTCGGGGCCGGGATTCCAGGCCGGCACCAGCATGACGGCGACGGCCTGGCTGGCATATGCCCGGCCGAGGGCGGCGAAGAACATGTCCTTGCAGATCGCCAGGCCGTACACCTGGCCATCGATGCTTTGCACGGCCAGTTTGTCCCCGGGGACATAGTCGTGTTCCCCGGGGGCCAGGTGCTGCTTGTCGTAGGTGGCGGCCAGGGCCCCGGCGGGCGTGAACAGCCAGGCCCGGTTGACCCATGCCCCGCGTTCTGCGATGCCCACTCCCGCCGCCAGCCACACGTGATGCTGCGCGGCCAGTCCGCCCAGATGCAGCTGCCATAGCGCGGCGGTCGCGGAGGTCACCCGCCCGATTTTTTCCGGCAGCACGATGATCTCCGCGCCCTGCGCCCGCAAGGCGGCGATGTGGCGGTCGTACTCGTCCCAGATGGACTTCATGTAGGACGCGGAAGCCTCCGGTCCAATCGCGTCGTCGATCGCCACGAGCCCGAGCGCCGTGGTCCGGCCCGTTGCGGGTGTTTGCAGGCGGACGAGTCCGTATGCAACCGCCGCGGCGAGGAGCAGGGTCGTGCCGGCGTAGGCCGGCCAGGCGCGGCGCCAGGTGCGGCTGTACGCGAGCGCGAGCGCCAGCGTCGAGGGCACAAGCGTGACGAGGAAGAGCAGTCCGCCGACGCCGCCGAGCGCCGTGACCTGCAGGACCGGCAGGCATTCGACCTGCGAATATGCCAGGCTGGTCTCATTGCCCGAGTCCTGCAGGGCAACCGCCAGGGTGTCGACGGCCACCCAGAGCACAGGGTACACCAGGACCGTCCACGCGGCCTGGTAGCGCCGGGTCAGGCGCCGGACCTGCAGCACGATGAGGGTCCAGATCAACGCCTGCTTGACGGTGGCGATGATCGCGATCGGCAGCGGGAAGACGGAGAGGCGGTAGTGAAAGTTCACGCTGATTCCGACGAGGGTCGCGAGGAAGACCAGCCAGTACGCCTCCCGCCCGCCGGACCGGATGGCCAGGAGCAGCAAGGGGACCGGGGCGAGCCAGGCCAGCCACCAGACCGGATGCAACCCGACGACAAACCGCAAAAGGAACCCGGTGGCCAGGGCGGCGACCAGGGGGGAGAGACGCGCGAATGAGCGGGGCGGGCTGGCAGGCATGCTTGGGCAACCGGATTTTGGCGAGGATGGCGGGACGGCAAGAACGGGACGAAACGGCGGCCGGCGCCGCGGATCAGGTATGCGGCGAGGGCCCCATCTTGCCAGCCTTCTCCAGCGCCTCGCCGGTGGATTCGGCGTAGAGCTTCACGACCCGCTGCGGGGAGAGGCGGACGAAGTAGACCTTGCCCAGCGCGCTCTTCACCTCGAGGTCGACGTGGGGCAGGGTGACGGTCGGGGGGATCTTGAAGATCTCCGACAGGAGCACGGCGGCCGCCTCGTCGCGGATCTTCGGGTCGGCGGTGTTGTAGATGTAGTCGTAGATCCGGATGACGTATTCGCCGAAGACCGTCTCCAGGTCCTTGGCGCTGGTGTCCGCCTCCACGACGGCCTTCGCCGCCTCCGCGGTGGTCGCCATCACCTTCTGCGTCCCGGTGTTCGTCTCGACGGCGAAGAGGAACTGGGTACCCACCGGCCGGAGCTGCGTGACGGACTTGGCGACGACCTTCACGGCCTCCTCGGGCGGCTCACCGCGGGGGGAGAGGCTTTGCTCCATGAGGATGCGCGGCTCGTCCTTGGGCTCGACCGGGACGTCGAACTCGGGCAGCACGCGCCAGGAATTCACCACGTGGAAGGTGGCCTTCCCGGTGGCGGGGTTGTAGGTGAAGCCGTTGATCACGACCTGGTGGCCGATCTTGGAGTTGCCGTCGAACGGATGGGTGGCGAGGAAGTCCGCGGGCAGGGACATCCAGATGTCCTCGGGCAGGGCGGAGAGGATGGGGCGGCCCTTGCGGAGTTCCTGGCGGGCCCACTCGAAGGGCCGGATGGTGCCGCTCGGAAAATGGACGATCGGGCTGGGCTTCTGCTCGAGGAAGAGCATCAGCATCCCGACGTAGTAATGATAATCCAGGAAGGGCAGGTCCTTGGGGACGTTGTTGATGATCCGGTAGATTTCCGCGTCCTCGATGGGGTAGCCGGCGATGTCGAGGTAGTGCACGCGGCCGTAGAGCATGCAGGTGCCTCCGATCTGGTCGCGCAGCTTGGCCGGGGCGCAGAGTTGGACGATCTCGGTGCCGTTCTCCACCGCCTGCTTCTCGATGGTTTTCTTGGCCTCCACCCGGGCGGTGACGACGGTGGACTTGCCGTGGGCCAGCGGGTGGGCGGCGGCGAAGGTGTTGAGCCAGTCGGCCTCGGCCGCGGTGAGCGCGCCGGTGGGGAACATGCCCTTGCGGCCGTTCTGATAGAGGACGGCCACGTAGCCCTTCTCGGCCCGGGCGGCGGCCAGGCCCTCGAATTTGGCCGGCGTCGCGGCACTGCTTTCCCTGGGCGCGGCGGCGGCGGCCGGCTCGGGTGCGGGCGGCGGCGGCGTTTCCTTCGGCTTCGCCGCCACTGGGGCCGGGGCCGCGTGTTCCTTGGCGGAAGGGCCGCAGCCGGCGAGCAGCAGGGCGGCGAGCAGGGCCGCGCAACGGGCATAGGCTGGTTTTGATTTCATGATTGCTGTCCCGTGGCTGCAGTGGTGGCGGTGGCCGGGTCCGCCTGTCCTGCCGGATGCCTTACTTGGCCGGCCCGGGCGGGTGGCGCGAACGCCAGGCGAGCCCGAGCATCACGGCCCCGAAGGCGAACATCACCACACCCCAGTCGAGATTGACGTTTATGCCGAGGGATTTGGCGTACACGGCCGGGTCGGAGGCCAGGCCGTAGAGCGCGAGCATGGCGCCGAAGAGCGAGAAGATGAGGCCGAGGGGCAGGCGGAGGTCGAAGTTCATGGCGGGTGTTCCTGTTAGCGGAAGATGATGTTGAGGGCGAGGGTCGCAGCGAGGACGACGCCGCCGAGGAGGGCGGGCTTGAGATACCAGGCCTCGCCGTGCTCCACGGTCCTGGGCGTGAGGGAGTAGACGAGCCCGGTGAGTTCCGCGTCGGTCTTGGTGCGCCTGGTGGCGAGCGAGACGGCGATGGTGATGCTGAAGCAGACGCCCCAGGCCCAGAGGGCGGTCCAGAAATTCTGGCCCATCTCGCTCGGGTAGGTGTGCAGGTTGGCGCCGAGCCACCCGCCCTTGATGCCCGCCACCGCGCCCGCCGGGAGCGTCAGGCCGTGGTGCACCGCGGCCGCGGCCGTGCCGATGACCAGCCCGTAGAAGGCCCCGTGGCCGGTCGAGCGCTTCCAGAACATGCCGAGCAGGAAGGTGGCGAAGAGCGGGGCGTTGACGAAGGCGAACACCAGCTGGAGCAGGTCCATGATGTTGTTGAAGCGGGAGGCGAAATAGGCCGCGCCCACGCTGACCAGCACGCCGAAGACCGTCGCCATGCGGCCCATCCAGAGGTAGTGGGCGTCGGATTTGTTCTGCGCGATGTAGCTCTGGTAGATGTCGTAGGTCCAGACCGTGTTGAAGGCCGTGACATTGCCCGCCATGCCCGACATGAACGAGGCCATGAGCGCGGTGAAGCCGAGGCCGAGCAGGCCGGACGGCAGGTAATGCGCGAGCATGTTCGGGATGACCATGTTGTAGTCATAGGACCCGTCCCGCAGCGGGATGAGGTCCGCGTAGCCCTTGGACTGGACGAGCCCGATGGCCACCATGCCCGGCAGGATGACGAGGAACGGGAACAGCATCTTGGGGAACGCCGCGATGATCGGCGTGCGGCGCGCGGCGGACATGGACTTGGCCGCCATGGCCCGCTGCACCACGAGAAAGTCGGTGCACCAGTAGCCGAAGGAGAGGACGAAGCCGAGGCCCATCGCGAGGCCGAACCACTCGACGCCCATGGGGTTCGACTGCGCCGCGCCCATGTGCTGCCAGGACTGGGTCCAGGTGCCGGCGGCGAAGCCGTGCTCGGTGGCCACGGGGATGAGGCGCGCCTGCAGGCCCTCCCAGCCGCCGATGTCCTTCAGGCCGAGGTAGGCGAGGGGCGCGAAGCCGAACACGATCATGAAGAACTGCAGCACCTCGTTGTAGATCGCGGAGGTGAGCCCGCCGAGGAAGATGTAGACGAGCACCACCGCGGCCGAGATCGCGATGCTGGCGTTGAAGTCCCAGCCGAGCAGGACCTCCAGCAGCTTGGCGAGGGCGTAGAGCGAGATGCCGGACGAGAAGATGGTCATCACCGCGAAGGAGATGGCGTTGAAGCCGCGGGTCTTCTCATCGAAGCGGAGCTTGAGGTACTCCGGCACGGACCGGGCCTTGGAGCCGTAGTAGAACGGCATCATGAAAATGCCGAGGAACACCATGGCCGGGATCGCGCCGATCCAGTAGAAATGGCTCGTCATGATGCCGTACTTGGCGCCCGAGGCCGCCATGCCGATGACTTCCTGCGCGCCGAGATTGGCGGAGAGGAAGGCGAGGCCGGTGACCCAGGCGGGGATGGAGCGGCCCGACAGGAAGAAGTCGGTGCTCCCCTTCATGTGGCGCTTCAATGCCCAGCCGATGCCGAGGACAAAGAGGAAATAGATGACCAGAATGGCATAATCGATGCCAGCGAGGGATAGGGAGTGGGGCATAACGGAAAGCGCGGACTATGATGCGCTCCTTGCGGTGGAGGCAAGACCGGAAGCCCGCGGCGCCGGCCGCAGCGTGTGCCGGCCGCGGGGGGGCGGGCGGGAAACCGGGGTCGGCGACCCCGGCTACAAGCGCCGAGGCAAACCACAATAAGGCTCTTATCGCGGAATTGAACCGCGCTAATATCGCGCGGCCGGCGGCGCGGCCCCGGCTACGGCGCGGCCGGGGCGGGGAGGAGGCCGTAGACGTAGAGCGCGCCGGTGCCGAACGGCAGCGTGCCGAAGCTGGCGAGGTAGACCTTGCCGTTGGCCACGGTCGGCGGGGCGTTCTTGGAGACGCGGCCCGGCGTGTCGCGGTCGGGCGCGAGGCTGGAATTCCACAGCTCGTGCGTGATGTCGTTGGCGTCGTACGCGCGCAGGACGGCCGGGCCGTTGATATGGCTGTTGCCGTGTTCCGCGAGCGCCGCGTTCGCCCACAGGATCCCGCCGGTGCCGCCATTGGCCGAGAGGGAGAGAATGCCGCCCGGATACGCGCTGGTGGCGGCGCCGACCGCGACGGGCTCGGGATTGAGGCTGCCGTCCCGGTAGGCGTAGGCGTGCAGCGCATCGTCCTGGCCCCAGAGGTAGACGAGGGCGCCGTGGTCGGCGCTCTGCCAGAAAACGGCGCCGACGTTGATCTCGCCCTTGGCGGCGCGGAAGTGCTGGACGGCATGCTCGTCGCCGAGGTGGCCGAAGTGGTCGGTGTCGACCAGGTAGACGAGGCCCTGCTTGCCCGCGCCCATGACCCGGTGGCCGCCGGGCAGCAGCATGGCGCCGGAGGAGTTCAGGTCGGCGTCGCGCTTGTCGAGCTCCTCGTAGTTGGTCGGTGTGAACCAGTCCAGAATGCGGAGGTCGGGCGACACCTTGAGGAAGCTGTCGCTGAGGTTCTTGTCGCCGTCCCAGGTGCCGTTGGAGGTGACGAAGTAGATCGTGCCCTGCTCGTCCGCGGCGGGGCCCTGGCCCGACTGCCAGATGCTGTTGCCCACGGCGCCCGGGCTCAGGTTCAGGACGCCCAGCTGCCGCAGGGTCGACGGGTCGAAGCGGAAGAGGAAGCCGTGGTAGGGCTCGACATCGCAGTGGGAACTGTAGCCGACATAGAGGCCGCCGGCGGTCAGGAGCAGCGCCGGGCGCTGGTTTTGCAGCACGGCATCGAAGTTGTCCGTGGTGATCACGACCGGGCTGTGGGGCCGGTCGGCGCCGGTGGCGACATCCAGCGCGTGCAACCGCTGGACGAAGCCGCCATCCTCGTGGGTCAGGGCGACGACGTACATCGTCCGCGTGACCGGATCGATGACCGGCGTGCCGATGATGCCCATGTTGCCCAGGATGTCATGGCACCAGAACGGATGCTGCTGCACGCTGGCCGGCGGGCCGAGGCTGACCTTCCAATACGGCTCGGCCGCGCGATCGGCGTCGAAGGCGTACACGGTGTTCGCCGCCGAGGCGACGATGACGACGTTGTGCCGGCCGCCCGCGATGGCGAGGTCGGGGACGTAGAGCGGCTGGGCGAAGACCTGGTCGTCGACGACCTGGCGGAAGAGCAGCCCGAACTGCCGCGGGTTGACGCTGGCGGGTGTGAGCACGGCCTCGTGGAGGTTGGCGCCGAGGCGGGCGTTGTCGTTGTGCTGGGTGTAGACCCCGACGTGGCCGAGCACCACCGGGCCGGCGCCCCGGCCGGGGGGCGTGAGCCTGGGCTCGATCGGCAGCGGCGCCGGCTCCTGGCCGCGGGGCTTGTCGCCCTTGAAGCCGCGGACATGTTCCAGCAGGACCTCGATCTCCCCGGCCGAGAGGATCGCGCCGAAGGCCGGCATCTTGCCGGTGACGCCGTTGCGGATCGTCAGCTCGCGCTCGGCCTCGGGGTGGGCGGCCTGCCAGACCGGGTCGGTGAAGTTGGGGATGCCCAGGTCGGCGTAGCCGCTGCCGTCGGCGTTGTGGCAGCGCGCGCAGGTGTTGGTGAACTCCGACAGGGCGGCATCGCGCACGGCCTGGCCGGGCGCGGCGTGGGCGGAGGCGAGGGCGGCCAAAAACAAGGGGAAAGGGAATGAAACGGCGTGGGGTAGCTTCATGCGCAGCGCCATGGAACAAACCCAACCGGCTTTTGCCAGCCAAGATTAGCAGCGATGCCATCGTCCCGGGCACCGGGCGGGTCACCGCGGCATCCGCCGGGGATTTCCTGGGACGGCGCGGCTATTCATGCCGCAGCGCGTCGATCGGATTCAGGCGCGCGGCCCGGCGGGCGGGCGCGTAGCCGAACACGATGCCGACGGCGGCGGAGAAAAGGAAGGCGATGACGTTGATCTGGGGATTGAAGTTGAAGGGCACGTGGATGAGCCGCGCGAGGCCGGCGCAGAGCCCGAGCGCCAGCAGGATGCCGAGGAGTCCCCCGATGCAGGACAGGGTCACCGCCTCGACGAGGAACTGGAGCAGGACCTCGCCACCCAGCGCGCCGATGGCCAGCCGGATGCCGATCTCGCGCGTCCGCTCGGTCACGGACACGAGCATGATGTTCATGATGCCGATGCCGCCGACCAGCAGCGACACCCCGGCGACGGCCGCGAGGAGGGTCGTCATCAGCTGCGTCGTGGAGCCGAGCGCGTCGGCGATCTGGCGGGTGTCGAACAAGGAAAAATTGCTGTCCTCGTTGCCCTGGAGATTGCGCCGCTGGCGCATGAGCAGCGTGATGTCCGCGATGACGGCGTCACCGTCCATGCCGTCCTTGCCGGAGATCACAATCTGCGTGATGTCGTGCGACGACGCCTTGCCCGCCAACCGCCGCTGAAGCGTGGAGAGCGGCACGATGATGGCGTCGTCCTGATCACCCATGCCGGCCTGGCCCTTGCCCTTGAGGAGGCCGATGACCTCGCACGTGGCCTTGCCGATGCGGATCTTGGCGCCGATGGGGTTGGCGCCCTCGAACAGCTCGCGGTGCACCGTTTCGCCGATCACGCACACGGCGCCGCCGGAGCGGAGATCGGCCGGCGTAAAAAAGCGCCCGGCCGCCAGGACCCACCGGTTGATGTCGAAGTAAACCGGGGTCGTGCCGATCACGGGGGTCGTGCGCGCGGTGTGCAGGTAGATCGTGCTCATCGAGGCCGAGCGCACGGGGGCGATCGCGGCGACGCCGGCGATCTGTTCGCCGATGATCTCCGCGTCCTGCTCGGAAAAATCGGGCACGCCGGCGGAGGCCGACCGGAAGCCGACGCCGGGGCGGAGCAGGATGAGGTTGCTGCCGAGGTTGGAAATCTGCGCCTTCACGGCGATGGTCGCGCCCTGGCCGAGCGTGACCATGGTGATGATGGCCGCGACGCCGATGAAGATGCCGAGCACGGTGAGAAACGCGCGCGTGAGGTTGCGGGCGATTTCCCGGAGGGCGATGGCGAAGGCATTCCAGATCATGGGCCGGGGTCGGTTCAGGCGCGGCGGACGTCGGACCCGATGAGTCCGTCCTTGATCAGCACCGTGCGCCTGGCGCAGGCGGCGACCTCGTCGTTGTGCGTGACGACGAGCACGGTGATGCCGCGATCCAGGTTGAGCCGGGTCAGCAGGGCCATGACCTCGCGGGTGGTGACCGAGTCGAGGTTGCCGGTCGGCTCGTCGGCGAAGAGGGTGCTGGGCTCCGTCACGATCGCGCGCGCGATGGCGACGCGCTGCTGCTGGCCGCCGGAAAGCTCGCCCGGCGTGCTGCGGAGCTTCGTGGGCAGACCGACGGACGTGAGGGCGGCGAGCGCCTTCGCGCGCCGCTCCCGGCGGGGGAGCCCGCGGTAGAGCAGGGGCAGCTCGACGTTGTCCAGCGCGCTGGTGCGGGCGAGGAGGTTGAAACCTTGGAAAATGAATCCGAGGGCATAGCGGCGCAGCAAGGAGCGCTCGTCGTTGTTCAGCGCCTCCACGGCGATGCCCTGATAGTGGTAGGTGCCGGTGGTCGGGACATCGAGGCAGCCGAGCACGTTCATGAGCGTGGATTTCCCGGAGCCGCTCGGGCCGATGATGGCGACGAATTCGCCCCGGTTGATCGTCAGGTCGATGCCCTTGAGCGCCTGAAACGCGGCGCCGCCCGCGCCATAGGTCTTGGTGAGGCCGCGCACTTCGATCAGCGCCGTCGGAGCGGGTGCGCTCATGGGGCCGGCGGGTTGGCCCGGAGGATGATCAACAGGCCCTCGGTCAGGCCGGCGCCGGCTATTTCCGTGTCCCGCCCGTCGCTCAGGCCCAGTTTCACCGGGATGGACACGGGCTGGCCGTCGCGGAGAATCCAGACGTGCGCGTCCGCCACGGCCGGTTTGGCGACGGGGTCCTTGTTCGCGGCATTTCTTCGGCCGATCATCGGGATCAGGCTTTGCACAAACGACTTCTTGGCCGCGACGGCGGTGGCGGCCGCCGCCGTGGCCGGGACAAAGCGCAGCGCCGCGGTGGGCACGAGAAACACGTTCTTGCTCTCGGCCACCAGGATGTCGGCGGTGGCCGTCATGCCGGGACGCAGACTGAGGTCGTCATTGGCGACGTCGAGGTCGGCTTCGTAGGTGACGACGTTGTTGGTGACCGCCGAGCCGTCGGCCACGATGGTGACGCTGGCGGTGTAGGCGCGGTCGGGCCACGCATCGACGGTGAAGGTGGATTTCTGGCCTTTCGCCACGCGGCCGATGTCGGCCTCGGCGATGGCGACCTCCAGTTTCATGCGCTCCAGTTTCTCGGCGATGATGAAGAGCTGCGGGGCGGTGAAACTGGCGGCGACCGTCTGGCCGGGCTCGATGCTGCGCGTCAGGACAATCCCGTCGATGGGGGATTTGACGATGGCCTTGCCGAGGTCGCTTTCGTTGATCAGCACCTGGGCCTGGGCTTCGCCCACGGCGGCCTGGGCGCTCAGGAGATTGGCGGCGGCCCGGTCGGCGGCCGCGATGGCCGTGTCGACATCGAGTTTCGCCGGCACCTTGCCGCCGCTGATCCGCTGGAGTTCCTGCTGGCGGGCGAGCGCGGCGGCGCTCTCCTTCACGGTGGCCTCGGCCTGGGTGACGAGGGCCTGGGCGGATTTGACGGCGGCGCGGCTGCTGGCCGTCTCCTGGGCGAGCTTGGTGGTGTCGAGTTTGACGAGCGGCTGGCCCTTGGTCACGTGGTCGTTGAAATCCACGTAGACCTCGAGCGTGGTGCCGGAGAGCTCGCTGCCGACCACGACCTGGTTGGTGGGGAAAAGGTTTCCCGTGGCCGTGATGGTGAGGCTGATGTCGCCGCGCTGGAGGACCGCCGTGGCATAGGGGGGAGCCTGGTTTTTCGCCGCCTCGACCCGGCGCCACCAGAACCAGCCGCCCGCGCCGAGCGCGACGGCCACCAGCGCGGCAAGGATCAGCCATCTCGTATTCCTGCCCGTGCCTCCCCCCTTGATGGCGGCGGCAAGATCGACGGGGGCGTTGGCCGCCGCGGCGGCGGGAGGGGCCGGGGGTGGATCCAGGGGCGGAGTGGCGGGCGGGGGATTCATAGCGGTGTCCAGCCGCCGCCGAGGGCCTGGTAGAGCTGCACGTAGGCGTTCGCCCGGCCGGCGGCGGTCGTGACGGTCTGCTGCTCCAGATCGAGCTGCGTGCGCTGGGCGTCGAGCGAGACGAGGAGGTCGACCTGCCCGGCCTGGTATTGCAGGGCGGACAGCGCGGCCGCCTCGCGGGCGGCGGCGGTGGCGCGGGTGAGGATGGCGAGCTGCTCGGTATTGCGCTGCACCGCGGCGAGGGCGTTTTCCACCTCGCCCAGCGCGACGAGCATGGTGGACTCATAGGTGTTGAGCGACTGTTGTTCCAGTTCGCGCTGGATCGTGATCGTCTGGCGGATGCGGCCGGCGTCGAAAATCGGGGCGGTGAGACCGCCGAGGAGGGTGGCCACCGTGGCCGCGGGATTGAACAGGCGGCCGGCGGTGAGGGCTTCGACGCCGATCGACCCGCTGAGGGTCAGGGCGGGCAGACGCGCCCGCCGGGCCGCGCTCGTGCGGGCAAACGCGGCCGCCAGGCCCCGCTCGGCCGCGCGCACATCGGGCCGCTGGCGGAGCATTTCGGCGGGGATGCCGACGGCCAGTGCCGGCGGGGCGGCCGGAACCTCGTGCGGGGGGGCCAGCAGCGGATCGAGCGAGCCGGGAGTGCGGCCGGCAAGCAGGGCGAGCTGGTTCCGGGTCTGGGTGATGGTGAGCTGCCACGCCGGGATCGAGGCCCGGGCCGATTCCAGCGTGGCCAGCGATTGCTGGGTATCCAGGGCGCTGCCGGTGCCGGCCTGTTCGCGCCATTGCGTGAGCTGCGCCGTTTCGCGGCGGGTGCCCAGACTGAGCTGCACCACGGCGAGCTGGGCTTCCGCCGCGCGCAGGGTCACGTACGCCGAGGCCACGGCCGCGGCGAGCGTGACCTGGGCCCCGTAGTAATTCTCCTCGGTCTGCGCGAGATCGGCCGCGGCGGCGGCGAGGGTCTGCCGCTGGCGGCCGAACAAGTCGACCTGCCAGCTCGCGTCCAGCGACGCGGCAAAGGCATCGTCGGCCGTGGTGACGCCGGGGTCGTGAGTCGCGGTGCGCGTGCGGCCGCCGGAGACGCTGGCGTCAAGCGACGGGTAAAGCGCGGCGCGCTCGAGTCCGCGGCGGGCGCGGTATTCCGCGATGCGCGAAAGGGCCGAACGCACATCCGGGCTGGAGCGCAGGGCGTCCGCGATCAGTTCATCCAGGACCGGATCGTTGAACCGGGTCCACCAAGCCGGGAGGGCGGCGGTGTCGAGCGAGCCGGGGACCCCCGGGCCCTGCTGCCACGCGGGCGGCACCGCGACGGCGGGCCGCAGCGGTGGCGTTCCGCCGGTGGTCCCGCAGGCTGGCAGCCCGAGCAGGCAGCCTGCAGCCAGGAGCAAGGCCGGTCCGGGCGCTGCGTTCCGGTGTTTCATGGCACCAGGACCGCCGCCCCCTCGAAGCGACCGGCGCGGAGGTCCGCGAGGGCTTGGTTGGCCTGCAGGAGCGGATACGTCGTGGTCTGGGTGACGATCCCCACCTTGGGCGCCAGGCGCAGGAAATCGAGGCCGTCCTGCCGCGTGAGGTTGGCGACCGAGACGACCTGCCGCTCCTCCCAGAGCAGCGCATAGGGAAACTGCGGGATATCGCTCATGTGGATGCCGGCACAAACCACGCGGCCGCCCTTGCGCACCGCCTTGAGGGCCAGCGGCACGAGGTCGCCCACCGTTGCAAAGATGATCGCCGCATCGAGCGGTTCCGGCGGCATCGCGTCTGACCCGCCCGCCCACGTTGCGCCGAGGCCGCGTGCGAACGCCTGCGTGGCCGCATCGCCCGGTCGCGTGAAGGCGAACACGGAGCGTCCCTGCCACGCCGCCACCTGCGCGAGGAGGTGCGCGGCGGCGCCGAAGCCGTAGAGCCCGATCTTTTTCCCGGCGCCGGCGATCCCGAGCGAGCGCCAGCCGATCAGGCCGGCGCAAAGCAAGGGCGCGAGGGCCACGTCGGCGCCGACCTCGCCCAGCGGGAATGCAAAACGCGCGTCGGCGATCACCGCCGTCGCAAACCCGCCGTCCCGCGTATAGCCGGTGAAGAGCGGCCGGTCGCAGAGATTCTCCCGGTGCTCGGCGCAATACGGGCAGACCCCGCAGGTGTGGCCGAGCCACGGAATCCCGACGCGTTCGCCCAGGGTCAGTCCCGCGGTGCCCGGGCCGAGCTCGTCAATCCGGCCCACGATCTCATGGCCGGGAATGATCGGCACCCGGGGATCGGGCAGCTCGCCGTCGACGACGTGCAGGTCCGTGCGGCAGACGCCGCAGGCGGCAACATGCACACGAATCTCGCCCGGGCCGGGATGGCGGTCGGGCAGCTCGGTCCAGGCGAGGGCGGTCCTGAGTTTCTTAAGCACCATCGCATGCATAATGTCGGATGATCCCCGGTGGGTGTGCGCGGTGATGGTCGGGCGGAAAGGAGCGGACACCGTTTGGCGGCCGGCCGGCGTGGCGGAGGCCGTCGAGACGGCGAAACACCGCCGGCAGCAGGTCCGGCAGATCTTCCGCCATGAGCCCGGGGCCGAATTCGGCCGCCGCCGCGCCGTGCAGCCACACCGCCGCCGCCGCGGCGAGGAACGGCTCCATGCCCTGGGCGAGAAGCCCGAGGATGATGCCGCCCAGGACATCGCCCGCCCCCGCGGTGGCCAGGGTGGGCGGGGCGTTGGTGTTGATGATGGCCCGGCCGTCGGGCGCGGCGATCACCGTATCGCTGCCCTTGAGCACGATGATGGCACCGCTGCGGCGCACCGCCACCCGCGTCCGGGTGAGCTTGTCCCCGTGCGGATCGAACAGGCGGGCAAATTCCCCGTCGTGCGGCGTCAGGACGCAGGGGCCGGTGATCGCGCGGTCGAGGGCGGCGGGGTTCTCCTGAAAGGAGGTGAGGGCATCCGCGTCGAGCAGCGTCGGCCGGCCGGTCGCCAGCATGGCCAGTGCGCGCGTCCGTGTCTCGTCGCTCGCGCCGGCCCCGGGTCCGATCAGGAAGGCCGTCAGCCGACGATCCTCCAACAAGCTGAAAAACTGATCGGCGACCAGGAGCGGCTGGACCATGATGCTGGTCAGCGTCGTGGCGTAGACGGGCAGGGCGACGGTGGACACCGCGATGGTCGTGAGTCCCGCCCCGGCCCGGGCGGCGGCGCGGGCCGCCATCCGGGTCGCACCCGTGAGGGGATAGCCCCCGGAGATGAGCGCATGGCCGCGCGTGTATTTGTTGCTGTCGTCATCCGGCCGGGGGAGCGCCTGCAGCCAGAGTTCCGGGCCGTTCTCGAAGGTGTCGGGCGCGACCTGCTCCAGCGCGGCCAGGGGCGCCCCGATGTCGGCGACCACCACCTCGCCACACAGCCGCCGGCCGGGCAGCAACACGTGCCCGGGCTTCTTGCGCAGGAAGGTGACCGTCAGGACCGCCTGGACGGCGCCCAGGGCGGCGCCGGAGTCGCCCATGACACCGCTCGGGACATCGACGGCCACCAGGGGGAGTCCCCGGGTGCCGGCCGCGGCCAGCACCTCCGCAGCCGGGCCCGCCAGCGCCCGGTTCAGCCCGGCGCCGAAGAGCGCATCGACGACCAGCTGCGCACCGTCGAGCGCGGCGGGGGCCAGCGGCTCCACGGTTCCCGGCCAGAGCCCGGCGTGATGGCGCGTGGCCCCGGCCAGCTGGTCGGGGCGTCCGAGCAGGGCGATCCGGACGGTCCAGCCGGCCGCCGCCAGATGCCGCGCGGCGACGAAGCCGTCGCCGCCGTTGCCGCCGGTCCCGCATAGCACGGTGACGGCGCGCGGGCTCCAGCGCTGGCGGATTGCTCGCGCCACCTCCCGGCCGGCGCGCTCCATCAGTTCGACGGCGGTGGTGCCGCCGGCGACCGTCAGTCGGTCGGCCTCCGCCATCCGGCGGACATCGAGCAAGGCGGTCTCAAGGTTCATGGCGGTTCGCACCGCTCAGGCTGGCGCGTCGATGGAGATCGTGCGGACCAGCTTCTTGTTCACGAACTCCTGGATGCCGAGGCTGGATAGCTCGCGGCCGTAGCCGGAGTTTTTGATGCCGCCGAACGGCAGGTCGGGGGTGGTCCAGGTCGGGTGGTTGATGAAGACCATGCCGGTGTCGAGGCGGCTCGCCACGCGCCGGCCACGCGCAATGTCCCGGGTGAAGACGGAACCGCCCAGGCCGTAGTCGGAGTCGTTGGCCAGGGCGATGGCCTCGTCCTCGTTCTTGACGCGGAAGAAGAGCGCGACGGGGCCGAAGAATTCCTCCCGGAAGGCGGGGTTGCTGGGTTTGATGTCCGTGAGGATCGTGGGCTGCATGTAGGCGCCCGGACGGTCGATCCGTTTGCCGCCCAGCACCAGGGAGGCGCCCTTGGTGACGGCGCGGTCGACCTGATCCAGCAGCGTGACGAGGGCACCTTCCGTGGAAAGCGGGGCCAGGGTCGTGGCCGCGTCCAGGGGATCGCCGGGCTTCAGCGCGGCCAGGGCGGCCTTGAATTTGGTCAGGAAGCTGTCCGCCACCTGCTCGGCGACGATGAAGCGCTTGCCGGCGACGCAGCATTGCCCGGTGTTGTTCATCTTGGCCCAAACGGCCCACGCGACGGTCTGGTCGAGGTCGGCGTCGGCGAGCACGATGAAGGCGTCGCTGCCGCCCAGTTCCATCGTGGTTTTCTTGACGTTTTGCCCGGCCCGGCCCGCGACGCGGCGGGCGGCATCCACGCCACCCGTGAGGGCGACGCCCTTGATGCGGGGATCATCGATGACCTGGTTGACCTGCTCGTGCGAGATGAGCAGGTTGGTGTAGGCACCTTCGGGCGCGCCGGCATCGCGCCAGAGTTTCGCGAAGGCGATGGCGCATTGGGGCACGCAACCCGCGTGTTTCACCATGACGACATTGCCCGCCATCAGGTTGGGCGCGGCAAAGCGCGCGAGCTGATAATAGGGGAAATTCCACGGCTGGACGCCGAAGAGCACGCCGAACGGGGCGTTTTCAATCCAGGCCTCGCCAGAGGCCGGCTGGAGTTGCTGCGGTGCGAGGAAGCTTTCGGCGTGCTGCGCATAGTAGGCGATGATGTCGGCACTGAGGGCGACCTCGCCCTGCGCTTCCACGAAGCGCTTGCCCATCTCCAAGGTCACGGGGCGGGCGAATTCGTCCGCCCGGGCGCGCAGAAGGGCGGCGGCCCGGGCGACGATGGTGGCGCGCGCGGCGAAGGTCGTGTTCCGCCAGCTGGCGAAACAGCTGGTGGCGGTCTTGATCGCGGTTTCCAGCTGGCCGTCGGTCATGGTCTCGAAGGTCTGCAGCGTTTTCCCGGTGGCCGGGTTGACACTTTGGTAGGCCGGGGCGGCATTCGCCTTGGGGGCGGGTTTCTGGCTGGCGGCAGCCGGATGCGAAGCGAGGAGGGTCGTCATTTTGTTTTGGGGTAAGATTGGATGCGGGGATCCGGTCGACTATACGCCGGCCCACCGGACCGGGGATACGGGGTGTTGACCGTATGGTGGCCGTGGCGGCGTGGAGTTGGACGGTGAAAACGTGCTGAGACGGCGCCCCCAGGCGGCGGCCGGCTTGAGCTGGCACCAGCGCCGGCTTAGGTCCCGGGCGGCTTCGGCGGGTGAAGGGAAACCAGGTCGTCGACCGGGCGCAGCTCACCCGGAACAGCGGTGGCCCCACCTATGCCGTTACGGGAGACCTCCCGCTCAAGGGCGTGACCCGGGAGGTGGCGACGGCGCCCGGCTGCGTCTCCTGCGCTGGGGAAAGCTGGTTTCCGGCCGATCAGGAGCGCACGACATGGCCCACGCCGACGAAATCGATAAAGCCGCGCTCCACGTCGGTGCTGACCAGTTTGACGCGCAGGCGGTCGCCGACCTGCAGTCCGGCGGGACCGCGGTCCAGCTTGCCCTCGACGGGTGGCGACGAAAGCCGGACCCACGTGCCCTTGGCGGATGCGCCCGTGACGATGGCGGCGAACTCCCGGCCGATGCTTGCGCACAGCAAGATGGCCGCCGCGGATTTTTCAACCTGCCGTTCCACCTTTTTGGCGGCGTCCTCCTGCTCCGTGCAATGTCGCGCGAGAGCGGCGAGTTCGCCGTCGGCATAAGGCGGAGGCTGCCCGGCCAGCGCGGCTTTGACCAAACGCTGGGTGATCACGTCGGGGAAACGCCGGTTCGGGGCGGTCGAGTGCGCGTAGTCGCGCACGGCGAGGCCGAAGTGCCCGGCGACGCTCGCGCCCGGAAGTTCCAGGACGTATTCACCCGCGCCCAGCAGCTTGATGACGCTGAGCGAAAGATCGGGAAAATTGACCGGATCGGCGGATTTCGCCGCGACCAAAAACAACTCGAGCGCCTTCGCGTCGGGCTCGCCCGGCAAGGTCGTGCCGTGTTCGGCCGCCAGACTGACGATCCGGCTCCAGTACTTGGGCACGCGCACGACGCGCCGGAGGGACGGAAAGCCTCTGGCGGCCAGGAAGCGGGCGGTGACCCCGTTCGCGGCGACCATCAGTTCCTCGATGAGGCGTTTGGCGGAATTGGACGGGTCCGCGACCAAGCCCGTGAGGACCGCGCCGGCAAACACCGGGCGGGTTTGGCGGGTCTCGAGCGTCAGGGCGCCGTGCTGATGGCGCAGTTCCGCGAGCTGGTCCGCGACGCGATGCTGCCGCCGGATGTTGTCGGCGAGTCCGGCGACGGCGGCGACCGCCGGTGGCACCGGCGCGGTGCCGTCGAGCCAGGCGGCGACGCCATGGTAGGCCAGCTTCGCGCGGTTCCGGACGGCCGCCGGATAAATCTCCGACGCGGCGAGCGCGCCGCCGGCGGAGAAGAGCAGGTCGATGACGACCGCCAGGCGGTCGGCGTCGAGGGCCAGCGAGGTGAGATCGGTCGAGAGCTTTTCCGGCAGCATCGGAAAGATCCGGGCCGTCGTGTAGACGGAGGTCGTGTTTTGCCGGGCGTGGGCGTCGATGGCCGAGCCCGGCGTCACGACGGAGGTCACATCGGCGATGGCCACGAGAATCCTGGTCGCGCCATCGGGCCGGGCGTCCGCGACCGAGAGCTGATCGAGGTCGCGCGAGTCGTCGTTGTCGATCGAGCACCACGGCAGGGCGCGCAAATCAGCGGCGGCGGGGCCCGCCGTGACCGCCGGGGCGCGGATCGCATCGAGCTCGAGCAGGGCGGCGGCGGTGAATTCCGGGGCGAGCCCGCGGGCGAGCATTACCCGGCGGGCGATGGATTGGAGGAGCTCGCGGGAATGGGTGCCGTCGGGCGCGGTCATGGGCATCATGCGAGTGTGACGCGGCGGGAAACGGTGGCACGCACGAATTCGTCGTCGCCGGCGGCAGCGGCGAGATCGCGCGCCCGCCCGCCCGTGTGCCGGGCCTCGATGCGTGGTCCGGTGATCGGTCTGACGCCGGCCTTCAGCCGGCGGGTGTGCCGATGTTCCAACGCGTGATGACGGGTCCCGGCTGGCCCGGGTGTTCATAACCGAGGATGCTCACCGACCCCGTCTCGAGGTCGAAGAGCCGGCCGTCGCCGATCGGCAGGCCGACCCAGCGCACCGCCAGCGCCCGCAGGAAGTGCCCGTGCGAAAAAACGGCCACGTGGCCGTCCATTGGCCGAAGCAGGGCCAGGATCCGGTCGGCCCGTCGGGCGACTTGTTCCGCCGACTCGCCGTGCGGGCAGCCGTCGGCGAAGATGTTCCATCCCGGCCGGCGCGCGTGGATCTGGCCGGTCGTCAGGCCCTCATAGTCGCCATAGTCCCACTCGTGCAGCTCCGGCTCAACCTGCGCCACGCGGCCGAAGCCGGCGAGCTCGCAGGTCTGCCGCGCCCGTTGCAGCGGACTGGTGAGCACGCGGGCGAATGCGACCGCGTGCAACCGCCCGCCCAGCCGGGCGGCGCGCTGCTCGCCGGTCTCCGTGAGCGGCAGGTCGGTGCGGCCGGTGTGCCGGCCCGTGAGCGACCACGCGGTTTCCCCGTGGCGCAGCAGCCAGATCTGCGTGAGCATGGATTACGGGGCGGGCCCCAGTTGGGTGGGCAGCGGCCAGCGGTGACCGGGGGCCAGCAATTCCTGGGTGTTCTCGGGGCCCCACGTGCCGGCGGCATAATTGGGAAAATCACTCGGGGCGGTGGCCTGCCAGGCCTCGAGCACCGGCATCAACAGCTGCCAGGCGGCTTCGACCTGGTCGGCGCGCATGAAAAGCGTCGCGTCCTGTTTCATCACGTCCCACAGGAGCGTTTCATAGGCATCCGGCGACGGGGCGTCGAAACTCTCGCGGTAGCCGAAGCGCATGTCCACCGGCCGCAGTTGCATCTTCGGGCCCGGGTATTTGGCCTGGAAGCCCAGCACGATGCCCTCCACCGGCTGGATCGCGAGGACGAGGCGCGACGACTGCCAGCCCAGCGAGGCCTCGGGGGGGAACGAGCGGTGCGGGACGGCGCGAAACTGGATGGAAACCTCCGAGGCCTGGCGCGGCAGGCGTTTGCCGGTGCGCAGGTAGAACGGCACATCCTGCCAGCGCCAGTTGTCGATGAACAGCTTCAACGCCACGAACGTCTCGGTCTCCGAATCGGGCGCCACGCCGGCTTCCGCGCGATAGCCTGGCACCTTTTTCCCCGCGGCCAGGCCGCCCCCGTACTGGCCGCGCACGGCGCACTGCGGGACTTCGTCGCGGTGAATCGGACGGGCGGCGTGCAGCACATCCACCTTCTTGTTGCGGATCTCGTCGGCGTCGAAGGAGACCATCGGCTCCATCGCGATGAGACAGAACAATTGCATCAGATGATTCTGCACCATGTCCCGCAGCGCCCCGGCGTGATCATAATACCCGCCGCGGTGCTCGACCCCGACCGCTTCGGCGACCGTGATCGTCACGTAGTCGATGTAGCGGCGGTTCCAGAGCGGCTCGAACAGCGGATTGGCAAAACGGAACGCCAGGATGTTCTGCACCGTCTCCTTGCCGAGATAGTGGTCGATGCGATATATCTGCGACTCGTCGAAGCTGGCGGCGAGGATGGCGTTCAACGCGCGGGCCGAGTCCAGATCGTAGCCGATCGGCTTCTCGATCACAATGCGGGTGAACGCGCGGTCGCGCGCGAGTCCCGCCCGTCCGAGGTATTTCGGGATCTCGCCGAACATCGACGGCGGGGTCGCCATGTAGAAGATGCGATGCGTCCTGGCGCCCCACTGCTTTTCCAGCCGGGCGCACTGGCGGCCCAGCGCGGTGTAGGTGGCGGCCTGGGTGAAGTCGCCCTGCTGGTAGTGGATGTGCGGCGCGAAGCGACCCCAGACCGCGGCGGTCGTCCTGCCGAAGCGCGAGAATTGATTCACGCCCTCATGCAGCCGGCGACGGAGCGCCGCGTCGCCGAGCTTGATCCGGTCCACCGCGATGATCGCGAATTTAGCGGGCAGGCTGCGGTCCCGCGACAGGTCAAACAGCGCCGGGATCAGCTTGCGCCAGGTAAGGTCTCCCGCGCCGCCGAAGATGACGAGGACCGTGGGCGCGAGCTGGTCGGTTGTCTTGCTGGTGGGCATCGGGCGGCGGATGGAAGGGCTCGGTGGAAACGTTCAGTGGATCGGTTCCTCGACGTGACCGCCGAACTGGAAGCGCAGCGCCGAGAGCAGCTTGTCCTGGAAGTCCGCCTCGCCGCGCGAGCTGAACCGCTCGTAAAGCGCCGTGGTCAGCACCGGCACCGGCACGCCCTCGTCGATCGCCGCCTTGATGGTCCAGCGGCCTTCGCCCGAATCCGACACCCGGCCGGCGAAGGCGGCGAGCTGCGGATCGCGGGCCAGCGCGTTGGCGGTGAGATCGAGGAGCCACGAGGAGATCACGCTGCCCCGCCGCCAGACCTCGGCGATGTCCCCCAGGGGCAGATCGTATTCGTAGTTCGCGGGATTGCGCAGCGGCGTTGTCTCGGCGTCGACCCGGTCGGGTTTCCGGCCGATGTTCGCCGCCCGCAGCACGTTGAAGCCCTCGGCGTAGGCCGCCATCAGGCCATACTCGATGCCGTTGTGGACCATCTTGACGAAGTGGCCGGCGCCGTTCGGCCCGCAATGCAGATAGCCCCGCTCCGCGGTGCCGCCGGATTTCCTGCGCCCGGCGGTCGGCGGGATGCCGCTCCGGCCCGGAGCCAGCGCGGCGAAAACGGGATCCAGCCTTTGCACCACCGCCGCCTCGCCGCCGATCATCATGCAATAGCCGCGCGCCAAACCCCACACGCCGCCGCTCGTGCCGACATCGACGTAGTGAATGCCCTTGGGGCCAAGTTCCCCGGCCCGCCGCAGATCGTCGACATAATAGGAGTTGCCGCCGTCGATCAGGACGTCGCCCGGCGCGAGCAAGGGCAGGAGCTCCGTGATGGTCTGGTCCACGGCCGCGGCCGGCACCATCAGCCAGATCGCTCGCGGCGCCGGCAGCTGCCGGACCAGCTCGGCGAGCGACGCGACCCCGACGGCCTTGATCCGGACCAGCTCCTGGACCGCCTTCCTCGAGCGGTCGAAGACGACGCACCGGATGCGCGCCCGGAGCAGGCGGCGCACCATATTGCCGCCCATCCGGCCCAGGCCGATCATGCCGAGCTGGCGGCGGTTTTTCCGTTTGGTCGGGCGGCTTGTTTTCATGATATAACCGGGGTTTGGAATCTATCGTTGCCAGAGGATCCAACCGGCCTCCAACGGCGTGCTGAGACCGTCGTGGTGCGGGATGATTCGTGCCGTATAGTCCGTGGCCGGACGGGCGGAGGAGACGGTGCCCGAGAACGTGAAGCCGCCCGTGCCGTTCGCGAGCGGACCCAGGCGCGTCATCTCCTGGCGCACGGGATTTTCTCCCTGCAAGCCGTCGGCATAAAGCTCGACCCGGACCGAGTCCCGATCGCTGTCCGGCAGGAAGACTTCGATCCGGATGAAGTGGTGTGCGCCCTTGGTCTCCACGGCCACCGCGCCAAAGCGGAAGCCGGCCCATTGCGCGGCCAGCCCGTTGCGCCAGTCGACCAGCCGGCGGGCCGCGGCGCCCCCGTCGGCCGCGCGGGCCCGATACGCGGCGGCGGCGGGAAGATAATGCTGCCCGGTGTATTCGATCACGGTGCGGCTGGCGGCGAACCGCGGGGTCAGCCGCGCCATGCTTTCCCGCATGCGCGCGACCCAGGCGGCGGGAATGCCCTTTTCGTTGCGCGTGTAGAATTCCGGAACCACCTCCTGTTCGAGGCGCTGGTAGAGCGCCTCCGCTTCGCTGGCGTCCCAGGCGGGATCGTTCCCGTGTTCCTGGCGGTCGCCCAACGCCCAGCCGACCTCCGGCGCATAGGCCTCGGCCCACCAGCCATCCAGTTCGGAGAGATTCAGGCCGCCGTTGACGAGCACCTTCATGCCGCTCGTGCCACTGGCCTCCCAGGGCCGCCGCGGCGTGTTGATCCAGACGTCGATGCCCTGCACGAGGTGCTCGGCCATCAGCATGTCGTAGTCGGCCAGAAAAACCACCGGCGGGCACTGGTCATGGTCCCGGATGAAGCGCGTCCATTCCTGGATCAGCGCCTGCCCGGCCTGATCGGCCGGGTGGGCCTTCCCGGCGAGGATGAGCTGCACCGGCCGTTGGGGGTCCTTGAGGATACGGAGCAGCCGCGCCGGATCGTGCAGGAGGAGATTGGGCCGCTTGTAGGTCGCGAAACGGCGGGCGAAACCGAGCGTCAGCGCCGTGGGGCTCAATCGCGCCTGGGTCCGGGCGACGGTGGCCTGGTCCGCGCCGACGGCCGTCATCTGCCGGCCGACGGCCTCGCGGGCATATTCCACCAGCTCCTTGCAGGTGTCGGTTCGCATCGCCCAGAGCTTTTCATCGGGGACACGGCGGATGTCGGCCTCAAGGGCGGGGCACGTTCCGAGCCACCGCTCCTGGCCGCAGGCCTCCGTCCACAGCCGGTCGGCCGCGACCGAATCCCAGGTCGGCATGTGCACGCCGTTGGTCACGTGCCCGACCGGCACGTCCGCCTCGGGCCACCGGGGGAAGAGCGGGGCAAAGATGTGCCGGCTCACGCGGCCGTGCAACTGGCTGACGCCGTTGACCGCACCGCTCCCGCGGGTGGCGAGATAGGCCATGTTGAAGGGCTCGCCGGCGTCGTCCGGATTCCGGCGGCCATGCGCCAGCAGGTCGTGCAGGGTGATGCCCAGGTCATGCTGGGCATACCCGGCGAGATATTGCTCCATCAGGCCCGGGGCAAAGAGGTCAAATCCGGCGGCGACGGCCGTGTGGGTGGTGAAGAGGTTGCCGGCCCGGGTGGCCGCGAGGGCGAGGGCGAACGGCACCTTGTTTTCCTGCATGAAGCTGCGGGCGCGCTCCAGCAGCGCAAAGGCCGCGTGGCCTTCGTTGAGATGGCAGACGTCCGGCTTGATCCCGAGGGCGCCGAGCAACCGCCAGCCGCCGATCCCGAGCACCAGTTCCTGCTTCAGGCGCAACTCGGTGTCACCGCCATACAGTTCGCTGGTGATCCCCCGGTGGGCGGGCGGGTTGGCCGCATCGTTGCTGTCGAGCAGGTAGAGTGTTCTCCGGCCGACCCGCACCTGCCAGGCGCGGAGCCCGACCGGACCGCCGGGCAGCGGGACCTCCACGCGCAGCCAGTCGCCGTTCGCCTGCCGCACCGGGGTCACGGGCAGCTGGGCGGGATCATTATACGGGTAGAGCGCCTGTTGCGCCCCGTGCTGGTCGATGACCTGGCGGAAATAGCCGTGCTGATAAAGCAGTCCGACGCCGATCACCGGCACGCCGAGATCGCTGGCGGCCTTGAGCTGGTCGCCGGCCACGTTGCCGAGGCCGCCCGAGTAGATCGGCAGCGCCTCGCTCAGCATGAACTCCATGCAAAAATAGGCCACGCAGGTGAGCGGGGCCCCGGGATATTTTTGCTGAAACCAGGCCGGCGCCGACTCCGCCTGCCGTTTGGCCTGCACCAGCCGGTCGAGCAGCTGGCAAAACTTCGGATTGGCCAGGGCGCCCGCGAGCTTTTCCTGCGAGATGGTCTGGAGCATCACGCTCGGGTGACGGGTGGCCTTCCACAGCGCGGGATCCAGCAGCTGCCACAACTCGTCCGCCCGGTGGTTCCACGTCCAGCGCAGATCCATCGCCAGTTCGGTCAGGGCTTCGCGCCCATGCGGGGGCTGGGGCGGGGAGGTCCCGGCGGGCTTGGGTGGGTTCATGTTATGGTCTGCAGCCGGGGCCGGGACTCAGTTCGGGTCGCCTTCGTTCTCCCACACCTCGATGGCCGCGCGCTCGGCCTTCGCGGGCGATGGGGGCGACCCGGGATGCGCCGCCGGTCCCGTCGCGCCGGCCAGCGCCGCGCTGACGATGGTCCGGGCCTCGGCCAGGATCTGGTGCAGATGGGCCTTGTCGCGGAAGCTCTCGGCGTAGATTTTATAGATGTCCTCGGTGCCGGACGGCCGGGCGGCGAACCAGCCGCTGGCCGACACCACCTTCAAGCCGCCGAGCGGGGCATCGTTGCCCGGGGCGCGGGTGCGCTTGGCCTGGATCTTCTCTCCGGCCAGTCCGGTCAGCTTGACCTGTGCGGCCGACAACTTCGCCAGCGCCGCCTTCTGCGCCGGGGTGGCGGGCGCCTCCTCCCGGTCATAAAAGGACTCGCCGAATTCCTGCGTGAGCCGGCGATAAAGTTTGCCGGGGTTGGATCCGGTCCGCGCCGTGATCTCCGCGGCGAGCAGGCACGGGATGAAGCCGTCCTTGTCCGTCGTCCACACGCTGCCGTCCCGGCGGAGGAACGAGGCGCCCGCGCTTTCCTCGCCGCCAAAACCCAGGGAGCCGTCGAGCAGGCCGGCGACAAACCATTTGAAGCCGACCGGCACCTCGTAAAGTTTCCGGCCCAGCTTCGCCGTGACGCGGTCGATCATGGCGCTGCTGACCACGGTCTTGCCCACGGCGGCGTCCGCACCCCAGTGCGGGCGGTGCGGGAAAAGTTCGGAAACCGCCACCGCCAGATAGTGGTTGGGCGGCAGCAACCCGTCGCCCGGGGTGACGATGCCATGACGGTCATGGTCGGTGTCGCAGGCGAACGAGAGATCGAAGCGGTCCTTCATCCCGATCAGCCGCGCCATGGCATACGGCGAGGACGGGTCCATGCGGATCTGGCCGTCCCAATCCACCGTCATGAAACCAAAGGTGGGATCAACTGTGTCGCTGACGACGGTCAGGTCCAGGTGATGGCGCTCGGCGATCCGCGCCCAGTAATGGACCCCGGCGCCGCCGAGGGGATCGACGCCCAGCCGAAGCTTTGCCCCGCCGATCACGGCCAGGTCGACCACATGGCCAAGATCGTTGATGTAGGGGGCGAGATAGTCGTGCGGGTGGGTGGTGGCCGCCCGGAGCGCGCGCGCGTAGGGAATCCGTTTCACGCCCGCCAGGCGGGTCTCGAGCAACGCGTTCGCCCTCGCGCCAATTCCGGCGGTGACGGTGTCGTCCGCCGGCCCGCCGGTCGGCGGGTTGTACTTGAAGCCGCCGTCGTGCGGCGGATTGTGCGACGGCGTGAGGACGATCCCGTCGGCGAGCCCGCTTTTTCGCCCGCGATTGTAGGTCAGGATCGCGTGGGAGATCACCGGCGTCGGCGTGTATTCGTTGTGGGCGGCGATCATCGCCTCGACCCCGTGGGCCGCGAGCACCTCCAGCGTGGTCGCGCCGGCTGGGGCGGACAGGGCGTGGGTGTCGAGGCCGAGAAAGAGCGGGCCGGTGATGGCCTGGCGCGCGCGATACTCGCAGATCGCCTGGGTGATCGCGAGGACGTGGTCTTCATTGAAGGAGCAGGTGAAGGACGAACCGCGATGTCCGGAGGTGCCGAACGCCACGCGCTGGGCCGGCACGGCGGGGTCGGGCACGCCGGTATAATAGGCGGTCACGAGCCGCGGCACGTCGACGAGCAGGGAAGGGGGCGCGGGTTTGCCGGCCAGGGGGCTGATTTTCACGCCGGGACCTCCGGTCGCGGGCCCTCGAGGGCCGCCACTTTCGCCAGGCGGCGGCGGTGGCGCTCCGCGCCGCTGAAGCGCGCCGCGAGAAAGGTCTGCACCAGGCCCCACGCGGTCTCGTGGCCGACGACCAGGCCGCCGAGGCAGATCACGTTGAGGTCGTCATCCTCGACGCCCTGCCGGGCCGAAAAATTCTCGTGGATCAGGCACGCCCGCACGCCCGCCACCTTGTTGGCGGCCACGCAGGCCCCCACGCCGCTGCCGCAGACGGCCACGCCGCGATCCACGTCGCCGCGGGCGACGGCCCGGGCCAGCGGCACGATGAAATCCGGATAATCGTCGTCCGGCTGCGGGCGGTGGTCGCCGAAATCGTTCACCCGATGGCCGGCCTCACGCAGCCGTCCTTCCAGATATTGCTTCAGTTCAAACCCGCCGTGGTCCGCCGCGATGCCAATCCGCAGCGGATCCTGGGCGGGCGGTGGGCTCGGGTTGGTCATCGGTCACTGCTGATTTAATGTCGTGGCGCGGGTCGGGCTGCGCCGAACCGGTTCAGATGAGCGACGAGCGGATGTCGGTCTCGGCCGTCGTGGGGGCGGATTCGAGGCTTGCCCGGCCGCGGCGGAGCCGGGCGCTTTCCCGTTTCGCCTCGGCGGGTGAGCTGGCGAGCGGGCTTGGCGGGCGGGACGTTTTTTTCGCCGGGCGGACCGATCCCGGGCTGTCGGATGATGGGGTTGTTTTCATGCTATTATATTATTGGTGTCGGCCGGGAACGGGGGGTTCCCCGCTCCCGGCGGAAATCTGTTGGCCGGCGGCAGCTTCGTGTTCCGTCGCCGCCGAATACCGGCCCTGCACCGCGAGCGAGTTGCAGCGGGCGCGATGCAAAAGGGCCGACTGGGCGGCCGCGGTGTGGGCCGGGGCGCCGCCCCATGTTTTCATGGGGGCGTCCTGCAGGGCGCGGCCGAACGAAAAACTCAATGACCACGGCGCGCCGCCCACCCGGCAGATGGCGTTCAGGCGTTCCGTGGCGGCCACGTCGCTTTGTCCGCCCGAAAGAAACACAATGCCCGGCACCGCGGCGGGCACGGCGCGCCGCAGGCAGCGGAGGGTGGCTTCGGCCACCTCCTCCACGCCGGCCGCGCGGGGCGAGGCCTTGCCGGAGAGCACCATGCCGGTCTTGAGCAGCATCCCTTCAAGCATGACGCGATGGGCGATCAGGGCCGCAAACACCGCTTGCAAAGTGAGGCCGGTGACTTCCTCGCAGCGGGCGATGGTGTGGTTGCCGTCCATCAGGACCTCCGGTTCCACGATGGGCACGAGCCCGGCTTCCTGGCTCAGCGCCGCGAATTGGGCGAGCGGCCCGGCATTGGCCACGATGCAGGCGGCCGTCGGCAGCCGTTCGCCGATGGCAATGACCGCGCGCCATTTGGTGAAGCGCGCCCCCAGTTCCCGATAGGCGCCGAGCCGCTCGCGCAGGCCATCGAGGCCCTGCGTGATCTTTTCGCCCGGAAAATTGGCCAAAGCGATGGTGCCATGGTCCACCTTGATGCCGGGAATGATGCCCTGCCGGACGAGCAATTCGGGCAGGGGCATGCCGCCGCCGGACTTTTGGTGCATGGTTTCATCGAAGAGGATCGCCCCGCTGATGAACTCGCCCAGGCCGGGCGTTGCAAACAGTGTCTCGCGGTAGGCGCGGCGATTATCCTCCGTCACCGGAATGTTCAGGGCGGCAAAGCGTTTGCCGATGGTGGGGAAACTTTCATCCGCGGCGAGCAGTCCTTTGCCCGGGGCCAGGAGGGCGGAAACGGTCGCCTTCATCGGCGGCCTCCGGTCATGCGCTCATTTGGGGCGGAGGGATTCATTGGGGGAGGGTCCCCGGGGCCGGGCGTTGGAGAGTTTCCAAGTCCGGGGTGGCATCACCCGCCGGCTCCCGGGGCTTCGCTTCCTTGCGGCCTTTGGCGCCCTCCTGGCCCAAGCCCATCGTCAGCGCGGTCATGCCGGCCAGCCCGCCCAGTTGCATGCTTTCGACGGCGGTGCTGGGCACGATCACAATCGTGGAATTCTCCTTCAAGCCTTCATAAAGCATGTTCATCGCCCGGAGATGAAAGGCGATCGGGTTGTGTTCGTAGGTCCGGCCGGCTTCGGCGAATTTCTCCGCGATCTGCCGCTCGGCATCGCCCAGGATCACCCGGGCCTGCCGCTCTCGTTCCGCCTGCGCCTGCATGGACATCGCATCCTCCAGGGCGGGCGGGATCAGGACATCCTTGACCTCGACGGAGATGACATTGATGCCCCAGGGTTCGGTGCGCTCGTCGATAATCTTTTGCAGGAGGCTGCTGATCTTGTCCCGGCCTTCCAACATGTCGGAGAGCATGGTCTTGCCGATCACATCACGCAAGGCGGTTTGGGAGGCCCAGCTGATGGCGCTTTGATAGTCGGCCACATCCAAGGCGGCCTTCTTGGGGTCCACGACCTTCCAAAACAGCACCGCATCCACATCCACCGGCACCGTGTCCTTGGTCAGGGTCTTTTCCGCCTTGAATCCGGTGGTGATGACGCGGATGTCGATCCAGTAGGGGATCGCATCAATGACGGGAATGATTAAAAAAAGCCCCGGGCCCCGCAGGGAGTGAAAGTGCCCCAGGCGCAGGATCACCGCCCGATCCCACTGATTCGCGACCTGGATGGCGGCGGACACCACCAGGGCCAGGAAGAAAGCCAGCGTGCCGATCAAGATGGCTGCGTGCTGGCCGGGCTGCAGGCTGGCCCAACCCAGGCCGGCGCCGAAAATAAGGACGAAGATCAGGGCGGCGAATGATTTGTTCTGTTTCATGTTGAATAGTTTTCAGGGGATTGTTTTTGGCTGTGGTCCGGGTCTTCACCGGGGCGTTTGTCCGGGGAACGCCGTGAGCCCGGAGTCAGGCCGGCGGGATCCGGTGCCCGCACCGCGGCCGAGGTCCGGAAGTTTGCTCCGGGATCATTTACTGGTGGTGATCCAACGCCTCCGGGCTGGTGCGGGTCAGAATCTCCTTGGCCCGGACGGTGTCCGCCGCAGAACCGTGGACGATCAGGACAAACTTGTCGGACTTCAGGGCCGTTTCATACTTGAGGATGCTGTCCTTCGGAATGCCCAGGCCATACAAACCCGCCCCCAGGGCGCTCAGACCGCCCACCACGACCGCGCTTTCCAGTGCCCCGACCAGCCAGCCGACGAGCGGCCCGGCCACGACGAGCGGCCCGAGGCCCGGGATGAAAAAGAAGGCGGAGCCGAAGAGACAGCCCCAGATCCAGCCCCAAAAGGCCCCGCGGGCCCCCCAGGATTTCATGCGATCGCCCGTATTGTAATAACCGACGACATGCTCGTCGGTGTGATAATCGCGGCCGACGATCGACAGTTTTTTCAGGTCGAAGCCGGATTGCTGGAGCTCCTTGACAGCCGTTTCGGCGGCCGGGTGGGTGGGATAGATGGCGACGATGGAATGGTTCGGATTCATGATATTTTTCTGACGTTCAGGATGGGGGAATAAGAGTTTGTTCAGGGCGAGGGTGAGATTTCCGTTTGGGTTCGATCGCCTGCCCGGGTGCAGTGGGCGCCACGGAATTGGCGGTCGCGGCGGGACCCGATGCCACACCCGTCGACGAGTTGCCCGGCCCCGCTCCGGCCCCCGGCATCCCCGTCCTCGCTGGAGGACTCCAGGAACTGGTTTCCGGTCGAGCCCGGCACGGGGGCCCACCGTTTTTCCCCGGGCACGGCATCGAGCACGGCGTCCTGCCGGTCGGGGTCCGTTTCGCCCGTCAGTTCGCGTTTCGCCCGTTCATAGTCGGCCTGCATCACCTGTTGCGGGGTGCGTCCGGCGATCACGGCCAGTTCGCGGGTGCGGGCCTGCACCTGCTCGCGGGTCACCGGGTCGAGGCGGGTGGAACAGTCGGTCAGGACGTTCCGGTTGAGAGGATTCTTTTTCATGAGCCTGGGTGCATGGACGCCGCGCCGCCGGGGGCCGGGCTGCGGTTTCAGACTCCGGCCTTCACGACGTCGTCCTCCGCCGTCTGCCGGATGGCGGCCTGGGTGAGGCTCACGCAGACCCGGGAGTCCTCATCACTGATGCGCTCGACTACGGTCGCCGGAACCAGGACATCCTTGCCCGCATACCAGTGGCCCGTTTCGACGACGAGGTCGCGAACCGTCCAGCTCTTTTCGTCGATCATAAAACCGCTGACCGCACCGATATCCCCCTCGGCGGCGTGGATGGCGTAACCTGCGACCGCCTTGGTGCTGCGCAGATGTTTGTCGTCCCGGGGATGGTGGTGCTGCGCCGCAATCTGGTCTTTCGATGGCGGCATCATCATGGGATAGCCGGCCAGACCCCGCATCGTCCCGCCGTTCCAGTAAGCCGGCCAGCCGTAGTATTGGTAATAGTCGATTTCATATTGCCGGGAGACCGGCTTGTGCTGCTCGATCAGGGGGCTGCCTTCGATCTGCTGGCGCGTGAGTTTGATCGCGAAGGTTTTCTTGTTCCGGTCCACCCGGCCGAAAGCATGGGGGGAGAGCAGCACCTGGCGTCCGCTCAGCCATGACCCGGTGTCAGCGACCAGATAACGAATCACCCAGGTTTTGTCGTCGAAGTAGAAATCCTTCACCTGGCCGATGGCGCCGTCCGTTGCCATCAGCTTGTGGCCGTAGAGTTCTTTGGTGTTTTGTAACATGGATTGATGTCCGAAAGGGAAAAAACTCCGTGGGGCTCGGGCTCGAAAGATAGGCCGAAAGGACCGCCGGCCCAATGGGGTGTTACCCTAAGCCGGACCAATTCAGTCGGAATTCTCCGCGGATTTCGCCGATCGACGCGGATAAGGGCTGTGGCAACGAAATCCAACTCCGCCCCAACGCACCATTCGTGTGCGCCGCATTACGTCTTGGAAACGGGGTCTCTCTCCGAAAATCCGTGTTCATCCGCGTAATCCGCGGATGGCTGCTGCATGAGTCCGTATCGGGAAAAATTCAGTTGCCCGCCAATCACGCGGATGAACGCGAATAGAATTCCCGGAAATCCCCGTCCACTGGGTGGTGGATTTGACCAAGCAGTCCCATTTTCTCCTGTTTCTCCTCTGTAATCCGCGTGAATTCGCGTTATTCGCGGGAAATCATCTGCATGGATCCGGATTAATTTATATGCTCCAGCGGTGACTCCGTCGCGTCGGGGTGGGCGGGGTGACCTCACCCCGCGAGGCATGGGTTGCGAAAACTGTGACCCGCCGGGTGAGGGCTTCCGGCCCACATCAAGGGATCAATTTCCCAGGCGAGCTGGATTCTCCCAACGGAGTGGCGCTGGTCCACCCCGTCCGCCGCCGGGCAATGGGTTGAACACTCCATTGTTACCTTGGCGGCCGCCGCGGATAGTAGGCCGTGCCGACCCATTTCCCGCAAGAATCGCCAACCAGGCGGATGGTGGGCGGACCTGCCGCCGCGGTGTCCTGCGTGCTGGCGATCAACGGCGGCTCGTCGAGCATCCGGTTTGCCATGTATGAGGCCGGCCCAGCGCCGCGGCGGCGGCTCGCGGGCAAGATCGATCGCATCGGCGCGCGCGGCACGAATCTGACCGTCACGTGGCCGGCGGCCAAATGGCCGGAAACGCACCGCTTCACCGCCGCCGATCATCGCACGGCGGCCGGGTTTTTGCTGGACTGGCTGGAACAGCAGCCGGTCTTCGCCGCGGTCCAGGCGGCGGGCCACCGCGTGGTGCACGGCATGCAGCACACCGAGCCGGAGCGGATCACGGCCAAACTGCTCGCGGAACTGCACCGCATCACGCCTTATGACCCCGATCATCTGCCCCGGGAGATCGAGTTGATCGAGGCGATGCGCAAGCGGCATCCGCGGCTGCCGCAGGTGGCGTGCTTCGACACGGCCTTTCACCGCACGATGCCGCGCGTGGCGAAACTGCTGGCGATTCCACGACGCTACCAGGCGAAGGGCGTCGAGCGCTACGGCTTCCACGGGCTGTCCTACGCCTACCTGATGGAGGAACTCCGCCGGCTCGATCCGGCGGCGGCGCAGGGCCGCGTCATCCTCGCGCATCTCGGCAACGGTGCGAGCCTGGCCGCGGTGCATCATGGCAAGAGCCTCGACACCAGCATGGGCTTCACCCCGGCGGCCGGTCTGGTCATGAGCACCCGTTCCGGCGACCTGGATCCGGGACTGCTCTCGTTCCTCGCCCGGAGCGAGCAGATGACCCCGGCGCGGTTCGAGCGGATGGTGAACCACGAATCCGGACTGCGGGGCGTGTCGGGGACCAGTTCCGATGTGCGCGACCTGCTGGGGCGCGAAGCCCGCGACCGGCGGGCGGCCGACGCCCTCGCCTTGTTCTGTTATCAGGCGAAAAAGTGGATCGGCGCCTACGCGGCCGCCCTGGGCGGCCTGGATACGCTCGTGTTCGCCGGCGGCATCGGCGAGAACGCACCCCTCATCCGCGCGCGCATCTGCGCCGGGCTGGCCTTTCTCGGCGCGAAGGTCGACCGGCGGCGCAACGCGCAGAACGCGGCGGTCATCTCAACCGGCGCAAGCCGGACCACGGTCCGGGTCATTCATACCGATGAGGAGCTGATGATCGCGCGATCTGTTCTCCGGGCATGCCCCTCAATTGCGATCCACTCAACCAACAAACGGAGCGTCGTCCCGGCCGGGACCGCAATCCGGGAAATCAATCAATCATCATGAAAGCCACCCAAGCGCTGCACAACCTCGGCCAGAGCCTCTGGCTCGACAACATCACGCGCGACTTGCTGAACCACGGCACGCTCCAGCGCTACATCGACGAGCTGTCGGTGACGGGTCTGACCTCCAATCCGACCATCTTCGACCATGCCATCAAACACAGCGCGGCTTATGACCCGGGCATCCGCGCGGAATTAGGGAAGGGCCGGAGCGGGGAAAACCTCTTTTTCAACCTGGCCCTGGACGATCTTTCCCGGGCGGCCGACTTGTTCCGGCCGGTGCACGAGCGCACGGATGGGGTGGACGGCTGGGTTTCCCTGGAGGTGTCCCCCTTGCTCGCCCAGGACACGGCCGGCACCATCGCCGCCGCCAAGGACCTGTCCGCGCGGGCCGGGCGGCCGAACCTGTTCATCAAGATTCCGGGCACGAAGGAGGGCCTGCCCGCCATCGAGGAGGCGATCTTTGCCGGTGTGCCGGTCAACGTGACCCTGCTCTTCTCCGCCGAGCAATACGGGGCCGCGGCCGACGCCTACCTGCGCGGCATCGAACGGCGCCTGGCCGCCGGCCTCAATCCCCGGGTCGGTTCCGTGGCCTCGATCTTTGTCAGCCGGTGGGATGTCGCCCTCCACGACCGGGTCCCGCCGGCGCTGAACAACCTGCTCGGCATCGCCATGGCGGGTCGCATCTACCGGGCTTACACCACTCTGCTGAGCAGGCCGCGGTGGCTGCGGGCCTACAACGCCGGGGCCCGGCCGCAGCGTCTGCTTTGGGCCAGCACGGGCACCAAGGATCCCAAGGCGCCCGACACCCTCTATGTCGGGGCGCTGGCGGCTCCATTCACGGTGAACACGATGCCGGAGGCCACCTTGCAGGCCTGGGCCGATCACGGGAAAATCGGAGCGACGCTGGCGGCCGATGGCGGCGACTGCGAAAAGGTGCTGGCCCGGTTCGACGAACCCGGGGTGGTCCTGGGCGAGCTGGCCGCGCGCCTGCAGGACGAAGGGGCCAAATCGTTCGTGAAGTCCTGGAACGACCTGCTGGCGGTGATCGCAACCAAGAGTCACGCGCTCCGCCCGGCCTCCTGACCTGGGCGTGACCGCGACGCAAGCCATCACCTTCATGACCATCCCACTCAAACCACCCACCCGCCGGCCGGCCTGGCAGGCGCTGGCGGCCCATTGCCAAACGCTGCGGAAGCGGCACCTGCGGGAACTTTTCGCCGATGACCCCAAGCGCGGCGAGCGTCTGACCGCCGGGGCGGCCGGGCTCTATCTGGACTATTCGAAGAACCGCATCACCGACCAGACCCTGAAACTGCTGGTGCGCCTGGCCCGGGAATCCGGGTTGAGCGGGAGGATGGCAGCCATGTTCGAAGGCGAGAAAATCAACGTCACGGAAAACCGCGCGGTCCTGCACGTGGCGCTGCGCGCGCCGAAGGGTGCGTCCATGGTGGTGGATGGGAAAAATGTCGTCCCCGGGGTCCACGCCGTGCTTGATCAGATGGCCTTGTTTTCCCGCCGCGTCCGCCGCGGGGCCTGGAAGGGCCATACCGGCAAACGCATCCGCAACGTCATCAACATCGGCATCGGCGGCTCCGACCTCGGTCCCGTGATGGCCTACGAGGCGCTCAAACATTACAGCCAGCGCAGCCTGACCTTCCGTTTTGTTTCGAACGTGGATGGCACCGATTTGGTGGAGGCCACCCGCGACCTCGACCCGGCGGAGACACTCTTCATCATCTCGTCGAAGACCTTCACCACGCTGGAGACCATGACAAACGCGCACAGCGCGCGCGCGTGGCTGCTCCGTGGACTCGGCGGCGACGCCGGGGCCGTGGCGAAACATTTCGCGGCGGTGTCCACGAATGCCGGGAAAGTTGCCGCCTTTGGCATCGATCCGGCCAACCGGTTCGGCTTTTGGGACTGGGTCGGCGGACGCTACTCGATGGATTCGGCCATCGGCCTGTCGACGATGCTGGCGGTGGGACCGGACCATTTCCGGGCGATGCTCCGGGGCTTCCGTCAGATGGACGAGCATTTCCGCCACACGCCGTTCGAGAGAAACCTGCCCGTGCTCATGGGACTGCTCGCGGTCTGGAACAATGATTTTCTCGGCGCGCCCACGGTGGCGGTGCTGCCCTACGAGCAATACCTGAAGCGCTTCCCCGCCTACCTGCAGCAACTGACGATGGAGAGCAACGGCAAGCACGTCACGCTCGGCGGGAAAAGGGTGAAGCACCAGACCGGGCCGGTCTACTGGGGCGAACCGGGCACCAACGGCCAGCATTCGTTCTATCAGCTGATCCATCAGGGCACGCGGCTGGTTCCCTGCGACTTCATCGCGTTCGGCCGGCCGCTCACCCCCTTGGGCCGCCACCATGACATCCTGCTGGCCAATGTCTTTGCCCAGGCCGAGGCCCTTGCGTTCGGCAAGACCGCCGCGGAGGTCAAAGCCGAGGGCGTGCCGGCCTGGCTCGTGCCGCACCGGGTGTTTGAGGGCAACCGTCCGTCCAACGTCATCCTGGCCAAACGTCTCACCCCGGAGGTCCTCGGCCAGTTGGTGGCGCTCTATGAGCACAGCGTATTCACGCAGGGCGTGATCTGGAACATCGACTCGTTCGACCAGTGGGGCGTCGAACTCGGCAAGGTGCTCGCGCAGCGCATCGTGCCTGAGCTTGAGCGCAAGACCATGCCGCGGCTCAAACACGACAGTTCGACCAACCGCCTGATCCGCCGCTATCGCGGATTAAGGCACGGGGGAAAATGAACCAACCGCTCCCATTTTTGTCGCCTCACCGGTCTTCCCCGGCGCCGTTCGGCCGGTCCATTCCGGACCGGTTCACCGCCCCGGCCTTCCCGCAGCGTTTGCCTCCGCCTCTATGAACTCCCCCATCGTTGGTCTCAGGATATCGTGTGTGATCTTTGGGCTGGTCTGCCTGGCTCATCTTGCCCGGGTGGCCGCCCGGATTGAGATTGTCATCGGTTTCCACCGGTTGGGTTACACGGTCAGCTGGATTTGCATCATCCTGTTCGGCGGGCTGGCCATCTGGCTTTCCCGGCTGGCCGGCCCTTGGTCCGGCCAATCCAAGGCGCCGGAGGCGGGGAATCGCAGTTAGAGTAGGTGTTGTCCCCATAGCGATGCCGACCGGTATGGTTCATCCTGTCATCGGTCAAACGCCCGTGAGGGGCACAACGGAAACTATCAACGCATTCATTCTCATGTTATATCGAGCCAAGACCCTGCAGGGGTATAAACTGAACAGCCGCGACGGAGAAATCGGCCAGGTCAAGGAATTCTATTTCGACGACCAACGCTGGACCATCCGCTACCTGGTCGCCGACACCGGACACTGGTTGACGGGCCGGCAGGTGCTGCTTTCCCCGTATGCCCTCGGGGCCGTCGATCACCTGGCGAAGGACGTCGCCGTGGATCTGACCAAAAAGCAAATCGAGGACAGCCCGTCGCTGGACAGCGACAAACCCGTCTCCCGCCAGTTCGAGACCACCTACTATGGTTATTACGGCATGCCGATGTATTGGGGCGGCATCTACAACTGGGGCGAGTATCCCTATCCACAGCGCGACCGTTCAAAGTGGAGCGAACGGGCCAGCACCGGCAAGAAGTGGGATTACACCTTGCGCAGCACGCGCGATGTGACCGGCCATCACATTCAGGCCACGGACGGCGCGATCGGCCACGTGGAGGATTTTATCATCGATCCCGAGACCTGGGCCATCCGCTATCTGGTCGTGGACACGCGGAACTGGTGGCCGGGGAAGAAGGTTCTGGTTTCACCGCAATGGATCGAGCGCGTGAGCTGGAGCGAGTCGAAGGTCTTCGTCAATCTCTCCCGGGAGGCAATCAAGCAGTCACCGGGCTTTCTGGACGACTCGGTTTTGGACCGGGACTACGAGACGGTGCTGCACCATCACTACAATCGCCCGGGTTACTGGGTCGATGAACTGGTCGCCAAGTAGCCTGCCCCGGGCTGGCGGCACCGGCCGCGTCCGGAGGGTCGGGCCCCATTTCAAGGGGACGGCCCGGGCGCAGCAGGAGCCGCCGTCCTGGCCGTGAAAACATTCTGTCATCAAAGGACGCTTCCGCGCACCGGCGGCGGATCATCCGCCCGGGGGCCTGCCGGCGCGCATCCCGGGCCCGGCCACCATGAAAGATCCCGTCTACAAACTCATCGAACTCACCGGCACCTCGACCATGTCCATTGAGGACGCCGTGACCAACGCGGTCCACCGCGCGCACCGGACCGTCAAGCACGGGAACTGGTTCGAGGTGGTCGAAACCCGCGGCAACATCACCAAGGGGAAAATCCGTCACTGGCAGGTGACCATCAAGGTCGGTTGCAACCTGGAAAACTGAGACCGGACGAAGACCACGCATGAAAACCAACACCCTCACGCCGGAACTGCTGCACGGGATGAATGCCTACTGGCGCGCCGCGAACTACCTCTCGGTCGGCCAGATTTATCTCTACGACAATCCGCTGCTCAAACGTCCGCTGAAACTCTCGGACGTGAAGCCGCTGGTGGTCGGACACTGGGGCACCACCCCGGGCCAGAATTTCATCTACGTGCACCTGAACCGGGTCATCAAGAAGTATGACCTGGACATGTTCTACATCGCCGGTCCCGGCCACGGCGGCCCGGCGATCGTGGGCAATGTTTACCTCGAGGGCACCTGGAGCGAGGTTTATCCGAACGTCACGCAGGACGAGGCCGGGCTGAAAAAGCTCTTCAAGCAGTTTTCGTTTCCCGGCGGGATTTCCAGCCACGTGGCGCCGACCACGCCGGGTTCGATCCATGAGGGCGGCGAGCTCGGGTATTCGCTGAGCCATGCCTTCGGCGCCGCCTTTGACAATCCCGGCCTGATCGTCGCCTGCGTCGTCGGCGACGGCGAGGCTGAGACCGGCCCGCTGGCGACCGCCTGGCAGTCCAACAAACTGCTCGATCCGATCACCGACGGGGCCGTCCTGCCGATCCTCCATCTCAACGGCTACAAGATCAGCAACCCGACCGTGCTGGCCCGCATTGAACCGGAGGAACTGGAGCACTTCTTCCGGGGCTGCGGCTGGACCCCGATTTTCGTCGAGGGCGACGAACCCGCGCTGATGCACGAGGCGATGGCCGCGGCGCTCGATGCCGCGGTCGAGGAGATCAGGCGGGTGCAAAAGGATGCCCGCGAATTTGGCAACTTCACGCGGCCGCGCTGGCCGATGATCGTCCTCAAGTCACCCAAGGGTTGGACGGGTCCCAAGGTCGTCGACGGATTGCAGATTGAGGGAACCTTCCGGGCGCACCAGGTGCCGCTGCTGGTGGATGCCGGCCATCCCGAACATCTCCCGCTGCTCGAAAGCTGGATGAGAAGCTACCGGGCCGAGGAGCTGTTCGATGAGACCGGGCGGCTCCGGCCCGAACTGGCCGAACTCGCGCCCAAGGGCGACCGGCGCATGGGCTCCAATCCGCACGCCAACGGCGGTGGTCTCCTGCGCGACCTGCGCATGCCCGACTTCCATGATCATGCCGTCCAGGTCCCGGCCCCGGGCGCCGTGGATGGCCAGGATACGCTCGTGCTCGGCAGGTTCCTGCGCGACGTGGCGAAGTTGAACCAGGATCACCGCAATTTCCGCGTCTTCGGTCCCGACGAAACGCTCTCGAATCTTTTGGGCGCGGTGTTTGAGGTCACCAACCGCCAGTGGGACGCCCGCGAAGTGAAAAATGACGAGTTCCTCGCGCCCTCCGGACGCGTCCTGGACTCGATGCTGAGCGAGCACCAGTGCGAGGGCTGGCTGGAGGGCTACCTGCTGACCGGCCGGCACGGTCTGTTCAACAGCTACGAAGCCTTCATCCGCATCGTCGACTCGATGTTCAGCCAGCATGCCAAGTGGCTGAAAGTGTGCCTGGAGCTGCCCTGGCGCCGGAAGATCTCGTCGCTGAACTACCTTCTGGCCTCCCACGTCTGGCAGCAGGACCACAACGGCTTCACCCATCAGGATCCCGGCTTCCTCGATCATGTCATCAACAAGAAGGCCGACATCGTGCGCGTTTACCTGCCGCCCGACGCCAACTGCCTGCTCTCGGTCTTCGATCATTGCCTGCGCAGCCGGAACTACGTCAACGTGGTGGTGGCGGGAAAGCACGCACTGCCCCAGTGGCTGACGATGGATGCAGCCGTCGTCCATTGCACCGAGGGCATCGGCATCTGGCAGTGGGCCAGCAACGACCAGGGCTCGGAGCCGGATGTCGTGATGGCCTGCTGCGGCGACACGCCCACGCTGGAGATTCTGGCGGCCGTTTCCATCCTGCGGGAGCACCTGCCTGCGTTGAAAATCCGGGTGGTCAACGTCGTCGACCTGATGAAACTGCAGCCCGCCACCGAACATCCGCACGGGCTGAGCGAAACCGACTACGATTCGCTTTTTACCCGGGACAAGCACATCATCTTTGGCTTCCACGGCTACCCGTGGCTGGTGCACCGGCTGACCTACCACCGGACCAACCGGAATCTCCACGTCCGGGGCTACAAGGAGGAAGGCACGATCACGACGGCCTTTGACATGCGGGTGCAGAACGACCTCGACCGCTTCCACCTGGTGCAGGACGTGGTCGACCGCCTGCCGCACCTGGGCTCCAAGGGGGCCTACCTGAAGCAAATGGTGCAGGACAAGCTCATCGAGCATAAGCATTACATCGACGAGCACGGCGAGGACATGCCGGAAATCCGGAACTGGAAATGGGGCCGGTTTGTCGCCGGGGATGAAGAGCCGCCGGCGGCCAAGACGCGCCAGCCCGGGCCGAATCGCAGCAAAGGAGTCCGGCATGCCCCTGCAACTCATTGAGCAAAACGGCGGCCAGATCCTCGCCGTGACGGTCACGGGGAAACTGACCCGGGCGGACTACGTGCCCTTGGTGGCGGCGTTCGCAAGGCTGGTCGCGCAGCACGGAAAGCTGCGCCTGTTGGTGGACCTGGCCGGGTTTCACGGCTGGGAGGCCGGAGCCGCCTGGACGGACTTCAAGCTCGGCGCCAAACATTTCGCCGACATCGAGCGCCTCGCGATTGTCGGCGAAACGAAATGGCAGCACGTGATGGCCGAAATCTGCCGGCCCTTCACCTTGGCGGCCGTCCGCTATTTCGACCACACGGAGGCGGCGACGGCGCGGAACTGGCTGGAGGAAGCATGACGACTCCGGCTCCATCCCCGACCCGCGCGAACGCACCGGGTCAGGGGCGCCCACCCCCGGCCCCGGGCAGCGGCGGGGCTCCGGCAAATCCGGGCGCCATCATCGCGGTCCGCGGCAGTGTCGTGGATGTGAGGTTCGACGGGCCCTTGCCGCCGATCTACTCGCTGTTGCGCGCGGGTGAACAAGGGCGCATCGTCATCGAGGTGCTGGCCCAGCGCGATGCACGCCATGTGCGCGGGATTGCCCTGACGCCGACCCAGGGTCTCGCGCGCGGCATGGTGGTGCAGGACACGGGCGGCCCGTTGCGGGTGCCGGTGGGGCACGCGGTCCTCTCGCGGATGTTTGACGTGTTTGGCCACACCATCGACCGCGGAGCGGCTTTGCCCGACATGCCAAGGCGCTCCGTCCATCGCGCGCCCCCGCCGCTGGACCAGCGTTCCACCCAGTCCGACATATTTGAAACGGGCATCAAGGTCATCGATGTGCTCGTGCCGCTGGAGCGCGGCGGCAAGGCGGGCCTCTTCGGCGGCGCCGGGGTGGGGAAGACCGTGCTGCTCACGGAAATGATCCACAACATGATCGGGCACCAGAAGGGCGTGAGCATCTTCTGCGGGATCGGCGAACGCTGCCGCGAGGGCGAGGAGCTTTATCATGGCATGCAGGATGCCGGCGTGCTGCCGGACATGGTGATGGTTTTCGGCCAGATGAACGAGCCACCGGGCAGCCGCTTCCGCGTCGGCTTTACCGCGCTGACGATGGCCGAGTATTTCCGGGACGACGAGCACCGCGATGTGCTGCTCCTGATCGACAATATCTTCCGCTTCATCCAGGCCGGCATGGAGGTGTCCGGTTTGATGGGCCAGATGCCGTCGCGGCTGGGCTATCAGCCCACGATGGGCACCGAGCTGTCGAGCCTGGAGGAACGGATCGCGAACACGGACACGGGCGCGATCACCTCGATCCAGGCGGTGTATGTGCCGGCGGACGATTTCACCGATCCGGCGGCGGTGCACGCGTTCTCGCATCTCTCCGCGTCGATCGTGCTCTCGCGCAAGCGCGCGAGCGAAGGGCTGTTCCCGGCGATCGATCCGCTCCAATCGAGTTCCAAGATGGCCACGCCGGGCATTGTCGGCGAACGCCATTACGCCCTCGCGCAGGAAATCCGCAGCACGCTCGCGCAATACGCCGACCTCAAGGACATCATCGCCATGCTCGGCCTCGAGCAGCTTTCGCCGGAGGACCGGAAGGTGGTCGGCCGGGCGCGCCGGCTCGAACGTTTTCTCACCCAGCCCTTCTTCACGACCGAACAGTATACCGGCCTGAAGGGGAAGCTCGTCAGCCTCAAAGACTCACTCGACGGCTGTGAGCGGATCCTGCGCGACGAGTTCAAGGATTTTCCCGAAAGCGCCCTCTACATGATCGGAGCGATCAGCGAGGCGAAAAAGCCGGTCCCTCCCGCGGCGCCGGCCAAACCCGAAGCCAGGCCCGCCGCGAAAGCCGGCCCGCCGCCGGCGAACCCGGCCAAGCCAGACGGCAAGGCCGAGGCCCCGGCGGAGCCGAAACCGAAGGCCGACGCGGTCGCCATGCCCGCCGCCAAGCCCGCCGCGAAGCCGGTGGCCGCAACCACGCCCGCGCCGTCGCCGCCACCCGCGGCAAAACCTCAACCGGAGGCTGAAACCGCCGCCGCCAAGCATGACGCTTAAAGTCCTGCTCCCCTTTCAGATCTTCGCCAACAAGACCGGGGTCTCGCGCATCGTCGCGGAGACGCACGAGGGCTCGTTTGGACTTCTGCCCCACCGGCTCGACTGTGTGGCGGCGCTCGCGCCGGGCATCCTGACCTATGAAACCGAGGCGGACGGCGAGGTCTTCGTGGCCGTGGACGAAGGGGTGCTGGTCAAGGCCGGCCCGGACGTGCTGGTATCCGTGCGCCGCGCGCTCGGCGGGAAAGACCTCGGCCAGCTGCGCGAAGCCGTAACGAAGGAATTTCTGACATTGGACGAGCACGAGCAGAGCGTGCGCCTGGTCATGGCAAAACTGGAGACGGGATTCCTGCGCCGGTTCGCAACCTTTGAACATGAGTGACGAGCCTGATAAATCTCCGGACGGCCCGTCGACCCTCGCCGCGCAGATTGGCGCGAAGGCGGCACGCAAGCTCAAGGCGCGCCGTTCCACGCAGGGTGTCTGGTTCGGTCTCGGCATGATGGGACTGGTCGGCTGGTCGGTGGTCGTGCCGACGCTGCTCGGCGCGGCCCTGGGCGCCTGGTTGGACAAGAATCATCCCGGCAAACACCCCTGGACGCTCGCGCTCATGGTGGTCGGCCTGGCGATTGGCTGCGTGAACGCGTGGTATTGGGTGGCCCAACAGGACAAGGCCATGCAGGAAGAACCGGAGGATGCCGATGAATGAAGCGCTGACAGTGATGCTGGCCGGGCTGGCGGGTGCGGCCCTCGGCGCGATTTTCTTCGGCGGGCTGTGGTGGACCGTGCGCCGCGGCGTTTCGTCCCGCCATCCGGCGCTCTGGTTTCTTGGCAGTGGATTGGTGCGCATGAGCGTGGTCGTGGCGGGATTTTATGTTGTCGGCGGCGGACAGTGGCAAAGGCTCGCCGGCGCGCTCGTCGGATTCATGGTCGTACGGTTCGTCGTGCTGGGGCTGACGCGGCCGGCGCGGGACACGCAACCGCCGCCGCAGGAGGAGGCCCGCCATGCGCCTTAGTACCGACCAGTTGATCTTCTGGCAGCACGGCTGGATCAAGCTCAACGGCACGATCGTGTTTACGTGGGGCCTCATGCTGGTCCTGGTCGTCGGTTCGATCCTGATCACCCGCCGGCTTTCCACGGAGCTGAAGCGCACGCGCTGGCAGAATCTGCTGGAGATGATCGTCACCGCGATGGAAAAACAGATCGAGGAAGTGGGCCTGCCTCATCCGGAGAAATACCTCGGCTTCCTCGGCACGCTCTTCCTGTTCGTCGCGCTGGCCGCCCTGTGCACCGTGATTCCCGGCTACGAGCCGCCGACGGGCTCGCTGTCCACCACGGCGGCGCTCGCCCTCTGTGTGTTTGTGGCCGTGCCGCTGTTCGGCATCGCGGAGCAGGGTCTCGGCGGTTACCTCAGGACCTACGTGCAGCCGACCGTGATCATGCTGCCGTTCAACCTCATCAGCGAGCTCTCGCGCACGCTGGCCCTGGCCGTCCGCCTGTTCGGCAACATGATGAGCGGGGCGATGATCATCGCCATCCTGCTGACCATCACGCCCTACATATTTCCGCTGATCATGACCGTGCTCGGCCTGCTCACCGGCATGGTGCAAGCCTACATCTTCAGCATCTTGGCCGCGGTCTACATCGCCGCCGCCACCCGCACGCGCAAACCCAAGCCCAAACCCGGGCCGGCACCCGCCACTTAGAGCCAACGTCAACCAACGAAGGAAATCCCATGGATAGCATCACTGTCATCGCCGTCGCTTCAATCGCCACGGCCGGTTTCACCACCGGCCTGGGCTGCATGATGCCGGCCCTCGGCGAGGGCCGGGCGGTCGCCACCGCGCTCACCGCGCTGGCCCAGCAGCCGGACGCCTCCGCCACCATCACCCGCACGCTGTTCGTCGGTCTCGCGATGATCGAGTCGACCGCGATCTACTGCTTCGTCGTCTCGATGATCCTGATCTTTGCCAATCCGTTCTGGAATCACATCATCGCCGGCGCGGCGTCGGCGGCGGGGAAGTAAGCCATGCTCATCGACTGGTTCACCGTCGGCGCCCAGGCGCTCAATTTCCTCATCCTGGTGTGGCTGATGAAGCATTTCCTCTATCAGCCCATCCTGCACGCCATCGACACCCGGGAGAAGAAGATTGCCGCGGAACTCGCCGACGCTGACGCCAAGCGGGCCGAGGCCAAGAAGGACCGGGACGAGTTCCAGCACAAGAACGAGGTGTTCGACCAGCAGCGCGCCGCGCTCCTCGCCAAGGCAACGGCTGAGGCGAACACCGAGCGCCAGCGGCTGCTCGACGAGGCCCGCCAGGCCGCCGACGCCCTGAGTGCCAAGCGCCAGGAGTCGCTGCGCCGCGACGCCAAAAACCTGAACCAGGCCCTCGCCCGCCGGACGCAGGACGAGGTGTTTGCCATCGCGCGCAAGGCCCTGACGGATCTCGCCACGACCAGCCTGGAGGAGCGTATCGGCGCAGTGTTCACCCGCCGCCTTCGGGAGCTGGACGGCAACGCGAAGGGGGCGTTGGGGAGCGCCCTGAAGAATGCGAAGGAGCCGGCGGTGGTCCGCAGCGCGTTCGACCTCCCGGCCGACCAGCGCGCCACGATCCAAAATGCGGTCAATGAAACCTTCTCGGCCGATATTCACCTTCGGTTTGAGACCACGCCGGACCTGGTGGGCGGAATCGAACTCACCGCGAACGGACAAAAGGTCGCGTGGAGCATCGCGGATTACCTCACGTCGCTGGAAAAGGGCGTCAGCGAGCTGTTGCAACAACAGGACAAGCCGGAGCCCAAGCCCGCGCCCAAACCCGAAACGGAGGCGAAGGCCAAACCAGCGCCGGATGCTGCGCCCAAAACCGCGGCGAAGCCCGAAGCCGAGGCCAAAACTCCGTCGAAACCTGACGCCAAGATTGAGCCGGATGCAAAAACCATCGCCCCCGCCGCGGCCGCCCCGGAGGTCAAGGCCGATCCCGCCAAACCTAAGGCCGAGACTGCGCCCGCGCCCGCGCCCAAACCCGAAACGGAGGCGAAGGCCAAACCAGCGCCGGATGCTGCACCCAAAACCGCGGCGAAGCCCGAAGCCCAGTCGAAACCTGCGGCCAAGGCTGAGCCGGATGCAAAACCGGCCGAACCCGCCAAGGCTTCTCCGGAGGTCAAGGCCGAGGCCCCCAAGCCGAAGACCGCACCCACGCCCGCTCCGGCACCGGCACCGGCGGCCAAGGCTGAGTCAGCCACAGTAGTCAAAGGTTCACCGGCACCTGCGCCCCAGCCAGCGCCCAAGCCTGCATCGGAGCCCGCCCCCGCGACCACGGCCAAACCCGAGGCCGCCCCTGTCGGATCATGAGCGCGACACCCGAGACCCTGCAAAACGTCTTTGACCGCGCGTTTGCCGACATCGGCGCAACCCGCGATCATTTCACGCCGCGGCTGGCCCCGCGCGAAGTGGGCACGATTATCAGCGTTTCCACGGGCATCGCCCGCGTCTCGGGCCTGCCCAGTGTGGGGTCGGAGGAATTGCTCCGGTTTCCCGGCGAGGTCTTCGGCATCGCGTTCAACGTGGACGAGGACGAAATCGGCGTCGTGTTGCTCGGCGAGTATTCGCATCTGCACGCGGGCCATGAAGTCGAGCGCACCGGTCGCGTCATGGACGTGGCGGTCGGCGACGCGCTGCTGGGCCGCGTGATCGATCCGCTCGGCCGGCCGCTGGACGGCGGCGGTCCGGTGGCGACGAACCAGCGCCTGCCCGTCGAACGCCCCGCGGCGGCCATCATGGACCGCGCGCCCGTGACCGTGCCCCTCCAGACCGGCCTCAAGGTGGTCGATGCGCTGATTCCCATTGGGCGCGGCCAGCGCGAGCTGATCCTGGGTGACCGCCGGACGGGCAAGACGGCCATCGCCCTCGATGCCATCCTCAACCAGCGCGAGCGGAATGTCCTCTGCGTCTACTGCGCCATCTGCCAGCGCGCCTCCGCGGTCGCAAAAGTCGTGGCGAGCCTCCGGGAAAAGGGCGCGCTGGATTACACCGTGGTCGTCGTCGCCGAGGGCAACGAGGCGCCGGGCCTGGCCTACGTGGCGCCCTATGCCGCGACCAGCATCGCGGAGCATTTCATGGAAGCGGGCCGCGACGTGCTGATCGTCTATGACGACCTCACGCACCATGCCCGGGCGTACCGGGAACTTTCGCTCCTGCTCCGCCGGCCCCCGGGCCGCGAGGCGTTCCCCGGCGACATCTTCTACATCCACTCGCGGATGCTCGAGCGCGCCACGCATCTGGGCAAGGCGCGCGGGGGCGGCTCGCTCACCGCGCTCCCGATCATCGAGACGGAAGCGCAGAACATTTCCGCCTACATCCCGACCAATCTCATCTCGATCACGGACGGGCAGATCTACCTTTCACCGTCGCTTTTCGAGCTGGGTGTGATGCCCGCGGTCGATGTCGGCAAGTCCGTGTCCCGTGTCGGCGGCAAGGCGCAGCGCGCCGCCTATCGCGCGGTGGCGGGCGATCTCAAGCTCGCCTATGCCCAGTTCGAGGAGCTCGAAACCTTCGCCCGCTTCGGCGCCCGCCTCGACGAGGACACGCGCAAGATCATCGGCCACGGCCGCCGCATCCGCGCCTGCCTCAAGCAGCCGGAATTCTCCCCGGTTTCCGTGCCCGCGCAGATCGCCATCCTGCTGGCGCTGACGGCCAGACTCTTCGACGCGGTGCCCTTGGAAAAAATGTTGGACGCCGAGCATGCGGTGCATGCGGCGGCCGCGAATATTCCGCCCGAAGTTTGCGCGCGGTTCGAGACCGCCGACAAATTGAGCGACGCGGATCGCGCCGCCGTCATCGCGCTCGCCCGCGCGGCGCTCGCGCCGTTCCAGCCCAAGCCCGCGGCCAAGGCCGGACCCGACCTGCAGAACGCGCAAGCGGCCGTACCCGCGGCGAAGCCCGGCGACCCGGCGGAACCCAAGCCGGACAAACCCAAGCCGGAGATCACGCCGGCAGCCGGGCCAAAGGCCGGGGCCAAACCCGGCACCGGTCCCCGGCCCCCGTCCGCCGCCGAAGCGAAACCCGCGGCCACGGACGCCCCGCCGGCAAAGTCCGCGCCCGCCGCGCCGGAACCCGGGGAAAATGCTTGAACCATCTTATGCAGATTCAAATCAACACCGATCATAACCTCGAAGGGCGCGAGGCCCTGTCCGCCCATATCCGCACCGTCGTGGAGCACGCCCTGAATCATGAGAGCGCCCGCATCACCCGGGTGGAGGTCCATCTTGCCGACGAGAATGGCCCCAAGGGCGGCCTCAAGAACATCCGCTGCGCCATGGAGGCACGGCTGGAACACCTTCAGCCGGTGGCCGTCACGTTCGAGGCGGCGACCGTGCACCAGGCGGTCGAGGGCGCGGCGGACAAGCTCGCCCGACTGGTTGCGCACACCCTCGGCCGGCTGCGGGACGAACGAAAACACCGGACGGATCCGCCGCCGGTTGAACCGGAAGTGCCCGTCCAATCATGAGCGACACCACCGCCAGTCTGAGCCGGAAGATCACCAGCGCGGGTGATCTCCAATCCGTCGTCCGCACGATGAAGGCCCTCGCGGCGTCGAGCATCGGCCAATACGAGAAATCGGTGAGCGCGCTGGGTGACTATTACCGGACCGTGGAGCTGGGCCTGAGCCTTTGTTTCCGGAAAAGCACGCTGTCCGCGCGCACCCCCACCGCGAAACGAGCCGCCGACGAGGCATCGGTCGGCGCGGTGGTGTTTGGCTCCGACCAGGGACTGGTGGGACAGTTCAACGATGTGGTCGCCGACTTTGCGATCAAGACCCTTGCGACCCAGCCGGGCAAACCGCACGTCTGGGCCGTCGGCGAGCGCGTGCACGCGCGCCTGACGGATGCGGGCCTGGCGCCGCTGGGACTCTTCGCCGTGCCCGGTTCCGTCCAGGCCATCACGCCGCTCGTCGGGCAAATTCAAATCGAGAGCGAAGCGCACCGGGCCGCGGGCGAGTACGAGCGCCTCTACGTCTTCCACAACCGGCCGCAGTCCGGCGCGCTCTATGAGCCGGTCAGCCAGCGGTTGCTGCCGCTCGACGCCCCCTGGGCGGAAGGCCTGGCCAGGATCCCCTGGCCGGACAAGAACCTGCCCGAAATCGTCGGCGGGGACAGCACGACCCTGCGCGCGCTCATCCGCGAATATCTTTTCATTTCCCTCTTCCGGGCCTGCGCCGAATCGCTCGCGAGCGAGAACGCCAGCCGCCTGGCGGCGATGCAGCGCGCCGACAAGAACATCGACGACCTGCTGGAGGGTCTCCACGAAACCTTCCACCAACTGCGCCAAAGCGGCATCGACGAGGAACTGTTCGACGTGATCTCCGGCTACGAGGCGCTCGCGCACGACAAGCACGGCACGGTGGCCTGAACCTTCCGCGATGGACACGCCGGACGCCCGGGAGGCTAGACCATGACCAGCCTGAGACGCCTCTGGGGCAATCTGCGGGACAGCTTTTGGTTTGTGCCGGCGCTGATTGTGGCGGGCAGCCTCGTGCTCGCGGTGGCCTTGATTGACGCGGATTCCACGGGCAGCAAAACCTGGCTGGCCCGCTGGCCGCGCTTGTTCGGGGCCGGGGCGGCCGGCGCGCGCGGGATGCTGTCCACCATCGCCGGCTCGATGATGACGGTGGTCGGCGTGACGTTTTCGATGACCTTGGTGGCGCTGGCGCTCGCCTCGAGCCAATACACCTCGCGCATCCTGAGGAATTTCATGCGGGACCGGGTGACGCAGGTCGTGCTCGGGATCTTCGCGGGGATTTTCACCTATTGCCTGATCGTGCTGCGCACGATCCGCGGCGGCGAGGAGGGCGCCTTTGTGCCGAGCCTGGCGGTGACCGGCGGCGTCGTGCTGGCGATCGGCGGCATCGGTGCGCTCATTTTCTTCATTCATCACATCGCCTCCTCGATTCAGGCCTCGAGCATCGTCGCCTCGGTGGCGGACGAAACCCGGGAGGCCATCGACCGGCTTTTCCCGGGGGCCTTGGGACAGGATCCCGGGACGGCCGACGGGCCTCCGGCCGCGTCCGTCCGGCCCGAAGGGAACTGGCAGGCGGTTCCGGTCAAGGGTGTCGGTTACATCCAAAGCGTGGACAACGCGGCGCTCCTGCGCCTGGCCCGGGAGCTCCCGTCCATCGTGCGGATGGAGCGCGGCATCGGCGAGTTCGCGATCCCGGGCACCCCGCTCGCCTCGCTCGCGCTCGACGGTCCGCCGGACCAGGCGACGGTCGCCGCGCTGCAGGCCGCCTACAGCCTCCATCGCCATCGCACCGTGGAGCAGGACGCCGCCTTCGGCATCCGCCAGATTGTGGACATGGCGCTGCGCGCGCTCTCGCCCGGCATCAACGATACCACGACGGCCGTGATGTGCGTGGATCATCTGGCCGCGATTCTGGCGCAGCTGGCCAGCCGGGCCATTCCGGCCCCGCAACGCTACGAAAACGGGGAACTGCGGGTGATCGCAATCGGGCCGACCTTTGCCAGCCTGGCGGCAGAGGCGTTCGATCAGATCCGGGACAGCGGCTCAGGCAATGTCGCCATCCTGCTCCGGATGCTGGATGCGGTGGAAATCATTGGCAGTTTGACCGGCAACCCGGGCCGGCGCCGGGTGCTCCGCGAGCACGCCCAATGGCTCGCCGAAGCGGGCGAACGCACGCTGGAATCACCCCGTGACCGGGTCCGGTTTGGGCACCGGCTCGCGCAGGTGCGCGCCGCGTTGGGCCGCAGTTTCTTCCCCAAAACCTAACCAGCCAGCACCGCCTTGATCATGAAAATCCATCCCAACTCCTTCCGCGTGCCAGCGGGAATGCAAGTCGACCTCAAGCGGTGGCCGACCAGCATCAAGCCGGTTTACAAGTCGAAGAAACACTACAAGAAACACCTCGCCCAACAGGTCGAGGAGTTGAGCGCCCTGCAGCAGCTGCACTATGCCTCCAACCGCTATGCCGTGCTGCTGATCTTTCAGGCGATGGACGCCGCGGGCAAGGACGGGGCCATCCGGCACGTGATGTCGGGCGTCAATCCGCAGGGCTGCCAGGTGTTCAGCTTCAAGCACCCGACGGCCACCGAGCTGGATCATGATTTTCTCTGGCGGACCACCCGGGACCTGCCGGAACGCGGCCGCATCGGCATTTTCAACCGCTCCTATTATGAAGAAGTGCTGATCGCCCGGGTGCATCCGGAGATTTTGCGCGAAGAGCGGCTGCCGGATTCCCTGCTCAAGGAGCAATCAATCTGGCAGGAGCGCTACCGCTCCATTGGCGACCTGGAGGCGCATCTCCATCGGAACGGAACCCGGATCATCAAATTTTTCCTTCACCTGTCGAAGAACGAACAGCGCAAGCGCTTCCTCGCGCGCATCGACGACCCGGACAAGAATTGGAAATTCAGCCGGGGCGACATTGCCGAGCGAAAGTTTTGGGAGGATTACATGAAGGCCTATGCAGAGTGCCTGGGCGCGACGAGCACGCCCGAATCTCCGTGGCATGTGGTGCCGGCGGATGACAAGGAAAACGCCCGGCTGATCATCTCGGAGATCATCCTCGACGTATTCAGGGGACTGAAAATGTCCTATCCCAAGACGACCGCGAAACGCCGTCACGAACTCAAGGCGATCCGTTCGGAGCTGGCGAGGCAGAGTAAGGACGGGCAGAATAAGGCAGAGTAAGGACTCTGCCCCTCAAGCAAAGCACCCCGGTGCCCAGCGGTTGGCTGGCGCAGCGGCTGCAAATGGGCCAACCCGCATCCGCGAGCCAGTTCGTGCGCCGCTCCCTGCTGCAGGAGGCGAATCGCACAGCGACGGCAACGCTCTTGTCAAGAGTCAAGACCTGACGTCCTTACTCTGCCCTACATCGTGACGGTTTTGGTTTGGAGCTGAATTGACTCGCCTTGTTGCCATGCATCCGCACCCGCCTGGATCGCCGGCGAGACGATGACGGCGCGGCCCTTTCTCTTCTTCTCCGAGGAAACGCCGTACTCCGCGTCGCACGCTGCGATGAGCTGCGGATGGACCTGGCCGTCCGCGGTGAAGGCCATCATCAGCTGCGGAAGGCCGAGCGGCACTTTGTCCCCGCGATCCACCTGCCACGTGTACCAAGTCTTGCCGTAGGTGCCGACCAAACCTTCCATCACTTCCATTTCGGCAGCCGCGGGAATCCGAGGCGCGATCAGCTGTCCTGACTTAACCTCATAGACGTGGCTATGCCAAAGCTTCTTTTCATCGGGGGAAAGCTCCTCGAAAAGCCTGGCGCTGATGATATATTCGATGCCGACGAGTCGCGCATGCTTCTTGTCGGAGTCATAGATGACACACTGGCGAACATCACGGTTGACGTGGGAGCAATAGTGTTGGGCTATCACCTGACGGTTTATGTCGCCGCTGTAGAAGTGGAGGCCGCAGACATGCTCATCGATGGCCGACAGCGGTGATTCGCCTTGGAGGGGTCTGGCCCCCGCTTCCGATCCCACGGCCGACCCAGAGGGAGCCGGCGAACACTCCGGTGTGTCGTCAATTGCAGATGTCCGCCCCTTTGCCCCGGCCAAGCCGATGCCGGAAGCAACCGCCGCCGCCGCCAAGGACGCCGTCCTGAAGAAATCCCTGCGGGAGGAGGAAATTTTATTATCTTCGTTCGATGTTTTCAAAGGAAAGATCCCCGGTCCCTAAAATGTGGGCGCCACCGGCACACAAACAAACTCCGCAAACGTATTCGGGATGATTGCATTAGGCCAAGCGTGAGCATAGGGTGATGTCGTTCGGCGGCATAGTGGGTGAACACCCCAAGGGCACTCCCGCCTGATCAAGCGTGCACCGGTTGATCGGTTGAAAGCAATGGCAGCAGAGAATTGGACGGCGATCAGGGTCGAACTCCTTGCGGAGATCGAGGGCCACACGGAGTCAAAGGCCGCCGAGATTATTTTGCTGAAATAGTGCGCGCGCGTGAGCGCGAGGGGCGAACTGGGGGCGATTTCGCCCATATTCGCCCCCATTCGCCGGTGTTCGCGAAAGAATTTTCAACACGCGGTGACCAAAACAAAACTCCTCACAACCAAGGGATTGTGAGGAGTTAAATTGGGTGCAGGGGTTGGATTTGAACCAACGACCTTCAGGTTATGAGCCTAATTATTGTCTAGCAAAGTTTTAAGTCTCCTCTGACGGGACGGACAAGGACGGACTGGGACGGACTGGGACGGGGTCAGAATGGACAGCAAATGGACAGTTATTTGGCGCGCGATGAACATACGTATCTTTCGCATTTGATCGATTCTTGGCTTCGGGCACCTTGGGTATGCCGGTCATTTGCTCTGCGCGGTTGCTCTTCAAGCTGATATTCAATCCCCCTCAAAAACGTGAAATGTGCATTAAGAAAATGTTTTATCAGCGGCTTCGCATTCGTAGCGGTGATCGGTTCAATGTTCGCCGCGCCGGCGGACCAAGTGTCGCTGCCGGTTCCACGATCCGTAGTGATTCGTGCCCACGCCGTTTCCTATCTTTATGGGGTGAGCGCAGCGACCATCGAAGGCGGTGCCGAGCCAATACGCGAGGGCGATTTTGTGAAATGCGCCGGTGATTTCACATTAAAATGGCAGATCGAAGTGCAGGCGCCTGGCGATTACGAAATCAGGATGAACTGCGCCGCACCGGCAACGCCCGGAGGTCGGACCCTGGTGATTACAGCCGGCGAAGACCGAATCGAGGTGGCGCTGGGCGTGACCCACGGCTATTTTGGCAACCCGGAATTGAACTATGAGCGGGTGGTGCTGCCGTCGTTTTTGCACCTTTCGGCCAAGCCCGCTTCGTTGATGCTTGCGATGAAATCGCCCGACGCGAACGCGAAGCTGAGTTTCCGCTCGTTGGAACTGGTTCCGGCATCCGCGCGGATGGCGCTGGCGTCCGAGGAGGCCCGCGCGGTGGCGGCACGCGCGCAACCCGCGTGGCTCTCGCAAGCGGGATATGGAGTCATGTTTCACTGGACGTCCAAATCGGTGTCGTCCGATGGCGCGCACAAGCCCTATGCGCAGGCGGTGCAGGATTTCGACGTGCCGGCCTTTGCCGAGATGGTGAAGTCCATGGGTGCCGCTTACGTGATTTTCACGGTCGGCCACGCGGAGCCCTATTGTCCGGCACCGATCAAGGCTTGGGAGAAATACCACCCCGGCAAGACAACCTCGCGCGATCTTGTCATGGAAATAGCCGACCAACTTGCGGTCCGGGGCGTCAAACTCCTGTGCTATTTCCCGACCCATATCGTGGCAAAGACGGGACACGTGGGCGAAGAGGAGTTCATGCGGATCAATCGCGAAATCCTGCAGGAATTTGGTGAGCGTTACGGTCCCAAAGTGGCCGGCTATTGGTTTGATGGGTGGTATCAGTCGCTCGAAACTTATCCAAAGGTCGCGTTTGAGGAATTCTACCGGGTTTGTAAGGCCGGGGACGCCAACCGCATCATCGCCATCAATTCCTGGTTTTATCCCGTCGTGACGCCGTGGCAGGATTACTGGGCCGGAGAAGTGGGCGAACCGGTGACTCTGCCCAAAGGGCGGATTTTCAACTACGGCCCGGCCAGAGGCCTGCCGTATCATGCGCTTCTAACCATGGAGCCCTACTGGGTGCAGGAATCTGCTGTGGTCCCGCCACCTCGTTTCACGCCGGCCGCCCTGAGCGAATACATCCGCGCCTGCCACGCCGCCGGCGGGTGCGTGACCATCAACCTCGGCATCTTTCAGAACGGCTCGATCGGATCCGACGCTCTTCAGGTGATGCGGGAGGTCCGCCGGCTCATTCGCCGTTAGCCTTCTCCACCGGCCCCGCCGCGCGCGCTCACTTTCCCTATCTCTGCCTTAGGGTTCACCCAGAGGCATCCAGTCTCGCGATTAACAGGGATTGCATTATTAACGGCTACTGCACTGTTGCTAGTGGTGATGACAGCCGAGCGGACATCTCGACTATTGCCAAACAACAGATCGAACTGTCTGGCCAATACCGATTACCCGCCGACTTCCTCACGTTTGATTTCGGATACGTCCGACCCGTTCCGGCGCCCAAGTTGATGCGCCATTGGGGTGTTCAGTCGGGCGTAGGCAATGCTTCTCGCCTGGCAAGGTGGAGGTTCTTTAAGCCGAGAAGCTGCCCGATGACGATCATCAACAAAATGCCGCGCTGGCACATGGCCTAGCGCGAGCGAGGGTTGGCGCGTAGGATCATTTTGTCGAGGCCACAGTCGGAGGGTGTGTGGTCGACAACCGATGTTTCATCACCCGCGCCGCCTCCAGCACGACTAAAGGGATGAAAATCCATAGGACTTGCATCGGAAAGAGCTTTCGCGCCAAGGCTTGATGGTAGGCGGCAAGCGGAACGGCCAAGTAGGCGAGGCGATGCAGGATCTTCCATCGGCGTCCCCCCATCCAGCGCACCATAAAAGTGAAACTAGTCACGGCCAGGAGGAGCAGGATTACGAGGGTGAGCAGGCCGCATAGCAGAAACGGCTTCCTGATATCCGAGAAGAAGGTCGGCCAGCCGTTCTCGTGGAAAAACTGAACACCAAGATGAATCAGCGCATAGAAGAAAGCACTGACGCCGAGGAGGCGCCGATGGCGATTGACAGCGAGCGCGAGGCGGGAGTGGGAAAAAAGTACGCGCAACGGTGTAAGGGTGAGCACGGTGGCGAGCAGGACGCAGGCGACGAAGCCGTAGTGATGCAGGAGGTACTGCAACGGATCAGCTAGCACCGTTTGGTCTTGGCGGAAGATAGGCCAGGCGGGCCAGAGGCCAGTCAGCACAAGCAGCGTCCAGACGAAGAGCTTCGATCGGAAAAGCTTCTCCACCGGGGCCAAGCCGGCTGAATTGGGAGGATGTCCGGGAGAAATCAAAAATATTTCCGCAGATCCATGCCCCGGTACATCGCAGCCACCTGCTTTTCGTAGCCGTTGAACATAAGCGTTGCTTGGCGACCATTGAAAAGGGTGCCGCCGATGACGCGCTCGCTGGCCTGCGACCAACGGGGATGATCGACGGATGGATTTACATTGGCATAAAAGCCATACTCGTACTCAGCGAGTTTTTGCCAGGTATTGATCGGCTCCCGAGTCGTAAAATCTATCCGGACGATAGACTTGATGCCCTTGAAGCCATATTTCCATGGGGTGACGAGACGCAGCGGCGCCCCGTTTTGATTGGGAATCGGTTTGCCGTAGATTCCAGTGGCAATGAAAGCCAGTTCGTTGCGCGCTTCGTCGATTCGCAGGCCTTCCAAATAGGGTCCGCCAAAGCCGGCGTCCTGAGCGCCCTTGACATGTTCGAAGGAAGTCAGCCTCACGTATTTCGCTTCCGGTTTCGGATCCGCAAAATCGACAAGTTTGCGGAGCGGAAATCCATCCCAGGGGACGACCATGGACCATGCTTCGACGCAGCGGTGGCGGTAAACCCGCTCCTCTATCCCGCCCATCTTCTTCAAGAGGTCCTCCACATTCCACTTGCCGGAGTTGTTCGCCAGACCGCCGATTGTGACCGTCCAAGGTTCGGGCGTCCAGCCGCGGTTGGAATTCACCACCGGATCGCCCTTATCCAAGCCGAATTCGTAAAAGTTGTTGTAGCTGGTGATCAGCGTGTAGGGGGTCACCCTCAGTTCACCCGGTGGATAATCGGAATTGGGCGCCGCCGGAAAACCGCCCGTGGCGGCCAGGGCGTGGGACCGGAGAAAAAAGGTGCTCGCGGCACCCACTCCGATAGTTTTCAGGAATTCCCGACGATTGCGCAGACGGTAGACCGACTCCGGTGTGACCTCGGATTCACGCAAGTGCCAACTTTCTTTTGGCCTCAGGATGTTCATCGTGGAAACTTGTAGCAGCTGTTTAAATTGCGCATCTAAAACAAATGTCGACTGGGAAAACTATTTGTAATCTCGCCACCTGGAAAAGATATCTGTGCGCAATTCCGAGTTTTCCGCGCGCGCCCAATCATCTACTGGCCCGGACTTCTCAGAACATTCTATGTTTGGGTACTCGTTGAGAGCTGTCGAGGGTAGACGGCCCTCAACTATTTAGAGCTAGCCACTAAAACAACAATGTGAGTGAGATTACTTATTCAGACACTCCGTCGAGCATCCGGCCTTAAGAAAATGCGCACCGGCCGGGGTAGCTTGTCAGTGGTCGCGACGAGTCCGTGGCGTACTCGATGGTCTCGTGAGGAGTTGGTCGTTGGGCGATCCGCTTTTGCCTTACACCCGGGTGAGATTTTCCACGTAGTTTCCGAGATATACGATGTAGCAATGCCGGGGACGTTCTGCAAAACTTCCGTGGTTCGGAAACCGCTCTAAAATCAATGGCTACTTACACCCCTAATCATTTTCCCTTTGGTCCCTGGAATATTCGGTGAAGGCCGCAGTGGGCAATAGCCCCCCGGTACCGTAGTCGCCTCGCTACCCTTACACATGCCCGTAAATATCCTGTCATTGGAAATAGGTCTCAATTTTCCATGACCCAAATACAATCGCGGACTGCCCTGGCTGCGCGTCTTAGCGCACACATCGGTCGGCTACCCTCTGTCGTCATTGGCTTCGATGGGTTCGTCGATGAGATGATCCGCGTCGTCGAGGAGCGCAAGAGCCTAGATCACTACACCCCGGTATCCAGCATCCGCATGTTTGGTAGCCACGTTATGCGTGCTGCCGGACACAGCAGCCTGCGGGAGATCGTGGTCACCGCGGTGCACCCTGGTGGATGTGCTGTGAATATGGGCGATGGCCTGGCTTCCCTCGGCGTACCCGTGGATGCGTTTGCCACTCTCGGTACTCCGCCGCACCCAGCCTTTGCCTCGATTACCCACCGATTCCGAAGCACTCACAGTTGGGGCCGCGAACCCGGACGCACCTTGGCTTACGAGTTTGAGGACGGAAAACTTATGTTTAGTTCCGTCACCCAGCTTGCGGAGTTAACCCCGGGGAAAGTCTCCTCCCTGCTGGCCGACGGTGCTTATGCCGCCGCCTGCCGGCAAGCCGGGCTGATCGCCCTTACCGATTGGACGCTCTACCCCCATATGACAGCGGTGTGGAGCCTCCTCCAGCGTGACATTTACCGCCACCTAGAGCACCGCCCAACATTCTTTATCGACTTGGTTGATCCCTCCGGCCGCTCGGCCCCGGACATTCGCGCCATGCTCGATGTCCTGCCGGGTTTCGAATGCGCCGGCCCGCTGACGCTGGGGCTAAACGGAAACGAAGCCAACATACTGTCCCGAATGCTCGATCTGCCGGAGTGTACCGATGATAGGCCTGAAACTTCAAAGCTTCTCGCCGAGACCCTGCGCCGCCGTGTTGGCATCAGCGAAGTGGTGATTCATCATGTCAAGTCAGCCGCGGTTGCTGGTCCCGATGGTGCCGCCGCGATTTTCGGCCCCTATTGCGAGAAA